>Ga0209253_10000524_pt1 | contig 33200 bp, 31 predicted proteins | sample FrelakmetBRP12BR_FD_187145 | JGI IMG/M metagenome (GOLD analysis project Ga0209253, IMG submission 187145) | Freshwater lake sediment microbial communities from the University of Notre Dame, USA, for methane emissions studies - BRP12 BR (SPAdes)... | ecosystem: Environmental > Aquatic >... | reverse complement strand
GACGGCCTGCCGGTCGCCGCCGTCGGCGACCTCGAAACCGCGGTGCGCGACGCGGACATCGTCTGTTGCGCGACCCTGTCCACCGTTCCGCTCGTTCACGGCGCGTGGCTGCGTCCGGGCGTGCATCTCGACCTCGTCGGCGCGTTCAACGCGCGCATGCGCGAGACCGACGACGCGGCGATCGCGCGCGCGGACTTGATCGTCGTCGACAACCGCACCGCGGCGCTGGCCGAGGGCGGCGATCTCGTGCAGGCGATGCAAAGCGGCGCGATCGGCGAGGACGACATCGCCGCCGATCTCGCCGACCTCGCGCGCGGCAGGCATCCCGGGCGCACCCGCGACGACGAGATCACCGTGTTCAAGTCGGTCGGGTTCGCGCTCGAGGACCTCGCGGCGGCCGAGGCGGTGTTCGACGCGGACGACCCGGCCACCTGAGCGGCGTCGTCACGGCGCCCGCGACGCCGGCGGGAGCTGCCGCAGCTCGTAGTCCTCGATCAGCGCGAACAGCTCGTCGATGCGGTGGCTCGCCATCGAGTCGGGCTCCTCCGCCATCAGCGCGTCGAGCTCGTGCAGTGCCGCCAGATACGTCGCGTGCGCGTCGATGCGCCTGGGGTCGAGCAGATGGGGCATGGTGCGTCCTCCTTCGCGGCTTCGGGTGGGTGAGGAGCGCCCGGCGCGCGGCAAGGCGCGGCCGTGTCCTCGCCGCCGATCATCTCCGGCGTCGAAGGGGACGGCCATTGGCCGGTTGGCCGAAGCGCGGGCGGACGCGGGGTCAGCGCAGCGCGGGAAAGTCGTCGGGCAGCAACCGCTGCGTCTCGGGATGGCGTCGCATGTAGGCGCGCACGTACGCGCAGCGGGGCTCGATCCGGAGGCCGTTCGCTTCGGCGTGGGCGAGCGCCGCACGGACGAGCGCTCCGGCGATGCCGCGTCCCTCGAGCGCGACGGGAACCTCGGTGTGGTGCATGCGCATCACGTTGCCGGCGAGGAGGTAGTCGGCAACGCACAGCTGCCCATCGACGGTGGCCTCGAAGCGGCTCGCTTGCGCGTTGTGGCGCACCTCGACCATCACTGCATGCGCACGTAGCTGCCCGGCGCGTCGCAGACCGGCGCGTACCCGGACTTCGGCGCGCCGATTGCGGGCGGTGCGACCGGCGCGCCCGATCGCGCGGCGAGCCAGTCGGCCCACTCCGGCCACCACGAGCCGGCCGTCGCGGGCGTCTCGGCCGCCCACACTTCCGGATCGACGTAGTGATCGGCGTTGCTGCGCGTCGCGACCCGGTAGTGCCGGTGCGCGTGTCCGGGCTCGGACACGATGCCGGCGTTGTGCCCGCCGTTCGTCAGCACGAACGTGACGTCGGCATCGGTGAGCAGGTGGAACTTGTAGACCGACTTCCACGGCGCGACGTGGTCGGCCTCGGTGCCCACCGCGAACAGCGGCACGCGGATGTCGGTGAGGCCGACCTTGCGGCCGCCCGCCTGGTACCGTCCTTCGGCGAGGTCGTTGTCGAGGAACAGCCGGCGCAGGTACTCGGTGTGCATCCGGTACGGCATCCGCGTCGCGTCGGCGTTCCATGCCATCAGGTCCGTCATCGGCGCACGCTCGCCCATCAGGTAGTCGCGGACCAGCCGCGACCAGACGAGGTCGTTCGACCGCAGCATCTGGAACGCGCCGGCCATCTGCTTGGTGTCGAGGAAGCCCTGCTCCCACATCATGTCCTCGAGGAACGACAGCTGGCTCTCGTTGATGAACAGCGTGAGCTCGCCGGCCTCGGTGAAATCGGCCTGCGCGGCGAAGAAGCTCACCGTCTGGAAGCGGTCGTCACCGTCGCGCGCCATCGTCGCCGCGGCGATCGCGAGCAGCGTGCCGCCCAGGCAGTAGCCGACGCCGTGGACCTTCTGCTTCGGCACGATCGCCGCCACCGCGTCGAGCGCGGACATCACGCCCAGCGTCCGGTAGTCCTCCATCGACAGGTCGCGGTCCTCCGGCCCGGGATTCTTCCACGAGATCATGAACACGGTGTGGCCGTGCTCGGTCAGGAACCTGACCAGGGAATTCTGCCGGCCGAGGTCGAGGATGTAGTACTTCATGATCCACGCCGGCACGATCAGCACCGGCTCGGGGTGCACGCTCGCGGTCGCGCTCGAGTACTGGATCAGCTCGATCAGCCGGTTCCGGTAGACGACCTTCCCCGGCGTCGCCGCGACGTTGTTGCCGACCTCGAACTGCTCGGCGCCCACCGGCGGGCGGCCGCTGACCGCGCGGTCCCAGTCCTCGACGAGATTCTGCGCGCCGCGCACGAAGTTCATCCCCGCCTCGGCGCGCGTGCGCTCGAGCACCTCGGGGTTGGTCAGCAGGAAGTTCGACGGCGACAGGACGTCGAGGAACTGCCGGGTCGCGAACGCGACGACGTTCTCGTCGCGCTTGGTGACGCCGCGCACGTCCGTCATCGCGTTGTGCCACCACTGTTGCGTCAGCAGGAAGGACTGGTAGATGACATCGTAGGGCGTCTCCTGCCACGCCTTGCCGGCGAACCGGCGGTCCTGCGGCAGCGGCACGATGCACGGCTCGACGCCGTCGCGCCGCAGCGCCCGCCGGCTTGCATAGTTGGCGAGCCGGACCGTCTTCTTCACCGCCTTCTCGACGAGCCGCATCTGCTTGCCCGGCGCGAACGAGACGTGCGCGGCCCAGTCCATGTACGCGCCGATCAGCGCCATCGGCGACAGGCCGGCGGTGAACCGGGCCGTCGCGGCGTGCACCGAGCGATCGATGATCTCGGCGAACGCAGTCGAGGCGTAGGAGTCGCCGATGAAAGAAGGCTCCGGCGGGGCGATGAGAGCCGTGCCCGGCTTCGGCCGCGCGGTGCGCAGGGTCACCACGGGTGCCAGATGCGCCTTTGCCCCTTTGGCGCGCGAGACTGCCCGGCTTCCCCGCTTCGCGGCGGCGATCGGCGTCGGCGCAGCAGTGGGGCGACTGCGTTGCATGTCCATGTCCGCTCCTTGCGAGCGGTCGCGAGACCGCCGCTCGCAAGCACGATTCTGCGCCAGCCGGCGCCCGGCCCCATTGACCGCGATCAGCGATCCCCGCTTTTTCCCGCGGCGCTGCGGCGCAGGCGCGGGCGCAACCAGGGCCGGCGCGAGCTCAGGGGAGCTGGATCTTGCCGCCGCCCATCGGGCCGCCCGGCGGCAGCGCACCCCCCTGCGGGATCACGATCGACGACGAGGCCTGCCGGCGCATCTCGGCGAGCTCGCGCATCGCGTTCGCGACGCCTTCCTTCGCCGCTTCGGCGTAGCCGGCGACGGCTTCGGCGAGGCTTGCCGCCGGAATGTCGAAACTGATCGGAAGCGGGCCGACGGTCGTCATCAGCTGCGCTTCCCCCGTATAGACCGTCGGTCGCGCCCGGTCGGGGGCGCCATCCGTCGTCACCGGCACCAGCACGCGGAGCGTGCCGACCGCGCGGTCGGTGTAGATCTCCTCCCGGTAAAGTGTAGCCGGATCCATCGTCGGGTTGCCGGTGCGCTGGCTGGGGTCGGTCGCCATGGGATGCCTTTCGCAACGAATCCAAAACGTCGATTTTACGGGACGCCCGGCCGCGCAGCCATTGAAAAGCGGCGGGGGCATACCAAGCTGACAGGCCGTCGAAGCCACGCAGCAGGGTTCTCCTTTGTCGCTCCTCGTCGTTTCCGGCATGGCCCTGCTGTTCGCGGCCTGGCTGCTCTGCGAGCCCCATCTCGTCGAGTACCGTCGCAGGCGGGTGCGCAGCCAGCCGTTTCCCGCGGCGTGGCGCGACATCCTCCGGCGGCGCATCCCGTATCTGCGCAGGTTGCCCGCCGACCTGCAGATCCAGCTCAGGAAGCACATCCAGGTCTTCGTCGCCGAGAAGGCGTTTGTAGGCTGCAATGGCCTCGTCGTGACCGACGAAATGCGGGTCACCATCGCGGCCCAGGCCTGCCTGCTGATCCTCAACCGCCGGACGGGCTGCTTTCCGAACCTGCGGCAGATCCTCGTGTATCCGGGCGCGTTCGTCGTCGACCGCGTGCAGACGGACAGCGTCGGCGTGCTGCAGGAACAGCGCCAGGTGCTGTCCGGAGAGTCCTGGTCGCGAGGTCAGGTGATCCTGTCGTGGGAAGACGCGCTCGAAGGCGCGGCGATCGACGACGATGGGCGCAACGTGGTGATCCACGAATTCGCGCACCAGCTCGACCAGGAGAGCGGCCACGCGAACGGCGCACCGCTGCTCGCGCGGCGTGAGCATTACGCGCCGTGGTCGCAGGTGCTGGGCGAGGAGTTCGGCCGGCTGCAGGAGCAGGCGCGCAACGGCGAGCCCACGCTGTTCAGCCACTACGGCGCGACCAACCCCGCCGAGTTCTTTGCCGTGGTCTCCGAGGTCTTCTTCGAGCAGCCGCAGCGGATGGCGGCCGGGCACCCGGCGCTGTATCGCGAGCTCGGCCGCTACTATCGGCTCGACCCGCTGAGCTGGTAGCCCCCGGCGTGCAACGCCGTTTCAGTCAGCGACGGTGCTCGTCTCGCGGAAGCGGTGCCGCTGGCGCAGCGCGACTCCGGTCAGGCAACCGGCGATGAAGCCGATGAGGAACACTGAGGCAGCAACCATCTTCTTGTTCTGGCGAGGGTGACAGGACGAATTATACCCCGCCATCATCGCTCCCCGATGTGACAGCTTCGCGAACACCGGCACGAGAAGCCCGACGTCCGGCGCCGCGAAGGTGCACCATGCCGGTGCCGGGCGCAGCGCGCGGGCCGCTCACCCGAGCACCTCGTGGCGCCGCCGCAGCTGCTCGGCGTGCTCGGCACGCAGGGTCTCGAAGCCGTTCGCGAGCCCCTCCTCGACGACGGAGGCCATCTGCGCCGCCGAGTGCAGGCGCGGGACGAACACGTAATCGGCGCCCGCTTCGTACAGGTCGAGCGCCGAGGTCGCGCGGCTGGCGGTGACGATGACCCTGGCGTGGGGGCAAAGCCGGCGCGCCTGTTTCAGCAGGCGGAGATTGTCGGTGCCCTTGAGCATCGTGTCGGGGATGGTCGAGACGACCAGCGCCGCGTCGTGGATGTCCGCGTGGTGCAGCGTGTCCATGTGCGAGATGTCGCCGTAGAGGCAGGCGATCCCGCGGCGCTTCAGCTCGGCGTGGACCACCGGATTGAAGTCGATCACGAGCACGCGGTCGAGCACCGGATGCCGCCCGTCGGTCGCCTTCAGCTCGTATTCGTGGACCAGCGCGCTGGCCTCGACGAAGAACCCGAGCAGCACGACGTCCTTGCCCGCGTGCATCCGCGCGCCCGGCGCATCCGCGCCCGCATCGAGGTCCTTGAGTCCGGCCGCCCGCAGCCAGCCCGCGAGGCGTTCCTGCACCGGATGGCTGTAGCCGATCAGGTACGTCGAGGCCACCGACGTGAACGCGAAGACGAAGATCAGGATGCTGACCGTTTCCTGCCCGATGTGCTGGTAGGTGAGGCCCATCGCCGCGATTACCATCGCGAACTCGCTCATCTGCGCGAGATTCACGCTCGGCAGGAGGCTCGCCCGGTGCCCCAGCCCCAGTGCCCGGAGGATCGGGAAGACCACCACGAACCGGCTCAGCATGAGAAACACCGACGCCACCAGCGCGAGCCACACCACCTGCACGGTGGGCATCGGGATCTGCATGCCCAGCGCCACGAAGAACAGCGTCACGAAGAAGTCGCGGATGCTGACCACCCGCGCCACGACGTCCAGGTTGTAGGGAAAGGTGGAGATGCTGATGCCCGCGATCAGCGCCCCCATCTCGCGCGACAGCCCCGCGGCGTTCGCCGCCGCGCACACGATGAAGCACCAGGCGAGCGAGCCGACCAGCACGAGCTCGGGCACCTTCGCGACCGACTGGAAGAGCCGCGGCAGCACCGTTTTGCTGATCATGAGGCTCAACGCCACGAGCAGCACGCCCTTGGCTAGCGCGCCCAGCAGCGTTCCGAATTCCGGCTGCTGCAGGTTGGGTTGGATGCCGAGCACGACGATCGCCCAGATGTCCTGGAAGACGAGCACGCCGAGCGTGATGCGCCCCGGCAGCGTGTCGAGCTCGACCTTGTCGTACAGGAGCTTCACCACGATCATCGTGCTGCTGATCGCGAGGCATACCGCGAGGTAGAGCAGCGCGAACTCGCCGTTCGCGGCGCCGAACCGGAACGGCAGGAAAAACGCGAGGCCGAGCGCGACGCACAGCGGGAACTGCAGGACGCCGGTGATGAGCACCGGTTTCCCGGCCGCGAGCAGCTTCTTCAGGTCGAGCTCGAGGCCGATGATGAACAGCAGCAGGATGAGGCCGATCTCCGAGACCGTCTGGATGCTCTCGCGCTCGCTGATCAGGCCGAGGCCGATCTGCGGGCCGATGAGCACGCCCGCCAGCAGGTAGGCGAGCAGCAGCGGCTGCCGCAGCCGGTTGGCCGCGAACGCCAGCAGCGCGGCGACCGAGACGCACAGGCCGACGCTCGTCAGCAGATCCGCGTGCTCAGCCACGACGGGAAGGGGTGCCGATGTGCACGAGAAAGTCCTTTGCTGTGGACGGCGGCAGGAGCACCCGTCCGCCGCCGAACGGGTTGCGAGCCGGGCGCCGGGATTCTAGCAGCACGATGCAGAACCGCTGACGCCCCGCGCAGCGGCGGCGGGCGATGCCTTATCATCGGTGTTGCCGCGCGACCGGTGCGCCATTTCCGGGCGAAAGCGGCGCGCAAACCGGCGGGAAGCCAACGATGAGCCATTCTGATTCCCGTGACCCCTGGGCGATCTCCGAGCATGACTTTCCGGCGTCGGGCGGCGAAGCGGAGCGGCTGCGCTTCCTGGTCCGCTACGCGCTGCTGGCGCCATCGACCCGCAACACGCAGCCGTGGAAATTCCGGATCGGCGCGGACGAGATCGGGATCTTCGTCGATCCGGCGCGCTGGGAGCGGATCGCCGATGCCGACCAGCGCGAGATGTACATCAGCGCCGGCTGCGCGCTCGAGAATCTCGTGATCGCGGCCGCGCATTTCGGCTACCGGCCGACGGTCGAGACCCTGCCGGACGGCGGCAACGTCGAGCTGGCCGCCCGCGTGCGGCTGGAGCGCGGCGAAGAGCGGCCTCCGGTCGGCGAGGACCACCTGTTTGCGGCGATTCCCAGGCGCTTCACCAACCACGGCGTCTACGACGGCTCGCCCGTGGACGAGCACGATCTCGCCGCGCTGCGCGAGCCGTGCGCCGAGCGCGGCGCGAGCCTCGTCTGGACCAACGACGACGCCGCGCGGCTGAAGATCGACGAGCTCGTCCTGCGCGCCGACGCGCTGCTGCTGTCGCAGCCGGAGTACCGGCAGGAGCTCGGCGCGCTGATCGGCACCGGGGTGTTCGGCACGCCGTGGCTGGTCGCCACGCTGGGCCGCCTCGCCGTGTCGTACCTGATGCCGGTGAAGTCGTTCGCGAAGGCCGACCACAGGACGCTGACGAGCTCGCCGGCGTTCGGGGTGATCTGCGCGCAGGAAAATTCGCGCGAGGCGCAGGTCCGCGTCGGCCAGGCGCTCGAGCGGGCGTATCTTGCCGCGACCGATCTCGGTCTATGCCTGCAGCCGGTCAGCCAGGTGCTGCAGGCGGAGGAGACGCGCAGGGCGCTCGCCGCGATGCTGCCCGCGGGGGTCGGCGTACCGCTGCAGCCGTTTCGCCTCGGCCGGGCGACCCCGCCCAGGGAGCACACGCCGCGGCGGCCGGTCGAAGAGGTGTTGCTCTAGCCAGCGTTCAACGGGCGCGTCCGGGTCCGGTGCCGGCATCGGCCGCGGGCACCCACTCGCTCGCGAGCCGTTCCGCTTCGTCGACCAGCGCCCGAGGCATCTTGGCGGCCAGCGACTTGCCGAATTCGCTCGCGATCGCCGCGTTGACCGGGTCGGACGCCGGGAAACGCAAAGCGGCGAGGCTGTACCACTTGTACGCCTGAACGTAGTCGCGGGGAACGCCGACGCCCTTCTCGTACATCGAGCCGAGGCTGAACTGGGCGGGGGCGTAACCCCGGTCGGCCGCCTTGCGCCACCATTTGACCGCTTGCGCAGGGTCTTGCTCGGTGCCGCGGCCGTTCGCGTACATTCCGCCGAGCTCGTTCTGGGCCGTGGCGTCGCCCTGGTCCGCCAGGAGGCGCAGCAGATCGTGGTTCCCGCGGGCCTGCGCCGACCGCGAATCGTCGAACGGCCTCGCGTCGCCGCTTCCCGCGAGCGACGCAACGTTGAGCCGCGTATTGAGCGCCGCGCGCAGCGTCGGGAAGATTTCCTTCCATCGTGTTCCCGTCATGGCCCCGTTCCCCCTCCGGCTTTCCCCTTCACGGCCTCCTGCCTCTGCCGCCGCCCGCCACGCCCCGCTGCCGCCCGACGCCCATCGTGTCCCGCGCGTGCGGAGCGGTCAGTCGGCGAGCGGAAATGCCGAGGCACCGGTGGATCTCCCGATCACCGGCACCATCGATCGTCTGGGCGCAGCGTTTCTCAATCGGAGAGGAGGTCGGTCCTCGTGATGACGTAGGCCTCGCCCAGGGCGACGGAAAGCCACAGCACCGCCACGGCGGGCTGTTTCGCAATCCAGGCCCACAGCAGCGCGTTGAGCAGAAACAGCACGCAGTTGATCGTGTGCAGGCCCTTCATGATTACCCCCCCGGTGAATTGGCGACGATTTCGCAAGAAGCCTGCCATCGAGAAGATGTGCAGCATATTCAGTCGTTTGCCCGAACGGCGTCGATCGGGGTCGGCGCCGGATGTAAAGGCGTTCGACAGCAGGCTCGATGCCGCCGGCGCGCCGTCTCCTTCACCATCGAGCGTCGCGTGATCATCGCGCGCCGGGAGCGCTGCGGATGAATCGCAGTACGCATGTCCTGGGCGCGACTGCCTGTCGTGCAGGCGCGCCGACCGCGCGGTGCGGGTGCCTCGGACCTGCGCTCGCGGGCGGCTCGACCGTGCCACGGAAAACCATAAAAAATAGGGGGTTACCCTGTCGGTCGATCTTACACGGACGGTTGCGCGACGTAGCTGCACACGTCGTCGTGTTCAACATAATCCAAGCAAATCAAACCATTCGATGATTGGTCCGACCTTGGTCCGACCTTGGTCCGGTTCTTGCGTTGATCAGCGCATCAGGCAACCGGCGCCAGGCATTCACGTTCCTAGCTTGCGCGCCGGTCCGGCATCGATGTGATCGGGAAAGACGGCCATGACAAAAGGTCTTGCAAGAGCATCGATCGGCGCAGCAGCAGCGGCTTGCTTCGCGCTGAGCTCCGCGGCGCACGCGGCGGTCTACTATCAGTCGACGTTCGATCCGTTCAATTTCAGCGTGGAGGCGATCTTCGAGGTCGACGCGCCGGCCAATTCTATGTGCTTGACGGGCCCCAGCGGGTGGGTCTGGGCGAACGCCTTCGCTTCTGCGGCGCGGCCGTGCACTGTTTCGTTGATCAGTGCGGTGGCCACTGTCGTGGACGGCAGCCCCCCGGAAACCATTTACATCCCCTTCGTCTCGTACTCGAATCCCAACCCGAATCCGAACATCATCTTCGCCATCTACGACAACGACGGCGAACCCGGGGGAGTCGCGTGGCTTCCGGGGTTGATCGGCCCGCAGTACACGGGTGGCAACCTCAACGATTCGCTGAACGGCAAGTGGTGGCTCAGCTTCTTCAACAACGACATGCTGGGGCCGCCGCCGCACGACTCGACGGCCTACCTCTACCACGGGGAGCAATGCGGGACGTTCCTGGGGTTCCGCAAATGCGTTCCGCAGCGCGTTCCGGGCAGCGCCGGGGTCGCGACGATCGTGAACGACATCTACTCGTCCGGGTTCCGCCCATTGGGCAACCAACGGCCGACACTGGCGGCCAACGGGACGCCGGTTCCCGAACCGGGTTCGCTGGCGCTGGCGCTGGGCGCGCTCGGCGCAGGCTGGCTCGCCCGCCGGCGCAACGCCACCGCCTGACGCGTCGTTAGTCCTCCGCCGCCCGCTCCGCCGAGCTGGAGCGGGTTTGGCGTTGCGGATTCGTGCCGGCGTCGCCTCGTCACGGCGCGGCGGCGGCGCGCGCGAGCGCGAAACGGGTCGCTTCCTCGAGCGGCCACGCCGATCCCGCGGCCCACGCGGCGTCGAACGCGGCGTCGCCGGCGCCGTTGCGCGCCGCGGCGACCCCGGCACGCCAGTGATGCTCGCTGCGCGTCGGCCGCCGCAGCACGAGGCGCTCGCGCGCCGCCGCGGCCGCAGCGTACAGGCGAATGGCGTCGGTCGGAAAGCCGAGCCCGTGCAGGATTCCCGCATGGTCCTCGAGGCAGCCGAGCAGCTCCGCGCTCATCTCGAAAGCCTGGAACGCCCGCAGGGCGCTGCAGAGCTTCGTGCGCGCGGCGCTCCCGTCGCCGGCCGCGATGTCGGCCTTGCCCGTCCACCACAGCGAGGTCGCCTCGCCGCGCTTGTCCTCGACGGCGCGGAAAACGTCGAGCGAGCGGGCGAAACGGGTGCGCGCCGCGGGCAGGTCGCCGTCGTGCAATGCGAGCTCGCCGAGGTTGCGCTCGCACTCGCCCTCGAGCTCGCGGTGCTCGATGTCGACCGCGATCGCAAGGCACTGCGCGAAATGCGCGCGCGCGGCATCGTTGTCGGACAGCTCCTCGTCGATCTCCCCCAGGTGCAGCAGTCCGATCGCCTCGCCGATGCGGTCGCCGAGTCTGCGAAAGATGTCGAGCGCCTCCTCCTCGCTTACCCGCGCCTCGGCCGCGACGTTCTCGTGCAGGCGGACCGCCGCGAGCGTGGACAGCGTCGCGGCGATCTCGCGCGGGTCGCCGAGACCGCGACGCAACTCGAGGCATGTCGCCAGCCGCTTGCGCGCCTCCGTGTAGTCGCTCTGGTTGTCGGCGAGCACGCCGGCGACGTAGAGCGCGTGCGCATGGACGACGGGTGACAACTGGACGCCCTGCAGGTTCAGCGCGGCCCGCATGGCGTTGCGGCCTTCGGTCGAGTAACCGCGGAAGATCCAGAAGCGCATCAGCGCGACGCCGAGCTTGACGGCGAGGACCGGGTCCGCCTTTCCTTCGAGCGCGAGGCGGGTCGCGGCGCGCAGGTTGTCGAGCTCGGCTTCCAGACGCCGCGTCCATTCGGCCTGGTCCGGTCCCTGCAGGTGGCGGTTCCCCGCCTTGGCCACGACCAGGAAGTGATCGCAGTGCCGCATCGCGATTGCCGCCGCGTCGCCGCGCTTGTCGAGATACTCGCGGGCGAACTCGCGGATCGTCTCGAGCTGCCGGTAGCGCGTTCCGTTGTCGTCCTCGTCGGCCATCACCAGCGATTTCTCCACCAGCGACGTCAGCAGGTCGAGCACGTCCTCGGGCGCGAGAGGTTCCGCGCCGCAGACCGCCTCGGCCGCCTCGAGGTCGAAGCCGCCGACGAAGACGGCAAGGCGCTCGAGCAGCCGCTGCTCGGGCTCCGGCAGCATGTCGTACGACCAGGCAACGAGCGCGCGCAGCGTCTGCTGGCGCTCGAGCAGCACCCGCCCGCCGCCGGTGAGGAGCTTGAAGCGATCCTGCAGGCGCTTGTTGATGTCCTGGAGGGACATCGAGCGCATCCGCGCCGCGGCAAGCTCGAGCGCGAGCGGAATGCCCTCGAGGCGCGCGCAGAGCTCGGCGACCGCCGGCGCTTCGCGCTCGGTCAACGCGAAGCCCGGCTTCTGCAGCTGCGCGCGGTCCATGAACAATTGCACCGCCTCCGAACGCGACAGGGCTTCGACGCTCGCCGTGCGGTCCGGAACCGCCAGCGGCAGCACCGGATAGGTCTGCTCGCCCGGGATTCGCAGTGCCTCCCTGCTGGTTGCGAGAATGCGCAGGTCGGGCGCGGCCCGGAGCAGAGCATTGGCGAAGTCCGCGCACGCGCCCGTCACGTGCTCGCAGTTGTCGAGCACGAGCAGAAGCCGGCGCGACTTCACGTGCGCGCACAGCGTCTGCGTCAACGGCTTGCCCGGCTCTTCGCGCACGCCGAGGACCTGGGCCGCGACGTTGGGGACCAGCAGCGGATCGCGGATCGGGGCGAGGTCCAGGAACCAGACGCCATCCGGATTCGCGTCGAGCACGTCGGCGGCGATCTGCAGCGAGAGCCGCGTCTTGCCGAGGCCGCCCATGCCCAGCAGGGTAAGGAGGCGCGTCTTCGCCAGCAACGCGGTGGCCTCCGCGAGCTCCCGCTCGCGCCCGATGAACGACGTGAGCTGCTCCGGCAAGTTGTTGGGCGTCGTCTCGAGCGAGCGCAGCGCGGGAAAATCCTCGCGGAGCTGCGGATGGACGAGCTGGCAGACCTGCTCGGGCGACGACAGGTCCTTCAGCCGCACGCCGCCCAGGTCGCGCAGCGAGACGCCGGAGGGCAGGCGCTCGCGGACGAGATCCGCGACGGCCCGCGACAGCAGAACCTGGCCGCCGTGCGCGACACCCATGATCCGGGCGGTGCGGTTGATGGTGGTGCCGAAGTAGTCGTCGTCGCGCCGGACCGCGGGCCCGGCGTGCAGTCCGCAGCGAACCCGGATCGGAACGTCGGCGGTGGCCGCGGGGTCGGCGAGCGCGACCTGGAAGGCGATGACGGCCGCCACCGAATCCGCGGCGTCGGGAAACGCCGCGTAGATGCCGTCGCCGGTCGTCTTGATCACGCGGCCGCGGTGTCCTTCGACGGCGGCGCGCACCAGCACGTCGTGCTGTGCCACGGCCCGCGAGGTTCGCTCCGGGTCCTGTTCCCACATCTTCGTGCTGCCCTCGATGTCGGTGAACAGGAACGTGATCGCGTCGGCAGACGCCTGCATGCCAGAACCCCCCGCGGATGGCCGCTGCGACCCGTACTTTACCGGCGCGGCTCCGGCAACGCCAACGGCCGCTGCGGTTCCGGCAGGTGCCGATCAGCACGGCCGCCGCAACTCGGCGGGAAGCTGGAAAGAAAAGGGCCGGCGAGCGCCGGCCCCGTGGTGCAGCAGGACGTGCCGAGGGCTACTTCGGCGCGTTGTAGAACACCGGCTCGCCCGTTGCCGTCAGCACCTTGGGCCGCGCCTGGTCCTTGTTGAACGTGTGCGTGCGGATGAACAGCCCCGCCGCGGTCGACCCGGTGCCGGGCATGTACTTCTCGACCGTGTACGACGCGTCGTGGCACTGCTTGCACGTGGCGGCCGCGACGATCATCGGCTTGCTGCCGGCGTGCGACGAGTGGCAGTCCGAGCAGCTCGCGACGTTGCCCTTGTAGTGCTTCGATTGCAGGTACTCCTGGTACTGCTGGTGGTGCTTGCCCGCGTCGTAGATGCCCGTCTTCTTCGACTGGTCGTCCAGCTTGAACATCCCGGCGAGGTCGCCCTTGTATTCGGCGTCGATCTTGTCTTCGGGGTGCACGCCCGGAATGATCACCTTGTCGGGATACCATTTCGTCCAGTCGTCGCCCGCCTGGTAGCTCATGCCGACGACCGGGTGCGGCAGGTATTCGGACGGATTGTTCTGCGCGGTGTGGTAGAGCTCGTTCTCGAGGCGGATGTGGCAGTAGCCGCACACCTTCGTCTGCTCCGCCTTGGGCTTGTCGGCGAACGTGTAGATGTCGGCCTTCCTGTGGCTGACGACGTGCTTCCCGCCGGGGCCGTGGCAGGCCTCGCAGCCGATGTTCATCTCGCTGTACGCCCACTTCTGCGCCGCGGGGTTCTTCGGGTCATACGAGAGCAGCCTGAAGCCGGTGGCGTGGCAGGTCGCGCAGTTGGTGTCCCAGTCGTTCTTCTGCCCGTAGCCTTCCCACTTCTTCGTCATCCGGTTCCACTGCTTGTCGAGGAAGATGTGGCCGCCCGTCGCCGGGTTCTTCACCAGGAAGCGCTGCTTCCAGTAGGAGCCCACGACATACTGGACATCCTCCAGTTTCGCCGGCTTGCCATCGAGGTTGGTCTTCGTCGGGCCGTCCTTCGACCAGTTGTCCACGACGTCCTTCAGGATGCCGACCTGGACCGGCGTCACCATCTTCGCGTGCAGGCTGTTCTTCCACGTCTTGTATTCCTGGACGTGGCAGCCGCCGCACCGCTCCGAACCGACGAACGACGTCTGCGTTTCCTTCACGGGCTGCGTCGTGCAGCCCACGCCGACCGCCAGCGCCACGGTGCCGACGGCCGTTACGATTGCATTGCGCGCTTTCATTGTTCCTCCGTCCCTTTGCTCACGCCGGGAACTCCCCGGCACACTTCAGTTGACCTCGCCGCAGCGAGCTCCGCGCCCCGAGCACCCCTGGGTGCCGGCGCCCGGCGATAGCCCCTCGTCCAATATGTCGTTGATATACCGGATGGCGCGCGACGGCGTTGACCGACGTCAACCGCCGATGGAACTTTCAGCCAGCGCGGACGCCGCAGAGACGCGCGGCCGCGCGGATCACGAGTCGAGCAACGACGGCATTGTGATGCCATGGCGAGCCGCGACATATTGCCGCACGAAATCCGGATCACGCGGGCGCGATCTCCCGCTTCGCGCGCTTCATTCGTGGAGGACCTTTTCGATCCGGCGATCCGGAAGCAGCCAAATGACGGCCACGAGCACGTACAGGCCGAGCGCGACCCAGTGGCTGACGAACGAGAGCAGCACCGCCGCGACGTAGATCACCAGCGACGCCCGGCCCTTCCTGTCCTTGCCCACGGCGACGGCGAGCGGCGAGTCCTGTCCGTGCAGCCTGATCAGCGCCTGCGACAGGATGAAATAGGCGATGCCCGCCATCAGCAGCACGACGCCGTACAGCGCCACGGGGCGCGGGGCGAAGTGGTTCTCGCCCATCCAGCCCGTCACGAACGGGATCAGCGACAGCCAGAAGAGCAGGTGCAGGTTCGCCCAGAGGACCGCCCCGTTCACGCGATGGACGGCGTGCAGCATGTGGTGATGGTTGTTCCAGTAGATGCCGACGTAGACGAAGCTCAGCACGTAGCTCGTGAGCACGGGGAGCAGCGGGTACAGCGCGGAAACGTCCTCCCCGTGCGGCACCTTGAGCTCGAGCACCATGATCGTGATGATGATGGCAATGACGCCGTCGCTGAATGCTTCCAGTCTGGACTTGCCCAAGCGATAATCTCCGTTGAACATCCCGGTCGGTCTGGCGCGCGGGTGGGGTCGAACGCTGCCCGCGGCGGTTGTGCCATGGCGGCCGGCCTTCCGGGGTGGAGCGTCGGGCGGCGCAGCGTGCGCGCGCCCGCATTTTCCCGAGAGACGATGCGATGGCGACGAAACGATCCCCGAAACCCGAGACGGCTGCAACCCCCCCGGAGGCGGGCGCAAAGCCGGCGGGAACCCGCTCCCGCGTGCGGCTGGTGTCGGCCGGCGACACCGGCCCGACCCGCAGCGTCAAGGCGATCGAGGAATACGCGATCCGCGAGAACGTCGCACGCACCGAGGAGGCGCAGGCCAACGCGCTCGAGGACATCCTCGCCGGGCGCTCGCCCGCGGAGGCGAAGGCGCTGCTGCACACGCTGCTCGCGCACCAGGAGGCGCTCGCGCGGCAGCAGCCGATCGCGCCGGACGACGAGCTCTCGTCCGACTGGCGCCAGGGCGGCTATCCCTACAAGAACCTGCTGTCGCGCAAGAGCTACGAGCGCCAGAAGTACCGGCTGCAGGTGGAGCTGCTGAAGCTGCAGGCCTGGGTCAAGGAATCCGGCCAGAAGATCGTCATCCTGTTCGAGGGCCGCGACGCCGCGGGCAAGGGCGGAACGATCAAGCGCTTCATGGAGAACCTCAATCCGCGGGGAGCGCGGGTCGTGGCGCTCGACAAGCCGACCGACGCCGAGCGCGGCGAGTGGTATTTCCAGCGCTATTCCAAGCACCTGCCCACGAAGGGCGAGATCGTCCTGTTCGACCGCTCCTGGTACAACCGCGCCGGCGTCGAGCGCGTGATGGGCTTCTGCACGCAGCAGGAATACCTGGAGTTCATGCGCCAGTGCCCGGACTTCGAGCGGATGCTCGTCCACAGCAACGTCCACCTGATCAAGTACTGGTTCTCGGTGAGCCGCAAGGAGCAGCGGCGGCGCTTCAAGGAGCGCCAGCTGCACCCGCTGAAGCAGTGGAAGCTCTCGCCGATCGACATGGCGTCGCTCGACAAGTGGGAGGACTACACGAAGGCGAAGGAGGCGATGTTCTTCTACACGGACACCGCCGATTCGCCGTGGACCGTCATCAAGTCCGACTGCAAGAAAAGAGCGCGGCTCAATGCGCTGCGCTACCTCCTGCACGCGTTGCCGTACGCGAACAAGGACCTCGACCGGATCGGCCCCGTCGATCCGCTGCTCGTCGGCCGCGCGCAGGTCGTCTACGAGCGCGGCGAGAAGCCCACGTCGCCGCTGATCTGAGCGTCCGCCGCTGATCTCGGCGTCGTCTTGCGCGCGATCCGTTGCCGCTGCGCTCAGCGCGGGGCGGTGTCGCGCGCTGCCGCGTGGGTCCGGGCACCGTCCGGCGGCCCGTCGATCCACGCGTTGAGCAGCGTGTAGGTGACGGCCAGCACGACCGGGCCGACGAACAGCCCGAGCACGCCGAACGCGAACAGCCCGCCGATCACGCCGGCCATGATCAGCAGCAGCGGCAGGTCGGCGCCGCGGCGGATCAGGACCGGCCGCAGGAAGTTGTCGAGTGTCACCACGCCGAGGCTCCAGATCAGAAGCAGCGTCGCGGCAATGGTCGCGTCCTTCCAGTAGAGCCAGGCGACCGCGGGGAACAGCACGAGTCCCGGGCCCAGCTGCGCGACGCAGAACAGGAAGACGATCGCCGTCAGCACGCCGGCATAAGGCACGCCCGCGGCGGCGAGGCCGATGCCAGCCAGCACGGTCTGCACGAGCGCGGTGACGATGATGCCGAGCGCCACCGCGCGGATTGCCTGGCCCGCGAGCTCGACCACCGATCCACCGCCCTCGCCGCCGAGGCGAAGCGCAAAGCGGCGTACGCCATGCGCGGCCGTTTCGCCGAACGCATAGAGGACGGCGGCCAGAACGATTGTCAGCAGCAGCTGCAGCGCGAGCATGCCGACGCTTCCCGCTTCCGCGAGCAGCCAGGCGCTGACGACCTTCGCATACGGCGCGAGCTGGCTCGCGAGTCCCTCCGGCCCGCGGGTGATGGCGTTCTCCCATTCGGTGGCGATCTTGGTGCCGACGAACGGAAGACCCGCTACCCACTCCGGCGGTGGCGGCAGCGTCAGCGATCCCAGGTCCTTCACTCGGTCGCCGAGCTCGGGCACGTAGCCGACGAGGCTCGCGATCGCCAGCGCGAGCGGCACGATGACGAGCAGCAGGAACGCGAGCGTCATCACCGTGACGGCGAGCGCGCGCCGATGCCAGAGCAGGCGCTCCACGTGCCTCATCAGCGGCCAGGTGGCGACGACGATCATCGTGGCCCAGACGAGCGCGGGCAGGAACGGTCGCAGGATCCAGAAGCTGCCGGCGATCAGCATCCCGATCACCAGCACCATAAGGACGATGCGCGTGATGTCGGCACGGGCGGGCGGCGGCGAGGAGAGGGCGCTCATCGGACTCGCCTCGCGCTGACGGAAATACGGGTGACGGTGCGGTCGACGGGGCGCATTGGATGCTCGCGGAGGATGGGCACGACGGATCGGCGGTAGGCTGGCTTGCGGTCTGCAGCGGGGCGCTCGGCGGGCAACGGTGCGCGTGGATTGCGCCGTCGCGCGCCCGCCAGGTGCCGACATTGTAGTCGCTCGCCGGCCGGGTGTAGATTGCGGTTCTTCTGCGCTGTGCGCGCGCCGTCGCGAAACCCCGGAGCCTTCCATGCTGCCTGTGCTTGCCCGATTCCTCGCCATTGCGCTGGCGTTCGCATGCGCGCCGTCGCTCGCGCAGGACTACCCGGCGAGGCCGGTCAGGATCATCGTTCCCTTCGCGGCCGGCGGTCCCGCCGACGTGTACGCGCGCTTCCTCGGCCAGCGTCTGCAGGAGGCGCTCGGGCAGCCGTTCATCGTCGACGACCGGCCCGGCGGCGGGTCGGTGATCGGCACCGACGCCGCCGCGAAGAGCGCGCCGGACGGGTACACGCTCCTGCTGATGTCGAATGCCCACACGGTCAACGAATCGCTGATCCCGAACAAGCCGTACGCGCTGCTCCGCGATTTCGTGCCGGTGGCGCCGATCAACTCCTCGGACCTCGTGCTCGTCGTGCATCCGTCGGTGCCGGTCGCGACGCTGCAGGAGCTGATCCAGCTCGCGAAGGCGAAGCCCGGCAAGCTCAACTATGCGTCGTCGGGGCCCGGGACGCCGTATCACATGGCGGGCGAGCTGTTCAAGGCAATGGCCGGGGTCGACATCGTCCACATCCCGTACAAGGGCAGCTCCGGCGCCCGCACCGACGTCCTGGGCGGGCAGGTCGAGATGATGTTCGACGCGGTCACGACGATGAGCCAGCACGTGCGCGCGGGCCAGGTGAAGGCGCTCGGCACGAGCGGCAAGGCGCGCTCGTCGGTCCTGCCGGGCGTGCCGACGATCTCGGAGGCCGGCGTCCCCGGCTACGAGGCGACGATCTGGCTCGGGCTCATGGCGCCCAGGAACACGCCGCCGGCCATCGTCAATCGCCTGAACGCGGAGATCGCGAAGATCGTGAATCGCGCCGACGTGCGCGACGAGTGGGCGAAGCAGGGCGCGGCCGGCATGACGATGAGCCCCGACGAGTTCAGCCGCTACGTGGCGGACGACATCGTCAAGTGGGAACGCATCGTGAAGATCTCGGGCGCGAAGGCCGACCAGTGACGGTTGCCGCCGGCCGGGCACCCGTGAATCTGGATGTCCTCAGCGCGGGCGCGGCGCAGGGCCTCGTCGCGGCGCTGCAGGACGACTTCGGCGCCGCCACGGGAGCGGGCGTGGCGGGCACGTTCGGCGCGGTCGGCGCGATCCGCGCGAAGCTCGTTGCGGGAGAGCCGTGCGACGTCGTGATCCTGACGGCCGCGCAGATCGCGGAGCTGGAGAGGGAGGACCGGGTGGTCGCCGGCACCACCGCGCCGCTGGGTCGCGTGCGCACCGGAGTGGCGGTGCGCGCCGGCGAGCCCTTGCCGGACATCGCCGACGGCGCCGCGCTGCGCGAAGCGCTGCTCGCGGCGTCCGGCATCTGCTTTCCCGATCCGTTGCTCGCGACGGCCGGCATTCATTTCATCAAGGTGCTGACGCAGCTCGGCATCCGCGACGCAGTGGAACCGCGGCTGCGTCCGTACCCCAACGGCGCGACGGCGATGCGCGAGCTCGCCCGGGCCACCGAGCCCGGTCTCATCGGGTGCACGCAGATCACGGAGATCAGGTACACGCCCGGGGTCGTGCTCGTGGGGCCGCTGCCGGCCGGGTTCGAGCTTGCGACGGTCTACACGGCCGCCGTGTGCAGCGCGGCGCGCGAGCCCGCGCTCGCGCGGCGTCTGGTCGCGCTGCTGGCGGGGCCTGCCGCACGCGCGCAGCGCGAGGACGCCGGGTTCGAGTAGCCGGTCCGGTCAGTGCGCGCCGCCGGTCGGCGGGCGAAAGACGTACGTGTCGTTCGCGAGCGCACCGGCTTCGAATCCCGCGGCGAAGCGTTCGGCGCGCGCGCCGTCGGCGGCCGCGCCCCACGCGACGAGCAGCGGCAGGAAGTGCTCCTCGGACGGATGCGCGCGCGCGGCCTCGGGCGCGCGGTCGCGATAGGCGATCAGCGCTTCGGTGTCGCGCGCGGCGAGCCGCTCGGACACCCAGTCGGCGAACGCCTGCGCGTACCGCAGCGGCTCCTGCCGCCGCGGGTTGGCCATCCAGTCGCGCAGGTTGTGCGTGACGTGACCGGAGCCCACGATCAACACGCCCTCGCCGGCGAGCGGCGCCAGCGCGCGGCCGAGCGCGACGTGCCGCGCCGCGCCGAGCCCGGGTTGCAGCGAGATCTCGACGACAGGCACGTCGGCGTCCGGGTACATCCAGAGCAGCGGCACCCACGCGCCGTGGTCGAGGCCGCGACAGCCGTCGACGCCCGCGGTGATGCCGGCGTCCTTCAGCAGCGCGACCGCCTTGGCGGCGAGGTCCGGCGCGCCGGGGGCAGGGTAGCGGAGCTGGTAGAGCGCTTCCGGAAACCCGCCGAAGTCGTGGATCGTCTCCGGCCTCGGGTTGCCGGTCAGCATTGGCACCGACGTCTCCCAGTGCGCGGACGCGACCAGCACGGCCCGCGGCTTCGGGAGCGATTGCGAAAGCGACGCCCAGGTGCGGCTCGACGGTGTGGCGGCGGCCGCATTCATCGGCGAGCCGTGGGAAAGAAACAGCGTGGGCAGGCGGGTCATGGCAGCTCGCGAAATTCGATCCGCAGGAAGAGCGGTGTCGCCGTCATCCCCGCGGCAGCAGGGATGACGGCGGTCGACGGTCGACGGTGGTCAGGCCGTGCGCAGCGCGGGCACGCTCTCCGACCGGCGCAGCGCGTACGCGCCGTCGCCCAGGAGCGCCTGCACGATCAGCGTGACCGTCCAGAACGCCGGGTATTCCCAGCCGCCGTTGGGCGCGCTGAACAGCCAGCCGTTGCCGAGGTGCACCCACGTTGCGCCGAGCAGGATCGGCACGAGCGCCAGCGCCACGGCGCGCGAGTGCACGCCGAGGACCAGCAGGACGCCGCCGACGAGCTCGGCCGCGAAGGTGACGTAGCCGAGCACGCCCGGCAGGCCGAGTGAGGCGAAGAACTGCGCGGTGCCGGGCAGCGTGAAGACGAAGAGCTTGAGCAGCGCGTGCGCGATGAACATCGTGCCGAGCGAGAGGCGCAGCACCAGGGCTGCGATGGCGGCGTGGCGGGGGTCGGTCATGGTGTCTCCTGTGCGACGGTTGGCGCCGTTCGGGGCGCGACGGAGCGAATCATGACGGTTGACACCAGCGAGATAAAGAGCGAAGCAGGCGATATATTATTGCATAATATGCAACAATTCTTCCGCCCGCCTCCATGGACCGCTTCCAGGCCATCACCGCTTTCGCGCGCGTCGTCGAGACGGGCAGCTTCGCGCGCGCCGCCGAGCGCCTCGATGTCTCGGTCTCGTCGGTGTCGCGCCAGGTCAGCGACCTCGAGGCGCACCTCGACGCGCGGCTCCTCAACCGGACGACGCGCCGGCTATCGCTGACGGAGGCCGGGCAGGCCTTCTACGAGCGCTGCGTGCAGCTGCTCGCGGATCTCGAGGAAGCCGAGGTTGCGACGAGCGCCGCGTCGGTCGTGCCGCGCGGCACCCTGCGCCTCACGTGCTCGGCGACCTTCGGCGCGCGGCATCTGGCGCCGGCCATCGCCGTCTTCGCCGCCAGGCATCCGCAGCTGCAGTTCGACGTCGAGCTCTCCGAGCGCGTCGTCGACCTCGTGGAGGAGGGCTTCGACCTCGCGGTGCGGGTCGGCGGGACGGGCAGCCAGAACCTCGTCGGCCGCAGGCTCGGCACCACGCGCCTCGTCTGCTGCGCTGCGCCGTCCTACCTCGAGCGGCACGGCGAGCCGCGCACACCGGAGGATCTGGCGAAGCACGCGTGCCTCACCTACGAGCACGCGCCGTCGCGCAACGTCTGGCCGTTCCGCGATCGGCAGGGCCGCGAGCGCAACGTGCGCATCGGCGGCCCCGTGCACGCGAGCAGCGGCCAGTTTCTCGAGGCGCTGGCGGCCGAGGGTGTCGGCATCGCGCGCGAGCCCGATTTCATCGTCGGCCCCGACGTGCGCGCCGGGCGCCTCAAGCCCATCCTGTGCGGCTTCGAGCCGGCGCCGCTTCCCATCTATGTCGTGTATCCGAGCCGGCGGCACCTGTCCGCGAAAGTCCGGGCCTTTGCCGATTTCCTGGTCGAGCGCTTCGCCGTTGCGCAGTGGGGGCTCCCGGCCGCTGCGGCGTCGGGCGCGGCGAAGCGGAAGGCGTGATGCCGCAAGGAAATCGCTCCGCCCGCTCGCCTGCCGCGAACGGCCGCGGCGCTTCGGGCATAATCGGCGCGAGAGGCGGCCTGTTCACCTCGCGTCGCGCGCCTCGACCCCTGGCGGAATTCCCGATGGGCTGCGCCCTGTACCGATTCGCCCTGCGGCTCGTTGCGGTTCTCGCGCTGGCCTGCGCCGGTGCCGCGGCGGCGGCCGATCCGGCGAAGATCCTTCGCGTCGCGTCCGTCGACATCGAGACGCTCGACCCCCACCAGTACAACGACAGTCCGTCGTTCGACGTGCTCGTGGCGATCTTCGAGGGGCTCTACGAGTGGCATTACCTCGCTTCTCCCGCGCGGCTCGCGCCGCTGGGCGCCGCGGCGCTGCCCGAGATCGCTGAGGGAGGGAAGCTCTGGACGGTCCGCGTCCGGCCCGGAGTATTCTTCACCGACGATCCCGCCTTCGGCGGCAAGCCCCGCGAGGCGGTGGCCGACGATTACGTGTATTCGCTGAAGCGCTGGCTCGATCCCAACCTGCGCCGCGGCGGCAATCCGATCGTCACCGATCTCGTCGTCGGCGCGCGCGCCGTTGTCGACGCCGCACGCCAGCCGGGCGCGAGGTTCGACTACGACCGGCCGATCGCCGGGCTGCGCGCCGTCGACCGCTACACGCTGCAGCTCAGGCTGAACGAGCCGAATTTTCCGAACGTCGAGGATTTCCTTACGGTCCGCGTCGTCGCGCGCGAGGTGGTCGAGAGCGCGGGCACCGACATCCGCACGCGCGCGGTCGGCACCGGACCCTTCCGGCTGAAGGAGTGGAAACGCGGCTCGCGCGTCGTGCTCGAGGCGAACCCCGGCTACCGGCTGACGCGCTTTCCGGAAAGCGGCGACCCGGCGCACGCGGCGCTCGTGCGGAGCATGCAGGGCCGGACGCTGCCGCAGATCGGCGGCGTCGAGATCAGCGTGATCGAGGAGGACGTCACGCGGCTGCTGGAGTTCGACCGCGGGCGGCTCGACTACGTCGTGCTGCGCGGCGAGATCGCGAACCGGCTGCTGGCGAACGGCAAGGTGAAGCCGGAATACGCGGCGCGCGGGATCGTGCGCCACGTGTTTCCCGAACCCTACCTGTTCTCGTTCTACTTCAATGTCGCCGACCCGGTTGTCGGCGGCATGGGCACCGAGCGCATCGCGCTGCGCCGCGCGATCGCGCTCGCGATCGACGTCGAGACGCTCGTCAGGGTCGTCTACGCCGGACAGGCGATGCCGGCGAACCAGCTCGTCCCGCCCCGCGTGAGCGGTCACGATCCGGCGCTCGCCGCGCGGCCGCCGCGCGATTCTGCGGCGGCGAACGCTCTGCTCGACCGCTTCGGCTACGACAAGCGCGACCCCGACGGCTATCGCCGCGGCCCCGACGGCAAGCCGCTCGCGCTGACGCTGTCGTTGCGCTCGGCCGCGATCTCGCGCGAGATCCAGACGCTCTGGAAGAAGGACATGGACGCGATCGGGCTGCGGATGGAGTATCGGCTGACGCCGTTCCAGGAGATCATCAAGGAGCTCGACGCGGGGAAGTTCCAGCTCTATTTCGGCGGCTACGGAGGCCTCCCGTCGGGCTATGCGCAGCTGACGCAGCTCTACGGCAAGGAACCGCCAACCGTGAACACGTCGCGCTTCAGGTCGGCCGAATACGACCGCGCGATGGAAGAGTTCCTGAAGAGCCCCGGGCAGGCCGGCCAGATCGCCGCCGCGCGCAGGATGTCGGAGATCGCGTGGACCTACGCGCCGATGGCTCCCGTCGTCTTCCGGCTCGAGAACAACTTCGTGCAGCCGTGGGTGCAGGGCTTCGCCCCGCCCGTGTTCCAGACCTACTGGAAATACCTGGACATCGATCTCGCGCGCCGCCGGCAGGCGGACGGCCGGTAACGGCGCGGCGGCGTCGCGGAGTCTAGTGCAAGCGCTCGGGGGCGCCGCAGCACTGCTTGAACTTCTTCCCGCTGCCGCAGGGGCAGGGATCGTTGCGCCCGGTCTTCGGCGACTCGCGGCGCATCGTCGTCGGCGGCGTGCGGACGACGTTCCAGTACTCGCGGACCTCGACGATCGCGTCGCCGATCGTCTCTTCGCACGACTTGACGAGCTCCCGCCATTCCGCCGGCCGGAACTGGCGCTTCTCGCTGTCCGGCAGCTCGCCCGCGAGCACGACGAACGGAAAGAGCAGCTCTTCCACCTCGTCGGGATCACCCGCCTCGTGCCACGCGGGCACCGAGAGGTCGACGCCGTCGAGGTAGCCGGCGCACCACGTTTCGATGTCGTCGCTGCCGCCTTCCCGCTGATAGAGCAGCAGCGTGAAGTCGTCCGCCTTCGCGGAGCGCACGCACTGGTTGTAGAAGCGCATGACGAGCTCGAGCGCTTCCTGTGCCTGTTCCTGGCTCTCGTATCCGGGACTTTCGCCGAGCGCCACCGGCAGCCAGTGCGACGGCAGTACGAGGTCGGGCGCGCTCGCGACGGCGAAGAAGAGCCCCTGCAGCGCATCGAGCGGCATCGCCTCGCCGCGAAACATGTCGGAGGCGAGAAGCGCTTCGAGCCGGTCGAGCTCCTGCGGCGAGAGCGGCGTTGCCTGACTCGGGGAATTCATCGACGGGATTCCGGAACGTATGGGGACGAGCGGGGTCGAAACCCCGGAACAGCTGCAATTATGCGTTAATCTTCGCCCCGTCCGCGATCTTCGCGGCAACGACCGCCGATGAACATTTCCGTCCTCCCCCGCTCCGCGAAATGGCGCGTCGCCATCGGCGCGCTGCTCGTCGCGGCGTCGATCGGCGGCTGCGTCTCGCTCGAGATCAAGGAACGCGAGCTCGTCTTCCGCCCGATCCGAGAGGCGGCCGGCTGGTACAGCGGCATCCCCGACGGCGTGCAGGAGCTCTATCTGCCGGTGGGCGAGGGTTCGGCTGCGCCGCGCATCCACGCGTGGTGGTGGCCCGACGACGATCCGAAGGCGCCGGTCGTCTACTACCTGCACGGCGCGCGCTGGAATCTGACCGGACAGATGAACCGCATCGCGCAGCTGCGGCGCTTCGGGTTCTCGGTGTTCGCCATCGACTATCGCGGCTTCGGCAGGAGCGAAGGGGATCTGCCGTCCGAAGCGTCCGTGTACGAGGACGCGCGCGTCGGCTGGCGGTGGCTCGTCGCGCGGGAGCCGGAGCCGTCGCGGCGCTTCATCTACGGGCACTCGCTCGGCGGCGCCGTCGCGGTCGAGCTCGCGGTGCAGCTCTCCGCCGAAGATGCGGCGGCGCGCGGGCTGATCGTCGAATCGTCGTTCACGTCGCTTGCCGAGATGGCCGCGGAAGTCAGCAAGGGCTGGCTGCCCGCGAACCTGGTGCTGTCGCAGAAATTCGATTCGATCGAGAAGATCCGGAAGATCCGGATGCCGGTGTTGATCGTGCACGGCGCCGGCGATCGGTTCGTGCCGGCGCGTTTCAGCGAGGCGCTGTACGGGGCGGCCCCCGAGCCCAAGAAGCTGCTCCTGGTCCAGAACGGCAGCCACAACAACAGCATGCTGGTCGGGGACGCCGATTACCGGCAGGCGTTGCGCGAGGTGTTCGGGCCGATGGCCGGGCCGGCAGCCGGCAACGGCGATGCCGTGTCGATCGCGCCATCGGCTGACGCGAATGTCCTCGTCAACCGCGCCCGGGGTGTCGGCGTTTTTGTCGAACAAGCCCGCACGCAAAACTAGGCTCGCGCGCGCTCCTTTCCGGTCGGCACGGGTGTCGTGTGCCGCCGCGCGCGAGCGCCCCACGTCGGTTGGGGAAGTGTGGCGGTCCGTCTGGGTCACGATGGATCTGAACTCGGCGTGCATCGGCGCGTCGAACGGGCATGGCGACTGGAGGGCAATCCATGAAGAAGCTCGCGTTGGCGCTCGTTGCGGTGCTGGCGGTGGCGCTCGCCAGTGACGCTGCATTGGCGCAGGGTCGCGGCGGCGGCGGTGGCCCCGGTGGCGGGGGAGGCCCCGGCGCGGGAGCGCCCGGAGGCGGTGGCGGCGGCTTTCGCGGCGGCGGAGGTGGCTGGCAGGGCGGTGGCCGAGGCGGCTGGCAGGGTGGTGGCGGAGGCGCCTGGCAGGGCGGCGGCTGGCACGGAGGAAACTGGCACGGTGGCGGCTGGGGCCGGCCGGGCTGGGGCGGTGGCGGCGTGTGGTGGGGTCCGCCCGCCGGTGCATGGTGGGGCGGCTGGCGTCCTGGCTGGGGCACCTGGTGGGGTCCCGGTTGGGGCTGGGGTTGGGGTACGAGCGTCGGGGTCGTCGTCGGTGCGCCATGGGGCTGGGACGGGTCTGTCTGGAATGCGCCCGTGACCGTCGCTGCGGCGCCCCTCACGGTCGTCCCGCAGACTTTCGTGGAGCGTCAGGCGGAGCCGCAGGCGCCGACCGGTTTCTGGTACTACTGCACGGATCCCGCGGGCTACTTCCCGTATGTCCAGAACTGCTCGAAGCCGTGGATGACGGTCGTCCCGCCGCGCGGCCCCAATGCGCCGAATCCCTCGGCGCCCGCGCAGTGATTACCATCCGGCAGGCGACACGATGATGAGTATGCGCTCACTGTTCGTTCCGTTCTTTGCGGTAGCGGTGCTGAGCGGCTGCGTCACCGTTCCTACCGGTCCTGCCGTGATGGTGCTGCCGGGATCACGCAAGAGCTTCGACGACTTCCGCAACGACGAAGCCGCGTGCCGCAACTACGCGCAATCGGTGATCGGCGGACCGGCCGCCGGCCAGGCAGGCAACGACGCCGCCGCCGCCAATGCGGTGGCCGCTGCGGCGATCGGCGCGGCCGCGGGGGCGATACTCGGGTCGGTGTCCGGACAGGCCGGTCAGGGCGCCGCCATCGGCGCCGGCACGGGACTGATCTTCGGCAGCGCCGCGGGGGCGAACACGGCGGGGTATTCGTCGTACGAGCTGCAGCGGAACTACGACATCGCCTACGTGCAGTGCATGTACGCACGCGGCAACCAGGTGCCCGGCCGCGCGGCCTACCGCGCGCCGGCGCCGCGCTCCTACGCGCCGCCTCAGTACCCGCCGCCGAACGCTCCGGGCGCGTACTATCCGCCGCCGAACACTCCGGCGCCGCCCGCGGGGACGGGCACCTACCCGGCGCCGCCGGGGGCTGCGGGCGGAAGCTACCCGCCGCCCAACTATCCGCCGCCCGGCGTTCCGACGCCCGGCGGCTGACGGACGCGAGTCCGCGTCAGCCGGAGGTCGACCGCCTGAAGGCGGCCCCACAGGCAGCCGATGGATGTGCGTGGGTCCGGCTTCAGCCGGAGGTCGATCGCCGCCTGAAGGCGGCCCGACGGGCAAGGGGCCCGCTCAGCCGTGCGTGACGCGCTCCCCGTGCTCGCGCGTCGTGCGAAAGCCCACCTTCGGCCATCGCTCCGTCGTCACCTGCAGGTTGTACCGGTTGGTGGCGAGGAAGACCGGATTGCCGTCGACGTCGGTCGCGATCGACGCCGCCTGCTCGCGCTCGAAGTTGCGACGCGTGTTCTCGTCGGGGTAGGTGAGCCAGCGCGCCGTCGAGATGTTGGCGGGTTCGTAGGTCGCGTCCACGTTGTACTCGGTCGCGAGCCGCTGCGCCACGATCTCGAACTGCAACGGACCCACGGCGCCCAGCAGCAGCGTGCCGCCGTGCGTCGATTCGAACACCTGGATCGCGCCCTCCTCGCCCAGCTCGCGCAGGCCCTTCGCGAGCGGCTTCGACTTGAGCGGGTCGCGCGGCCGCGCGACGCGGAAGAGCTCCGGGGCGAAGTACGGGATGCCCTTGAACTCGAGCGTCTCGCCTTCGGTCAGCGAGTCGCCGATCGACAGCTGGCCGTGGTTGTGGATGCCGATGATGTCGCCGGCCACGGCATCCTCGCTGGCGACGCGCTCGTTGGCCATGAACGTCAGGACGTTGCCGAGCTTCATCTCGCGGCCGCTGCGCAGGTGGCGGACCTTCATCGCCGGCTTGTAGCGGCCCGAGCACACGCGGAAGAACGCGATCCGGTCGCGGTGCTTCGGATCCATGTTCGCCTGGATCTTGAACACGAAGCCGGAGAACGCCGGCTCGGCGGGATCGACGATGCGTGCGCCGCCGTCGCGCGGCTGCGGCGGCGGCGCCCACTCGATCAACGCCTCGAGGATCTCCTGCACGCCGAAGTTGTTGATCCCGGAGCCGAAGAAGACCGGCGTCTGCCGGCCGGCGAGGAACTCGTCCCGGTCGAAGGGGTGGCTCGCCGCGCGGATCAAATCGACGTCGTGGCGCACGGCGGCCATCTCGCCCGGGAAGAGCGCATCGAGCCGCGGGTTGGCGAGTCCTTCGATCATCTCGCTGTCCTCGCTCACGCGCTCCTCGCCCGGCGAGAAGCGCTTGAGGCGCTCGCGCAGCAGGTCGAACACGCCGCGGAAGCTCTTGCCCATTCCGATCGGCCAGCTCACCGGCGCGCAGTCGATCGCGAGGACGGACTCGATCTCCTCGAGCAGCGCCACCGGCTCACGCACTTCGCGGTCCATCTTGTTCACGAACGTGATGATCGGCGTCGCGCGGAGCCGGCAGACCTCCAGCAGCTTGATCGTCTGCGCCTCGACGCCCTTGGCGGCGTCGATCACCATCACCGCGGCGTCGACGGCGGTCAGCACGCGGTAGGTGTCCTCGGAGAAGTCCTCGTGGCCGGGGGTGTCGAGCAGGTTGATCGTGTGCCCGGCGTACTCGAACTGCATCACCGAGCTCGTCACCGAGATTCCGCGCTGCTTCTCCACCTCCATCCAGTCGGAGGTCGCGTGGCGCCGGCTCTTGCGCGCCTTGACGGTGCCCGCCATCTGGATCGCACCGCCGTAGAGCAGCAGCTTCTCGGTCAGCGTGGTCTTGCCGGCGTCGGGGTGCGAGATGATGGCGAACGTGCGGCGCTTCGCGACGTCGCGCACGAGATCGGCAGGGAAGGACGGCTTGGTCATCGATTGGGGGCGGGGCTGGCCGACGCGCGACCCCCCGCTTCGGCAAAACAAAAGCCGCCGGCCGTGGGCGGCGGGCGGCACACGATGCGATTATACCGGTGGGATATGCGGGCGCCGGCCCGGCGACGCAAGGCCCGCGGGAAACCTACCTCGCCGGCGGCGCGCCGCCCGGAGGGGCGTCGCCGCCAGGGCGCGCGCCTAGCAGCGCGCTGTCCGCGACCGGCTGCGCCGGAACGAGCTTAAGGTCTTCCTCGAGCTCGCGCAGCTGGAACCGCGCCTGCTCGGCGATGCCCGCCTGCGCCGCCATCTGCGCCGGATCGCGGGCGTCGCCGGGGCCGCGCGGGCCCCCTTGCCGGTGCGCGCCCCCGACGTTCCCCCGCCCGGGGACTGCGCCCACGCGGGGCCCGCGGCCAGGATCGCGATCAGCGCGATCGCCGCCCATTGTTCGCTCTTCAAGATCGTGGTCCCCCGCCGGGTGCGACCACCGGCCGCGCGCGAGATGGCGCTCCGCCCTACTTGCGCGCGGCTTCGTAGAGCGACGGCGTCACGCGCGCGTGCGCCAGGTACTCGCGCAGGTGCTGGACGTCCTGCCGGCCGAGCGCGTTGCCGCCGTGCGGCCGGTGCAGCACGCCCTCGTGGCCGTTCAGCTTGACGCGCACGCGCGTGCCGGAAAGCGATTCGACCGCCGCGCCGAGGTGGCGCAGCAGCGATTCAATCTCGCGCCACTGGATGTTGCCGCTGATGGGATCGTGGAAGATGTCGCGGATCAGGTTTTCGTGTTTGTGGCTCATGGGCGCAGGGGGACGAACCGTCGGTGGCAAGGCCGCCTGGAGGCAGCCCCGCGCGGCTGTCGAGGATTCTATCCCGCCGCAGGTGCCGCTGAACAGCCGCGCCTGCGCGTTGCTAGACTGTGCCGGCCCGGATTCCGCCGCCGCGATGCCGAACACGCCGACCCGCCTCATTGCGCACCTCGACATGGACGCCTTCTACGCGTCGGTCGAGCTCCTGCGCTATCCGGAGCTGCGGGGTCGCGCGGTCGTGATCGGCGGTGGCCGCCGCCATCAGCCGGAGGAGACCGTCGACGCCGCGACCGGGCGACCGGTGCGGACGTTCGCGACGCTCGAACGTTACGCCGGCCGCGGCGTCATCACGACCGCCACGTACGAGGCGCGCGCGCTCGGCCTGCACTCGGCGATGGGGCTGATGAAGGCCGCGCAGCTCGCGCCCGAAGCCATTCTGCTGCCGACCGATTTCGACGCCTACCGCAAGTACTCGCGACTCTTCAAGGCCGCGGTGCGCGCGATCGCCCCGCGGATTCAGGACAACGGCATCGACGAGATCTACATCGACCTGACCGGCGTGGATCCGCCGCCCGGGCGCATCGGCGTGCGCGAGCCGCCGGACGATCCGTGGACGCGCGTGCGCGACGTGGCGCAGGCCGTCAAGGACGCCGTGCGCGCGGCGACCGGACTTTCCTGCTCGATCGGCGTCGCGCCGAACAAGCTGCTCGCCAAGGTGGCGTCGGAGCTCGACAAGCCCGACGGCTTGACGCTCCTGCCCGCGGACGATGTCCCGCGCCGGATCTGGCCGCTCCCGGCGCGCAGAATCAACGGCATCGGCCCGAAGTCGGGCGCGAAGCTCGAGGCGCTCGGCATCCGCACGATCGGCGAGCTCGCGGCGGCCGATCCGACGTGGCTGATCGAGCATTTCGGGCGCGCGCACGGCGCGTGGATGCACGACGCGGCGCACGGCCGCGACGAGCGGGATGTGGTGACCGTGATCGAACCGAAGTCGATCAGCCGCGAGACGACGTTCGAGCGCGACCTCTCCGTCAAGCGCGACCGCGAGGAGCTGTCGCGGATCTTCACCGGGCTCTGCGTTGGCGTCGCCGGCGACTTGAGGCGCAAGGGTTACGTCGGCAGGACCATCGGCCTGAAGCTGCGCTACGACAACTTCCGGACGGTCACGCGTGACCGGACGATTCCCTGGCCGACCGACGATGCCCAGGTGATCCGCCGCGCCGCCGGCGAGTGCCTGAAGCGCGTGTCGCTCGACCGGCGCATACGTCTGCTCGGCGTGCGCATCGGAGCGCTTTGTCCGGCCGCCTCGGTCGGTCCCGCGCCGCCGGAGGCCGCGGAGGCAACGCCGTCGCTGTTCGACGAGACCTAGGCCTCCTCGAGCCCTTCGGCCGGCGCTGCTCCGGGCCGGCGGATGTCGGCGGTCGTGACATGCGAACTCGATTCGGGCATCCTGACCGGCGGTCCCCGATGCCGCCGCGCGGCGGCCCGACGGGCCCGCCCCGCGTGAACGCGCGTTCGCCATTCCGGTACCGCCGATGGAATCGCATCCCCTCCGCATCGACGTCGATCCGCTCCTCCGCCGGCTCGACGAGCTGGCGGCGCTCGGCCGCACCGCCGAGGGCGCCTGCTGTCGCCTCGCGCTGACCGACGAGGATCGCGCCGGCCGCGACCTGGTCGTGCGCTGGATGCGTGACGCCGGCCTCGACGTGCGCGTCGACGCGATCGGCAACCTCTTCGGGCGGCGCGAGGGCAGCGAGGACGTCGCGCCGGTGATGACGGGGTCGCACATCGACACGGTGCGCACCGGAGGCAAGTACGACGGCAACCTCGGCGTCCTGGGGGGGCTCGAGGTCGTGCGCACGCTGAACGACGCGGGCATCCGCACGCGGCGGCCGCTGGTGGTCGCCTCGTTCACCAACGAGGAAGGCGCGCGCTTCGCGCCCGACATGCTGGGCTCGCTCGCCTACGTCGGCGGCCTGCCGCTCGCCGAGGCGCTCGCCACCGTCGCCATCGACGGCGCCCGCTTGGGCGACGAATTGCAGCGGATCGGCTATGCCGGCGCCGAGCCGCTCGGGCTCTGGCGTCCGCACGCGTACGTCGAGCTGCACATCGAGCAGGGCCCGGTGCTCGACCACGAGGGTGGCGTCATCGGCGTCGTCGACAACCTGCAGGGGATCTCGTGGCAGGAGGCGACCATCGTCGGCCAATCCAACCACGCCGGCACGACGCCGATGCGCCTGCGCCACGACGCCGGCTACTGCGCCGCCGCGATCGGCACGTTCCTGCGCCGGCTTGCGCGCGAGCTCGGAGCGGATCAGGTGTGCACGATGGGGATGGTGCAGCTGCATCCGAACCTCATCAACGTGATCGCCGCGCGCGCGCGGGTGTCGATCGACATGCGCAACACCGACGAGGCGGTGCTGCAGGAATCCGAACGGCGTCTCGCGGCCTTCCTCTCCGACCTCGCCCACGACGAAGGGGTGGAAATCGCGACCCGCCGCCTCGCGCGCTTCGAGCCCGTGACCTTCGACGCCGGCATCGCCGACCGCATCGATGCCTGCGCCCGGCGTTTGGGCTACGCGCCGCGGCGGATGACCTCCGGCGCGGGCCACGACGCGCAGATGATCGCCCGCATCGCCCCGACCGCGATGATCTTCGTGCCCAGCGTCCGCGGGATCAGCCACAACCCGGCGGAGCACACCGAGCCGGCGCACCTCGCCGCCGGCATCGACGTGTTGCTGCACACGCTGCTCGACCTGGCGGCCTGACCCGCCGCGCGCCGACCCATGCCCCGCTTCGTCACCGTCGGCGCCGCGCAGATGGGGCCGATCGCCCGCGACGAGACCCGCGCGCACGTCGTCGACCGGCACGTTGCGCTGATGCGCGCCGCGCACCGGCACGGCTGCGATCTCGTGGTCTTTCCCGAACTGGCGCTGACGACGTTCTTCCCGCGGTGGTACTTCGAAAGGCAGGAGGACCTCGACGCCTTCTTCGAGCGCGCGATGCCGGGGCCGGAGACGGCGCGGCTCTTCGCCGCAGCGCGCGAGCTGCGCCTGGGCTTCTATCTCGGCTACGCGGAGCTCGTCGTCGAAGGTTCGCGCACGCGGCGCTTCAACACGTCGATTCTCGTCGACAAGGCGGGCACGATCGTCGGCAAGTACCGCAAGATCCATCTTCCCGGGCACGCCGAGCACGAGCCGTGGCGCCGCTTCCAGCATCTCGAGAAGCGCTATTTCGAGCGCGGCGATCTCGGCTTCCCGGTCTTCCGGGCGGCGTTCGGCGAAGGCGGCCCCGGTCTCTACGGCATGGCGATCTGCAACGACCGCCGCTGGCCGGAGACCTATCGCGTGATGGGGCTGCAGGGCGTCGAGATGGTGCTCCTCGGCTACAACACGCCGGTGCACAATCCGCCCGCGCCGGAGCACGACGCGCTGTCGCACTTCCACAACGAGCTCGTCATGCAGGCCGGCGCGTACCAGAACGGGACGTGGGTCGTCGGCGTGGCGAAGGCCGGCTGCGAGGAGGGCGTGGACCAGATCGGCAACTCGATCATCGTCGCGCCGTCCGGCGAGATCGTCGCCGCGTGCTCGACGACCGGCGACGAGCTGGCC
>Ga0209253_10000523_pt1 | contig 33273 bp, 27 predicted proteins | sample FrelakmetBRP12BR_FD_187145 | JGI IMG/M metagenome (GOLD analysis project Ga0209253, IMG submission 187145) | Freshwater lake sediment microbial communities from the University of Notre Dame, USA, for methane emissions studies - BRP12 BR (SPAdes)... | ecosystem: Environmental > Aquatic >... | reverse complement strand
TCAGATCGATCCCGTGGATGGCACGCCTTTCAAGAAGCTCTATGATCCCCGTAAGTTTCTGCGGCTTGGCGAACTGGGAATTGTCGAGCGCCTGGGTGAGGCCTTCGTGGATCTAGGCTCGAAAGGGAAGTCCATCGCGAAAAGCTGAACCCGGCTGTTATTAGCCAGCGTAGAGCTTCTTTGTTCTTGGAGCTTAAGCGAGCGCCTTTTGAGGGCCGCAAACTAGAGTCTTGGTGCCGTGTTTGTAATCACGGGTCATGCTCGCTGCGCGGCCCTTGTTCAATGGCAGTCTGGGCGGGGCACGGTCTGCCTTGATCTGCTGGATACTTAGCATACTCGCCTCGCTGATGCCCGCCTTGGTCGCCAGAGTGCGCGTGCTCCAATGGGTCTCCCCTTGGGACGTGCTCTGGCGCTGCTTCGATTACCACGTTTGCAGCAGCGGGGGCGGATCTCATGCCAATGCCTTGCGCCAAACAAGGGTGCGATTATTGGCGGGCATGGGATAATCCCGCGCCAGCGTGAGTCCGGCTTCCTCGGCAAGCAGGTACTGGGCGCCTCCTTCCCTGCAAGCGGTGGGGGGGGGCTTGCCGGCGAGCAGGATGAGGGTAGAGCTGGCCGCCGCGTCCCCTAAACCCTGTTGAGCTTGAAATGGTGGGTAATCAATTCCTTGAACTTGTTGACTATCTTGAACGAATCCCGGAGCAGTTCCCGTTCCAGCGTATTGAGTTCCTTGGGATTGATGTAATTGTCCTGGGGCATTTCCAGCTTGATCTTTTGCAAACCCGCCTTCGCTCGCAGCGCAGACATGTAGGCGAAGGCTTCAATCAATTCGATGGCGAATTGGTGGTCGAACAGGCGCATTTGGTTTAGCGCTTTAATCCGCTCGATGGTATTGTTTTGTTCCAGGCGGTATTCCAGGGCCAGGCTGCGGATACCGTGGACGATCGGGAAAATACCCCCTTTCTTGATATCCAGTTCGTCACGCGGTTTTTCCACCACGAAGTTGGTGAAGAATCCCAGCGGCGTTTCAAACGCGAGCGTTGCCCTGGCAAAATGAGTGTAAAAGGCGTTGTTGTCGTTGAGCAGTCCAAACATGATATCCCTGAGTTCCTTGAACAGCGAGGTGTCGCCGGCTATCGGCATGGCGTCGAAGAAAATGGCGAACCGCATCTGGGATTCTTCGCTGGGAAACCGAATCCACTGCACCAGTTCCGCCTTGAAGGCGCTTAAAGGCTTCGTCCAATAGGGATTGGATACCATGATATTGCCTGGGCATTTGGGATAACCAAAATCCAAGAGGCTGGCGGTGAATTCCTGGACAATGGCATCCAGTTCAGGAAGCTGAAAGCCGTCCCGGAGAATGATGGCGTTGTCCTGATCGGTTTTCAGGATCTGTTCCTCACGACCCTCGCTGCCCATCACCAGCAGGCAGGAATTCATGAGCAATGCCGGTGGCGCCAACAAATTGTATAGCTTCTTCAAGATCTTCTTATTCAGCTCAGAGACCAGTTGCATCATGTAGCGCGGCTTGATGCCCTTCACATGCAGATCGTGAATGACATTGATCAGATCCCGGCTTGCCCGTTGCAGATCCTGCTTTGAAGCAGCCCGTTCAATCTGAATGGCGATCAATTGGGAGTGATTGGATAAATAACTCAGCAGATCGATCTGTTCAAGCACGCCATAAATGGTGTCATGATCGCGGATGACTATCCTGTTGATGTTATGGCGGGTCATCGTTAACAAGGCGTTGAAGAGAAAATCGTCGGGCCCCAAGGTGACTAGCGTATAGGTGGCGAGTTCACCCACGGGTGAATCCACCGGCAGCCGCGTGATGATGGCTTCCCTGAGGTCGGCTATGGTAACGATGCCTACCTCATCGCCGCGCCGCACGAGCAAAGACTTGGATTTATCCGCTTTCATGGTGATCGCTGCGTCACGGATAGACGTATCGGCGGTTACAAACACAGCGGGATGAATATAGGTGTCGCAGATCTTGGCCAGCATGAGCGAAGCCAGTTCTTGATTGCTTTCGCGGGCCAGCAAGATTTCGAGTTTCTGGGAAATGTTTTCGTAGTAGAAGCCGGCGAAGACGGGATTATTTTGGGTGGTTTCCAGAAATACCTGCTTGGGGAGCAAGTAGCAATGGGTTTCCTCCTTGGCGATGAAGTCGTGGCTGTTATGACCTTTCAGGAGAGATCGTGCATCGAAGGTGCTGCCCTTGGAATACCCCGATACGGTTTCTCCATTATCGAGTTCTTCTACCACGCCGAGGCGGATGATGTATAAGTAATCTGGCTTTTCGCCGGCATGCAGCAGCTTTTCACCTGTGTGGAAGTGGCCGGTTGTAAGCGTATCTATGACCCGCCTGAGTTCAGGCTCGCCCAACCGGTCAAACGGGCTGATGCGCGCGATGAAACTCATTTTATCCAACATAGGCATGGCGTTAGCTTATTCTCCGTGAAAAAGAAACCCCCTCTAAACCGGCCGGCTCAGAGGGGGAGTGTATTTTAACCTATCTGGCCAGTGCATCCCAAGGCGAAATGCCTGGCCAGGTTGCAGTTGTAAAGGTTAATGGCTGGCGGCGCCCTCCGCCCCGATACCGGTCTGGCAACGCACGTCCTGAGCCTCGAAGGCCTCGATTTCCTTCTGGCCGGCCGCGCTCTTGTCCGTGATGGAGAAGAACCAGATGCCAAGGAAAGCCGCCGTTACCGAATACAGAGCCGGATACTTGGAGGGGAAGGGGGCCGAGCCCTTGGCGTATCCCAGCACTTCCTCCCAGACGGTGGGACCGATTACCACCAGGGTCGCCGCCGTGATCAGGCCGATGGCGCCGCCTATCAAGGCACCGCGCGTGGTCAGCTTGGACCAGAACATCGACATGAACAGGATTGGGAAGTTAGTGCTGGCGGCCACCGCAAACGTCAAGCCGACCAGGAAGGCGACATTCTGCTTTTCGAAAGCAATTCCCAGGAAGATGGCGATGATGCCCAGCGCAATCGTGGCGATCTTGGAGATCATGACTTCCTTCTGTTCGGTGGAAGTACCACGGGCAAAAACGTTAGCATACAGGTCATGGGAAATGGCCGAAGCACCCGCCAGGGTCAGGCCCGAGACTACCGCCAGGATAGTGGCGAAGGCTACCGCCGAGATGAAGCCATAAAGCAGGTTGCCACCCATGGCGTTGGCCAACTTGACGGCCACCATGTTGCTGCCACCGATCAGATCCCTGACGATGTTCAGTTTTTCACCGTCTGGAACCTTGAAGTAATCGGGATGCTGGGCCAGCAGGGTGATGGCGCTGAAGCCGATAATGAAGGTCAGGATGTAGAAGTAACCGATGAAGCCGGTGGCGTAAAACACGGAGATGCGAGCTTGCTTGGCGTCAGGGACAGTAAAGAAACGCATCAGGATGTGGGGCAGGCCGGCCGTGCCGAACATCAGCGCGATACCCAAAGAAATAGCATCGAGAGGATTGGAGATCAATGCGCCTGGAGACATAATAGCCAATGCCTTGGGGTGGGTTTCGGTCGCCTGCTTGAACATCTCATTGGGACTGAAACCGAAATGCCACAGCGCCAGTACCGCGATGAGAGTGGCACCGGACAGCAGCAGGGTGGCTTTGATGATCTGCACCCAGGTGGTGGCAATCATGCCGCCAAAGGTGACATAGAGAATCATCAACACGCCCACGATGGTCACTGCGTATTGGTATTCCAGCCCAAATAGAATCTGGATCAACTTGCCCGCACCTACCATCTGGCCGATCAGGTAAAGTATCACCACCACCAGAGAACCCGTGGCCGCCAGGCTGCGGATAGGGGTTTGCTGCAACCGGTAAGAGGCCACGTCAGCGTAGGTATATTTACCCAGATTGCGGAGCTGCTCAGCGATCAGAAACATGATGATGGGCCAGCCGACCAACCAACCGACGGAGTAGATCAAGCCGTCAAAGCCGGCGGTAAACACCAGACCCGAAATACCCAGGAAGGAAGCGGCGGACATGTAATCACCGGCGATGGCAAGGCCGTTTTGAAATCCGGTGATGCCGCCTCCAGCGGCATAGAAGTCCTTGGCCGTCTTGGTTCGTTGCGCGGCCCAGTAGGTGATACCCAGGGTGACGGCTACGAAGGCCAGGAACATGATGATCGCCGCTACGTTCACGGGTGGCTTCTGAACGGCGCCGCTGACGGCTTGAGCAAACGCATTGGCGGTGAACAAGGTGGTGGTCAACAGCATCAGAGTGGTGAGCTTTCTCATTCCAGCTCCTCCTTTATTTCGCGGGTCAACCGGTCGAATTGAGAATTGGCGCGGGCGACGTAGATGCCGGTGAGCACGAAGGCGCTCACAATCACGCCCAGACCCACGGGGATTCCGACCGTGATGACCGAGCCCGCGCTCAAGGGCGTTCCCAGCACCTTGGGAGCGAAGGCGATGACGAGAATGAAGCCGTAATAAATCACTAACATCAAGATAGCCAAAGTCCAGCTAAATGTAGTTCGTTTCCGCACCAGTTCCTGGTATTTCGGATTGCTTTTTATGCGCTTCACTATACTTTGTTGCACAGCGAACTCCTAAGGCAGTATGTGGTTTAATGATGGGGTCAAAGCTTGATTTACCCGCTGAAGACATACGTTATTGTCTTTATTTTTAATACCATACGCGATAGTTCCTGCGTGTAGCCAAGCCTTGACCAGGTTTGATGGCTACGGGATTAAACCCAATTAGCGTGGAAAATCCCATGTGAATTCTATCTTTATCCATGAGTAAGTAAAGAGTATTCAAAGAGAAATTCAAGGACCGCGAAACAGTATGGCTATTCTAGCCACAGATTTTGATAAACTATTTTCTTATCGATTACCGCTTCCAAGGCTGTCTATGACCATCAAAACTATCTCTACTCAGCCCTTTCAGGGCCAACAACCCGGCACCTCCGGCCTGCGTAAGAAAGTGCGGGTGTTTCAGCAACCCCATTATCTAGAGAATTTTGTCCAGGCTATTTTTGACACCCTGGAGGATTACCAGGGCAAAACCCTGGTGCTGGGTGGGGACGGGCGCTACTACAACCGCGAGGCGCTGCAAATCATTCTGAAAATGGCTGCTGCCAATGGCTTTGGACGCGTCATGGTAGGCCAGGGCGGGATTCTCTCCACGCCAGCGGTGTCCTGCGTCATCCGCAAGTACAAGGCCTTCGGTGGAATTGTGTTGTCGGCTAGTCACAATCCCGGCGGGCCGGAAGAGGATTTCGGGATCAAATACAATACCGGCAACGGTGGTCCGGCGCCGGAGTCGATCACTGAGGCTATTTATGCGCGCAGCCAGATCATCGACCGTTATTTGATTCTGGAGTCCTCGAATCTGAACTTGGATCAGTTGGGTGAAACCCGCCTGGGCGATCTGGTCGTACAGGTGATCGATCCGGTGCAGGATTACGCCCACCTCATGGCGTGCCTGTTTGACTTCGAACGGCTGCGGACCTTGCTGACTTCGGGTAGCTTCTCCATGTGTTTCGACGCCATGAATGCGGTGACTGGCCCCTATGCCCACGCTATCCTGGAGGGCAGATTGGAGGCGGCGCCTGGCACCGTGATGCGCGGCAAGCCGCTGCCGGACTTTGGCGGCGCTCACCCAGACCCCAATCTGGTGCATGCCCATGATTTGGTAGCCTTGTTAAATGGACAGGATGCGCCTGATTTTGGCGCCGCCTCCGATGGCGATGGCGATCGCAACATGATTCTGGGCCGGCACTTTTACGTGACGCCCAGCGACAGCCTGGCCGTGCTGGTCGCCAACGCGCACTTGGTGCCGGGCTATGCCCAGGGACTTAACGGCGTGGCCCGTTCCATGCCCACCAGTCAGGCCGTGGATCGGGTGGCGGAGGCTCAGGGCATTCCCTGCTTCGAGACGCCGACGGGATGGAAATTCTTCGGCAACCTGCTGGACGCTGGCCAGATCACCCTCTGTGGCGAAGAGAGCTTCGGCACCGGTTCCGACCACGTTCGCGAGAAAGACGGGCTCTGGGCGGTGCTGTTCTGGTTGAATATCCTGGCGGTGCGGGGTGAAACGGTGGAGGAAATCGTGCGGGCGCACTGGCGGCGCTTTGGCCGTAATTTCTACACTCGCCATGACTACGAGGGGGTGGACGCAGGACGTGCGCAGGAGTTGCTGGTTAACCTGCGCAACCGTGTAGGTGAACTGGCGGGCCGGCGCTTTGGCGCCTATGAAGTGGAAGCAGCCGATGATTTCAGTTACACCGACCCTGTAGATCGCAGCACCAGCAGCGGTCAGGGTATTCGGGTACTCTTTAAAGGGGGTGCGCGTATTGTCTACCGTCTCTCTGGTACCGGCACTGAAGGGGCGACCCTGCGAGTATATGTCGAGCGTCACGAGCCCGATCCGACTCGCCATGATCAGGACCCTCAGTTAGCGTTGGCAGACCTCATCGCGGTTGCCGATACCCTCGCGCAGATTCGGGAGCGCACCGGCCGCGCCCAGCCCAGCGTCATTACCTAAGGCTGCCTAGCCGCCCAGGAGGACGCCATGTCCACAGCCAACAATAGGCCTCGTCTGGTAGCCGATATCGGTGGTACCAACGCTCGCTTTGCCTTGGCTGGCGCCGATGGCCAGCCTTATGGCGAACGGGTGCTGGCTGCCAGCGACTATCCGGATATCGTCACCGCTATCACGGCCTATCTGGAGAGCGTCGTGGAGCCGCGCCCGACGGTGGCTGCCCTGGCTGTGGCCATGCCGATCACCGGTGACTGGCTCACCATGACCAATAATGAGCCCTGGTCGTTCTCGATTGAGGCCACTCGCCGGGCCTTAGGCCTGGAACGACTGATCTTGCTGAACGACTTCACGGCACTGGCCCTGGTTTTGCCGCGCTTGGAGGCGGCGGAACGGCACCAGGTCGGCGGCGGTTTGGCGGTGCCGGAAGCGCCCATAGGGCTGATTGGGCCGGGTACCGGCTTAGGGGTATCGGGGTTGGTATGGTCTGGCAGGCAATGGATACCGTTGCAGACGGAGGGGGGGCATGTGACCTTCTCGCCAACTAACGAGCGGGAATGGGAGGTCTCTCGTCTGCTGCACCAGCGTTTCGGCCATGTCTCGACGGAGCGGGTGCTGTCCGGTCCCGGATTGGTGAATATTTATCAGACCTTGGCGGAACTGGACGGGCGGACCGCGCTTGATTTAGAGCCGGCGGCCATCACGGCGCGGGCTTTAGCGGGTGACTGCCCAGCGTGCATGCAAACCCTGGAAATCTTTTGCGCGGCGTTGGGCGCGGCGGCGGGCAACCTGGCACTCACCTTGGGCGCCCGCGGGGGCGTGTATCTCGGTGGCGGCATCGTCCCGCGCTTGGGGAATTTTTTCGAGCGTTCGGCGTTTCGTGCCCGCTTTGAAGCCAAGGGGCGCTTCGCCACTTATCTCGCAAATATTCCCACCTGGGTTATCATCGCGGCCAACCCGGGCCTGCGCGGAGCGGCGGCAGCCTTGGAGTCATCCGACTGACAGTGCGGCGGAAAATCCTATTTTTTGATGACACCCTTGAGACTGCCGGCGATGAGGGCCGAGAGATTAGCTAGGATACGGGGCAGGGTAATGCCCCCTGGTAAGGCGAGATAGCGCGGTTCCCAGCGGGGAGCGAATTTGTTCTTATACTGGTGCAGCCCCTGGAAATTATAAAACCGCTCGCTGCGCCCAAAGACCAGGGCCCCAAAACGGGTCCATAAAGGCGCTAAGCTACGATTTTCCAGGCCCGCCAGCGGCGCCATTCCCAGGTTGAACCACGTGTAACCCTGTTCTTTTCCCCACAGCATGAGGCGCAGGAACAGGTAATCCATGATCCCATTCGGGGCATTGGGCAGGTAGCGCATCAGATCGATGGATAACTCTTCTTTTTGGGTTCCCACCAATAGATTGGCGAAGGCGATCAAGTTGCCTTCGTGGTGCACCAAGGCCATTGGGCAGGTCGCAAGATAGTCTTCCTGGAAGTAACCCAAAGAAAAACCTTTCTCACGGGTATTTTTGTCGGCCAGCCAGGCATCGGATATTCGCTTGAGCTGGGGTAATAGCGAAGGCACCGCCTCAGGTTGAACAATCTCGAAGCGGCAACCCGCTTTCTCTATACGATTAAGCGTGTTGCGGAGGTTTTTTCGCTCTTTGCCTTCCAGCGAAAACTCGGCCAACAGGACCCTGGCTTCCTCGCCAATCTTGAGCAAGGTAAGGCCCAAGTCCAAATACAGGTCCAGATTTTCCATCCGCACCTGATAAAACACCGTCCAACCACCGTGATATTCGCTCATCTCTCTAAACCGCCAGGCCAGTTCCCGCCTTTCTTCGGCAGGACCGACAGGGTCGCTCATGGCTACCCAGGTCCGTCCTTCTACGCCATACATGATGAAGGCAGTATAGGACGAGTTGAACAACAGGCTTTTATCTTCCAACAGCGCCAGATGAGCATAGGTCAAGGGGTAATCGGCAATAATCGTGCGCGCTCGCCCCAATGCCTCCGGGTCAGGGGACAGGGCATTGTAGGGGGCCTGCCGTAGCAGCTTGGCGATCGCGAAAAACAGCAAGAGGGCCAGAGCGCCAACCATGGCGCGTAGAAAGCGCGGCGCGTTGCCTTCACCCGTGAAACTAAATTCCCACCAAAGCTCGTTGGAATATTCCACATGTCGGTAGGAAAACAATCCCAGCCAGATGGAGCAGATCAGCACCAGCATAATGGCAGCCAGCCAGCCGGTGGTGAAACGTTGGCCAAACAGGGAAGCCTTGCGGTAAAAGTAGCGCCGACACGGTAACAGGCCGGCCAACAGCACCGTCAGGACGATGGCTTCCTCATAATCGCCACCCTTTAGCAGGGAGGCTACGATGCCGGCGACCAGCAGCCCTACCACCAGCACGTAAGCGGCATCAAGCCGCCGCTGCAAGCCCCGGGCGAGTAGTAATAGCCCCGTGCCTATAAGGCTGCCGAGAAAATGTGAGAACTCCATCACCGATAAGGGAATGAAATCCTGGAGCCGGTCCATACGGCTGCCCACGGCTGGGGTTGCGGCCGAAAACAACAAGATTGCGCCGCTCAACAGGGCCATCAAGGCCAGAATCTGGGGTAGCAGAACGGAAATCCAGGGGCCTACCATCTTGGGTAGCCACAATGCCGTCCAGCGGTGGCGCAGACTCTCGTAAATGCCGAGGCCGACGGTAGCCGTGGCCAGCGGCAGCAGATAATAGATCAGCCGATAGGCCAGCAGTGCGGCCAGCAAGTCCACTGCCGTCATTTCCGTTGGCAACATCAGCAGGACCAGCGACTCGAATACGCCGAGCCCACCTGGGACGTGGCTGATCAGGCCAACTGTCTGCGCGACCAAAAAAACGCCCAGGAAGTGTGCAAAGCTAACACTGGTGTGTGGTAGTAATACATAAAGAATAGCGCCGGCCAGAATCCAATCCAGCGCACCGATAAGCAGTTGTTGCATTGCCAGCGCAGGAGAGGGTACCTCTAGTTGCCAACCGCGGATGCGCAGGGGTTGGGGATGCAGCGCGCTGAACAGAAGATAAGCCACGGCCACGCTGAGCATCAATAATCCGAGGATTTGGCCACTGGCGAAGGGCAGATGCAAGGAGGCTGGCAAAGCCAGGGATTCGATCAACAATATGCTGCCACCGCTGCTCAGAATGCCCAGCCACAACGTCACGGCACAGAACATGACTACTCTGGCGATATCCACCGGCGAAAGTCCCCAGCTGGAGTAGAGGCGGTAGCGAACCGAACCGGAGGTCAGTATGGATAGACCGATGGCATTGCTAAAAGCGTAACTGATCGCTGCGGCGAAACCTATCTTGCGCCAGGGCAGCGAGCAGCGGATATAACGCATGGCCAGCAGTTCATAGCCAGTCAGGATCAGATAGCTGAACAGGGTCAGAATCAGGGCGAAAGCAAGCTGCCGGCCAGCTATGCCTTGCAGGGAGGCGACAATATCGCGATAACGGTATTCGGCCAAGGTATTTTCCAGCACCCAAAGAGCGGCGCCAAACAAAAAGATACCTATGGCGGGACCAAGCGCACGTAAAAGGGCGTTTTTCATAGGGCGACTATCATACGAAGCCAAAATTGGTTGCCAGGACGCTGATTCAAATTATCATGATTAACGATCGGCATGGTTTTCGCTGTGGTTTTGCGGTTGTTAAAAGCTGAAGCAGTAGCAGTGCTTATCTTGCACGATCCCAATTCTTATTCCTACCTTGCGACTATTGGCGGGTCCTTTGACCATCATTCTTATAATTTGTTTCTAATCATAATTTTAACCGCTCCATGCTTGCTGTATAAAAGCGCCACGAAAAGAAACTCTATGCCATACGCAATGACTAACCGGGGTATTTAAGTTTAAACTTTAAACGGTGCTTGCCAGTGGCAGAGGCCAGAAGTACCTGGTAATAACAGCATTTTGTTTTCAAAATAACGGTTAAGATTCTTCTTTATGAGCAAAAGGCGGCTGTCATTGTTGGCTCTGTGCGTAGTTGCCATGCTTTTAAACTTGGCGCCCCAACCCTTACAGGAAGAGGCTGGGGAAGAAACGCTCAGCCATGACAACTTTGGGAAGCTCGCCATCTACTATCCTGCTGATGAGCCGAAAGGTCTGGTTTTGCTGCTGTCCGGTAACGGAGGTTGGAATCTGGATATGGTGGAGGTGGCCAGGGTAGTAGCAGATTTGGATTATCTGGTTGTCGGTATCGACAGCACCAGTTATCTGGCGCGTCTGAACGGCCTGGCTTCTCCTTGCGGCGATCTGGCAACCGATTTCGATAAACTAAGGCGATTCTTAGAAAATTACTACCATCTGCCTGCCGACAGAGCGCCCCTGCTGGTCGGTTATGGTTCGGGCGCCGCGCTGGTTTACGCCACCCTGGCGCAAGCTCCCACTGCCGCCTTCCATGCGGTGGTCAGCGTGGATTTTTGCCCTCGGATTGCTCTTAAGAAGCCTTTATGCCAGGGGCGCTCTCTAGAAAGCGCAACGGCACCCGATCGCAAGAGTATCGTGCTACAGCCAGCCAAGCAATTACAAACCACCTGGTTTGTCTTCCAATCCGAGCGAGCCTGCGACAGTGATAACGTCACCCAATTCGTAAGGGAAAGCACTAACGCGAAGCTGGTCACCCTAGGCAAGGAAACCTCAAAACCCACAGGGCAGAAAACCTGGTTGCCGCAGTTTACAGCCTTATTGCAGTGGCTGGACCCAAGCATAACGAAGCAGGTTCAGCCCGATGCCGATCTCAGCGGTGTACCACTAACGGAGATTCCAGCGCCAGAGTCTGCGAGCAAGCGCTTGGCGGTTATGATATCCGGCGATGGCGGCTGGGCGGCTCTCGATCGCGGCGTGGCTGCTGAATTGCTTAAGCACGGTATCGGCACCGTAGGATGGGATTCCCTGAGCTATTTCTGGCAGCCCAAAACGCCAGCGCAGGCTGGCATGGATCTGGAGCAGGTGCTGCAACACTATTTGACTGCGTGGAACAAGGAGCGAGCCTTACTGATAGGTTATTCATTCGGAGCGGATGTGTTGCCTTTCATGGTGAACCAGTTGACGCCAGAACTGCGCGAACGCGTGGAGCTTGTCGCGTTTCTGGGGCTCAGTGAAAATGCGTCGTTCGAGTTTCACCTTAGTAACTGGATTGGCGAAGATTCCGCTCCAGATGCTTTGCCTGTGCCGCCCGAGGTGCAAAAACTGACATCGGTAAAACGCTTGTGCATTTACGGTGAGGAAGAAGATGATAGCGCTTGTCCGGGACTGGCTAACGCTGGTGTCTTAGTGATAAAAATGGCCGGTGATCATCATTTCGATGACGACTACCAAGGCATTGTAAAACATTTGTTGGAGCAGATTCCGCCGTGACCGGGAAAACCTGAACCGAACGCCGGTGACTGGACTCCAGCAGCAGACTGGCTGTGGTTACAAGACAACGGTGCTTTTAACAGCCAGCGGTGGAACGTTGTTCAGACTTCAAAAAAAATTGAACATAAACCCTTTCAGAAGAGTGGTGCAACGGTGAATTTCCGAGCGTTTCTTAATGCGATTCTTATGGTTGGTATCTGGGTAGGCCCTATGGCGGCCGGTTTTGGCGCGTCATTACCTGTGCCCCCGCCTGATGATGTTGTCGCCCCCAAGCGCTTTAACTTCGCGGATGTGCATCGGCGTGCCTCCGTTCTGGCGTCACAACCCTTTGAGGGAAACGAGAAAGCGCTTCCGCCGTTTCTGCGCGAGCTTACCTACGATCAGTATCGGGACATCCGCTTTCGCCCCGAAAAAGCGCTGTGGCGAGACGAAGGATTGCCCTTCGAGGTGCGGTTTGCTCATCTGGGATCCCTGTTTTTGTGGCCGGTCAAGATCAACGTCGTGGAAAACGGCGAGGCCAAGTCGGTAGCTTATGCCAACACGCTGTTTGATTACGGCCACAATAAGGTGCCTGTCGACATGCCCGCCGACCTCGGCTTTGCTGGGTTTCGCGTACTTTATCCCTTGCATCAGGATAGCCGCTACGATGAGATTACGGTATTTCTCGGTGCCAGTTACTTCCGAGCGGTGGGCCAAAATCAGAATTATGGTCTTTCCGCGCGCGGATTGGCTATCGACACCGGGCTTCCTAAGGCGGAGGAGTTTCCGTTCTTTCGGGAGTTCTGGCTCGAGAAGCCCGCCAAGGATGCCACCAGTCTGACGATTTACGCCTTGCTGGATAGCAAAAGCGCCACTGGCGCCTACCGCTTTGTCATTAAGCCCGGTTTGGCGACCGTTATCGAGGTCAAGGCCGATCTCTTTATGAGAGACGCCGTGCAGCGGCTTGGCATAGCGCCGTTGACCAGCATGTTTTTTCATGGTGAGTTAAACGAGCGCTTCGTGGATGATTTCCGCCCAGAGGTGCACGATTCCGATGGCCTGTTGATGGCGACGGGCAGCGGTGAGTGGATCTGGCGGCCCCTGGACAATCCGAGAAGGCTGCAGATCAGTTCATTCCAGGACCTCAATCCGCGCGGGTTTGGCCTGCTTCAGCGCGATCACGACTTCAACAATTATCAGGATCTGGAGGCGTGGTATCAAAAGCGTCCCAGCACCTGGGTAGAGCCGCTTGGCGACTGGGGTAAAGGGGTGGTGCAGCTTATCGAAATTCCTACCGAGGCGGAGCGCTACGATAATATCGTCGCTTTCTGGGTTCCGGAGAAGCCGGCCGAGGCTGGGCAAGCACTGACCTTTGACTATCGCCTGCGTTTTGAGATGGACCTGGAAGGCAAACCCCCTGGTGGACGGACCTTGGCAACTCGCATAGGCGCCGGTGGAGCGGGTGATCTGGATCCCAACAGGCGTGGGTTTGTCATTGATTTTGGTGGGACGAACCTGGAAAGCCTAGCTGCCGATGCCCCGGTGACGGCATTGATCAATGCTTCGTCGGGCCAGATAACCAATACGGTGGTGCAAAAAAACCCGTTTACCAACGGCTGGCGGGTTTCTTTCGAACTGCTACCCCAATCCGCGGACCCCGTCGATCTGCGCTGTTTTTTAAAATTAGGCGCGGATGTGTTGACTGAAACATGGAGCTATCAGTGGAACAAAAAATAGGCTTGCGACCCCAGGCAGCGACTTATAGCCCCAGCGCTGCGCTGGCGCTTTCTCTGGTCGCATCGGCTGGCCATCAGCGCGAGCCGGCACTCTCCTGGGGTGAGGTTACTAACCGGGTGACGGCCTATTGGCGTGCACTCGGGGTAACGGATGCAGAGCAGTTGACGGCGTTGACGCGGCGCGTGATGCAGCGGGTCGATGCGTTGGAAGCGGAAACAGCGGTTATCGATCTTGCCATTTTCTCCATCGAGGAAACCCTGGCGATGCTGGATGAATGGCTGGCCAGCGTGCTGGAGTTCGATCATAAACCACTGGCGCAGGAACTGGCGATGGCGCGGGTAGCCTTACTCAGTGGCGCGACACCCGACTGGCCCGCGGCTTTGCTGAGCGTTGATCAACGCGCGCTGGTCGCCGCTTTGCCAGGGGCTTTGACCCCGGCGGTTCCGGCGCCTGCCGGGTTGCCCATGGAGCCCCAAAGGATCGATCTCTTCTCATTGAACCTGCTCTTCTGGGGGCGCCGCTGCCTGCATTTTTTGTGGGTCAGTTTCGGTAAGTTATTTACTACATCTGGAAAACGCTGATGGCTAATCCACTGCAATTCATGCCGAGGGGGCACGCGATCCGACGCCTGGTATTTCTCTCCCTCGTCGCGATAACGACCCTGGCTGCACTGGGCTTGCTGGCCAGCGTTTTCCAGCCCGGTGGCATCAGCCCGCTGAAGTTGTTCCTACTGGTTCTATACGCCATTCTGTTCGCCTGGATCTGCGTTTCGTTCTGGACGGCGACCATCGGGTTCGTGATCTGCCTGATTCGGCGTGACCGCTATGCGATTTCAGCCACTGGGGAGCAAACGCGAACTGATGCCGGGTTAGAGCCACCGGCTAGAACGGCATTGGTCATGCCTATCTACAATGAAGATCCCGTAAGGGTATTTGCTGGACTGCGGGCTATCTACCAGTCCCTGGTAGAAACCGGGCAGCATGAGCAATTCGATATTTTTATCCTCAGCGATACTCGCGATCCGGACATTTGGGTCGAGGAGGAAATGCACTGGCACGCGATGTGTCGCGATCTGCACGGCCAGGGGCGAATTTTTTACCGCAATCGTCCGCAGAATACCAGCCGTAAGAGCGGCAATATCGCCGATTTCTGCGCCCACTGGGGTGGCCGCTACCGCTATATGATCACCCTCGACGCCGACAGTGTGATGGCCGGTGCGACCCTGGCCCAGATGGTTCGGCTGATGGATTGCAATCCAGGGGTGGCCATCATCCAGGTGCCGCCGGTGCCCGTGAACCGGGAGTCGCTGTTTGCCCGTGTTCTCCAGTTCGCGGGCGCCGTGTATGGGCGCATGTTCACCGCCGGTCTGAACTTCTGGCAGTTGAGCGAAGGCAACTATTGGGGCCACAATGCCATCATTCGCGTCAAGCCCTTTGTTGACCACTGCGGCTTGCCTAAACTGCCTGGTAAGGAGCCGTTTGGCGGCGAGATACTGAGCCACGATTTCGTCGAAGCGGCGCTGTTGCGGCGGGCCGGCTGGGCGGTGTGGCTGGCCTATGACCTGGGCGGCAGTTATGAGGAGATTCCACCCACCCTGATTGACTACGCCAAGCGGGATCGTCGCTGGTGCCAGGGCAACCTGCAGCACAGCCGCCTGGTGCTGGCTCACGGTTGGCACCCCGTTAGCCGCGCCCATTTTCTAATGGGGGTGATGTCTTATCTGGCTTCGCCGCTCTGGCTGTTGTTTCTGATCGTAACCGGCCTCGAAGCCTTTGTCGAATCGCTGGCGCGGCCGATTTATTTTTTTGGCGATAACCTGTTTCCGGTGTGGCCGATTTCCTACGCCGTTGAAATGACCACCGTCCTGGTGGTTACTCTTGCCATGCTGTTTCTGCCCAAACTGCTGGCGTGGCTATTGTTGATTGCCGATACCAAACTGCGCAAATCTTTCGGCGGCCTCATCAGCGCGGGCTTGAGCCTAATCTTGGAAAGCGCGTTTTCGATGTTGCTGGCACCCGTGCTCATGCTGTTTCAAACCAAGTTCGTATTAGCCATTCTGTTCAGGCGCAATGTCGGTTGGCCTCCGCAACAGCGAGGCGACCATCAAACCGGCTTTACGGAGGCGATCCTTGCGCACGGTGGTCAGACCTTGCTGGGCATCGTTGTTGGGGCAGCGACTTATTGGTATATTCCAACTTTCTTTTGGTGGTTTACCCCGGTCCTGCTGGGGCTGGTGCTGGCGATTCCCCTGTCGATGTTTTCGAGCAGCATGACACTGGGCAGACAGGCTAGGAAGTGGGGGTTATTCCTGACACCCCAAGAAACCAGCCTTCCTCAGGTGCTGCAATTTCTGCGGGATAATCTGCGCAAGGATGCGGAAATGCCCGCCCTGCCCGTGGCGGGTGCCGGCCGTTTTAGTCAAGCGCTTACCGAGCCTTTCGTGAATGCCTTGCACATTGCGCTGTTACCGGCGCATTTGCATGCACCGAGCAGACGGCGTCGGCATTACCTGGAAAGTTTAATCTATCAACTGCTAGAAGACGGGCCGCACAGCTTGAGTGCGGCCGAAAAACGGGAACTTTTGGCGGATCAGGATACCCTGCGACGGCTGCATATCCTGGCCTGGGGTCATCCACATATCGGGGCGTTATCGGTTCAGGAATAGCCATAACTATATGGAGAGGGGTTGGATTTGCTTTCTAAGCATCAAACCCTTGTCAAAGGCCGATTTCCGCTCAAGGTGGTCTTCCGGTGGAGCTACCGCTGTCTGCTGGTGTTCGTGACAGTCTCGATTCTGCTGGTGATGGGTTTCCGCTGGGCGGCGCCACCGCTGTCCAGCTATATGCTACTGCGTTATATTCAGTCTGCGTGGATGGCTCAGGAAAAGGAGTCGGTGCTTTTTCGCTATACCTGGGTTCCCTACGACGCGATCTCTCCCCACATGGCCTTGGCGGTAGTGGCTGGAGAAGACCAGCGATTTCCGGCGCACTGGGGGTTTGATTTTCGAGCTATCCAGCAGGTTCTGGAAGACAAAGCCCAGGGTAAAGCTTTGCGCGGGGCCAGCACGATCAGCCAGCAGGTGGCCAAGAATCTCTTTCTTTGGCATGGTCGCAGCCTGCTGCGCAAGGCGTTGGAGGCTTGGTTTACGGTGCTCCTCGAGTTGCTGTGGCCCAAACAGCGGATTCTGGAGGTTTATCTCAACATCATTGAACTGGGTGAGCAGACCTTTGGCGTGGAAGCCGCCAGCCGGCGCTTTTTTAATAAATCAGCCCAACAGTTGCGGCCAGAGGAGGCAGCACTGCTGGCAGCGGTGTTGCCTAATCCTTTGTATTACCGAGTTAATACTCCATCCGCCTACGTGCGTGAACGGCAGTCCTGGATCTTGAGGCAGATGCGACAGTTGGGCGGTATCGACTACCTTGATGAGCTTTGATCAGAAGTAATCCGACTATAACTGGCCAAGAGGACTTTTCAGTCTATGCAAGAACAAACCATCGCCCTCGCGACCAGCCCGCTGTGGTTGCCATCCCGACGGCTGCTCAATAGCGCGGGTTTCATCATCTGTATGGCGGGCTTGGGGATTGCTTATCTTTATTTTCAGTCCTATCTGAATCTAGATCCCTGTCCCCTCTGTATCTTTCAGCGCCTGGCCATGTTCGTCATGGGCTTGATTTTTCTCGCGGCGGCTATTCATAACCCCACTGCCGCTGGTGCCCGGGTGTACGGGGTCTTGATCGCCTTGACCGCTGCAGCAGGGGCGGCCATCGCGGCCCGCCATGTCTGGTTACAACATTTGCCGCCCGATCAGGTGCCCGCTTGTGGGCCGACCCTGGAGTATATGCTGGAAACTTTTCCCATCGGCGATACCATCCGCCGAGTCCTGAAGGGTTCCGGGGATTGCGCCGTCATCGACTGGACTTTCCTGGATCTTAGCATCCCAGCTTGGACGCTGATCATGTTCATCGGACTGGGGTTGACAGGCGCACTGCGCAACTGGATGCGGGCTGCCTAAAGCCGAGCGAACACCCCTTCCGCCGCCGCCAGGGTATCCTGAATGTCCGCGTCAGTATGAGCCGCGGACATAAAACCGGCCTCATAAGCAGAGGGCGCCAGATAAACGCCTGCTTCGAGCAGGCCATGGAAAAAGGCCTTAAAGCGTTCGATGTTGCAGGCCGTGGCCTGCGCATAACAGGTGACAGCCGCCTCGGTGAAGAACAGGCCAAACATGCCGCCCGCTTGGTTGGCCGTCAGCGGGATGCCAGCAGCGCGGGCGGTTGCCAACATGCCTGCCGTGAAGGCATGGGTCTTGGCCTCCAGTGCCGCATAGAAACCAGGTACTGAAATCAGCTTCAAGGTGGCGAGTCCCGCTGCCATCGCCACCGGGTTGCCGGACAGGGTGCCGGCCTGGTAGACCGGACCCAGAGGCGCCAGTTGTTCCATAATGTCGCGCCGGCCGCCAAAGGCACCCACCGGCATGCCGCCACCGATGACCTTGCCCAGGGTGGTGAGATCCGGGATCACTCCGTAGCGAGCCTGGGCGCCACCTAAAGCCACCCGGAAGCCCGTCATCACTTCGTCGAAGATCAACAGGCTGCCGTACTCGTCGCAGCTTGCCCGCAGTCCCTCCAGGAAGCCGGGGATGGGTGGAATACAGTTCATGTTGCCGGCCACCGGTTCCACGATGATGCAGGCGATCCGCTCACCCAGCATCCGGAAGGCTTCGTGCACGCCATCCAGTTCATTGAAGGTCATGGTCAGCGTATGGGCGGCCAGATCTCTCGGGACCCCAGGAGAAGTAGGCACGCCCAGGGTGAGGGCGCCGGAGCCTGCCTTCACCAACAGGGAATCGGAATGGCCGTGATAACAGCCTTCGAATTTAACGATCTTGTCTCTGCCCGTGAAAGCCCGGGCGAGGCGGATGGCACTCATCGTGGCCTCGGTGCCGGAGTTGCACATCCGTACCAGCTCGATGGATGGCACGAGTTCGCAGAGCTTTTTCGCCAGCACGGTTTCGTTGGCGGTCGGGGCGCCGAAGCTCAAGCCCTGCGCGGCAGCCTCTTGCACGGCGCGGACGATCTCCGGATGGGCGTGACCGGCGATCATGGGTCCCCACGAACCCACAAAGTCGATATAACGGCGATCATCTTCATCGTACAGGTAAGCACCGTGACCGCGTTTGAAGAAGATTGGTTCGCCGCCGACGCCGCGAAAGGCGCGCACCGGTGAGTTTACACCGCCGGGAATATAGTGCTGGGCTTCCGCAAACAGGTCTTGGGATCGAGTCATGGAGCGTTCCTGGGTGGTGTGGCGTTAGCGTTAAAGTCGTACAACTCGGCATAGGCGCGGGCGGCACTGCGGACATCGTCCTGGCCAAATACCCCACTGATCACCGCCAGGCAATCGGCTCCGGCCGCCACCAGTGCGCTGCCATTGGCTGGGGTAATGCCGCCGATAGCCACGATGGGAAAGCTTAAGAGCCGCCGCGCCGTCCGCAGTAATTCGACATCGGCGCGCACTGCGGCAGGTTTGGTGGGAGAGGAGAAGAAGCTGCCGAAGGCTGCATAATCGGCACCCGCCTGCTCGGCGGCCACCGCTAAGTCCAGGCGGTCATAGCAGGAGACGCCGATGATGGCCGACTTTCCCAACCGTGCCCGCGCACTCGTCAGGTCCGCATCGTCCTTGCCCAGATGCACGCCGGCAGCGCTTACCGTCACCGCTAATTCGACGTCATCGTTGATGATCAACGGTATGCCATGGGCCTTGCAGAGGGTGTTAAGCACCCTGGCCTCCTGCAGGCGCCGCTCGAGATTGGCGCTTTTGTCACGATACTGAATGAGCCGGGCACCGCCCAGAATGGCCTGTTCCACCGCTTCCGCGAATCGGTCAGCGGCAATCAAACCAGCCTCGGTGATGGCATACAGGCCGTGAATGCGGCGGGAGGAGCTAGTCAATCCGGCTCACCGTAATCGGCCCAGAAAAGGAACGCCGGCATCGACGATTCTCCAATAATTGCTAACTTTAGCACTTTGCGGCGGGTTTCACTTGTCGGGTAGACATGGGAAAATGCAGCTCTTTTGAGTATCGTGCAGAGAACCTATGAAGACTTATATGTGCGTGATTTGTGGCTTCATTTATGAAGAGGAAAAAGGTTGGCCGGAAGACGGTATTCCGCCCGGCACGCGCTGGGAGGATGTACCGCTGACCTGGCGCTGCCCGGAATGCGGTGCATGCAAGGAAGATTTCGAGGTGTTAGAAATCTGACCATGGCGGACAGTTCAGATTTTTCCCGCTTGCCGGGCGATGAAGGCGGTTTTGGCCGACAGTTCCAGTGAACAGGCCCACTTGTAGGCCAGGGTAAGGCTTTCTGCACAAGCATAGACGCCATGACCACGCACCACCGCAATCGGGTACTCCGCGAGGACTTTGGCCACCAACCGTGGAGAATCCTCCAGGTAGCGGTCGTAGGGAATAGTGATCACCGGCACGCGACTGAAATAGAGTTGCCCTTCAAAGTCGGTGGGTGTGAACTCTTCGGTATCCATGGTCATGGCAACGCTGTAAGGGCCATGGCTATGTAACATGGCTCGGGTCAGCGGGTTAGCCTGATAAATGGCGATATGCAAAGGTGCGTCCAAGGAAGCGCCCTTGCCAACCATGCCGTTGATATCACACTCCACCAGGTCGCCGCTGGTAACGGTGTCCGCACAGCAACCAGTGGGGGTAATCCAGATAGAGTCCTCATTGCGAATCGAAGCGTTGCCGCTGTGGGAGTCGTTGAGCCCGTACTGACGAAGCCAAAGATAGTGGCGGACCAGATCGTCTTTGATGTTCATAAAGGTTAGATCAACTCTATGGAGGAATGCCGAATAATCGTATGCTCTGAAAAACTCGCGTGATTCAGTTATAGGACGGGATTATCTTGCGCAAGGCAATCATTCGGCTGCGAATTTCGTCGTAATCCTCGACATGGGGCGCCAGTTGCAAGTAGCGTTGGTAATCAGTCGCTGCTGCTTGGGGGCATTCCAGGTACTCCAATATCCTGCCGCGGTCGCGAATATCCATGGCGCTGTGGGGGGCCGCGGCCAGAAGCTGGTTGCTGGTCGTGAGGGCTCTGGTCAGCTCGTTCTTGTGTAGGTAAATGTTTTTCAGGTTGCGCAACATGCGGGCTAAAATTTCCTTTTTACTAATACGTTCAATCAGTTTGAGAAGGTATGAGGGGGAGGGGGGCGACTGCGCGCCAAATCTTTCCGCGGCACGGTTAGCTAGTTCCGTTTGGCTGAGGGATCTGCCACCATTAAAAGGGTCCACTAACAGATCTCCATCGGCAAGCGGCAGTTTGACCAGGAAATGTCCTGGAAAGCCCACTCCCTCCAGGGCAAGGCCTACACGCCGCCCTACCTCCAGATAAACGATCGACAGCGAGATGGGAATCCCCAGCTTGCGATCCATGACATCGTTTAAAAAGCTGTTGCGAGGATCGTAGTAATCCTCCAGGTTGCCTGTAAGGCCTTGATCGTCAAACAAGGTATGGTTAATGGCCAGGATGGTCTCTGGCACGGAAGGCTGGGTGGGTAAACACATCCTTACCCTAGTGGCCATGGTATCCAAACGTGCCAGATAGGCGTTCACGTCCAACCCTGGGTACTCTTCCTGGGCAATTAGCAAGGCAGCCTTGCCCAGATCCAGGAATTCTTCCGGGGTGCTGAGGACACAGCGGGTAAAAGCAGTGTCGGCGTAGGGGATCGTCGCTTGCTGTTTGGACATCATCAGTTAGTCTTAACCTTAAACATCGAAGTACTAAATTAATTTTAGCACTTTCATGAGCCCTCGCGCTGGTTGCCCTCGGTTTGGAACAGAGCACACTCAAAGACTCTTGATGAAGACCTTGGAACGGCGCTGCAAGTTATACATAGCCTGCTTATGTACTGGCAGATCGATAATTTCCGCCGGCTCGAAACCCCGTTCCTGGAACCAGTGAGCGGTGTGGGTGGTGAGCACGAACAACCGCTGCAGGTTGTGTTTCACAGCCTTGTTCTCGATGAACCGCAGTAAGGTATCGGCCCGGCCCTTATTGCGATAATCCGGATGCACGGCCACACAGGCCAGTTCCCCCAGCCGCTCTTGCGGAAAGGGATACAGGGCGGCGCAGCCGATGATGGTGCCATCCCGTTCCACGACCGTGAAACGTTCTATCTCCATCTCCAACCGCTCCCGAGAACGCCGTACTAGACTGCCTTTGGCCTCCAGCGGGCGGATCAATTCCAGAATACCGCCGACGTCATCGATAGTCGCCGACCGGATACCTTCGTAGATATCAGCGGTGATCAGGGTTCCCACCCCGTCGCGGGTAAACAATTCCAGCAATAGAGCCCCGTCCACGGCGCGGCTGACGAGATGAATGCGGCGCACCCCGGCGCGGCAGGCGTGTAGGGCATGGCTGAGATAGTGCGCCATGTCCTTGGACAGTTCGTGATGTTCAGCCAGCAAATGCTCGGTGTCACTGGGGCTCAGTTGCCGGACCGGCTCTCCCACGCTGTCCAGCGGGCCAGCGCCTTCGTAGAGCAATAACAGTTTATCGGCGCGCAAGGCGCTGGCGGCGCTGGTGGCGACCTCTGCGGCGCTGACATTGAAGATCTCGCCGGTCGGTGAATACCCTAGCGGAGAAAGCAGCACGATGGCGTCGTTATCCAGCCAGGTTTTAATGGCCTGGGTATCGATGCGCCGCACCTCGCCGGTAAAGCAATAGTCCACGCCTTCCCGCACACCCAGTGGGCGGGCGGTTACGAAATTCCCTGACACGACCCGGATGCGAGCCCCTTGCATGGGAGAGTTGGCCAGTCCCATGGACAGCGTGGCTTCGATGCGGATACGCACTCGGCCTACCGCTTGCTTGACACCGATCAGGGCTTTGCCGTCAGTGATCCGCAAGCCATTGACATAGTAGAGTTCTCGCCCAGCTTCGCGCAGTCGTTCTTCAATCTGAGTGCGGGCTCCATGCACCAGCACCAGCCTTATCCCTAAGCTGTGCAACAGGGAAAAGTCATGGATCAGGCTGGAAAAGCGCTCATCGGCGACCGCCTCGCCGCTAAACAATACCACGAAGGTCTTGTTCCGGTGGCTATTGATATAGGGACCCGCCTGGCGAAACCAGTTGACAAAGGATTGCTCGTTCAAGGTTTTCCCGCTTTTATTACACTTGTTAAATCAGTATATTACTGATGAATCACCATTTTAAGGCTAAAATTTCCTATTCTTTGTAAGGATTAATTAGAATAATGATTATACGGGTTGGTGAGTTTGTTTCTCTCTCGATAAGACCGCTCAGGAAAACCGGTGGGGTGAATCAATTATGGCAATCAAAATTCTCCAGAAAGAAGTCAATATCAGGCTGGCTCATGAATTGTTCAGAGAAAGGCTTCAGTACGACGAGCGTGAAAAGTACCATGTTAAAATGCGGTTTCCTAACTCCCAGCCTTCGGAAACGGATGTCGAGGATGTCGCCTGGGTGAAAGAATATGGCTTTTGGATGTACATCAGTCAGGATCCCTGGGAATGGAATGTATTCGGGTTGAGCGAAGAAGATCCCTTCGCTTGGGAAGCCGAGACGATCATCTGCCGGATTGGCTTCAGGCCTAAGCAAGGGGGTGCGATTGGTCGCGATGAGTTCGGCGGCATCCTGGTGTTGCACAGCGGCGATCTCAACGGCGGCCCGGTAGGGTTCGATAAACCGTCTTTCTGGCAACACTACCAAGGTCCGTACATCGAAAGCGGAGAAGCGCGGGATCGCTTCGCTGTGGTAACCCACTTGGGAGCGCTTACTGTCGCCAAGCAGGTCGGTGAGTTCCTTAACGAAATTGCCCGCATCCAGAAGCAGATACTCGGTGCCAGGTAAGTGCTTTAGGGTGTCGGCAAATCCATGGTGGCAGCAACCCGGCGAGCGCGATAGAGCGGCAGGAGTTGCGCTACCAGCATTCCGGCCAGCATCAGGGTACAGCCCAGCAGGGCCCGGTTTCCCAGCGTCTCGCCAAGCACCAGCCAACCGGCCAGCGCTGCGAACACCGCCTCCAGGCTCATGATGATGGCGGCATGTGCGGCGCTGGCGTCCTTCTGCGCTACCACTTGCAGGGTGTAGGCGATTCCCACCGACAGCACGCCGCCGTAGGCCACTGCCGGTGCTGCCGCGAGAATAGCTGTCCAAGCAATGGGCTCCGTGAGTACTGCCGCCAGTAGACACAGCAGTGAACACATCAAAAACTGCAGGCAGGCGAGGCGGATGGCATGGGTCCGGGGAGCGAGGGCATCCAACACCAACACATGGACCGCCCAGAACAGGGCGCCAGCCAGTTGCAAAAAATCGCCAAAGGCGATGGCGGATGCCCCCGTCATGCTGAGCAGATACATGCCCGCCACTGCCAGCACCGCCCCCAGCCAGGCGCAGGCGTCGCTGCGGTGGCCAAGCAACAGGCCGAGCAGCGGCACGATGATTACGTACAGGCCGGTGATGAAGCCAGCGTTGGCGACAGAGGTATAGAGCAGGCCGAACTGTTGCAGGGAGGCGGCGGTGAACAGAATGATCCCCGCCAGCATGCTACCGGCCAGGGCGGAACCGGCGCTGAGGCGTTGAGAGGCGGAGCGGTGATCGGGGCGCAGCGCCAACGGCAGGATGATCAGCGCGCCCAGCGCGAAACGCAGGCCGTTGTAGAGCATGGGGCCAACAGCGTCCAGGCCCAGGCGCTGGGCGACAAAACCGGTTCCCCAGATCAGCGCGGTGAGCAATAGCAGACCGTTCGCCCGGTAGGTTTGGCTATTCATGAGCGTAGCCCAAGCCCTAAGGCTGGATGCAGAACCGAGTGATCAACTGGGTAAGCAGGTCCAGGGTGGGATTGAGCGTATCCAGCGCCAGATACTCATCAGGCTGATGGGCCTGGGCAATGTTGCCGGGGCCCAGTATCACCGTTTCCATGCCCAGCTTGTTCAGATAAGGCCCTTCGGTGCCGAAGGCCATCGCCCCGGCGGTATGGCCGGTGAGTTCCTCGGTGGCCCTCACGATGGCCGAGGCTGCCGGCGTTTCCATGGCCTCTATACCTTTGAACAAGGGTATGAAGGACAGCTTGAACGGGCTGTTCGCCAGGGCCCGGCGCAAGCGTTGGTGCAGGATGGCGCGCAGTTCATCGGTCAGCATTCCCGGCAGGGGGCGCAGGTCTATGTGCAACTCGCAATTGGCGCAGATACGGTTGGGGTTGTCGCCCCCGTGAATATGTCCCAGGTTCAACGTCGGCACGCTGACCTCGAACAGCGGGTTGTGATGGCGTTCCTGCAGTTCCGCACGCCATTTCAGGATCTCGCCCATGACCAAATACATGCCTTCCATGGCGTTGATGCCCAAAGCGGGGTTGCTGGAATGGCCCGCATGACCCTCCACGCGGATAGCTTCCATCAGGATGCCCTTGTGCAGGCGCACTGGGTGCAAGCCAGTGGGTTCGCCGATTACCGCATAGCGACCCAGCGGCCGGCCCGCGTCCGCCAGGGCCTGCGCGCCGCTCATGCTGCTTTCCTCGTCCGCCGTGGCGAGAATGATCAGGGGTTGGCGGAAATCGCTGGGATTGAAGCGCCGGGTGGCCTCGATGGCCAGCGCCAGGAAGGATTTCATATCCGCCGTGCCCAGGCCGTAGAGACGATTATCCTGGATCAGACCACCGAAGGGATCATGTTGCCAGCGGCCTTCGTCATAGGGCACCGTATCGGCGTGGCCGGCCAGCACCAGTCCGCCGGGGCCGCTGCCCAGCGTGGCGATGAGATTGGCGTTGTTGGGACGATCTGCAATAGGCTGAATGGCCACGGCGTAACCCAGATCCTTCAGCCAGCTCGCCAGCAGTTCGATCACCGCCCAGTTGCCTTGATCGAACTGCGGCGAGACACTGCTGACCGAGGGGATAGCGATAAGGCCGCGAATCATGTCGAGGAGTTTGGGTGGCTGTGGATGCATTGGGGTTGCCTGGTTGCGCGGCCTATCGGCAGGGGATGATGGCATTCAATGAATCATTCTAACGTTTTTAAAATGACTTTGAAGCGATTACCTCGCACCATACCCACCCCCTCCCGGTGTTTCAATCACGAAGGCATCGCCGGGCTGAATGTCGACACTGGCGGTGCCTCCCAGTTCCTCAACCCGTCCGTCCGCCCGTTCCACCGTGTTGCGGCCCACTCTGCCCGGCTCGCCGCCCGCCATCCCGTAGGGCGGCACCCGCCGGTGACCAGACAGGATGGAAGCGATCATGGCCTCGAGGAAGCGAATCCGTCGTACCACGCCGTTACCTCCGGACCAGCGGCCAGTACCGCCGCTATTGTCACGGATGCGAAACTCCTCCACCCGCACCGGGAAGCGCCACTCCAGCACCTCGGGGTCGGTGAGCCGGGAATTGGTCATGTGGGTGTGCACGGCTGAAACACCGTCGAAACCCGGTCCGGCGCCGCTGCCCCCGCAGAGCGTCTCGTAGTATTGGTAGCGCGAATTGCCGAAAGTAAAGTTGTTCATGGTCCCCTGGGAAGCCGCCATTACCCCCAGTGCCCCGTACAGGGCATCGGTGATGCACTGGGAGGTTTCCACGTTGCCCGCAACCACCGCCGCCGGATAGCGAGGGTTTAGCAGGCAGCCTTCGGGAATGACGATTTCAATGGGCTTGAGGCAGCCGGCGTTGAGAGGGATATCGCCATCCACCAGGGTGCGAAACACATAGAGTACCGCCGCCTTGCAAACCGCCGTGGGAGCGTTGAAATTGCTGGCTTGCTGCGGTGAGGTGCCGGTGAAATCCACCGTGGCGGTTCGGCTCGCACGATGGATGCGGACGGCCACCCGGATTATTGCCCCGTCGTCCATCGCGTAGCTAAACTCGCCATCCCTGAGCCGGTCCAGCACCCGCCGTACCTGCTCCTCGGCGTTGTCCTGAACATGCCGCATATAGGCGTTGACCACTGCCAAACCGAAGTGCTCCACCATGCGCTTGAGTTCCTGAACACCCTTGGCGTTGGCGGCGATCTGGGCTTGCAAATCGGCGATGTTCTGGCGGGGACTGCGAACCGGGTAGGGGCCAGCGGCGAGTACTTCGAGGAGTTCCTGCTCCCGGAACCGGCCCTGGTCCACCAGCTTGAAGTTGTCGATGAGCACGCCTTCCTGGTCAATGGTGGTGCTGGTCGGTGGCATGGAACCGGGGGTGATGCCACCGATATCGGCGTGATGGCCTCGGGAGCCTACGTAGAACAGGATCTCCGGTCCGGCGGCGGCGAACACGGGGGTAATCACCGTCACATCCGGCAAGTGAGTGCCGCCATGGTAAGGCGCGTTCAGCACGTAGACATCGCCGGGGTGCATCTGGCCCAGGTTTTCCGAAATCACCACTTGCACCGACTCGCCCATGGAGCCCAGATGCACCGGTATGTGTGGCGCGTTGGCGATGAGCTGCCCGTCCCGGTCGAACAGGGCGCAGGAGAAATCCAAGCGCTCCTTGATGTTCACCGAGTAGGCGGTGTTGGCCAGGGTCACGCCCATCTGCTCGGCGATGGACATGAACAAGTTGTTGAAGACTTCCAGCATCACCGGGTCCACGTCGGTACCTATCGCCACTCGCTTGGGCAGTGGAATGACGCGGCTGAGGACGAGGTGGTTCTGGCCCGTCACCTGCGCCTGCCAACCGGGTTCGATGACGGTGGTGGCACCACTCTCGATGACGATGGCAGGGCCATCAAGGCGGTCGTCAGGGCGCAGAGCCTCCCGTCGGTAGACGGAAGTTTGGCGGGCCTCACCGGCTGCGTACAGGGTGACGGTAGCAGCCGATCGCAGTTCATGGTTGCGGGGTATCGTGTCCACAACCCGATCACTGATGTGCTGGGTAACGCCGATGATTTCCACCGCGACCGCCTCCACGATATGGCTTTTGGCGGGCATCACGAAACCATAGCGCTGGCGGTGAGCGGCCTCGAAGCATTCGATCAGGGCCGAGCGATCGCCGAAATTCACGCTTAGCGCGGTGTCGCTGCCTTCGTAGCGCAGATGGACTTTACGAACGGCCTGGATGTGATCCGCCGGAATGCCTTGCCGCTCCATTTCGGCCCGGCCTGATGTTTCCAGTTCGTCTAGCGCTGTTATCAGTGTGGGCAACAGAGCTTCTGCAAGTGGTGCTTCAATGGCCCGCTCCTTCAGCAGCCGCAGATCGGCCAGCCCCATGCCATAAGCCGACAGCAACCCGGCCAGGGGATGAACGAAGACCTTTCGCATGCCCAGGGCGTCGGCGACAAGGCAGGCGTGCTGGCCGCCGGCGCCGCCGAAGCAGCACAGCGTGTATTCGGTGACCGCGTAGCCGCGCTGAGTAGAGATCTGCTTGATAGCGTTGGCCATGTTCTCGATGGCGATTTTCAAAAACCCCTCGGCTATTTCCACGGGGGATCGAGCGTTACCGGTGGCGGCTTCGATCTCTTTGGCCAAAGCCTGGAATTTGGCAATGACGATATTCTGGTCCAGAGGCTGGTCCTGGCTGGGGCCGAAGATGTGGGGAAAGAACTCGGGCTGGAGCTTGCCCAGCATGACGTTGCAATCGGTAACGGTTAGGGGACCGCCTCGGCGGTAGCAGGCGGGTCCCGGATTGGCGCCGGCGGATTCCGGCCCGACCCGGAAACGGGCGCCGTCGAACTGGCAGAGAGAGCCACCGCCCGCCGCCACGGTATGAATATGCATCATGGACGCCCGCATCCGCACGCCGGCGACCAGAGTCTCGGCGGCGCGTTCATACTCCCCGGCGTAATGGGCGACATCGGTGGAGGTGCCGCCCATGTCGAAGGTAATGAGCTTGTCAAAGCCGGCATTGGTAGCCGTACGCACGGCCCCCACGATGCCGCCGGCAGGCCCCGACAGGATGCTGTCCTTGCCCTGGAAGCAGCGGGCGTCAGCGAGTCCGCCATTAGATTGCATGAACAGCAGGCGGGCGTTGCCCAGTTCGTCGGCTACCCGGTCCACATAGCGGCGCAGGATGGGGGAGAGATAGGCATCCACCACCGTGGTATCGCCCCGGCTGACCAGTTTCATCAAGGGGCTGACCTCATGGGAGGTGGAGATCTGGGTATAGCCCGAGGCTTTGGCGAGTCTGGCCACCTGGCGTTCATGAGCCGGGTAACGGTAGCCGTGCAGGAACACGATCGCCACCGAGCGGATGCCATCCCGATAGGCGGCTTCCAGGGGCACCAGGGCGCTGTCCAGGTCCAGAGGGATCAGGATTTCACCATGGGCGCCGTGGCGTTCGGTTACCTCGGCGACCCGTTCGTACAGTAGTTCCGGCAGCACGATCTGGCGGGCGAACAGGTGCGGGCGGTTCTGGTAGGCGATGCGCAGCGCATCACGGAAGCCTTTGGTGATCAGCAGTAGGGTGCGGTCACCCTTGCGCTCCAATAGCGCGTTAGTGGCTACCGTGGTGCCCATCTTGACCACTTCGATCTGTTCCGCCGGCATGGATTGGTCCTTGGTGATACCCAACAGGTCGCGGATACCTTGCAAGGCGGCGTCCGGGTAGTGCTCGGGATTTTCCGAGAGCAGCTTGTGGGTGAGAAGGCGGCCATCGGGACGGCGGGCGACGATGTCGGTGAAGGTGCCGCCCCGATCGATCCAGAATTGCCAGCGGGAGGATGCGGAGGGATAGCCGGAACTCATATCATGAAGACTCTTTGGCGCCCTATCCCGAGAGGGTTAGGGCGAGAATAACAAGACGCTGACGCACAAGCGGGTCTCCGCTGAGCCTGAGTATCAATGCCGCTGGGGTGGGAAGGTGGGGTGCGGATCCCGATAGTTCGATAAGCTATCGTCGAGGCTTTCTTGTTTATCACCCATGATTTCTTCGGCCAATGCGGCGAAGTCTTCGGGTTCGTCGTCCAGCAGGTTGCTGTACAGCTCCTTATCCCAGCATTCGATGCGGTTGGAATAGGCGAACAGGATGATGTTTTCTTGGATACTCGCGTAGTCCAATAAGCGTTTGGGTAGCAGCAAGCGGCCACTGCCGTCCAGCGAGAGTTCGGTTGCGCCGCGGTAGAAATAGCGGACAAACTCCCGGTTTTTCTTGACGTATAGATTCAGGCGGTTGATTTCCGCGCAGATGATTTCCCACTGATGGCTGGGATACAAGACCAAGTGTTTCTCGAAACCCCGGTTGATGACGAAACGGCCATTGGCCTCCGGAGGGAGTTGTTTTTTCAAGGCCGCAGGCACGACTATCCTGGATTTCGAATCCAGTTTACAGTCGAATTCGCCGATAAAGGTTGCCATACTTAAAATACTAGCATGGAATTAAGCCAAGGAGCAGGTGAGTCAGCGCAACCGATCCACCACCGAATACAGCGCATCCAGGCAAGCGGACGCCAGTCGGCGGCAGCGCGCTGGCGACCAACCGGTAGCCGGGTTGGGCAGATTGGCGGCGTCCTTGAAGGGTTGCTCCAGCGTGATGGCCAGGCAGCCGAAGGTCTCGGCGATATAGTTGGTGGACATGGTCAGATTGGCTTGGCTGAGGGCATCCCTTGGGTAACCATGGCTGGTTTGGAACTCGGGGTTAAGCGCGGCAAGCCGGGTTTGGTAGCCTTCCAGCAGGTTAAGCTGGGCGGCGGTGACCGAGGGAATGCCTTCAAAACCCACGATGAAATTGTAGGGCAAGCTCTCGTCGCCGTGCACATCCAGGCAGAAATCCACCCCCGTCTCGTGCATGCGAGCCCGGACCAGGAACACTTCGGGGCTGCGCTCCAGGCTGGGTTCCAGCCATTCCCGGTTCAGGTTGACGCCAGCCGCGTTGGTGCGCAGTTGGCCGCGCCGGCTGCCGTCCGGATTCATATTGGGCACCACGTAAAACACCGCCTTTTCGAGCAACACCCGGGCTACCGCGTCGTCCGGGTCGGTGAGCCGGTCGAGAAAACCTTCCATCCACCATTCGGCCATGGTTTCGCCCGGATGTTGACGGCCGATGATCCAGCAGCTCCGGCGGTTCGCCGCCGGTTCACCGATGCGCAGCAGTTCCAGTGGCTGACCGTCCAGGGTCTCGCCCAGCACTTCCAGCGAGGCGCGCGGAAACGCCAGGCAGCGGGCAATCAGATCAGCATGGCGCTCCATGGAATAGGGCGCGAAATAGGCGTAATAGACCGAATCACGCTCCGGTGTATGCCGAATCGCCAGCACGCGGCCGTCGAAGTCGGTGGGCACGCGGAACCAGTGTTGGCGGTCATAGGACGCGACCGCCCAATAATCGCGGTAGCCGTCGGGATAAGTGGCTGCATGGCCGTTGACCATGTTGAGCACGCAGCAGCGGCCCCGCGCGCCGGTCAGCCGAAAGTGAAACCACTGCAGGAAGTCCGAAGCGTTATCCTTGCGGATGCGTAATTGCAGATTGCCGGGGTCGGTCGCGTCGATGACCTCGATATTGCCGCTGTCGAACTGGCTGCAGATCTGCATGGCTGGCTATTTGGCAGCCATCCGGATGGCGCCGTCGAGGCGGATGACCTCGCCGTTCAGCATCAGGTTTTCGAGGATGTGCTTGACCAGCGCGGCGAACTCGGCGGGGCGTCCCAGCCGGGAAGGGAAGGGGACCTGTTGTCCCAGGGACGCGCGCGCGGCTTCCGGAATAGCGGCCATCATCGGCGTCTCGAAGAGGCCGGGGGCAATGGTCATGACGCGGATGCCGGAACGCGCCAGCTCACGGGCGATGGGCAGGGTCATGCCCACGACGCCGGCCTTGGTCGCCGCATAACATGCCTGGCCGATCTGCCCGTCGAAAGCTGCCACGGAGGCGGTGTTGACGATGACTCCGCGCTCGCCTTCGCTGGTGGGCGCGCTTTCCACCATGACCTTGGCCGCCAGCCGGATGACATTGAAGGTGCCGATCAGATTCACCTGCACGCCCTTGCTGAACAGCTCCAGCGAATGGGGCGTGCCGTCCTTGTTGAGCAGCTTGGTGACTATCGCGACACCGGCACAGTTGATCACGCCACGCAGCCCGCCAAAGTTGTCGACGGCGGTCTTGATGGCCGCTTGTACGTCAGCCTCGCTGCTGACATCCGTGCTGGCGAAGCGGACCCTGGCGCCCAGTTCGGCGGCCAGTTTCTCGCCGCCTTCCCGGTTGATATCGGCGATGATCACGTTGGCGCCGTGTTCGGCAAGCATCCGCACGGTAGCCTCCCCGAGACCCGAACCGCCACCGCTGACCAGAAATGTATTACCTTGAATTTCCATTGCGCTCTTCCTCGTTGCTGAATTGTTTATGCCGGGTTGAATGTCTATTTCATGTGGATATGGATACGCACGCGGGATTCGAGAAATCAGATTCGGCTGCATTGTTAAAGGCTTTAACCCTGAAACATCCCCTATCGCCAGGACGCAGTCCAATCTGAGTGCTGGTGTTGTATCTGACAGAAGGAGCATTGGCGTTAATATCAGCCGAGCCAATGTATAAAGTCGAGAGCAATTGGGGAGTATCGTCCGGTGCGGCTCCAAAATATACAAGATAACCAAGAACCTGTTTTTCGGGGGGATTGGGATCATCCCAAGCCAGGGTCACATTTGTCCCGGTATTGCTGATGGGCGTAGTGGTGGTGCCGCTATCGCCGCCCCCGCCGCCGCCACAACCGATCAACATGAAGATAGGCAAACTCATACTGAAGATAATTCGCCGTTTCGGTACGTTCGGCAGCATAAGAGGATACCTGGCATCATTATGTTTGATAAATTGCGATGCGTGGCAAAGTAAACACGCCGTTCGCGTAGTCGCCGCGAGGCATTCGCGGTTACGACAGCCATCCAGGCCGATGAATAACCATACAACACTATTTACATAATACTGCGATACCATCCAATCTCAAGGGTAAGTTAAGCTAAATAAAAGGTAGACGCCTTCGATAATGGTGAAGTCGGATCAGGCGGTGTGGATTGAAACGGTTACCCAAGTAGGTTTACACGGTTCAGTTTCGAGCCGAGGCTATAGATCTGGTTTTTGAGCAATGGCTTTCGCCGGGCGAGGTGGCCCGGCGTATCGGTGCCAACGGATCACGGCGGCACTGGCCAGCAAGGGATGCCAGGCGGGATGGCCCGCAACGCGCGATTCCAAGCCGGTCGAGACCTGGCCGCGGAGAACGCCTGTCGGCGACGCTCAGTTCACCGGTACATCGTCACGGTCGACGGTTGGTTCCCCGCTCCCGCCGCGTTATCTTCTTTCGTTGCCACCTCCGCGCAGAGCCGCTGGTAGAACGCCTCCGCGCTGGGGGTTTCGTCCCACAAGTCGTACTGGCGGACCACCGCGGCGACATCGCCCGGCGTGAGCTGCTCCAGCCGGCGCACGTCCGCCTTCCAATCGGTCGCGCTCGCGAGCTCGCCCCCCAGACGGGCGAATTCCTGGAGAAAGAGCGCCCAGCGTTGAGTGGGGGTCAGCCAATCGAAGCGGATCTTCCACGGAAAGCGCCGCAGGCTGGCCGCATCCAGGCTGTCCATCAGGTTGGTGGTGGCGATGAAAATACCCTCGAACGCCTCCATCTGAGTCAGCAGCTCGTTGACCTGTAGTCTCGCTAATAGTTATCCCTACATAATTTATGCCGAAGATGGTTTAAGACCAGCATATCGAGTATCCTTAAGTTCAAAAAATGACTGAACTTTTTC
>Ga0209253_10000522_pt1 | contig 33351 bp, 30 predicted proteins | sample FrelakmetBRP12BR_FD_187145 | JGI IMG/M metagenome (GOLD analysis project Ga0209253, IMG submission 187145) | Freshwater lake sediment microbial communities from the University of Notre Dame, USA, for methane emissions studies - BRP12 BR (SPAdes)... | ecosystem: Environmental > Aquatic >... | reverse complement strand
GACAGCCAGCGTAAATTACAAAGTGATATTTCAAACATTACCCCCCACAGGTGACTTGCCTTTGAATTGGCGTTACACGGAGTTAAGGAAAATGTCGATGCTCCCAGGATTATTATTATTGGGATTGGGAGCAGGATTATTGTTCTTTGGGATTAGGTCAAAAGCCATAAAAAAGAAGAATTCAGTGTGGATGATTATCATCGGCTCGTTGATGATAATTATTGGATTTGTTCTTGGGGTATACAATACAGGCGCGTTGCCTATCAGTAAGCAGGCTTATGAGAGCAAAGCATCCCCGAATGTCACAGATATCCTTGTACAAGCCCAAGCGTTGGAAGCGTCAGAAACAGGATTGCCACACTTACCTGCTTCAGCATTCTCAACTCCAGAAGCGTTGGTACCGTACGTAACCTTGCCGTATTATCCCATTCCTACACCTGTGATCACGATTACACCACGTCCGGGGGAACCAGGACCGGATACCAGCCCGGTGGTACGCATCGTTATTCCGGGCATTTTCCTGGATACTGAAGTTAAATATGTCCCTTACGATGGAAATTCCTGGATGATCAATGGATTAAGGGAGGAGATAGCCTGGATGGGAAACACATCCTGGCCGGGGTTGGGAAGTAATACCGCACTTGCTGGACACGTGACCGTAGCAGGTATAGGAGATGGTCCCTTCCGCCACCTGGACGAACTGCAAACTGGCGAAATCATAATCCTATATACTGAAAAGAATGTGTATACCTATAATGTGCGGGATTATCGAATTACCGATGATGGTGATATGTCGGTAATCCTATCCACAGACTATCCTCAGATCACATTGATCACTTGTGTAGATTGGGATCAAGAATCACGAACCTATTTACGCAGATTGGTTGTTTTTGCTGACCTGGTGCGTACAGATCCGATTATGATGGGTTCTGCACCCTGATACTTATAATCCAAGCATATTAAGGCGCTGGTGAAAAAACCAGCGTTTTTTATTACAACTCTGAGTATACCCATTCACCCCCAACCATCGTGGCAAGGGGAAAGATATTCAATAAATCATCCGGCAAGCATGAAAATGGGTCTTTATTTAAAATGATGAGGTCAGCCCAATAACCTGGTTCGAGTCTACCAACTTTATCTTCTAAACCAGCAGCAAAAGCAGGTCCGGTAGTATAAGCATGTAAGGCTTCATCAATATAAAGTCGTTGTTCTGGGTACCATCCATGGACGGAAGGTGAGCCATCTGCGCGACGACGGCTGACGGCAGCATGAATCCCCCAAAAGGGATTTGGAGATTCCACAGGGGCATCAGAACCAAAGATCAGCTTAGCCCCACGCGTGATTTGCTCGCGCCAGGCATAAGCAAGCACTGCGCGTTTACCCCAGAACTGATCAGCCATTACCATATCTGAAGTGGCATGGATAGGTTGCATAGAAGCGATGATGTTTAATTCAGACAAACGGTTGACATCATCGGGATGTAAAATCTGGACATGCTCAATTCGATGGCGAAGCTGAGCCATGGAAGGCCTCTGAACGGAGTGTTCAAGTTCCCGCAGATGCATATAGGCATTAAGAACTTCATGATTAGCACGATCTCCTATCGCATGGACTGCCAGGCTGATGCCATTTCTGACTGCTATCTGACCATACTCAAGAAGCTGCTCGACATCCAACATTAATATGCCCATATTGTGAGGGTCATCTTCATAGGGTTGGAGCATGGCAGCGGTGTGGGGTCCAAGGGCACCATCCGAAAACAGCTTCAGTGAACCGATACGCAGCATATCATTTCCAAATCCGGAACGAAGACCTAGGTCAATGGCATTATTCAAGTTATCTAAAGGAATACTTTTCAAAACCCGTAATTTCAACTCGTTGGAATTGTGCATGACTTGTAAGGCCGAAAAACATCGGTTGGTGTCAAAATCATGCACACCGGTGAGCCCCATTTTCCATAATATTGGCTGTGCAGAGCGTATTGCATGGACCACCTGCTCCAAGGAAGGCTCGGGTATAACATTTTCGACCAGATTCATACTGTTTTCGAAAAGAATTCCATCCGGTTCACCATTGGATAGATGTCCGATAAGCCCGGAAGCAGGGTTGGGCGTATTACGGTCAATACCAGCAATGTTCATCGCAAGGCTGTTTGCCCAAGCGCAATGGAGGGATTTATGGGTCAGGTATACCGGGTTGAGCGGAGCAATATCATCCAATTGTTTCGCACAACCATATCCATCATCCCAGGCATTTTGGTTCCAACCATGACCAAGGATCCATTCGCCAGGGTGAGCGGTGAGCACGCGATGAGCAATCTTTTGGAGACATTCACTTTTATTGGGAGTCTCACAATCCACTCTCTGCATGCTTAAAGCATAGGTTTCAAGGTGGATGTGGGCGTCGGTGAGGCCGGGTATCAGAGAACAGCTGTGTGCGTCGAACGTATTCCTTGTTGGAAATGAATGAAGAATATCATCATCAGTCCCAACAGCAAGAATGTTCCCATGATCTACCGCAAGGGCTGTAGCCGATTCATGGATCGGGTTTTGGGTATGTATCCTTGCGTTATGGATAACGAGCATATTGTGTCAGTCAACCTGGCCTAGAATGCGGAGAATCAATTGATCCAACTCTTCATCAGAATAATAATGGATGACAAGTGTGCCGCCATTTTTCCGAGGGTGCAGGCTAACCCTGGTACCAAGGCGTTGTCGTAATCTTTCTTCGAGAAAAGAGACATCTGGCTGTGGAGGCTGTTTACTCTCAGATTGTGGGCGCTGTCCAATCATTTTATGGACCAGTTCTTCTGTTCTGCGAACATTGAGATCGTGTTTTATTATTGTTTGCAAAGCAGCTGATTGTGCCTGTGGGGTGGGCAAGCTGAGCAATACACGCGCGTGTCCTTCACTGATTTCTCCTTTTAAAAGTGATTGTCGGACATCTTCAGGGAGTTTTAACAGGCGGAGCGTGTTGGTAATGGAGACACGGCTTTTCCCTAGCTTTTGTGCGATCAGCTCATGAGATAAGTTGAAATCATCTGCAAGTTGGCGAAAAGCTTCAGCTGCCTCAAGCGGGGTAAGATTAGAGCGCTGAACATTTTCAATTAAGGCTAACTCTAGGCGCTGCTGTTCGGATGCTTCCCGCACGATGACTGGAACAGTATCCATTCCCGCCAGCCCTGCAGCTACCAGGCGTCTTTCACCTACGATCAGGATATATTTACCCGGTTCTTCTGCAGCTGTAACGATAAGCGGTTGTAAAATTCCATTTTCACGAATTGAGTCTGCTAATTCTGACAGCTCTTCCTTGTCCATCTGTGTACGTGGTTGCCGGGGATTGGGGTTTATAGAAACGATAGGCAAGGTATCGTAACCACTGGATGAAACCACGGACAGGGATTCGGGTGCGAAATCTCCGCTGGGGATGAGAGCATCGAGTCCTCGACCAAGGCCGGTTTTTTTTGTCATTCTGCACTCACTAAATTACGAATTGGTTGGGTAGTTAATATACCATCACCCAAAAGGATCTCACGAGCTAAATTTGAATAAGCGATTGCCCCATTCGAACCTGGTGCATATACTGAGATCGGCTGTCCATACGAAGGAGCTTCTGCAAGGCGGACTGACCGAGGAATAATGGTTTTGAAAACCTGGTCTGGGTAATGACGATTGATCTCCTGCACCACATCTGCACTGAGTTTGGTACGAATATCAAACATAGTCAGAACTACTCCGCGCACTCGCAAATCGGGAAAAATTGCAGCGCGAATACGCGAAAGGGTTTGGTTAAGCTGTCCGATGCCTTCCAAAGCCAGGTATTCGCACTGGACTGGAATAATCACACCATCTTTTGCTGCAACGACCCCATTTAAGGTCAGTAAACCGAGGGAGGGCGGGCAATCGATCAAAATATAATCATAGCGTTCATTCAGCGGTTTTAGGGCTTCCCTGAGGCGGGTTTCACGTGAGATTACAGGAACAAGCTCTACCTCAGCCCCAGCAAGTGAAGGAGAGGAAGGCAATAGAGATATTTTTAATTTTTGATTGAACAGGATATTCTTATAAACTGGAACGGCATCAATGATAACATCATAAGTGCTATTATTAACACTTTTTTTATCGATTCCTAAACAGGAGGTCGCATTTGCTTGTGGGTCGAGATCTACTAACAAAATGCGCTGGTCGAAGGCTGCTAAAAATGCGCTCAGGTTTACTGCGGTCGTTGTTTTACCTACTCCACCTTTTTGATTGGCAATTGCGTATATCCGACCCATTAAAATACCTCGATCAGGTTTTCCTGGATTTCCTCAGCAGTTGGAATACTATCCATACCATGCCTGGTTACTGAAAGAGAGGCAATTTGGCATGCAAACCTGGCAGATTCCCATGGATCTCTAGTCAGATATAATCGTATGAAGAAAGCTGCAGAAAAAATGTCACCAGCTCCTGTAGCATCTATCTCTTCTACTTTTGGTGCGTGAACTCGTCGCACATCCCCATTCCAATATACCCTTGCACCTGCAGGACCCTCAGTTACAACCAAAATGCGTGCAGCTGAGGCTATCTCTTCAATTCGACTTTCATCATTCAGCACGTCCTCGATACCGATTACTGCAGCACCGACCTGTTGTAATGTAAAGGAAGCTTCAGGCCATTCTGATGGAGAAACATGACCTAATTCGTCCCACTCACGCATCCAGCCCTGGGGTGTGATGCCTACCAGAGATGTTGGGAATCTCCTGACTAATCCGGGTTCAACCTCTTGAGCAACCGGTCCAAGGTGTACAATCGGCGCCTGCCTCCAAGGTTCAGGGATCATGTGGAAGTCAAGCCTCGGGGCAACTGTATGGATGACCTGGACACGTCCCTTCTTAGTATAGATATTTTCAAATGTAGTCGAATTTTCCGTGGGGTAATTGATGATTGGGATTTGTTTCAAATTCCCAAGCGGTAATTCAGCGCCCCAAGATGTGACAATACCGACTCGTAATCCAAATGCAAGGGCTGTTAACCCCGCATAAGCTGCAGTACCTCCCAGCTGTGGACCTGCTGGTGTAAGGTCGCGTGTCAGGTGCCCAATGACCAAATAATTAATGGGTTCTAGAGGGGCTAAACTGAACATGATTAGATTATACCTGAAAGGAAAATAGATGCTGCCTTTCTTGGTTCAGGCAGCATCTGGTGGATATGAATTACTGTTTTGGGAGGATTGTCACCTTGCGATGAGGTTCTTCTCCGTAGCTTTCGGTCGTGACACGATCATCTTCTCTCAACTCTATATGAATAATTCGCCGTTCGTTTGCTGGCATCGGCTCAAGTGTTTGTTTTCGTCCTGTTTTAATAGCCTGTTCAGCCATACGGTGTGCAATTTGGCGCAGCTGTCGCTCACGACGGGTCCGGTAACCTTCAACATCGATGACCAGGGTGACGTTATCTCCCAGTTCCTTGCTCACTATCAATCGAGAAATATATTGTAAGGAGTTCAATGTTTCGGATCGCTTGCCGATTAAAACGCTCAAGTCTTTTCCTGTGATATCTACCAGAATAGCACGGGTCCCACGTACATCATCAATTTCACCATATGAGGCGGTAACATCCGCCTTGATGTGCATTTTTCCAAGCAGCTCGCTGACCGTTTCCTGGGCGACATGCAGGGGAATCTCCTCTTTTGTGTTCGCAGGTGGAATACGGATTTGTTTTATTTCTGGTTCAAATTCCGTATCTTCCTCAGTGAGAAATTCGTCAATAGAAAGCGATGTGTCTGTTTCATTTTCATCCGGAATATTTTGTTTTACGATGAGGCGGACTCGAGCCTGATGAGCACCTAGTCCAAATAATCCGCGACTTCCCTCATCGAGAATCTCGATCTCAACTTCCTCGCGTGGTAATCCCAATTCAGTCAGGCCATTTTCGATAGCTTCATTAATTGTGGGAGCGATAATTTCAATTGTCGTACGTTGTAGGCTCATATATTTATTCCAAGGTTGATGAATTCTTGCTATTTTTTCGTCTTAATCGGGAGTAAATTCTTTGGTAGTATGTTTTTCCAATTAACTTTTCCCATATATGCATATTGGGCAATAGCTAAAACATTACTGACCACAAAATAAAGGGCTAAGCCTGATGCCAATGTGTAAGAAATCCAACCCATCAAGATAGGCATGTATAGGTTCATCATTTTCGACATTTGAGCACCCTGGTCACCTGGTTGGGCTGTCGGGGTCATCAACTTGGATTGAAGGAAAGTGGTGATTACCACGATAATGGTCATGATCGGTATTGCAAATCCGAACAATGATATTGCATTTGGACTGGAAGTTTCTGGCAATCCCAGATTCATCCATAAGAATGTGCTATTTAATGGTATTAACAATGAGGCTGGGATGAAATTATATAGGTCGCGGCTCAGGCTTAGCAACTGGATGGGTGCAGATGCCATGGCAAGGGAGATGGATTGATATAAACCAATCATGATGGGGAACTGGATGATTAAAGGCAAGCATGATCCAAGTGGATTGATCCCCATCTCCTGATAGAGTTTTACCTGCTCCTGTTGAAATTTTTGCTTATCGTCTTTATATTTCTTCTTAAGCTCTTCCATCTTTTTGGAGCTCTGCATTTCTTGCATCTTTGCCTGGCCTTTAACCTGTTGAGCTGTAAGCGGGTATGTGATCAGGCGAATGAGTATGGTAAAAACGATGATCGCCAATCCAAAATTATTGAAGATAAGGTTATAAATCCATATCAGGACATTGACCATAGGGGAAAGGATGAATGTGTTCCACATATTTTATTTACTCCGTAGGCAACAATTGCCTGTATCTCTCACTATTTCGCTGGAGTGAATGGTGTCCATTTCTGGCTTCCATCCAGGTTGAGGGCGTACAGGATTGGATCCGTCTTGGATTGCATGGTTGGTGCAATCAGGATTGTTTCTCCGCTAATGACTGGGGATGCGTAGATCAAGCCACCAATAACCCGGCTATCTACAACCTTTCCATCAGATTTGTTGATTATAAACAAGGTATCTCCTTCAGTTGTGAGGTAAATACTATCGTCCAGAAGCACCGGTCTATCCAAGATAGAATTCTGGGGTTGGATACGCCACACCAAGGAGTGATCCGTAGCATCCAGGGCGTAGAAAAATCCTGATAGATCACCAAAATAAAGCACGTTATCAGCTAATACAGGACCTGACCAAACCCAATCCTCGGTGGTGTAACGCCATAGGATCGTTCCGTTGGTAGCATCCAGGGCAATTAATTCATTTCCAAAGGTTCCCACATACAAGGCACCTTCCGGGCTGACCGCGGGTGTGCCCACCAGGGCGCCTCCGAGCTCTGGGCTTTGCCAGAGCAGGTCACCCGTTGATTCATCGAGAGAATAAACAGTATGGTCCATGGCTGCTAGGTAGATGCATCCACATTCAGGTGATGCAGCAGGTTGTGCCCATAACGGTTCGCCTATTTCCTTCTTCCAGAGCAACTTTCCATTCATATCCAATGCGTAAATATATCCATCTGATGATGGTTGGAAGATTTTATCATTGGAAACTAAAGGACTGGCGATCAAGCGATTGTGAGAGCCGGCAAAATTCCACTTTTCGGCATTCGTGGTAGGGTCCAGGCTGTAAAGTACGTTGTCATAACTTGGCACGAGTAATTGACCATCCGAAGTGAGTACCGGGTTAGCATAGAATCCCTTGGCATTCGGTTTATCGGGATAGCGCCACATTTCGCTGCCGTTGTTCAGGTCAATTTTATATACCTGTGTTCCTGCAGAAAGGTAGGCAGCGTCTGAATCAGTTGTTAAACCATGCCAGCTAGTAGACGCATAAGCCCCACTGGTACAGGCAGTGATTAATATACTGAAGAAAGCCAACAAGATGATGAGATAGATTTTTTTTGATTTCATGGGTTATCTTTTCTATGGAACAGGGTCAAATCCACCCCGATTGAAAGGATTACAGCGTAAAATACGCCAGGTGGCCATAAGGCTCCCTTTAATCGCACCATATTTATAAATTGCCTGGTAGCCATAGTGCGAACAGGTGGGGTAAAATCGGCAGGTCCCATCTGGAAGGGTAGGCGAAACCACTTTCTGGTAGGCTCGGATCAATGCCAATAATGGTATACGTGGCAGGTTCCAAATGGTTATGGGTAGATCGCGTAAACGCGGCTCCACAATGGTATCAGATTCGTGTGCCATTCAGTTTGAAGTACTGTCGTTGATCAATTTTGCTTTGTTAAATAACTGGTTCAGAGTTTCCTGTATTTCGGTTAATTCTGCATTTAGAATAGGCTGACGTGAGATTAGGATAATCTTCCATCCGGGATTTACCTTGGGCAGAAGTGTTCTCAGGGCTTCGCGTAACATTCTTTTTGCACGATTTCTTTGGACTGCATTACCCACTGATCGACCAGTAATTATTCCAACCCGTGTCTGGTCTTCTGGAGTGGGTAACACAACCAACACAACAAGCGGGTGGGCATAAGACTTGCCTAAACGCCTCACCCGCTTGAAATCGAGAGAATTTGTTAACCGAAAGTTGCGATTCACCCACGCCAGTTGATCTTCTTAACATGATTGTTTTTAACCACGGTGAGGCGATATCGTCCTTTGAGACGGCGAGATTTTAATACCTTCCTCCCATCTGATGTTGACATTCGTTGCCTAAAACCATGCACACGTAAACGGCGACGAATTTTTGGTTGATAAGTTCGCTTTGGCATTCTGTGTTACCTAATCCCTTTTAAAAAATATTTGCTTCGATTAAACGATTTTCGATTATACCCGATGGATGAGTATTGGTCAAACATCAATCTGGGAATTTGTGTTCGTATCTGCCCGGACCCCCACTTTTTCAAGGGCTCTTAATGAAATCATTCCAAACAATAGTGGGATCCAGAAAGTGATGCCCCTATAGCTGAGTGTAATCACTGCTGCATCTTCTAAAGAGATGTACATGGATGTCAGGGCAAGGGTAAGGGCACCCTCAACCACACCTATACCCGCTGGCGTGGGGGAAATGATCACAAACAGCGAGCTGATACTGAAACACGCAATAACCGTTCCGATTGAGATTGGAATTTTAAAAGCAAAGAAAACCAAGGCAAGAATAACAAGTTGAGACGTTTTATTTGAAAAAGCTAAGAATAAGGGCAGAAACAGGCTTCTTGGCTGGCTGCGCATTTTTACCAAGCCTTCTGCAGCATCATGCGCAAATTCATGGGCGCGTTGTTCCGATAAATACTCACGGTGAATGAAAGGGCGCATGATTCGATTTAAAAAGCGTGCCAGAGATGCCAGTGTATTCCCCAACCCCACCGCTGACTGCATACCAAGGTTTATTAAGTATGCAAAGAGCATAGCCAGGGCGATTAATGCCGCTGAAGCGAGAATTACCACCAGAGTAAGATCGTTTCGCCGGATCAGGACAATCAAGCCAACCAATAGAATGCAAATTAATCCTAAATAATCAAAAAACAAGAAAAGCACGCTTGCTACCGCTGACCGGGCAGTTGAATAATTTCTTCGGCGGGCTTCACTCATGAAAATTGCCATGCCACTAACACCACCTGATGGTGCAACAACATTAGCGAAATTTGCAGCAGTTATCATCAGTGCGAGCGTTCCAAGCTGCTCTTGGATGCCCAGGGCACGGTAAATTGTTTGGAGGGAGGCTCCACAAATCAAAACCCAAAATACCTCAACTATGAGGGCAAGACCGATGAACCACCAGATTCCCCTTTGTAATGTCTCAGCTACAGATTGAAGCTCGGAGAATCTACCTACGAGAAAAATAAATCCCAGGAATAATGCAATTGCGATGATGAAATTTCGCATGGAATGGATTATACCAACCTTCGCAAAGCAATTTTCGGATTTTCCTCTGTGAAGTTATGCCTGATTAATTAATATTAACGCCTGCGCCCACCCATCCCTCCAACCATCGAGACAAAGTATAGCAGCTGCATAATCGCCGCGAAGAGTCCAGCTACGTAAGTCAGGGAGGCAGCATTTAATACACTATTCACTCCCCGCCTTTCATCTTCGCCAACGATCATACCAGTATTTGTGAGCAGTTGTTTAGCACGCGCTGAAGCATTAAATTCTACCGGTAATGTGGCTAACGCGAAAATTGCTCCACCAGAAAATACGAGCACTCCTAACCAGGCCAGGTTTGTTTGCCGAAGGATCATCCCAAGGAAAATTAAAATCCATCCAAGATATGATCCAATATTGACTGCAGGTACCAGGGCGGCTCTTAATTTTAATGGAAAGTAGCCATCTCGGTCTTGCATGGCATGTCCCAGTTCATGGGCTGTAATCGCTAAGGCAGCAACAGAGGAGCTATTGTATACACCTTCGGATAAATTAAGTACTTTTCTGCGTGGATCATAATTATCGGTAAGTTTTCCGCGTACTCCATTTATACTAACACCTAATCCTCCGGCAGAAATCAGTCTTTGTGCTGCCTGTGCACCGGTCAATCGGCTTCGGGCAATAACCTGGCTCCATTTTCGATATGCTCCACTCACATATCCTTGAGCGATTATCATCAAAATTAAAGCTGGCAGCATAAAAATCATGTAAGTTGGATCAAAAAATATCATAATCTTCCTCCAGAACTACATCTATTCTATCTACGCTCGTTCCATCTTCAGGTTGTGGGATGTAAAAAACTATGGTTGCGTAAGGAGTTCAATAGCTTTTTCAAGCTGTGGATCGATTTCAGCCTGGGTGTCCGTTTCATTTATTGTTACTTCAACATCAGGTGTTAAACCTGTACCCGTCACATTACGCTCATTTGGTGTTAACCAGCGGGCAATTGTGACTCTGATTGCGCCTTCATTATCTGCTAAGGGAATCCAATTTTGTACAGTTCCTTTCCCAAATGTTGTTACACCAACGAGCTGGGCGCGCCCACGGTCCTGTAATGCTCCGGCAACAAGCTCTGATGCTGAAGCGGACCACTCATTTACAAGAACGACCATTGGTATTTCGGTCGCGATTCCTTTTCCAGAAGCATTTAATGTATCACGTGAACCATCCCCATACTCCTCATATACCACAACTCCATCCGGGAGGAATTCTGAGCCGACCTCTACAGCGGCATCAAGATACCCTCCTGAGTTATAACGCAAGTCAAGAATCAAGCCTTGTGGATTCTGAGCGAGCAATTCTGTTAATGCAGCGTGAATCTCATCTTTGGTGGTATTGCTGAATTGGTTTAAGCGCAGGTAGGCAATCCGATTTTCCAACATGCGGTATTCTGTACTTGGGATGGTTATCTGAGCTCTTGTGATCGGAATATTAATAGGCTCTTCAACTCCCTCGCGTAATACAGTTAATACAACCTGACTACCTGCTTCGCCGAGGATTTTCTGGCGAGCAAGCTCTGGCAGAGTGCCAGTCATATCTTCTCCGTCAATCGCAATCACCTGGTCACCAGCTTTTAATCCAGCAACCTCAGCAGGCGAATCCTTCATTGGCTCGGTGATTGTCAGGTATTCACCTTCTGTATTAACCCAGGCGCCAATTCCTGAATATCCTTCCAACGGGGCTTGGGCATCTTCATATTCAACAGGATCCATATAGGCAGAGTGAGGATCATCGAGTGAATCCATCATTCCGCGTATAGCACCTTGCATCAGTTTCTCATCATCCACAGGCTGCACAAGGTATTGGTCATGAACAATTTGCCAGGCTTCCCAAAAAGGTGCAAATAAAATGTCATTTTCGCTTGTAGAGGCGGTACTTGTCACGCTTATTGGATTCAATTGAAGACTAGCAGGTAGATTTTTCCCATAATACCCGGCAACGAAGCCGAATGCCACACAGCCAAACAACATTATAATGATCACACAACCTATGATGATCTTGCTGATACTGCGATTGGATTCCATTTGAACTCCTAATTCTCGGAATAGTATATTTCTTTAATGTCAAAAGAATATCATAATTGGGTTAGTAGCAGTTAAATGCACATGGAAAGATAATTATCGAATGATGCCTGGTCGCTTACCTGTTCTGTATATTCCAGAATTGCTTCCGCATCTAAAGGATATAGGGGATGGCAGGATGTCGGTCTTGCTCCATTTGGGGTCAAGACAACCCCGTGAACGCAAGGTGCTACCAGGTCAGCTTTGGATAATTCCGGCACGATTTCTTCTGTAGTAATTATGACCGTTTTTGAAGTGAGGGATAACTCAATATCTACCCCCTTATTATCACCAATCAGTGCATTGCCATCCAGGTCGGCAGTTAATGCATGGATCACGGATATATCCGGACGGATTGCTGGAAAAGCAATCAATTCTTCTCCACTATAAGGGTCAACGACCATGCGTACATCCGGGCGGAGGCGTGGAAGGTCAGTTCCAAGCCAGCCCAAACCTGGCATGAAACCAACGGATGCCATTTGAGCACGTAAACCCATGGAAATACTGGTTTCTGTTTCTTCGATAATCTCAAGCTTACCCCTATTTGCTAACTCAGTAAACATGGGAGCGAGACCGAAGATTTCAAGTCCAAAATAACATGAGCGGACACGCGATACCAACCCCGCACCGACCAACAGGTCACATTCATAGCCAGCGGTAAACGCCAATAATGTCAGGTCCATGGCTTGGGTAGTCTGCTGCTGTTTGCGTATCAGAGCCCGAACGAAAGCAACCGGGCGTCGGTAAAGGGTCATTCCTCCCAAACCTAACATGTTACCTGGATGAACCAACTCAACTGCCTGGTCCATGGATATTTGCTTATTTGGCATGCGAAACCTCAATCATTTACCTGCCATAACTCGGGTAAACATTCTCTCATCTCATGTAGACTTGAGAGTGTTCGATCCACTGAAGGTTCCTTGCCATCTTTTCCAACCAGGACAGTAAAAAAACCAAGCTCTCGGGCTGGGTATAGGTTGCGTATTGCATCATCGAAGATAACGCAGCGTAATGGATCGGTATCCGTGGCAATTGCCAAGGCTTTCTGGTAAGCGATTTTATCTGGTTTACAAGCAAAATCGATCGCTCGAATATCAATGATGCCTTCAAAACAATCCGAGATTCCCAAGATGCTCAAGACACGCTTCGCATGATTAGAATCAGCGTTTGTAAATATCCATCTTCTCTGGGGCAGACTTAATAGTAAAGTATGTAAATTTGGATCAGGTTGAATATACCTTTCAAGAGGAAGATCATGGACAAACGTGAGGTAGTCATCTGCGTCAACATCATAATGGGCTTGCAAACCACGCAGAGTTGTGCCATATTCTTCCAAGTAGCTTTGCCGTATTTTTGTGATTTCGGGAATCGGAAGGTCGATAAATCCTTGCATATACTCGTTCATACGCTGGCGAATAGCATCCCATAATCCGCTGCCGGGTGGGTATAGGGTATCATCGAGGTCGAAATAAAGGCTGTTAAACCGCATGGGGGGTATTATACGAGATATTTAGTGAAAAGCATAATCCTTTGTTATATAATAGCCCCGTGCCTATTCATATTTTATCTCCTCAAGTTGCTTCCCAAATTGCTGCGGGGGAAGTTATTGAAAGACCAGCCTCCGTAGTAAAAGAGCTACTTGAAAATTCCTTAGATGCGGGGGCAAAACAAATCATAATCCGTATCAAGGATGCAGGTCAGAGACTCGTGGAAGTCTCAGATGATGGATGTGGGATTCCAGAAGGCGAGTTATTCTTATCTGTGGAACGCCATGCGACGAGTAAATTATTCTCAGCGGATGAACTTTTCAAAATCAAGACCCTGGGATTTCGCGGAGAAGCATTAGCTTCGATTGGCTCGGTCGCTCACCTGACGATCACCTCCAGGGTTGCTGGATCGCAAACTGGTGCACAGCTTCGTGTGGAAAGTGGTAAACCTGCTTCAATCCAAGAAATCGGTGCACCGGTAGGTACAATGGTGCGGGTTGAGGATCTTTTTTATAACCTCCCAGTGCGGTTAAAATTTTTAAAGCATCCAACCACAGAACGTCGACATATAGATGAATTGGTCACACGGTACGCTTTAGCCTACCCGCACGTTAGGTTTCAACTTTACCAGGACGAGCGCCCCGATCTGTTAACCAGCGGTAATGGCAGCAGGACTGAAATCCTGGCAAGCTTGTATGGAATCGAAGTGGCTAAGCAGATGCTGGAAGTATTGGCTGAAGAGGATGGATTATCCCTCACGGGTTATATCAGTCCAATCAGCTTGACCCGATCAAACCGACGTGAGATTACTTTCTTCGTAAACGGTCGCCCGGTTCAAGACCCTGCGCTCGGGTCTGCTTTAGTCCAGGCTTATCATACATTACTCATGGTTGGCAGGTATCCGCTTGCTATCCTTTTTCTACAATTACCGGCAGATACAGTGGATATAAATGTCCATCCAACCAAAGCTGAAGTACGCTTTAAAAATTCTGACCTGGTTTTTCGAGGTGTTCAACGCGCAGTCAGGCGTGCGTTATTGGCCCATTCTCCAATTCCAACAATGGGCAATCATCTGTATTGGCAGCATTCCCAGGTTGCCCAAGGACATAAACAGCAAGTAGATCCTGCCTGGAGTATGTCTAAAAATTTAGATAGCTCTACAAATGGGCTTGAACCTGGCCAAGACATTTTAAAATCCACTTCAACCAGGCAATCTTTATTCAGTGGAGTCGGGGTTCCTTTGTTACGATTAGTAGGTCAGATTGCTTCTGCGTATCTGGTAGCAGAAGGTCCAGATGGTTTGTATCTGATCGACCAACATGCTGCCCACGAACGGGTATTATTTGAGAGCCTCATGGCAATGTGGATGAGCACCCCGCAGGCTGTTGATAAAGACAATCCGAATGCCATTCCCGCCCAGGTATTACTGCAACCTGTGAGTATAAACCTCCCAACATCCTATGCACGCATGATTGAAGAGCAATTACCGATTTTGAACCGTTTGGGGTTCCAGGTAGAGCTGTTTGGTAAAGGAAGTTTTCTCATACGTGCAATTCCTTCTTTATTGATGGGAATGGATCCTGCTGCGGCTCTAGGTGTGATCGTTGAGGACTTCGAAGAAGATGAAACTCCCCTACAAGCAGTCACTGAAGCCAGGATCATTGCAAGAGTGTGTAAACGGGCTGCCATCAAGGCCGGGCAAGCCCTCTCATCAGAAGAACAACTTTCCCTTTTAAATGATCTTGAAGCATGCCAGTCCCCGCGTACGTGCCCACATGGTCGCCCGACCATGATCCACCTCTCCGTAGACCTGCTGGAACGCCAGTTTGGTCGTAAAGGCGCTCGCTAACCAAGGACTAATCCTTTATGCAATCCCTGTGGCTCGAAAATCAAAACCTAACATTTCGCGAGGATGTACCAATCCCAACACCTGGGAAGGACCAGGCATTGATCCGCCTGCTTTTGGCAGGGGTATGCAGTACAGATCTTGAGCTGGAGCGCGGATATTACCCATTTTCTGGAATACCCGGTCATGAGTTTGTTGGAGAAGTAGAAAGTTCGCCTGATGATCCAACTTGGATTGGAAAACGTGTGGTTGGGGAGATTAATATAGCGTGTGGGAAATGCCAGACCTGTATGATTGGACTTCCGAGACATTGTGAAAATCGAAACACACTGGGTATCCATGACTGGAACGGGGCATTCGCTGAATACCTGATACTCCCTCTATCGAACCTGCATGTTGTTCCTGGGAATGTTTCCACTGAAATGGCTGTTTTCACAGAACCATTGGCTGCCGCAAATGAAATCTTGGAACAGACTGCGATACTGCCATCGGATCGGGTGTTGATCATTGGAGCAGGAAGATTGGGCTTCCTAGCTGCCATGGTAATCCAACAAACAGGCTGTGCGCTGGAAGTCGTTGTCAGGCACGAAAAGCAGAATACGTTGATGCGAGGATTGAATATCCATGCCATTTTTGAATATAATATCGGGGGTAAGAAATATGACCTGGTCGTTGAAGCGACAGGGAGTATCGATGGATTCAGCCTGGCAAATAAATGTGTTCGCCCACGCGGTCGGATTATTTTAAAAAGTACGTATAAAGGAAGTGCGGAAGTAGATTTATCGAGAATCGTCGTAGATGAAGTTACGTTAATCGGCTCACGGTGTGGTTCTTTTGAACCAGCGCTCCAGCTGCTAGGTAAAGGGCGGGTTGATCCACGACCATTAATTGATGCTGTCTATCCGCTAAGCCTAGGAATCCACGCGTTTGAAGAAGCATCCAGACCAGGAGTTTTAAAAGTACTACTTAATCCAGCTCAAAACTAAGCTTCCTGCTTGTATGGAAGAAAAACTGTAAAGATTGATCCATTACCCACTGTGCTGGTAACTTCAATTTTTCCTTTATGCGCTTCCACGATCTGCTTGCAGATGGTCAGTCCAAGTCCAGTCCCCTTAACCCCTTTCTCTGTACTGGGAATGCGATAAAATCTCTCAAATAATCGGGGCAGATATTCGGGCGGTATCCCAGGACCACTATCCTGGATGCTGAATGACACATCCACAAGGGAGGAGTTGACTGAGACTTTGATTATGCCTCCTGGGTGATTGTATTTATCTGCATTACTCAGCATATTTAGGATAACCTGTTTTATCTTATCCTTATCTGCATTGATGACGAGTGCTTCTGCAGGTAAGGCGATGGATATTTTCATATCCTTACCATCCATCTGCATTTGGAAGATATCGATGCTCTCTTTAATCAATTGGATAAAATCAAATTGGCTATATATAATTTTTGTTCTTCCGGATTCCATACGAGCATAATCCAGGAACGAGGTGGTTAATTCTGAAAGCCGGTTGAATTCATTATGGATCATCTGTGATAATTGCTCACGCCTGTCTGCTGGTAAGTCAGGTCGCTGAAGCAAGTAAAGTGCAGTGTTCAAGCCTGCCAGTGGGGTGTGTAGTTCGTGCACAAGTTCCGTCACCAGGTCTGACTGGAGAAATCTATGGGTATTCTCTATATATATTGCCACCTGGTTTGCAAAGGAAACCAGGATCTCCTGATCGATCTGGGTGAATTCTTGAGTGCGCTTGTTGATAACTTCAAGAACACCAATACACTTCCCCCTGGTCATTATTGGTATTGCTAGCAAAGATTTCACCTCCAATCCAGGAAGGTAAATAAAATGACCAAAACGAAGGTCATATAAAGATGAATCATTGACCATAACAGGAGTTGTGTTCGTGAAGACCCAACCTTCGAGGCTTGCATTGACCGGAGCGGAAAATCCCAGGTGATGGGTGTTGATTGGGAAATTACTTGTATTAAAGAAAAGTGAAGAATTAATTTGATCCGGGAAAAGTATCCATGAAAATTCCGCATCAGATAGTTTTGCAGCTGAATGTGCGATACGTTCCAGGAGAGATTCTGTGTTCAGAATCGATGCCAGCTCCTGTAAGACTCTGAGCAATTGTTTGTACCGATTCGCTGTAGTTGACTGGGGAATCCTAGACATTTAAAATCTTCTCTGATATTTGAGGAAATATATCCGCGACATCCGCTCTGATAATTATATCTGCCCGGATATCGATATAGGTATTAGTTTTATTAATAATAATGAGTGATGCGCCATTATCCAAAGCCAGGACGGGTAGTTTGGCTGATGGCATTACCTCCAATGATGTACCAGCAACAATTAGCAAGTCACATTTTCTACAGGCTTCTTCAGCCTTTATCCAGGTTTTAATTGGTAATTGTTCTTCATACAAAATGACATCAGGTTTTAAGATGCCTCCACAAATCTGGCAGTGTGGTATTAAGCAATGATCTATATATTCTTGGATGATCAGCTCAGATGAAACTTGGATGAAGCATTTAATACATGTCAGGGAATTTAATGTTCCATGCACTTCGATAACATTTTTTGAACCAGCCCTGGAATGCAAACCGTCGATGTTTTGGGTGATAATCGATTCGATGAAACCATTTTCTTCCAGCTGTGCGAGTGAATAATGGGCAGGATTCGGTTGAGCTAAGAGCATGTATCGGGCAAGGGGATGGAGCCATTGGTAGAAGAGTTCCGGATTATACCTAAAAGCTGATAACGATGCGACTTCCATCGGGAGGTATTTTGTCCATAAACCTGTCCCTGGACTACGAAAATCCGGTATACCGGAAGGGGTTGAAATTCCAGCACCTGTCAGCACCACGGAGTGGTTTGAATGTTTGATTAGATCAGACGCGAGTTGAATACTTTCGATAATATCTCGAGTGATACTGCTCATTCTTTGATACGGACACGTTTGGCAATATTATCAGCTAGCTTGGCAAACTGTTGAGATGTCAGGTTATCTGGATGTTGGATCACAAGGGGAATATTGGCTTTAGAACTCTGATACGTCAGCTCAGGTGCTGCGGTAAAGACGATACTGATCGGATGGCGGTATTCCATTTGAACTTGTGCTAAGGAATATTGCATTTCGGTTCTTTGGCGATTATATAAAACGGTATTAATTCTGCCTTCACCGAATCCCTTTTTCATTAATTCATCCACTAATGTCATCGTACGCACAATGGTACTTGGGATTGGCTCAAGGACGACAATGACCTCATCACAATAGGTCAGGATTCGATCTGTAATTGGGGTTAATCCTGGACCTAAATCAATTACGATGTGCGAAGCCATATAGGCCAAATACCGGGTGATTGCATCAAAGTGGTCGACAGCAACGATATACTTTGCATCTGCTGGATCATAAGAGGATAATAGTAACCTCACGCCGGATTTATGCAGAAATAACTCACCATCAATCACAGCGTGGGTGATATCTTCTGGTGATTGCTGCAATAAATTTGTCATCCCCACAGGATTGATATAGCCTAGATCTAAAGCCATCGTTCCTTCTCCAGGGCGAAATTCGGCGATAATGACATCCTTTTTACTACGCGCTTGCAAGCAGATCCCCATATTCAGGGTCAGTGTGGAGATTCCTAATCCGCCTTTAACCGCCATTACACCAGTAACATGACCCCGTTTTCTGGATTCGGGAGGTGGAGGAACAGGTACAGAAGCTTTCTTCCCACGCGCGAGAACAGCTTTCACATGAGCGAAAAGCTCCCTTGGTTGGGTTGGCTTGGTGAGATAGTCGTCAGCCCCCGCTTCGAATCCTTGAACTTTGTCGTCTACCTGCGTTTTTGCAGTGAACATGATGATTGGAATGCTGCTCGTGGTTGGAGTGGAGCGTAAAAGACGCGCAACCTCATAACCATCCATATCCGGCATCATAATGTCGAGTAGGACCATATCCGGCTTGTCGGCTTGAGTCAGTGCGATAGCTTGAGCACCGCTACTGGCAGCAACAATGCGATAACCCTGGTGTTGAAGCATCAACCCAACTAACCTCAATGTATCCAAATCGTCGTCAACAATAAGGATTTTTTCTGCCACGATGCTTACTCCTCATAACTAGAGCGTTAGCTCATAGATTTTTTAAAACTCAGCACATCAACATACAAGATTATTTGCGTGTTCATTATACGCTATAATTTATTCCGAGATGCTTGACAGAATTGCAAATATTTTACAACATGAATGCCAATTGCATGAAGCAGATTATCTAGCAGTTGGTGTATCAGGGGGTCCTGATAGTCTTTGTCTGTTGCACAGTTTGCACCAACTTGGTTATCGTATTATTGCAGTTCATGTGAATCACGGGTTGAGACCAGAAGCCGATGCTGAGGAGCAACTGGTGAATCAGTTTGCTGGTAAGTTGGGGATTGAATTTATAAGTTACCATGTGGATGTGATGAAATTCGCTAGCGTTGAATCGACATCTATTGAGGAAGCGGCAAGGAATCTTAGGTACACGTCACTATTTGATCGGGCAAGGAAATCTTGCACTCAAGCGGTCGTGGTAGGCCATAACGCGGATGACCAGGTCGAGACAATACTGTTGCACCTGCTACGTGGTTCAGGTTTGAGTGGTTTGAGAGGTATGGAATACCGATCCCTTCCAAATCAGTGGAGTGAGGAGATACCTCTATTACGGCCATTATTATCAACCTGGCGGTCACAGATTCAGGATTATATAGCTGACCATCAAATCAATCCAGCGCGTGATGACAGCAATTTTGATGTCTCATATCTTCGGAACAGGCTCAGACATGAACTATTACCCATCCTTGAGACCTATAATCCTTCCATTCGGGAGGTTTTTCTGCGGATGGGACAGGTTTTGAGGGATGATTATTTGATACTAGAAAATTTAGTTGGTTCTGCCTGGGAGTCAACACTACAAAAACAGGGTCATGGATATCTTATTTTTCAGACACAAGAATTTATTCGATTGCCGATTGCTGTCCAACGTAATATTCTAAGGAGGGCAATATCTCACCTGGTTCCAGGATTGCGAGATGTGGACTTCAACAGTATCGAACGGGGTAGGCTGCTGGTAGTCGGTGAAAAATGGAATTCTCAAGCAGACCTAGGGACAGGCATGCGTTTGATCAAGGAGGGGGAGCAATTCTTGATTGTGTCCGAACAAGGGGAATTCTATAGAGGAGATTTCCCTGCACTTTTATCGGATGATAAATTGATTTTATCAAATATGTCCATTAACATTTTGAATGGAGATTGGCGATTGGAAGTTGAAGAAATTAATAACACTCTTCTCTCGAGTATCTTAGAAACAGTAAAAAATGACCCATTCCAGGTTTACCTGGATATGGATGTGTTGGAATTACCATTGTTTGCTCGGAAACGTCAGCCAGCGGACCAGATGAAGGTGATTGGTTTAAACGGTCATTCGATAAAAATCTCTGACCTGATGATCAATCTTAAGCTACCAAAACATGCACGCGTTAACTGGCCGCTTGTGTGTTCAGGGAAGGAAATTGTATGGGTGCCAGGTTACCGGATGAGTGAGCTGGCTCGGGTTACAACAGGTACATCTCGAGTGATCCACCTGAGATTATTCAGGACCCAAGCTACCTAGCTTCTGAAGTTTTAACTTCACTTCCCGCCATTGTATCTTTGAAAGACCCATTTTTTGCCGAACTTTATTTGCTTCCAAACCTGAAGCAAGGTCAGTTAAAGCACAGGTCCAGCGGCACATTTCAAAAGAAAGGTGTTTGGATAATCCGGCTTCCTCACCAAGATCCTCAAGGAGATATTCAAGCCGTCGCTGTGACCACGGAAACAATTGATCTTCGATCTGGTATTGTTGCTTGTATTCCAGGTAAGCATTCACCCACTCCTGAGAAATAGGGATCTTACGTTCTTTATAGCGATGCTGCGGGCTGGCATAGCGCACAAATAATAGGGGTCCGTTCGGAGCATCAAGATCAAGGTGATTGGGACTGAGCGCCAGGCATTCGCTTTTCTTGATTCCGGTCTCTAGCAGTAAGGCGAGTAGGGTGAAATAACGTGCGTCGGGCTGAGATGCCTGGCGGTGATTATTTGCCACATCCAACACGGATTGCATTTCTTCTGGTGTGAGGACCTGGGGAAGCGGGCTGATTACTGATTGCTGGAGCACTTTTTCTGCGGGATCTAGCAGGATTACTCCAAATTTCACAAGCCAACGGAAGAAGGCCTTGATGGAGGTGATGCGTCTTGCCAGTGTTTTTGGGCTGCAAGGAATACCGCGCACCTTCTGCATCCAATCAAGGAAATTATTCAGCTCATTGGTAGTTATTGAACCCAGAGGGCGGTCAGGTGGCAGGTAGCTTGCTAATAAGAGCACATCTGCTGTAAAGGCTTTAACCGTGTGAGGTGATTTTCCTTGGTCGGTCAAAAAAATCCGCCAGGAATTTATGGCAGGAACAAGCGGTGTGCGTTCAGTAATATGGGAAGGGATTTTTGATTCTTGTGGCATGAGAACTCCTAAAGTATTGCGTATAGAATTTTCGTATAGCCGTCGTAATATAGTTTAGTTGATTTCCGTGAGTTTGTCAACTCGATATTTATCGATATTTATCGATGTTTTCGATAAATAAAAAAAATGCGAGCAATATTGCTCGCATTTAAACAATCCGATGTAAAAATTATCCTGCAAGACCCAATTCAGGTGCGATGGTACGCATAGCCAGGATCACGTTTCCAACATGTTCCCATAGTTCAATACCAAATTCCTGTGCAGCTTTTGATATTTCTTCCCGATTAGCACCGGCCGCAAAAGCCCGGTCTTTCCACTTCTTTTTTACTGAGCTTGGTTCCAAATCTGCTAATGACCGGGATGGACGCACGAGTGCCACAGCTGTGATCAAGCCTGTAATTTCATCACATGCATATAAAGCTTTTTCCATCTGCGTCTTCCTTGGAATCCCTGTGTGATCAGCATGGCTAAGCACTGCCAGGACGATTTCTTCAGGTACTCCTCTTTCTCTGAGTATAGGAGCACCAGCTTGAGGATGTTCTTCCAGAGTCGGATGTATTTCCCAGTCAAAGTCGTGTAATATCCCAGAAATCCCCCAAGTTTCCTGGTCTTCACCAAATTTCACAGCATAAAATCGCATTGCTGCTTCAACAGCCAGCATGTGCCGTACCAGGTTTTCATTTTTTACGTATTCTTGCACGATGCTTATAGCTTCATTACGGTTCATTCTTACTCCTTGCGAATATTTTTAAGAAATGATCATTCATTACCAGGTGGGAAAATCGGTTCAGGGTTACCGAGAACAGGTACTGGGTGTGTAAAGTGCACATCAACTAAAGCGGACAGGGTAGCAGGCAACTCACGCAGGTTCCAGAAGATCTGTGATAGCAGGCTGTAATCCCTCTGGTCAGAAGCAACGCCTACAGAATTCAAACCCAGGGCATTACAGGTATATAATGCTCGTGCTAAATGGAATCTCTGGGTGACCAAAATTGGCTCTTCAATACCGAAAATGGCCTGAGCACGGAAACAGGTATCATAAGTACGCCTGCCTGCATAATCCAAAACAATGGCGGAATCTGGAACACCCAAGCTGAGTGCGTATTGCCGCATCGCTCCTGGTTCGTTATAGTCAAGGAAGCGGTTATCACCACTCATCAAGATCTTTTGGATTTTCCCTGTGAAGAATAAATCAGCAGCGGTTGCAATCCGATCTCTCAATACATTCGTTGGGGTTCCATCCCGCCACAATCCTGCTCCAAAAACAACTGCCACAGGTCTAGTTGGTGCATCATCTACCGAGTAAACCTTTGGAAGTGAATACAAAATAGTGATTATCCGTGGCAGGAGCAGTACTGCCATCCCTATAGCAATCGTTATTTTTATCAGCCTGACAATTATTTTAATCGCCCGATTCAACACGCGCCAATTCTACCATGAACAAATTTTCGAAAATTGGCTATTATTATCTTCAATACAAACCAAGTTTTTGCCCTTCCATATAGCCGACCGAGGGGTTACAATCTTGAACCATGAACGAAGAAGTCGATGCTTATAAAAATGCACTGGATTACCTGTACAGCTTTGTAGATTTCAGCCTACAAAAAGCTGATACTTACTCTTCAGCCAGATTTAAACTTGAACGGATGGAGGAATTGATATTTTCTTTGGGCAATCCAGCTGCGGAATATCCCAGTATTCACGTTGCTGGTACCAAAGGTAAGGGATCAGTATGCATCCTTTGTGCGAGTGCTTTACAACAAGCAGGATACAAAGTAGGTTTGTATACTTCGCCTCATCTGGATGATTATGCTGAACGCATTCAAATTAATGGAGAATTCATCCCACGCGCAGATCTGGCGAGAATGGTGGAAATATTAAAACCTCATGTGGCTGCCATACCAGAACTAACCACCTTTGAGATCACAACTGCCCTGGCATTTATGTATTTTGCGGAACAAAAAGTTGATGTAGCGGTCATTGAAGTTGGATTAGGCGGTCGTTTGGATGCCACTAATATCGTACGACCCATCGTGAGTGTAATCACCTCAATTTCATACGACCACACATTATTATTGGGAACATCGCTTACGGAAATCGCTGGGGAAAAAGCAGGAATAATAAAAACCGGGGTTCCAGTGGTTATATCTCCCCAGGATGAAGAAGTCAATCGGCTAATTGAGCAGGTTGCCCATCAACATGGCTCAGTCTTAGTATGCGTGGGTCAGGATGTTTTATTTAGGAAGATATCGAGTTCATTGGATAGTCAGACCATCGCTGTATGGTCGCCTAACCAGAATCCAGATAATCCGTTGATATTAACCATCCCACTTTTAGGTACACACCAAGCAACCAACGCAGCCACAGCATTCACTGCCCTGCAAATATTTGATAAATATGGCTTGCGGGTTGACGAAGAAGCGATACAGCTTGGATTTACCAAAGCATTTTGGCCAGGGCGTTTTGAAATTATCCAACATTCACCTCCAGTGGTCATCGATTGTGCACATAACCGCGATTCTGCATTGAAGCTACGCGACACCATCAACGAGTATTTTCCAGGTAGACAGGTCATAATGGTATTTGGAGCCTCTGAGGATAAGGATATTCAAGGGATGTTTGCCGAATTACTGCCATGTGTGAACAAGATGATCGCAGTAAAATCCTACCATCCACGTGCGATTGAACCCGATAAATTGGTTGGGCTGGCACAACCTTATGGGAAACCTGTCATTTGTATTGAGGGTGTACCCGGAGCGGTTGAAAAAGCTCTTGAGTTGGCTGGTGACAATACACTGGTCTTGGTAACTGGTAGTATATTTGTAGTTGCTGAAGCGCGAAAATATTGGGAGAAGAAAACGAATATCAGGAGATATTGATGAAAGATCGCGATTGGTATTACCATGATGAAGATGACGATTTTGGAGAAGCTGTACATCGTCGGACGGAAGAATTATATAAAGTTCCGGATGCGTCAGCAGATGCAGATGGGCTGATTGAGTGTCCGGTCTTACCGTTACGTGACTTGGTGATATATCCGCACATGGTCGCTCCGGTATTTGTTGGGCGAGAGGCTTCTCTCCTGGCAATCGAAGAAGCTCAGATGGATAATCATACGGTGATAGCCCTCTTACAACGAGATCCTGCCAATGATAATCCACAGGTTGCAGATTTCCTGAACATCGGTGTAGAGTTGGCGGTGGGGCGTTTGGTAAGCATGCCAGACGGATCCAGTTCAGCCCTTGCTCAAGGACGACATAGAGTGGAGGTGGTTGAGTTCACCCAAAATGAGCCTTTCATGACCGCCCGAGCGCGTCCATTGTATGAAACCACCGCCTTCAATCGCGAGGTAGATGCCACCATGCGTACTGCCTTGGAAATTTTCCAGAAATGTGTGCAGCTTAATCGCAGTCTCCCTGATGAAGCCTACCTTTATGCTTTGAATATTGAAGAACCAGGATGGTTGGCAGATATGATCGTCACAACGATCTCGCCAACTATGGAAGAACGGTTAAAACTTCTCCAAATACTCGATCCTTCCGAGAGATTGAAGCAGGTGGTTGCATTATTAGCTCAAGAAGTAGATGTGCTTGAGTTGGAGGACCAAATCCATACCCGGGCACAGAGTGAAGTAGACAGAACTCAACGGGAGTTTTATCTGCGTGAGCAATTGCGCATCATTCAGACTGAGCTGGGAGAATCTGACCCCTGGGTTCGAGAGATCTCCGATTTACGCAAACGTGTAGAAGGCATTAGTTTACCGGAAGAAGTCATGTTGCGTGCATTAAAGGAAATTGACCGGTTAAACCAGATGCCACCAATGTCACCGGAGGTAGGTATCATCCGTACTTATATTGACTGGATACTTGACTTGCCATGGATGACGGCGACGGAAGATAATCTTGATGTAGCCCATGCTGCTGAAATTCTTGAGCTGTACCATTATGGATTACCTCGTGCCAAGGATCGTATCCTGGAATATATCGCAGTAAAGAGCCTGAAACCAAAACGATCCAAGCAACCAATCCTTTGTTTTGTGGGTCCGCCCGGAACCGGAAAAACATCACTCGGACGGTCAATCGCAGAAGCATTGGGTCGGAAGTTTGTACGCTTGTCCCTAGGCGGAGTCAGGGATGAGGCTGAGATACGTGGCCATCGGCGAACATATATCGGAGCGCTTCCAGGAAGAATTTTACAGACTATGCGGCGCGCAGGAACCATCAACCCACTTTTTATGCTGGATGAGGTAGATAAGTTAGGGCAGGATTTCCGGGGGGATCCATCATCTGCGTTACTGGAAGTCCTGGATCCAGAACAAAACCACGCCTTCTCAGATCATTATCTTGAACTAGCATACGATCTATCCAAAGTGATGTTCATTACTACAGCCAACTATACTGGACCAGTCCCACCCGCACTGCTCGACCGGATGGAAATTATTGAGTTTCCTGGATATATCGAAGAAGAAAAATTGGAAATAGCCTATCGATTTTTGCTTCCACGCCAACTCGAAGAGGCAGGTCTGGATGAAGATAAAGTGGTCTTTCAGGAGCAGGCTCTTAAAAGAATCATTCGAGAATATACCTATGAGGCTGGTGTGCGTAATTTTGAGCGAGAGATAGGGAAGGTTTATAGGAAGATTGCGCGTACAAAAGCCGAAGGTAAAACATACCCAAGCCGAATTACCCCATCTGCAATCGAGAAGTTCCTTGGTCCTCCCCAGTTCTTCACCCAGGAAGCTGAAAGGCGAGATGAAGTTGGAGTAGCTACTGCGATTGCCTGGACAGAAAACGGTGGTGAAATTATGCCTGTAGAAGTCCTGCTGATGGATGGAAAGGGAAATATGCAGATAACTGGGCAGATCGGAAATGTGATGCAAGAATCTGCTCAGGCAGCACTTTCCTACTTAAAATCACGATCGGAACAATTTGGGATTGATCCAGAGGTATATGAAAATTTGGACATCCACATTCATATCCCTGAAGGCGCTATACCAAAGGATGGACCAAGTGCTGGAATTACCATTTGCACGGCATTGATATCAGCCTATACAGGGCGGGAAATAAGAAAAGACGTGGGAATGACCGGTGAGATCACGCTGAGAGGGAACGTATTACCCGTGGGTGGTATCCGTGAGAAAGTCCTGTCTGCCCATCGTTCAGGTTTAAAGACCGTCATCATGCCTAAAAGGAATGCCAAAGACCTGATCGATGTCCCGAAACGCGCCAGGAGCGAGCTTCAAATTGTGATGGTGGACCATATAGACCAGGTACTCGATGTTGCATTAAAACCACCCAAACCAGTTGAAACCAGCCAACGCCGGGCATCCAAGAAACCAAAAACCACTAAAACATTGAATGAAGGGGATTTTATTCCTGGATCCAACCCTGGTTAAACGTACAACGACACAGCCCAGAAATCATGGAAGTGAAATCGATATCCTTATATTTACCTACTTGCGGTCATAAACCTGCTGACATAACACGCTCAAGTATTTTTGGTACCTGATCAAGGATCACATCAGGCTTACTACGCCACTCAAACCCAGCTCTGACCCCGCCATACTCGAATGCCAGCATCCAGGGAGTGCTCCAATCGCCTGTTATAAGGCGTGTTAAAACCCAATCCAACCAACGCCAATCTCGCCTCAAAATTGAAAGATGGTCGGTCCATCGACCTTTAATTCGGTGGATTCCCGCAAAGTGCAGTTCCTTTATTTTATGGACAGGCAATTGTGAAAAGTATTCCAATGGGTCCATGCCCATATTCAGAGAGGTAATGATTGCATGGGAGATGTCCAACAATAATCCACATCCGGTTTCCTCGAGGATCCGGGTAATTAATCTTGGTTCAACACATAAACGCAGAGTGTTCCCCTTATCTCCATAATATGGGGAGTTCTCGATAATTATTTTTTCGGGTCCGAAACGCTCAACCAATGTCATCACATCTGAAAGAATTATTTTATAGACACAATCAAAATCTTTTGTGTCGGTAGTATTAACTGAAAGCCAGGGGTATGTCCTTTGCTTAGAATCCAGGTGAAGATTGATATAAGGAGTTTTGGTGGTACGTGCCAGGTGCTCCACCAAATTCCAATCCACCTGGCCAAGCTCATTGTTGCCTGCCTCAAGAGTGTAGTGAACTGCTACTGGTCTGAGCGACCTCGCTTCATCGACCATCCACAGCCAATCTGGCGTTTTAAATAAATCGATTTTTATATGCCCAGACCTGACCAAATCAGCAGCGGAATGTGAATAATTGAGTGCCAGCAGCATAAATTATGGGCACTCGTTGGCTACGTGCTCATTGAAGGTTTCAGCAAACAAGTGGCGTCCTGAACCATCACAAGCCGCCCGGAAGTAATAATATGGTGTCTGGGCTGGGAAGGCGACAGAATGTAACGCTGGAAGACCCGGGTTGGATATTGCACCCGGTGGCAGACTGTTATATAGGTAGGTGTTATAAGGCGAGTCCACCTTTAAATCCTTCAGGGTGAGTGGATTGGTCCACCAGGTTCCTTGGTTTTTATTAAATCCTATTGCATACTGGACGGTTGGATCGGATGCTAATACGCTTCCAGAATTCAGACGATTATAGAATACTGACGCTATTTGTGGCATTTCTTCATCAACAATAGCCTCGCGTTCGATTATTGAAGCGAGTATTACTGCCTGGCATATGTCCAGGCTTTGAGCGGCAAATCCATTTTTAATTTCATTTGTAACTTGAGCTTCAAAATTCATCAATAGTTGGGGAAGTAATTCTTCCATCGTTGTTTCACGTAATACTGTGTAACTTGCGGGAAAAATGAAACCTTCCAAAGAATGATTATCCAAGCAGGTGGAGAAGCTGTATCCATCAGGTTGGTTTTTGGTTGCTTGTAGGAACTCTTCTGATGTTATGGTCAATCCTGAGCTGTAGAGTGTGTTGGCGATTTCCTCAAGGCGCCAACCAGGTAGGATCGTCAGTGTTATATATGGGGAACTTGACACCTGAATCGCATTGACAATATCAAGCCCGGACATCGAGGGAGACAGGAGATAGTCGCCAGATTTCAGATTGGTGTCCAGGCCAGAATATTGAAGGTAGGATCGGAAGGCATTGGAATTACGGATCAAGCCTGCCTCCCAAAGTTTTCCAATAATAGATGGTACAGACTCACCCTGATCAATCGTGATACTTACCTGAGGGCCATCTGAATTGAAGGATTGGATCAAGTCATCTCCTTGGGTTAGGAGTAAAACTGAAAGATAAAGATGCTGAATATTGCTTAATTCGGGCGAGGCAGGACCAAATATTTGTTCAGCTTGTTTTGTAATCAATCTGGGAATGAGAATTCCAAGAATTACGAGTGTGCAGGTAAAAAATATTAATAAGAGCAAGCAAGACTTAAACCGAGAATGGTTGTGATTGTGGGTCATTTTATTTCGTATTTGCGTCCAAATATGACTGCAAAATAACTACAGCAGCATAGTCATCCAAGTGCCCACGGCGTTTCATGCGAGAAGTGCCCATTTCAATTCGAGCTTGCCGGGCTGCATGGGTGCTAAAACTCTCATCCCACATTTTTATTGGCACATCGCATTGCTGGCGGATAGCATCGGCTAGCCGCGCAGCCCTACGGCTTTGAGGTGTGGAATATCCATCATCGTCCAATGATTGGCCGATTATGATCAACTCGGCCTGGTGTTGTTCGGCAAGATCGCCAATCGTAGCCGCGTCCATTGGACGTGACGCATGAAGAAGGACTGTAAGTGGGGAAGCTATCGTCCCAGTAGGATCACTGAGCGCAAGCCCAATACGTTTTTCACCCGGATCAACCGCTAATATTCTCATCATGTATCTACTTGCACTATCTGAATTCGCAACGGTAAGAATGGTAATCGAGGCCACCACTTGGGGGCAAGGATAATTCGGGCTTCGTTTGCCAGGGGTAGTGAATCGTTTAACTGGTCAATGGCTTGAGGGGTTGACTTACCTGAAATTTGATTAACGATCTGGTTCGAAACAATATCAGCTCGAATATCCCGCTGAGCATTGATCGTCCAATACGCGTTACCCTCCGTTCCAAGAATAGGGTTGGTGAGCTGCTTTAAGATGATGGAGTTATCAATGGGAGTGTATCCATGGGGTATATTTGCATCCAAGATGGGTGTAATCAGGTTATTTAATTTCTCGGAGGAGACAACCATAGATTCAAAACGAAGACGCATGGAGATGCTTAACTGGCTGCCGGGTTCTCCAATAGCAGGGGTTGCAGTCTCATCGAGGATTTCAGTGATTTTTAGTGTGGGTGTGATCAGAGAATCATCGGAAGGGATGAGTTTATTCATATTTTTTAATGCAATTTGCTCTAGATCTTTGATCAACTGTTCATCGAGTAAACGAAAATCCTGGTTGGTTGGGGTAGAAGCCGACGCATCCGTCCCACCATATGTGGCATTCGGATTGGTTACGGTCAAATCCGAACCGAGGTTGCCTTCGATTGCTACCAAAGTATTTGGGGGTAAGTTTCCCGATTTCCCTGGAGCGATTGAACGGACATTGATATCATCCGAGGTGCCTGGTTTAATTACCACATCATTACTCGAAAGAGTTACAAAACGGACCGGATCGATGCCTAAAGTGGTAACCACGGTTCCAATTGGAATTGTAATATCTCGTACTGATATATTCGTAAATTGAAGCATTCCCTTGGCAGCTTTATCTGGGATCATCATTGAACCAGTCGTAGCAGCATTTTTACGTCCTTCAACAATCACTTCCTGTATGTAGGTTGGAAGGCTGCCATTCGATAGATTGATATCCTCAAGGGACGGATCTGCAGTTATCCGTAAATCCATCGATTGGATATCTGTCATTGGTGTAAGAAATATCGTTGCTCCTGGGAGGATGAAAATCCCCAGCATGAATAAAGCTGATACAGATATCCCGAATAAAAGGATCCTGGTTGCTGGGTGCTGAAGCCAATCCTGTGATTTGAATTGCATTAATTTACGCCTGGTATCAATACTTGGACGAATCCCCTCAGGCGGTGAGGTATTCCTTTTAATTCTATTTATTCGCCAGTGAGTATTCTGTGCCTGGCGGAGGTCCTTAAAAACTGGTATGCCTTCCTGATTGGCAATAAAACGCACTTCCGTATCATGGGTGACCAGGGCAAGTTGAGCTCCTAAGCGACTGGCATGGCGCTTCACCATAACAATATCTATCCGTTGGGTCAACACCTGCCCCTTTTTTGGCCATACTAGCAAGATACGGCTGGTTTGACTCCAGCTCATCCTATCGCAAACTGAGATGTAGTCATCATTCTTACTAACCTGGATAATTTGTGTTTTCACGAAGGCAGTAAACCAGTAGAGCTAAAAGGGCAATTTATAAACGATACCATCCAACAATCTGTATTTATTTAACAGAGTGATTAAGATTACCTTGAATTGAATCTGATCGTATTTCCAATCGCTGATAACCGTTATGAGGTCAACATATTCTTCACCCAGGTTTCCACGCCTTCCAGGGCTGGGTCTAATTTGGATGAATCCTTTCCACCTGCCTGGGCTAGGGTTGGTTTGCCACCACCGCCTCCTCCGAGAGGACTTGCAACAAACTTGACCAGGTCAATCGCGTTAATGCCGCGTGCTAGCAGGTCATTGGTGATGGCAGCTATTATTATTGGTCTGCTATCTCGCTCACTGGCTAGAACTGCAATACCCTTCTCAGGGTATAGAAGACGAAATCTATCAACCATTTGACGTAAAGTATCCGCATCCGCTTCATGCAGTCTAGTAGATAATACTTTTACGTCCTTGACTAGTGCGATCTGCTGCATCTTTTGATCGAATTCGTTGGAAACCAGGCTTTGACGTAAGGTAATGACTTGCTTTTGCAAGCTGCTAAGTTCATCCATCAAGGCAGTTACTTTTTCTGGAAGGTCTTCTGGTGAGCTTCCCAGCAAAAACGCCGCCTGGTGTGATTTTGTAAAACGACTTTGCACCAGATCATACGCTTTCCGACCTGTCACGGCTTCAATGCGGCGCGTATTGGCTGAGACACTTCCTTCACTTACTATCAGGCATATGCCAATATCACCGGTTTCACCAACATGTGTGCCACCGCACAGTTCATATGAAAATGGATGCTCACCACCGATCGTTATAGTTCGGACTGTCTCACCATATTTCTCGCCGAATAATGCCATTGCTCCTTCATTAACAGCCTGCTGATACGGTTTGATGGTGGAAGTGAGCTGAAAATCACCCAGGATGTGCTGGTTAACTCCAGCCTCGATTTGGGCAAGCTGGTTTGGGGTGACTGCCTCGGGATGAGTAAAGTCGAACCGTAAGCGATCAGGTGCCACGAGCGATCCGGCTTGTCGGGCATGTTCCCCAAGCACGCGCCTTAACTCGGCATGTAACAGGTGCGTTGCGGTATGATTCCGCATGATATCCCTGCGGCGTTGAGCATCGACGGAGGCGATTGCTCTATCCCCAATTTTCGGATTACCTTTTACGACCATCCCAACGTGCACGATCACGCCTGCTGCAGGTTTACGCATCTCCTGCACTTCGATTTCCCACTCACCATCCACCGATCGGATCCAGCCTATATCTGAGACCTGTCCCCCAGATTCGATATAGAAACATGTCTCCGGCAGGATCACTTCAATTTCAATGCCTGAAACAGTCTCTTGTATTGGTTCTCCATTGCTGAATAATGCCAAAAGCTTACCTGATACTTCCAGGCGGCTATACGGATCGTAACCTACTCCAGTAGCAGGTAAATAACCCTGTCGTTCCAATTCGTCCACGACCTGGCGAAATACTTCCACATCCTCGCCTCCCATTTCACCAATGGCTTTTCCACCACCCGATGCACGGCTGTGTTCGTTCATAAATTTGTCATATCCAGCCTTATCTACATCGAGATCACGTTCCCGGGCGATATCTCGGGTGATCTCGTACGGCATCCCATAGGTTGTATATAAATCTGCAGCATCTGTACCTGGCAGTAATTTCTGGCCAGATTTTATTACTTCTTCAAGCATGAACTCAAGCTGAGTGGTAGCCCGATCCAGGGTTCGTTGGAATTGTTCTTCTTCACGGGTTATGGAATTGAGGATCGTTTTTCGATTCCGCATTAACTCTGGGTAGAAATCACCATAGGTATTGATCACTATATCAGCCACCTGTGAGAGGAATGGCTGATTAAGTCCAATCTTGCCCCCAAACCGATATGCCCGGCGTATGATCATGCGGGTGATATAATTCCGCTTTTGGTTGCCTGGTACAACACCATCTGCGATCAGAAATGCTGCTGCCCTGGCATGGTCAGCGATTACTCTGTAGGGAGTAAGGTTTGCTTCACGCTGCTCATTCGAATGTCCCGTAAGTTTTTGGGTAGTCAGGATCAGCGGCCAAAGTAGATCTGTGCGGTAATTGGAATTAACACCCTGAATTATAGAGACAATACGCTCAAAACCCATGCCCGTATCCACATGTTTGGCAGGTAGGGGTTCAAGATCTGTTTGAT
>Ga0209253_10000521_pt1 | contig 33410 bp, 33 predicted proteins | sample FrelakmetBRP12BR_FD_187145 | JGI IMG/M metagenome (GOLD analysis project Ga0209253, IMG submission 187145) | Freshwater lake sediment microbial communities from the University of Notre Dame, USA, for methane emissions studies - BRP12 BR (SPAdes)... | ecosystem: Environmental > Aquatic >... | reverse complement strand
CGGCCCGGCGGGACTGGCAACGGCCCCCACGCTCGCTGCGCCCGCTGCCCCCCAAGGGGGCAGGTCAGTCCCTTGGGGCGGCCCGGCGGGACTGGCAACGGCCCCCACGCTCGCTGTGCTCGCTGCCCCCAAGGGGGCAGGTCAGTCCCTTGGGGCGGCCCGGCGGGACTGACGTGCCGGCCGAAATCCACAACGTCGCGTCGCAGCTCCTGCGCACGGCGAAGTGCTGGCCGCGCCTGCCGGCCGTCGCGGTCGGCGACAAGGTGCTGCACGACTACGCCGCGCTCGCGCGGCGTGCCGCGGGACTGGCCGCGGGTCTGCGCGCCGCAGGCTTGCGTCCCGGCGATCGCGTGGCACTCGCGTCGCGCAACGTCGCGCCGTACATCGAAACGCTCTACGGCTGCTGGTGGGCGGGGCTCGTCGCGGTGCCGGTCAACGCCAAGCTGCACCCGAAGGAGATGGCATACGTAGTCGCGAACAGCGCCACGCGCTGCGTGTTCGTCGATGCGGCGTGGGCGCAGGCGCTGGCGCCGCTTCCCTCCGAACTTGCCGCGCTGGAGCGCGTGGTCGCATGGGACGACACGGCGTACGAACGCCTGGTCGCGCATCCGCCGGAGGAGGGGCCCGCCGCGGTGGCCGCGGACGCGCCCGCGTGGCTGTTTTACACGAGCGGCACCACCGGCCGTCCGAAGGGTGTGGAGATCACGCACGCGAACCTCGCGGCGATGGGCGCCTGCTTCCTGTCCGACGTCGAGGGGATCGAGCCCGGCGACGCGATCCTGCATCCGGCGCCGCTGTCGCACGGCTCGGGCCTCTACGTGATCCCGCACGTCGCGCGCGGGGCCGTCAACGTCGTGCCGGCGTCGGGCGGCTTCGATGCGGACGAGATCGCGGCGCTCGTCGGCGCATGGAACCGCAGTCTCTTCTTCGCGGCGCCCACGATGGTGAAGCGGCTCGTCGAGGCGCCGGCATTCCGGCGCGCGCCGCTCGACCGGCTGAAGTGCATCGTCTACGGCGGCGGCCCGATGTACGTCGCCGACGCCAAGGCAGCATTCGCCGTCGTCGGGCCGCGCCTCGCGCAGATCTACGGCCAGGGCGAGTCGCCGATGACGATCACCGCGATGGGCCGCGCGCTGCTCGCCGACGCGATCGCGCGCGACGACGACGCGCGAATTGCGTCGGTCGGCTGCGCGCAGACGGGGATCGAGGTCAGAATCGCCGGGCCCGATGACGCCGCGTTGCCATCCGGCGCCGTCGGCGAGGTCCTCGTCCGCGGGCCGACGGTGATGCGCGGCTATTGGCGCGATCCCGAGGCGACGGCCGCCGCGCTCGCGCAGGGGTGGCTGCACACGGGCGACCTGGGCGCGCTCGACGACGACGGGTTTCTCACGCTGTTCGACCGGTCGAAGGACCTCATCATCAGCGGCGGTTCGAACATCTATCCGCGCGAAGTCGAAGAGGCGCTGCTCCTGCACCCGGAGGTCGCCGAGGTGGCGGTGATCGGACGGCGCCACGCGGAATGGGGCGAGGAAGTCGTCGCGTGCGTCGTCGCGCGGCACCCGCTGCCCGATGCCGCCGCGACGCGGGCACTGGAGGCATCGCTGGACGCCGCGTGTCTCGCGCGCATTGCGCGGTTCAAGCGCCCCAAGGCGTACCTGTTCGTGGCCGAACTTCCGAAGAACAACACCGGCAAGGTGCTGAAGACTGCACTGCGCGAAATGCTGGCGGCGCGCGCGCGGCCGACGGCCTGACGCCTGCGCGCCGGAACAGGCGGCGGAGCGCGTTCGCAGCACCCCGGGCGGCCCTTCGGAAGATGGGGGGCCGAATGAAAGCGGCGGTGCCCGGGAAGGTCCGCGCACCGCCGGTGTTGCCATGTAAAGACGAAGTCAGCCGATAAGCCGGGTTCTGTTACGGCGCACAACGAAGTGCGCTATGGCCGTCATTCCTCTAGGCGCCGCGTTGCCGCGGCGCTCAAGCCACCTACCCGCGGACTAGACGAGCAGCCTGTGTTGCCAAATGCGCGTCCGCTTACTTGGTGTTGCTCCGGATGGAGGTTGCCGCGTTTCACCCGCTTCCGTTTGACGGGAAGCGACTCGTCTCTGTGGCCCTGTTCCGCGCTTTCATCGGCCGCGCTAACGGCGACTTATGGCGTCCGGGCGTTACCCGGCATCCTGCTCTACGGAGCCCGGACTTTCCTCTCCCCGCGCGGCTTGCGCCACGACGGGCAGCGACGGTCTGGCTGGCTTCGTACACTGAATTCTACGCGCTTTCGACCCCCGTTACCCGAGGGCGGGAGACGCGATCCGCCAGCGCAGCGTCTCGCCCGCGCGCAGCGGCACGATCGCGTCTGCGCCGAGCGGATACTCGGCCGGCACGTTCCACGGCGCCCGCTCGAGCCTGATCGTGTCGGTGTTGCGCGGCAGCCCGTAGAAGTCCGCGCCGAACCGGCTCGCGAACCCTTCGAGGCGTTCGAGCGCGTTCGCGCTCTCGAACGCCTCGGCGTAGAGCTCGAGCGCCGCGTGCGCCGAATAGCATCCGGCGCAGCCGCACGCGTTCTCCTTTGTGTGTTTCGCGTGCGGTGCGGAATCGGTGCCCAGGAAGTACCGCGGATTGCCCGACGTCGCGGCGGCGACGAGTGCCTCGCGATGGGTTTCGCGCTTCAGGATCGGCAGGCAGTAGTAGTGCGGGCGGATGCCTCCGGCGAACAGCGCGTTGCGCGACCACAGCAGGTGCTGCGGCGTGATCGTCGCGCCGATCGGCGTCGGCGCCTCGCGGACGAACGCGGCGGCCTCGCGTGTCGTGATGTGTTCCAGCACGATCTTGAGGCCCGGGAAGTCGCGCACGATGCGCGCGAGCAGCGTGTCGACGAACACGCGCTCGCGGTCGAACATGTCGACCGCCGCATCGGTGACCTCGCCGTGCAGCGAGAGCACCATACCCGCGCGCTCCATCGCCGCCAGCACCGGATAGACGCGATCGAGCGCGGTCACGCCGGAGTCCGAATTGGTCGTCGCCCCCGCCGGGTAGTACTTGACTGCGTGCACGAATCCCGACGCCTTCGCGCGCTCGATCTCGGCCGGCGCCGTGTTGTCGGTGAGGTAGATCGTCATGAGCGGCGTGAAGCGGGTGCCGGCAGGCAGCGCGGCGAGGATTCGCGCGCGGTAGTCGGCGGCCGCCGCGACGGTCGTCACCGGCGGCTTCAGATTTGGCATGACGATTGCACGCCCGAAGACGCGGGCCGTATGTCCCGCCACCGCCGCCAGGACGGGCCCGTCGCGCAGGTGGACGTGCCAGTCGTCGGGGCGGGCGAGCGTGAGGCCGGAAGGTGCAGAGGTCATCGGAAAGCCTTGTTTTTCCATGATTATACGGACGCCACCCCGTCCCGTCCGCGCGCGGCCGTGCTTGCTGTCCGCGGGACAGGAAGAGGTGGCAGCCGGGACGCTTGCCGGCTATAATTGCCGATTTAGCGCCGGGACCCTCATTCCGGCCGCTACGCGCCCGCCGCGACACGACGTGAGTGTGGGCGGCGCGTGGAACCGCCAGGCGCGCACCGCGCGCCGCAACGAGGGTTGATCTGCAACGTGGAACGAAGCATGGCAGCCAAAACCGCAACCGCCGTCAAGAAAGTCCGCGAGCTCACCGAGGAGGAAATCCTCAAGGCGCCCGAAAAGGACTACATGAACGAGGCGCAGCTCGCGTTCTTCAAGAAGAAGCTCGTCGAACTGCGCGACCAACTGCTGCAGAACGCCGACGACACCGGCGAGCACCTGCGCGAGAACGAGATCACGACCGACCCCTCGGACCGCGCGACGCTCGAGGAGGAGTACACGCTCGAACTGCGCACGCGCGACCGGGAGCGCAAGCTCCTCAAGAAGGTCGAAAAATCGCTGCGCATGATCGACGACGGCTCCTACGGCTGGTGCGAGGAAACGGGCGAGCCGATCGGCGTGCCGCGCCTCATCGCGCGCCCGACGGCCACGCTTTCGCTCGAGGCGCAGGAACGCCGGGAACGCGTTCAGAAGCTGTACGGCGACTGAACGGTAGTAGATAAGTCAGAAGGGGTCGCAAGGCTAACGCCGCGACCCCTTGGAAGAATCGACGACGCTGACTGCCCTTCGAGAAGCTGATCAGCGGCGAATCGCCGGCGGAGCCGGACGATTCGCTCCAGGTTGAAAGCACCGAGCGCCTTGCCGGCATCGCGCCCGACCGTACCGCGGCGCCTGGCCACCGTTCCCTTCCGCAGTTGTTCCAGAAATCGTCGGACCTTGCCCGCGATTCCTGCCCGATGAGCTTGTCGTCAGGCTGTCAGCATCGTCGATTTTTCCAGGGGGCGCGGCCGTCAGGCTCGCGACCCCCTCTGGCTTGTCTACTCCCCTCCCGTCTACAATGAGCAGTTCATTGAAGGAGAACCGCTCATGTTCCAGCTTCCCCCGCTTCCCTACGCCGACAACGCGCTCGAGCCCGTGATCTCCGCGAACACGATCTCGTTCCATTACGGCAAGCATCACAAGACCTACGTCGACAATCTCAACAACCTCGTGAAGGGCACCGATTACGAAAGCGCGCCCCTCGAGAAGATCATCAACGAGACGGCCGGCAAGGCCGACAAGGCCCCGCTCTTCAATAACGCGGCGCAGATCTGGAACCACACGTTCTACTGGCACAGCCTCAAGGGCAACGGCGGTGGCAAGCCGACGGGCAAGCTCGCGACGATGATCGACGCGGCGTTCGGCAGCTACGACAACTTCAGGAAGGAGCTGTCGGCGACAACGGTGTCGCAATTCGGCTCGGGCTGGGGCTGGCTCGTCGTCGACGGCGGCGCGCTCAAGGTCGTGAAGACCGCCAATGCCGAGGTGCCGTTCACCAAGGGCCAGAAGCCGCTGCTGACGATCGACGTGTGGGAGCACGCGTACTACCTCGATCACCAGAACAAGCGCGCCGCCTACGTGGATGCTGTGATCGACAAACTCCTGAACTGGGAGTTTGCCGCGCAGAATCTCGGCTGACTGGCCGCCGGGCGGCCCGGCAGGCACCCCGCACCGCAGCACGGCGCAACGGCCGGGATCCCCGGCCGTTGCGCATTTGTTGACCGCGGTCGCCTTGTAGGGGCGTGGCCATGGGGACATAATGGCCGACGTGCATTCCAACGGCATATTATGCCGACTTGATGGCCCTCTTTTCCAAGCCGCCCGCCAAGAAGCCCGAAGCGCCCAAGCCGAAAGCCAAGCCGGCGTCGGCCGGAGCGGGTATGCGCACGCCCGTTTCGGCGCGGGACGTGGCCGTGCAGGCGCAGGGCCGGCGCGGCGCCGAGCGGCCGCGCTCGGAGCCCGCCGCCGACATCTCGATGACCGGCGCGAGCCTCATCGAATGGTCGCCCGTCCGCAGCGCGTCGATCGAGGTCGCGCAGGCGAACCCCGGATTGTGCGCGGTCCTCGAGAACGCCGCACTGCTCTACGGCAGCGGACAGGCGCAGCTCGCGCGCGATCTCCTGGAAAAGGGCGTGCAGGAAGATCCCGATGCCAAGGGCTCCCCGCTCGCCTGGCTCGCGCTCTTCGACCTTCTGCAGCGCGCCAACGACCGCGCGGCGTTCGACCAGCATGCGCTGCAATACGTGATGCAGTTCGAGCGTTCGCCGCCGCCGTGGGAGCAGCGCACGATGGCGCCCGTGAGCGCGCCGAAGGCGACGCCGGGCGGCTACGTGCTGCTGACGGGCAAGCTTTCCGGCGCGACCGCACCGCAACTCGAGACGGTGCGCCGTGTGCTCGACAAGCATCCGACGAATGCGCGGCTCGACTTCTCGGCGATGGCCGGATTCGACGAAGCGGGCGCGAAACTCCTGGCCGAAGTGCTTGCGTATGCGCGCAAGCAGCGCTGCGCGTTGACGCTGCAGCGGACGGAGAAGATGCGCGCGGCGCTCGACATCCTGTTGCGCCGCGGGCGGGACGCGGGCGAGGGGCCGTGGCTGCTCGCGCTCGAATTGCTGCAGTTCGACCAGAAGCAGGAACCGTTCGACGAGCGCGCGATCGAGTACGCGATCGCGTTCGAGCAGTCGCCCCCGTCATGGGAGCCGCCGCCCGTGCCCGACGGCGACGCTCCGCCGGCGGATGCCGCCGTCGGCGCGAACGACGACGGCAGCGCGGAACGCGGCGCAATGCCGAATCGCGAACTCGTCAGCTTTAGCGGCGTGCTGACCGGTCCGGCGACGCAGCACGTCGCGCAGATCACCGAGCACGCGTACCACCACGCGGTCGTCCCGATCGACATGACCGAGGTCGAGCGCATCGACTTCGTTTGCGCCGGCGCGCTGCTTAACGCGATCACGCGTGTGGAAGCGCAGCGCAAGGCCGTGCAGATCGTCGGCGCCTCCCCGATCATCCGCGCGATGCTGCTGCTGATCGGCATCTCGCCGCGACATTTCCTCAAGAAACCCCTGTAGCGCGTCGTCCGCCGCATGCGCCGGCGCGCTGCCGCGGTGTCCGTTCAAGCCATTGCATCCATGGAACCATTTCACGGTACGACCATCCTCTCCGTCCGGCGCGACGGCGTCGTCGCGCTCGGGGGCGACGGCCAGGTGACGCTCGGCAACGTCATCGTCAAAGCGACGGCGCGGAAGGTGCGCAGGCTGTATCACGACCGCGTTCTGGCCGGCTTCGCGGGCGCGACCGCGGACGCCTTCACGCTGTTCGAGCGCTTCGAGGCCAAGCTCGAGAAGCACCAGGGCCACTTGACGCGCGCCGCCGTGGAACTCGCGAAGGACTGGCGCTCGGACCGCGTGCTGCGGCGGCTGGAGGCGATGCTCGCGGTGGCGGACCTGTCGGCGTCGCTGATCCTGACCGGCAACGGCGACGTGCTCGAACCGGAACACGGCATCGTCGCCATCGGGTCCGGGGGTGCCTTCGCGCAGGCGGCCGCGCGCGCGCTGCTCGAGCATTCCGGGCTGCAGGCGCCCGAGATCGTCAAGCAGTCGCTCACCATTGCCGGCGACCTTTGCATCTACACGAACCAGCATCACGTGATCGAAGTGCTGGCGCCGGGCAAGTCCTAGCGTGCCGAGTCGGCAATTCGCTGGTGAAAGTGGCCGAGAATCGACGCCATGCCGCGTTGCAAATCCTCGCGAGGTGGGGAACCTCGCTGCGGTTTGCGCCTTGCCTGGCGCCGATTTCGACCATTGTCGCGGGTGGCGGCAGGCTTGGCATGCATCCATCCACGAATCACTGACTCGGCACACTAGGTCTCTGTGGATCCGCAGCGTTTCGATGTCGTGATCGCGGGCGCGGGCCTGGTCGGCCTGGCACTCGCGCCCGCGCTCGCTCGGGCAGGGTTGTCGGTTGCGCTCGTCGATCGCGCGCCGATCGTCGCGCCCGATCCGGACCCGGCCACCTGGGACGCGCGCGTCTACGCGATCAGTCCGGGCAGTGCCGCGTTCCTCCGCGCGATCGGCGCGTGGCAGCGGCTTCCGCCGGACCGCGTGACGCCGGTCGAGGCGATGCGGGTGATGGGCGACGCCGGCGCCGTCCTGTCGTTTTCCGCCTACGACCAGGGGGAGCGCGCGCTGGCGTGGATCGTCGAGGAGCGGGCGCTGCGCGCGGCGCTCCTCCCCGGGGTATTCGAGGCGGGCGTCGAGGTGATCGGGGGGGCGCCGTTCGTCGGCTTGGTCTGGTTCGCCGACGAGGCACAACTGACGCTGGACGACGGAGGGGATCGCCGGCGCACGCTGGCTGCCCGCCTCGTCGTCGGGGCCGACGGCATCCGTTCGTGGGTGCGCGGCGCCGCGGGAATCCTGGCGGAGCCGCGCCCGTACGGGCAGACGGCCGTGGTCGCCAACTTCGCGTGCCCGCTCGCCCATCATGGCGTCGCGCGCCAGTGGTTCCGGCCCGATGGCAGCGTGCTGGCGTGGCTGCCGCTGCCGGGGCGCCGGATCTCGATCGTCTGGTCCGCGCCCGACACGCTGGCCGCCGAATTGAACGCGCTTTCGCCTGAAGCGCTGGCGGCCCGCGTCGCCGATGCCGGGGGGCGCCTGCTGGGCGATTTCACGCCCGTCACGGGTCCCGCGACGTTTCCGCTGGCGCTCCTCAAGCTGCCGGCAACCGTCGCGCATCGCCTCGCGCTGGTGGGCGATGCCGCGCATGGGGTGCACCCGCTGGCGGGGCAGGGGGTCAACCTGGGTTTCGGCGATGCGCTCGCGCTGTCGCAGGTGCTGGCCGAGCGGGGTCCCGTGACCGATCCGGGGACTCCGCTGCTGCTCGAACGCTATGCGCGCCGGCGCGCGGAACCCGTGCTGGCGATGCAGACGGTCACCGACGGGCTTGTCCGGCTGTTCGGGCCGCCCGCACCGTGGCTGTCGGCGCTGCGCAACGCCGGCCTCGCTGCCGTCGATCGGCTGCCGTTGCTCAAGCGCGCGCTGACGCAACCTGCGCTGCGCTAGACTGTCCAATGGCCGCACAAATTTACCGGAGACTCCTGATGTACCGCTCATCTGCACTGGTTCGGGCCCGCGCGACGATGGTCGCCGCGCTGGCGGCGGCGGCGTTTGCGCTGGCGACGCAGCCGTCGTACGCGCAGTCCACCGGCAAGCCGACCGAAAAGGCCGCGCCCCTGACCGTGGAGGCTGCCGCCATCAAGAAGGTGCTGGAACAGAAGTTCCCCGGCGCGGAAGTCCGCGGCATCTCGAAGACCCAGTACCTCGGCCTCTATGAGGTCCAGTTCGACGACCGCATCGTGTACACGGACACGAAGGCGCGCTACATCGTCGTGGGGGCCGTCTACGACACCGAAACGAAGATGAACCTCACCGAGGAACGCCAGCGCAAGCTGAATCGCGTCGACGTGTCCAGCCTGCCCCTCGACCTCGCGATCAAGAAGGTGAAGGGCACCGGCGAGCGCACGCTCGTCGTCTTCTCGGACGCCGACTGCCCGTTCTGCCACAAGCTCGAAGAGGAGCTCAAGACCGTCGACAACGTGACGATCTACACGTTCCTGTTCCCGATCGACAGCCTGCATCCGGACGCGGCGCGCAAGTCCAGGATGATCTGGTGCGCCCCAGATCGCGTGGCGGCGTGGGACGCGTTCTTCGCGTCGGGTGCGCTGCCCGACAACAAGGGCGACTGCGACGCGCCCATCGCGAAGACCGCCGAACTCGGCGCGCGCTTCAAGGTCAACGCGACGCCCACGATGGTCTTCTCCGACGGGTCGATCGTCCCGGGCGCGCTGCCGGCACAGCGGCTCGAGGCGGAATTGAAGTCCGCCGAGACCGAAGCGAAGAAGCTCGCCGCCGCGAAGAAGTAGCGGCGCGATTCCCCAGCCGAGGGCCGCGCGGTGCGCGGCCCCTTTTCATCCGATAGAGGCCACGATGGCGATTCTCGATTTCATCAAGAAACAGTTCATCGACATCATCGAGTGGACGGACGACTCGCGCGACACGCTGTCGTACCGCTTCCCCGACGAGGACAAGGAAATCAAGAACGGCGCGCAGCTCATCGTCCGCGAGTCGCAGGTCGCGCAGTTCGTCTACCTTGGCGAGTTCGGCGATTCGTTCGGACCGGGCAAGCACACGCTGACCACCGACAACATCCCGATCCTCACGAACCTCAAGAGCTGGAAGTACGCGCTCGAAAGCCCGTTCAAGGCAGACGTCTATTACGTCGTGACGCGCCTTTTTACCGGCAACAAGTGGGGCACCGCCAATCCGGTGATGATGCGCGACAACGACTTCGGCATCGTGCGGCTGCGCGCGTACGGCACGTACGACTTCCGGATCGTCGACGTGAAGAAGTTCCTGAAGGAAGTCGCGGGAACCGACAATCACTTCCGCCTCGACGAGTTCAACGACACGATGCGCTCGCGGCTCGTCAGCGTGTTCACCGACGCGCTCGCGAGCTCGAAGATCCCCGCGCTCGACGTCGCGTCGCGCTACGGCGAGCTGGGCGAGGCGCTGCTGCCCCTCATCAATCCGGCGATCAACGCCAAGTACGGCCTCGAGATGACGACGTTCATCGTCGAGAACGTGTCGGTGCCGCCCGAGGTCGAGCAGGCGATCGACAAGCGCTCGAGCATGGCGGCCGTCGGCAATCTCAACGACTACGTGAAGTTCCAGATGGCGCAGGGCCTCGCGAGCGGCGGTGGCGGCGGGCCCGGCGGCATGGCGGCCGAGATGGCGGTGGGCATGGCGATGGCGCAGCAGATGATGAACCAGAGCGGCGGGCTGATGGCGCAGGGCACGCCCGGCATCCAGGCGCCCGCGGCGCCCGCGCCCGCTACGGCGGCGCCTGAGCTGATGTCGCCCGCGCAGGTCGCGCAGATGCTGGGCGTGGCCGAGTCCGACGTCCTGGCGAGCCTCGAGGCGGGTGACCTCAAGGGTCGCCGGATCGGCACGCAGTGGCGGGTCACGCGCGCCGCGGTCGACGCGTTCATCAAGGGTTGAACATGGACGCGCGTTCCCGCGGCCGGCGCGCGCTGCTGGCCGCGCTTCCGGTCTGGGCGTTCGCGCGCGCGGTGCCCGCGTTCGCGCAGGATCCGCGGCAGAGCGCGGCGCGGACGGCCACGCTCGCGTGGCTCGAGCTCGCGGATGCCGGCAACGGCCCGGCGACGTACAGCGCCGCGGCGAGGCGGTTCCGCGATGCGATCTCGCTCGAGCAGTGGACCGCGGGGCTGCGCAGCGCGCGCGATCGCTTCGGCCCCATGAAACGGCGGACTTTCGTCGTCGTGCGCCCGCCGGAACCCGGCACGGGCACGCCGCAAGGCGAGTTCCTCATCGTCATGTTCCGCACGGAGTTCGGGTTGCGCGACTCGGCGACCGAGACGCTGACGCTGGAGCGCGAAGCCGACGGCAAGTGGCGCGTCGTCGGCTACCTGATCCGCTAGCGGACGCGGTGCAGGATCCCCCGGCATGAGCGAGACCGCCGCGATATCGAAGTTCGCATGCCCGGCGTGCGGCGGCGAGGCGAACTGGAACCCCGCCAAGCAGAAACTTGTCTGCCCGTTCTGCGGCACGGAATCGCCGGCGAAGCTCGACGCCGCGACCGGCAACGTCGTCGAGCACGATCTCGTCGCCGCGCTGCGCGGCATCACGGACGACGCCCGCGGCTGGAAGGCCGAGAAGCGGCAGGTCAAGTGCGCAAGCTGCAATGCGATCTCGGTGTTCGATCCGAAGCGGCAGGCGCAGAACTGCGAGTTCTGCGGCTCGGCGCAGCTCGTGCCGTACGAGGAGGCGAAGCCCGCGTTCCGGCCGGAGTCCGTGCTGCCGTTCGTCGTCAGCGACGGGGCCGCGCGCGACCGCATCCGGCAGTGGTACGGCAAGCTGTGGCTCGCGCCGAACGCGCTCAAGCGGCGCGCGCTCACCGATACCGTCAAGGGCGTCTACCTGCCGTACTGGACGTTCGATGCGCAGGCCGACGCGCAATGGACGGCGGAGGCGGGCCACTACTACTACACGACCGAGACCTACACCGAGGGTGGGCAGACGCGCACGCGGCAGGTGCGCAACGTGCGGTGGGAGCCCGCGACGGGACGGCTGTCGCATTTCTTCGATGACGACCTCGTCTGCGCGTCGGTGGGCGTGCACCCCGGATTGCTGCGCGGCATCGAGCCGTTTCCCACAGCGTCGCTGAAGCCGTACGACGCCGGGTACGTCGCAGGATGGGTGGTCGAGCGTTACCAGATCGACCTGATCGGCGCCGCGCAGCGTGCGCGCGAGGCAATGGACGCGAAGGTCGCCGCGCTGTGCGCGCAGCAGATCCCGGGCGACACCTACCGCAACCTCACCGTGCACACCGCGTATGCGCGGCAGACGTTCAAGCACATCCTGGCGCCGGTGTGGCTCATGACGTACACGTACGGCGCGCGGTCGTTCCAGTGCGTGCAGAACGGCGTGACCGGCGCGATCCAGGGCGAATACCCGAAGAGCCCGTGGAAGATCGCGCTCGTCGTCCTCGTGCTGTTCATCGTCGTCGTCGCGGTGCTGTCCGTGTCGGGCGGGCGCTAGCCGCCTCCGCGCGATCGCGCGGCGCGTCCGCGACGGCGGCGCCAGCGCAGGAAACTCGCGACAGGCATGATGAAGGAGGCCGTGGCACACCCCGCGTTTGCGCCGTACCGCCGCTGGTGGGAAGGCGGCGCGCTACCGGATCTTGCCGCGCTCAATGCCGCAGCGCAGGAACGCGCGCTTGCCTCCACGGCCGGCGCGGCGATACGCTTCGTCGACGAACGGGCGCACGGCGCGCTTGCCTACGAGCGCGCGGTCGCGGAACGCGGCACCGTCGCGACGCGCGCCGGCAGTCCGCACGACATCTTCAACGCGCTCGTGTGGCTCGCGTTTCCGCGCACGAAAGCGGCGCTCAACGCGCGGCACGTCGCGGATGGCGCGGGCGCCGGCGCGAACGGGCGCAGCCGCGCGCGCGACGCCGCGACGCTGCTCGACGAGTCGGGCATCGTGCTCGCCTGCGCCGACGACGGGCTCGTCGCGCTGCTGCGTGCGCGCGCATGGCGGCCGCTGTTCGTCGACCGGCGCGAAGACGTGCGGCGCGCGATGCGGCCCTTCGTCATCGGGCACGGGCTGCTCGCCAAGCTGCAGCACCCCTATCGCGCCGCGACCGCGCACGCGCTGATCGTGCGCGTCGGCTGCTCCATCGTCGCGGACGAGACGGCGGGCGCGGCGGCGGTCGACGCGGCCGCGGCGGTCGCCGTTGGCGACGCGGCACTCACCCCCGCGCAGCTGGTGCCGGTTCCCGTCGCGGCGTTCCCGGGCTGGGACAGCGAAGGGCTGGGCGAGCGCCTGTTCGACGATCGCTCGGTGTTCCGGGAATGAGCGTCCGCCGGCAATCGGGGTCAGCGCTGCCATGCGGCCCGAGCGCCCGCTTGACGATCTGATCGTGGCCGCATTACCACTCTGACCCCAATCGCCCGCCGATGTCGCGGCGGGCGCGCGCGTGCTAGGCTATTTGCATGGTGGATCGATATCGCGCCGCGGCACTGACCCTCGCGCTGGCCGGCATCGCGTTCGCGGCGTTCGTCGAGTACGGAACGCCGCGCGCCGTCGATGTCGAGCGCTCGTTCGGCTGGTTCGCGTACGAGGCCGGCCCGTTCGTCCTCCTCGCGGTCCTCGCCGTCCTGTCGCCGTTCGGACGCGCGCTCGTCGTCGTCGGCGCGATCCTGCTGGCGCTCGAGGCCTTCGCGTACTACCAGGTATTCGTGCTGTCCGCGGACGAAGGCGCCGCGCTGATCTACCTGCACAAGCCGTTCTACGGCATCGTCGTCGTCGCGCTCGGCGTGCTCGCCGGATTCCTGGTCGGCCGGGCGCGCGCGCCGCGCGACTAGGATGCGACGACGCCCACGCTCGCGTTGCTCGCTGCCCGCGGAGCCGCCCATGTGCGCGGGGCGAAGCCAAGGCTCGCAGAGCGCGTCCGCGCGCATGGGCGATGGCCGACACGCTGCAATCCGCCTGTCGTGTGGGACACAGGAGACCGTGGAAGGCCAGTCCCTCGGGGCGGCCCATCGAGACTGACATCACACCACCCCCACACTCGCTTCGCTCGCTGCCCCCGGCGGGGGAAGGTCAGTCTCTCGGGGCGGTCCATCGAGACTGACAGGCGGATCGCGATCGTCACCGGCGTTTCGCTCGGCCTCGGCGAGGCCGCTCGCGCTGAGGCTTCACGCCGAAGGTTTCTGCGTTCTCGGCATCGGCCGCACGAACAGCGCGCGCCTCGCGGGCGACACTTGCGCGTTCGCCGAAGCGGACTTGGCCGATGCTGCGCGCGTCGCGCAATGCGCGCAGGAGCACTTCGGCGCGCTGGCGCGCACGCACCCCGAATTTGCAGTGCTGATCAACAGCGCCGCGGCCGTCGAACCGCTCGGACGCTTCGGCACGGTGTCCGGCGCCGCGCTCGCTCGCGCCATCGCCGTGAACCTGACCGCGCCAGCGCTGCGCGCGAACGCCTTCTGTCGCGCGTTCCCGGGTCCGGCTGGGCATCATCGACACGGACATGCAGGCATTCATGCGGACCCAGTCCGCCGACACGCTGCCCGCGGTGCCGAAGTTCCAGGCCTTCCACAGCAGCGGGCAACTGGTCCCGCCGGACGTGACCGCGGGCGTGATCGTCGACAAGCTGGTGCTCGCGCCGGTGGAGCATGGCCGGACGTACACGTATCAGGAACTGGCGGCGCAGGTTCCGCGAGCGTCGCCATGAAGAAGGCGGCGGCCCGCCGGATGGCGGGTCCGGACGCGCGGCTTCGGCTTCTCCAGCTCCGCGGTTTGCCCGCGCCTTCGCCGCGCGAGCGCGATGCGCGCGGCTGGCGCCTCATTCTCCTGGGGGATCGATCGGCCGGGGCCAGAGCCGTGCGAGGGCGGCCGGCAGCTCCTCCGGCGTCGCGACGATCGCATCGGCGCCGGCCAGCTCCTCGCGCGACCCGAATCCCCACAGCACGCCGACGGCACGCGCGCCGTTCATGCGCGCGGCGCGCAGGTCCTGCGCGCGGTCGCCGATCATGATGCCTTGCTCCGGCGCGAAGCCTTCGCGCGCCGCGATGTGCGCGAAGAGCTTGACCTTGTCGTCGAGCGCGCCGGCCATGTCGGCGCCGTAGATGCCGTGCAGGTGCTCCGACAGGCCGAACAGCTGCACGATGCGCCGCGCGTACAGCTCCGGCTTCGACGTGCAGAGAAAGACGCGCCCGGGTCCGGCCGCGAGCCCGGCAAGCGTTTCCGGAATGCCCGCGTAGACGACGTTTTCGCGCCAGCCGACGTCGGCGAAGCGCTCGCGATAGCAGGCGATCGCCAGTTCGATCGCGTCGCGGTCGTCGGTGTCGAGCAGCCACGCGAACGATTCGCGCAACGGGGGTCCCAGACAGCGGCGCAGCGCACCGTCGTCCGGCACGGCGACGCCCAGCCGGTCGAGCGCGTACGCGATCGAGCGCGCGATGCCGACCGAGTTGTCGGTCAGCGTGCCGTCGAGGTCGAACAGCAGCGCGGGCGCGGCGGCGGTCACGGCGTGCCCGCGCCGCGCAGCAGGCGAATCCGGTAGTCGAGCAGCGCGCCTTGCTGCCCCGCCTCCCATTGCAGGCAGTAGCGCCTTTCCAGCGGCACCCGGAAGATGCCGGCGAACTCCTGCACGTCCTCGCGCGATATGGGTGACAAGAACGTGATCCCTTCCGTGTAATAGATGTGGAATTTCACGGGCGCCTTTGCCGCGAACCGGTAGTCGATCCGGTCGCCCGCGGCGAGCCGCGCGCATTCCTCGTGGATCTCGTAGGGCGCGATGGCGAATTCGGTCACCGCCTTCGGCGCGTCGGTCAGCAGCGACTCCGTGGCGCAGCCCGCCGCCGCCAGCGCGAGTGCCGCCGACATCCTCCGCGCGGAAGCGTGCGCGATCACGGCGTGCGCGAGCGCGTCCCGGAGTGAGTGCGCCGCAGCTTGCGCCAGTCCTCGGCGAGCATCGCGAAGCGGACGTGGTCGCGCCAGCGGCCGCCGATCTTCACGTAGCGGCGCGAATAGCCTTCGCGCGTGAACCCGACGCGCTGCGCGAGCGCCAGCGACCGCGCGTTCGTCGGCTGGATGTTCACTTCGACGCGGTGCAACGCGAGCGGGCCGAACGCGGTGTCGAGCGCCAGCGCCATCCCTTCCGTCATGTAGCCTTTCCCCTCGTGAGGGGCGAACGCGTAGTAGCCCAGGTAGGTGCTGCGAAACGCGCCGCGCACGATCTCGGAAAAATTGAACGTGCCGACGATGGCATCGTCCTCGCGGCGCAACGCCAGGAACGCCGCGTGCGTCGGCGCCTCGCCGCGCGGCGCGAAGCGCCTGACGAATTCCGCGAAGCGCGCGGCCGTTTCCGGCGGCCGGGTCCACGTGCCGTGCAGCGCGCGGCTCGCCCCGGCGGCGGCCAGGAACGGCGCCGAATCGGCAAGGCGAGGCGGCCGCAGGTAGACGCGCGAACCGGTCACCGTCGCGGCGGGTGGGCGCGTAGGCATAATGGCGATTTTACTTGACGCAAGGGGACAGCCGGCATGGCGGCTTGGGTGGAGGGGCGGGTTGCCGGCAAACGGCGGTGGACGGGCAGCCTCGTTTCCCTCGAGGTCGCGGCGCCAGAGGTGAAGTTCGTGGCCGGGCAGTTCGCCAAGCTGGCGCTGCCCGCGCCGCCGGGTCACAACGAACCGATGGTCGGTCGTCCGTATTCGTTCGTGAATCCGCCCGGCGCGGCGCTGCACGAGTTCTACTTCATCGTGGTTCCCGGCGGACCGCTGTCCCCGCGGCTCGCGGCGCTCGTCGCGGGCGACCCCATCTGGCTCGCGCCGCGTGCCAACGGCTTCTTCAGCGTGGGCGAGGTGCCGCCGGCCGACGTGCTGTGGTGCCTGTCGACCGGCACGGGCATCGGGCCGTTCCTGTCGATGCTGCGCACCGACGAGCTCTGGGCGCGGTTTTCGCGCGCGGTGCTCGTCCACGCGGTGCGCCACAGCGAGGAACTCACGTACCAGGACACGATCGCCGCCATCGCGGCCGAGCGCATGGGCGCGTTCACGTACATTCCGATGGTGAGCCGTGACGCACATCCGCAAGCGCTGTCCGGCCGAATCCCCGCGGCGATCGAGGACGGCCGGCTCGAAATGCGCGCCGGCATCGCGCTGTCGCCCGATAACGCGCAGGCGATGCTGTGCGGCAATCCCGCGATGGTCGAGGACACGCAGAAGATGCTTGCGGCGCGCGGGATGCGGCGGCACCGGCGGAAGGAGCCGGGGTATGTGACGGTGGAGACCTATTGGTGATATTCCGTCATCGCGATCGTGGGTGGTGGCTTGGCGCGGGATTCGTCGCGATGACGGAATATCTAACCTCGTTGAACCGGCGCGAGGCGCCGGTTAACGAGGATGTCCGTGTCCGGGCAAGATGTTTGTTCGTTCCGGGTCTGGATGGTGATTTGCCCTGCGGTGCTTCGTCACGACGATCGGTCCGTCGTCGAGCCGACGCGTTGCGCCGGTCGGCGTTCACGCCATTGTTTCGAAGTTGCGCTGACAGGCTGTTGACATTCGCGCCCTCAATTTACCGGGGCCTCATTTCGAGCGAAGCGAGAAACCTGCTTTTGAACGAAATCAACCAACTACCGACAGCAGGTTCCTCGCTTCGCTTCGGAATGAGGCCATTCAGAGGGATTCGTCGACGCTTTTCGACAGCCTGCTCACACGCTCCTGCGAATGCGCCGTGACGCCGCCAAACGCTAGCCGTCGACCGGCGAAGAAAGGCCGTTCCGCACACGGCGTCATCGACTCGCGCTATGCATGGTTCCGGCTTTCCATCGCGTTGCTGCTGTCGACGATCGGTGGCGTCGGCATGTGGTCGGTCGTCGTCGCGCTGCCGTCGGTGCAGACGGCCTTCGGCGTCGCGCGCGGCGACGCGTCGCTGCCCTATACGCTGACGATGCTCGGCTTCGGCGTCAGCAGCATCGCGATGGGACGGCTCTCGGACCGTTTCGGCATCATGGTGCCGGTCATCTTCGGCACGATCGCGCTCGGCGCCGGCTACGCGGCGGCCGCCTCGGCGCAGAGCCTTTGGCAGTACGCGCTCGCGCACGGGCTCCTCATCGGCTTCGGAAGCGCCGCGACGTTCGCGCCGCTGCTCGCGCACATGTCGCTGTGGTTCGCGCGCCGGCGCGGCATCGCGATCGGGATCTTCGCGAGCGGCAACTACCTTGCCGGCACCGTCTGGCCGCCGATCGTCCAGCACTTCATCGAGACTGCAGGCTGGCGCGCGACGTTCTTCGGCATCGGGGCATTCTGCGTCGTGACGATGCTGCCGCTCGCACTGTGGCTGCGCCGGCCGCCGCCGCATCACGACGCGGTCGGCGCCGGAACCGTCGCGGGGCCGGGCCACGCGGAGGCGCTCGGCCTGTCGCCGCGTGCGCTGCAGTGGGTGCTCATCGCAGCGGGCGTTGCCTGTTGCGTCGCGATGTCGATGCCGCAGGTGCACCTCGTCGCGTATTGCGGCGACCTGGGCTACGGCGCGGCGCGCGGCGCGCAGATGCTGTCGCTGATGCTCGCGTGCGGCATCGTCAGCCGGCTCACGTTCGGCGTGATCTGCGACCGCATCGGCGGCCTGCGCACGCTGCTGCTCGGCTCGGCGCTGCAGGGGCTCGCGCTGCTCATGTTCCTGCCGTTCGACGGCCTCGTGTCGCTCTACCTGATCTCGGCGCTGTTCGGCCTGTTCCAGGGCGGCATCGTGCCGTCGTACGCGATCATCGTCCGCGAGTACTTCCCGGGCCGCGAGGCGGGCTCGCGCGTCGGACTCGTGATCACGGCGACGCTGTTCGGGATGGCGCTCGGCGGCTGGATGTCGGGCGCGATCTTCGACCTGACCGGGTCGTACAAGGCGGCGTTCGTGAACGGAATCCTGTTCAACCTCGCGAACCTGACGATCGCCACGTGGCTGCTCCGCCGGGCGACGCTGCGCCCGGCGCTCGCGTAGGAAAGTTGCGCGGACGGGGTGGCGGGATCCCCCGGATCGTCGTTATGCTTGACCCAACGGTCCATCCACGGCGGGAGGCGGTCATGGCGACATCGCGCAAGCGCACAACGAAACGGACGCGCGCCGGGGCCGGTGCCCCCCGCGGCGAAGGCGCCGCGCCCTCGCCGCAGGAATCGGCGCTCGAGGGCGTCGAGTCGGCGCTGGTCGGCGTCGCGAAGCAGGTGCGGTCGTGGTCGGATTCCGTGCTCGGCATCGCCGGCGCGGCGGCGGACGTGTCGATCGGCGCGGCGAAGGCAATCCTCGTGCGGCCGGATCAGCGCGCGGCGCTCGCGAAGGCGGGCACCGTGCTGCGGGGCATGCGCGAGGCCGCGGGCATGAGCGTCAAGGAGGTCGGCGAGGCGATCAACCTCAAGGACCCGACGCTGCTCGAGCTGGTCGAGAACGGCAAGGTCGCGCTGCCCTTCGAGATCATCCTACGGCTGGCGTCGGTGCTGGGCCGCAACGATCCGATCTCGTTCGTCATGCGCTTCACGCGGTCCTACAACCCGGACGTCTGGCACACGCTGGAGAACCTGGGCATCGGCCGCTTCGCCGTGCAGGCGGGCCGCGAGCGCGAGTTCGCGAACATCTACCGCGGCAGCGACGCCGCGCGGCGGCTGACCGACGAGGACTTTGGCGCGGTGCTTGCGTTCACGAAGGCGGCATTCGAGATGGCGCTCGCGTTCCGCGGCACCAAGCCGGCGCCGGCGCGCACGGCGAACCGGAAGCCGGGCGTCGCGGCGAAGTGACACCGCGCGCGGACGGGCGGCGTCAGCCCGCCAGCGTTCGCGTGACGACTTCGGTGACGTCGGGCGACAGGCCGGGCGCCATCGCGATCCGCTGCAGCGTGGCCTGCATGAGTCCGCGCCGCGGCTCGGGAAAGCGCTTCCACAGCGTGAACGCGCCGGCGATCGTCGCCGCGAGCTGCGGATTGGTCGCGTCGAGCGCCAGCACCTGGTCCGCGGCGAACGCGTAGCCCGCGCCGTCCGCTGCGTTGAACCGCGCGAAGTTGCGCAGCGCGAACGCACCGACGAGTGAGCGCACGCGATTCGGGTTGCGCGCGTTGAACCGCGGATGCGCAAGCAGCTTCCGCACGCGTTCGAGCGCGTCGTCGCGTCCGGACATCGCTTCCAGCGCGAACCATTTGTCCAGCACCAGCGGCTCGTCGCGCCACTTCGCCTCGAACCGGGCGAAGAGTGCGTCGCGTTCGGGCGACACGCCGTCCGCCACTGCGGCCAGCGCGGCGATGCTGTCCGTCATGTTGTCGGCGTCGTCGAAGTGTGCGACGGCGAGCGCACGCCCGGCAACGTCGTCGCCGCTGCCGAGATAACGCAGGCAGACGTTGGCCAGCTTGCGTGCGCCGGTCTGCGCAGGGGTCGGCGCGTACGACGCGTGGACGCGCCGGTCCGTGTATGAGCGCGAGAATTCGGCGGACAGCGTGCGGGCGAGTTCGCACCGCACGAATGCGCGGGCCGCGGCGACGCCGTCGGCGTCGATGACGTCCGGGATGGCGGCAAGGTATCCCGGATCCGGCGGCGTGAGCGCCTGCGCCAGCAGCGCGGGGTCGCTCACGCGGTCGGCCAGCAGCGTCCGCACGATGCCCGTGAGCGAGGCCGGCAGCACGAAGGGCCGGCCCTCGCGGTGGTCGCGCGCGAGGGCGAGGATCACGTCCGTGAAGGTGTGCTGAGCCGCTTCCCAGCGATTGACGGGATCGCTGTCGTGTGCGGCGAGGAACGCGAGCTCCTCGGCCGAGTAGTCGAACTCGACGTGGACCGGCGCGGAAAACCCGCGCAAAAGCGACGGGACCGGCTTCGCCTTGATGCCCGCGAACCGGAACGCCTGCGCCGGCTCGCGAACGTCCAGCACCCGCGTCACCCCGAGCGGCGCGGCCTCGCCGTCGAGTCGCAGCGGAATGTCGCGCCCTTCGTCGTCGAGCAGGCCGACGGCGAACGGGATGTGGAACGGCAGTTTTTCAGGCTGGCCCGGCGTGGCGGGCGTGTGCTGCGCGACGTCGAGCGTGTAGGTTTGCGCTGCCGCGTCGTAGGTGCCGCGCACGCGGACGCGGGGCGTGCCGGCCTGGCTGTACCACCGCTTGAACTGCGCAAGATCGACGCCGGAGGCGTCCTGCATCGCCTGCGTGAAGTCGTCGCACGTGACCGCCATGCCGTCGTGGCGCTCGAAGTAGAGGTCCATGCCGCGCCGGAACCGATCGGGCCCGAGCAGCGTGTGCTGCATGCGGATGACCTCGGCGCCCTTCTCGTAGACGGTGCCCGTGTAGAAATTGTTGATCTCGAGGTACTCGTCGGGCCGCACGTTGTGCGCCAGCGGGCCCGCGTCCTCGGGGAACTGCTCGCGGCGCAGGTACTCGACCGCCGCGATGCGCTCGACGGCGCGCGAGTTCAAGTCGCTCGAGAATTCCTGGTCGCGGAAGACCGTGAGGCCTTCCTTGAGCGACAGCTGGAACCAGTCGCGGCACGTCACCCGGTTGCCGGTCCAGTTGTGGAAGTACTCGTGGCCGATCACGCCTTCGATGGCCGCATAGTCGTCGTCGGTCGCCGTCGTGGGATCGGCGAGGACCAAGCGACTGTTGAAGATGTTGAGTCCCTTGTTCTCCATCGCGCCCATGTTGAAATCGTCGGCGCAGAAGATCATGAACGTGTCGAGGTCGTACGCCCGGCCGAAACGCTCCTCGTCCCAGCGGAACGCGCGCTTGAGCGACGCCATCGCGTGATGGCAGCGCGGGAGGTTGGCGGGCGTCGAGTAGATCTTCAGCGCGACGGCGCGCCCCGACTGCGTCGTGAACGTGTCCTCGAGCGCGGCAAGGTCCCCGGCCACGAGCGCGAACAGGTACGAGGGCTTGGGAAAAGGGTCGTACCACGTCGCGAAGTGACGCCCGTCGGCGAGCGCGCCCTGCGCGACGAGATTGCCGTTGGACAGGAGCACCGGGAACGCGGCCCGATCCGCGCGCAGCGTCACCGTGTAGCGCGCCAGCACGTCCGGGCGGTCGGGGAAGAACGTGATGCGGCGGAAGCCCTCGGGCTCGCACTGCGTGCAGAACACGCCCGACGACACGTACAGGCCCTCGAGCGACGCGTTGCGCGCGGCGTCGTTGCGCGAGCGCACGGTCAGCAAACCGGACGACGGCGGCTCCAGCACCGTGAGCGAACCCGCGTCCAAGCGCAGCCGCTCGGCCGGCACGTCGACGCCGTCGATCTCGACTCGGACGTCGCTCTGCTGCTCGCCATCGAGCACCAGCGGCGCAGCGTGGTCGCTCGCGAGCGCATACGGATTGCGCCGGAATGCGAGCCGCGCCGTGACCTCGGTCCCCGCCGGATCGAGGTCGAACTCGAGTTCGAGCGTGTCGACGAGGAAGGCGGGCGGCCGGTAGTCGGTCCGCCGCTTGACGGGCGCAGCGCTGTCGCGCGGCAGCATGGACAAAAGGCCTATTTCACTTCGATGAGTTCGACGTCGAAGATGAGCGTCGAGTTGGCCGGGATCGCGTTGCCCATCGCGCGGTCACCATAGGCGAGACCCGGCGGGATGACCAGCGTACGCTGGCCGCCGACCTTCATGCCGACCACGCCCTCGTCCCAGCCCTTGATGACCTTGCCTGCGCCCAGGAAGAACCCGAACGGCACCTGGCGGTCGCGCGAGCTGTCGAACTTGGTGCCCTTGTGGTCGGGCTTCGAGGCGTCGTAGAGCCAACCCGTGTAGTGGACGATCACCGGCTTCCCTGTGATTGCTTCGGCACCAGTGCCTTGTTTTGTATCGATCTTCTGCAGTTCCTTCGGAATGGCATCCAACTTGCTTGATCCTTGTGGAGGAGAGGTGGGCGCCGGCATTTGCGCCAGCACGTCGACTGCTGTGGTCAACAACGAGAACAAGAACACAAATGCAGCCAAAACTGCACTCATCAAGGACGAACGGGCGACTGGCGCCGTCAGGCGTGCATTGCTCGGGAGCGGCATCGGTGGCGCTTTCGTATGAAGGCAGCGGTGCTCAGGAGTCAGCGCACATGGGCACCGTACGCCGAGAAGAAACGAATTGTAGCGGACGACTACGCCATTTTGCGCGTATGACCGAATTGGTCTATAAATACCAATTCCGCCGCCGCGGATCCTATCGCTGCGTGCTTCTTCTTCCGGGGACGCGAATCCCCTGCCGCGCACTGCGCGTCAGGGTTCCAGCTGAGGTTGAATGTTCGGCTTTCTGACATCCGGAGCCAAGGAAGTCGCGGATCCCCTGTTGTCCGCGAAGTCCGTCGCGGGCTGGCTGCGCCAGCTGCCCGCGCTCGATGTCATCGGCCGCCAGCAGCACGTGATGCGCGCGTTCGACGCGATGCGCCAGTCGCGCAAGCCGATCGATCTCGGGCGCGTGCAGGCGATCGAGCTCCTCGACGCCGCGCTGGGCGCCGATCGCCGCCAGCTCATCAAGCAGTACGTCGAAAACTACGACACCTCCGCGAAGCTCGCCGAACGCATCTGGCAGGCGATCTACGACCTCTCGCAGGGATTCATCTACGCATACCAGGCCGCGCTCGAGGAGGCGCTGCGGCAGGGCAACAACGTCCGCTGGAAGCCGCTGACGCCGCTCCTGTTCGCGCGGCTCGTCCATTACTACGGCACGGACGCCAAGCTTCGCGTGTTCCGGTTCGAGCGCTGGATTCCGGCAAAGTGGATGGAACTGCACCGCACGTACCTGCGCGCGTCGGAGCTGGGGCTCGACCGCGTGGCGACGGTGCTCGCGAATGCCGGGCCCAATGCAACGCATTGGACCGTCGAGCAGGAATACCTGTACGTACTGCTCATCCACCAGCTCAATACGGGCAACATGTCGCCGCCGCAGCTCGACTGGGCCATGTCGCAGCTCCGCGCGTGGAGCCGCCGCCTGCAGCTCGACGCCGTGCCGCGGTCGCCGGAAGGGTTCTTCGTCGATGTCGCCGGCAAGACGGGCCTCGGACGCCGCACCGGCAACGATTCGGGATCGATGCTGCGCTATCTCGACACCACGCCGCTCGCCGAATCACTCGAGCGCGCCGTCCAGGCGCTGCGGCAGGCGGAGTCGACGGACCAGGGTCCGGCCGGGCCGATCAACCAGCTGCGCGTCGCGATCCTGGAAAAAGTCAGTCCGTCGATCGCGCCCAATCTGAACGCCGAGCTGCGGCGAGACCCGCGCATCGCATGCGCGGTGGCAGCGAAGGTGCGCATCGGGCTGTCGCGAATCTGCTATGAGCTCATGCAGAAGGACGCCGTCGACTTCGGCGCGGAATCCGGCGCGGGCTCCGAGCAGATCGAGGTGTTCGCCGTCGCCGACGGCTCGCGCGTCAAGCGCCGCGTGCCCGACGAACACGATTCGCTGGCGGCAAGTCTCTCGTCGTTCTCCGATCCGATGTGGCAGGTCAGGGACCGCAGCGTCGCGGGCCTGCGCATCGCGGCGTCCGGCGGGATCGGCCAGGCGCTGACACTCGGTGCGCTGGTGGCGGTCCGGCAGTCCGATCTGTCCGACTGGGTGCTGGGCGTCGTCCGCCGCCTGAACAAGGTCTCGAGCGACGAGGTCGAGGCCGGCATGTCGATCGTCGCGGACCGCCTCGTGCCGGTCACGTTCCACGCCATCCGGCAGGCGAAGGACGACATGGGCTTCGTTGTCGACGGCATCGACGTGTCGACGATGGGCGCGCGCTTCCACGGGCTCTACCTGCCGCCGCCGTCGAGGCCCGACAAGCCGCTCGCCGTGAAGACGCTGATCGTGCCCACGCAGGAATACTCGGAAGGCCGCAGCGTGATGCTGGCGACCGGCCGCTCCGTCTACACGGTCGCTCTGCGCCATCTGGTCGAGCAGCGCGCCGACTGGAGCTGGTGCGCCATCCAGATCGTCGAGAAGAAGAGCCGCATATAGCGGCGTCCGCAAATCGCGCGGCGGGCTGCTGCGCAGCCGCTTGCGCGATTGGCGGCCGGAGGCAGTCAGCGTGAAAAGCTTGGGGCGGCCCGGCGCTTTTCACGCGGTAACTGCACGAAGCGCGCCGATCGCCGCCGCTTCGCGGCTCGCTCAGTAGCGCGCGCATGGGCGCCGAATGCCCTTTCGGATTGCAAAGCCTTGCAGGAGCTGGACGCGAATTACATGCTGCGCGCATGCGCTAGCCGACGTCGCACAACTCTGAAGCGACTCCGCGCAACGCGAAGTGGACAGCAGGCAAAGCGCAGCGTGCATCGTAGGCTGTCAATCCGCATACGCGCGCTACCGAACGGCGCGCGTAGCGCGCTTGTGAACCGCGCGCTTCGTGCCTTTGCCGCACGAAAGGCGCCGGGCCGCCCCAAGCCTTTCGTGCTGACTGCCTTCGGCCGCAAATCGCGGCGCGAATCGCGAAGCGATCGCGTGCGCGATTTGCGGACGTCAGTCCGCCGGCCGGAACTTGAGGGTGAGGGTGCGCTGAAAGAGGTCGGCGCGCTCGGGACGCGGCAGCGGCGACGACTTCAGGATTGCGCGCTGCACGGCGTCGTCGTACGCGCGGCTGCCGCTCGACCTGCGCAGCGTCGCGTCGATGATCTCGCCGGTCGGCAGCTGCACGACCTCGAAGATCGCCTCCGGGTTGCCGGGCAGGTCGGGCGGCACGATCACGTTGCCCTTCACCTTCGCCTGGATGCGCCGGATCCAGTCGGCCTCGGCTTTCGAGCGTGCGGACGCTTCGGCCGCCTGCTGCGCGCGCGCCTGCGATTCCCGTTCGGCCTGCGCGCGCAGCTGCTGCTCGCGTTCGGCCTGCGCACGCATCTGCGTCTCGCGCTCGGCCTGCGCGCGCAGCGTCGCAGCCTCGCGCTGCTGGCGGTCCTTCGCGTCCGCGGCGCGCTTCTCGTCCTGCTTGCGCTTGTCCTCGGCCTCCTTCGCGTCGCGCGCCTTCTTCTCGGCTTCGCGCCGGTCCGCCTCGGCCTTCTTCCTGCGCTCCTCCTCCTGCTTTGCCTTGAGCGCGATCTCGGCCGCGCGCGGGTCGGGCTTCTCGACGACGGGCGCGGGCTTCGGCGGGGGCGTGCGCACGGGCTCGGGCGGCGGCGGCGTGCGCACAGGCTCGGGTGCTGGCGTGGGTACCGGCTCGGGTGGCGGCGGCGTCGGCTCGACCGCGGGCGCCTTCACCGGCGGCGCGTAGAGTTCCGCGGTCACGGGTTCAGGCTTGCGGTTTTGCCATTGCACCGAGAAGACGAGGACGGCGAGGAATCCCAGCTGCACGACGATCGCGAGCAGCAGCGCCCACCACTTGCCGGTCATGCGCCGCGGCTGCCGCGGCCGTTCGAGCTTCGCCATGGGATGCGCGCCGGCGGGCTACGTCGCCGGCGGGCGCGCGAGGAGGCCCACCTTCTTCACGCCATTGCGCTGCAGGAGATCGAGCACCGATAGCACGTCCTCGTAGCGCGCGTTCTTGTCCGCCGCAATGACGACCGGCTGCTCCTGCCGGCCCTGCTTCGCGAGCACGCGCGCGACCAGCTCTTCGCGGGAGACGCGCGCGGCGGGCGTGTTGGCAGCCTGGTCGCGCAGCCACAGCTGGTCGTTGCGCAGCGTGACCTCGAGCGGCTGCACCGGTGTCGTGAGCCTGCTGCCCACCGACGGCAGCTCGATCTCGCCCGGGCTCACGAGCGGTGCCGTGACCATGAAGATCACGAGCAGCACCAGCATCACGTCGATGTAGGGGACGACGTTGATCTGGTTGATGGATTTTCGCGGGCGGCGCATTGGTCAGTTGACAGTTGGCAGTTGGCAGTTGGCAGTGGCGCCCGTGTCTGCCCGGGCGGCCATCACGAAACGACATGTCGGCGCACGATGCGCCGCCACCGGAATCACGGTTGCGACTGCCAACTGCCAACTGTCAACTGTCATCTGGTCACCCCTGCCGCTGGAGGATGTTCGAGAACTCCTCGATGAACGTCTCGTAGCGCGTTGCCAGCCGGTCGACGTCGTGCGTGTAGCGGTTGTACCCGACGACGGCCGGGATCGCGGCGAACAGGCCGATCGCCGTGGCGACCAGCGCCTCGGCGATGCCGGGTGCGACGGCCGCGAGCGTGGCTTGTGCGACGTTCGCGAGGCCCCGGAACGAATTCATGATGCCCCATACGGTGCCGAACAGCCCGATGTACGGCGACACGGATCCCACGGTCGCGAGTCCGGACAGATTGGCCTCCAGCGCGTCGATCTCGCGCTGGTAGGCCGCCCGCATCGCGCGCCGCGCCGAATCGAGCGTGACGGCCGAAGCGCTGCCCTGCTTGCGGTGCTTCGCGAACTCGCGGAAGCCGGCGGTGAAAATGTGCTCCATGCCGCCGCCGGTGCGCGCCTGCGCGGTGCGTTGGTAGAGGTCCGCGAGGTCGCCGCCCTTCCAGAATTCGTCCTCGAACCGGTTGGTGTCGCGCGTCGCGCGCCGCAGCTGGAACAGCTTGAGGAAGATCTGCCACCACGACCAGAGCGACAGCAGCACGAGCAGCGCGATCACCGCCTGCACGACGACGGACGCCTGCGCGATCAGCGTGACGAAGGAAAGATCGGCATGCACGTTCAAGCGGGTATCTCCATCCGGGCGGCGAGCGGGGCGGGAATGCGGACCGGGCGCCACCGCGCGCCGTCCACGCACGCGAGCGTCACGCGCGCGTCGGTGAGCACGTCGTCGCCGCGGCATACGGTCTGCCGTGCGACGAGGCGCGTCGCGCCCCGAAGCTCGGGTTCGACCGTGACCTCCAGCGTATCGTTCAATCGCGCCGGGCCGCGGAAGTCGATTTCACAGCGATGCACGACGAACACCACACCGTACTCGCGTTCGAACGCGGCCAGCGGAAATCCGATCGCCGCCAGCCACTCCGTCCGCGCGCGCTCCATGAACTTGAGGTAGTTGGCGTAGTAGACGACGCCGGCGGCGTCCGTGTCCTCATAGTAAACGCGGACCGGGAAGCGAAAGGGTCGGGCGGCCGTCTCTCCGGCCTCTCTGGAGCGAACCTGCATCGAGTGGTGCCAGCGAGTCGGCCGCCCTCAGTCGCTCGGGAACAGGCCCGCGCCGGACTCGGGGCCGGGCGGCGCGATCCCGAAATGGCGGTACGACAACGCGGTGGCGACGCGGCCGCGCGACGTTCGCTGCAAATAGCCCTGCTGGATCAGGAACGGCTCGAGCACGTCCTCGATCGTGTCGCGCTCCTCGCCGATCGCGGCCGCGAGGTTGTCGACGCCGACCGGCCCGCCGGCGAACTTCTGCAGCACGGTCTGCAGCAGCTTGCGGTCCATCACGTCGAGGCCGACGGCGTCCACATCGAGCATCGAGAGTGCGGCGTCGGCGACCGCGCGCGTGACCTGCCCGTCGCCCTTCACCTCGGCGAAGTCGCGCACGCGGCGCAGCAGCCGGTTGGCGATGCGCGGCGTGCCGCGCGAGCGCCGGGCGATCTCGCGCGCGCCTTCGGGCTCGATCGTGATCTTGAGCAGCGCCGCGGAGCGCACGACGATGCGCGTCAGCTCGTCGGCGTTGTAGAACTCGAGCCGCGCGACGATGCCGAAGCGGTCGCGCAGCGGATTGGTCAGCATGCCGGCGCGGGTGGTCGCGCCGACCAGCGTGAACGGCGGCAGGTCGAGCTTCACGCTCCGCGCGGCGGGACCCTCGCCGATCATGATGTCGATCTGGAAGTCCTCCAGCGCCGGGTAGAGGATCTCCTCGACGATCGGCGACAGCCGGTGGATCTCGTCGATGAACAGCACGTCGCGCGGCTCGAGGTTCGTCAGCAGCGCAGCCAGGTCGCCCGGGCGCTCGAGCACCGGGCCGGACGTCTGGCGCAGGTTCACGCCCAGCTCGTACGCGAGGATGTGCGACAGCGTCGTCTTGCCGAGCCCGGGCGGGCCGAACAGCAGCACGTGGTCGAGAGCCTCGCCGCGCTTCCTCGCCGCCGCGATGAAGATCGACAGCTGCTCGCGGATCTTCTCCTGCCCGACGTACTCGTCGAGGCCGCGCGGCCGCAGCGCGCGCTCGATCACTTCCTCCTGCACGTTCGCAGGCTTGGCGGTGACTACGCGATTGAGGGCGTCGGACTCGATGGCCATGATGCGGATTCTAGCCCTTGGGCCGCGGCCGGCGCGCCGGCGCCTTGCGGGTCGCGCCGGCTGCCTGCGGCGCCGCGGCCGGCCGGCGCCGGATGTACAGCGTCTTCTCGACCTCGGCGACCGTCTCGCCATCGCGGTCGACGATCCGCACGCGGAATGTCGGCTCGTACCGCGCGCCGTGCGCGGTCGCCTTGCGGGCGCGGGCGACCGCGGACGCCGGCAGGCGGAAGTGCGCAAAGACGTCGCCGCGGCCCGGCTTGCGATACGCGATCGACCCCGCCTTGTCCCAGACGACGTACTCGGGCCCGAGGTTGCGCAGCATCATCAGCGCGAAGAACGGGTCGGTCATCGCGAACATCGAGCCGCCGAACTGGGTGCCGAAGTAGTTGCGGTTGAGGAGACGCAGCCTCAGCGCAACGTCGATCTCGCGAAAATCGGCGGAGACGCGGGTGGCTCGGATGCCCGCGCCGACGAACGGAGGCCACAGGTTGATCCCGCGCCGGAACACGCCGGCGGGAATCGCGATCTTCAGCAGCACGCCCTGGCGCGCGGACGACATGCGGTGGGCTACGCCTTGGCCAGAAGCTTGAGCGCCTGGCGGATGCCGTCGCTCACCGCCAGGCCCTCGGGCAGCTGCTTGACGGCTGCGACGGCTTCCCTGTCGCTGTACCCCAGCGAGAGCAGCGCATGCAGGATGTCGCTCGACGCGGGCGGTGCGCGATGGACGCCGACTGCTGTCGTCAGGTCGGCGCCCAGCTTGTCCTTGAGCTCGAGCAGCAGGCGCTCGGCGGTCTTCTTGCCGATGCCGGGAATCTTGGTCAGGCGCCCCGATTCCTGCAGCGTCACCGCCTGCGCGAGCTCGGCGACCGACAGGCCGGACAGGACCGACAGCGCGGTCCGTGCGCCGACGCCGCTGATCTTGACGAGCTGGCGGAACGCGCGGCGCTCGTTGTCGGTGCCGAACCCGAACAGCAGGTGCGCGTCCTCGCGAACGACGAGGTGCGTGAACAACACGACGCGCTCGCCGGTGGCAGGCAGGTTGTAGAACGTGCTCATCGGCACGTCCACTTCGTACGCGATGCCCTGGACGTCGAGGAGGAGCTGCGGCGGATTTTTCTCGAGCAGGATGCCCGACAGGCGGCCGATCATGGCGAATTATCGCATTCGAGATGCCCGGTAAGGCGTCGGGCATCTCGAATGCGAGGAGTTAGTCCGCGATCGGCTTGGGAGCTCGGCTCCGTGGTCCCGCCGCTGATGCCGGCGCCGACGCGTCGCCTCGTGGCGGCGACTCGCACTCGCTGTCGATCCCCGCTGCGCGGGGCCCCTCGCCAGCTGCTCGCGCCGTCGCCCTCTGCCGATCGCGCGACAACTGCACGAAGCGCGCCGATCGCGGTCCGCTGCGCGGACGGCTCGGTAGCGCGCGCTTGCCGGCTGAAAGCCTGCGGCGGACAGGATTGCCATGCGAGCATCAGTTGCGCGGCAGCACGGCCAATTGGGCGGGCACCTCGGCGAGCGATTCGAGAATCATGGGCTCGAGGGCGATCAGGGCGTCGGACGGCTGGTGCATGTCCGGCACCATGATGGGCGTCATGCCGGCCGCGAGCGCCGCGCGCACGCCGGGCTCGGAATCCTCGAGGACCAGGCAGTGCACTGCCGACTCGCCAAGGCGCTGCGCCGCAGCGAGAAAGATGTCGGGCTCGGGCTTGCCGCGCGCGACTTCGTCGCCGCCCACCAGCGCGACGAAGCGGGACAGGAGCGCCGTGCTCGCGAGCTTGGCCTGCGCGCGGTCGCGGCGCGTGGAGGTGGCCACGGCCTTCGGGATGCGCTGCCAGTCCAGCCAGTCGAGGAGCGCGAGCAGTCCCGGCTTGAGCGCGATGCCTTCGCGCTCGACGATCGCGTCGTACGCGACATGCCACGCGCGCATCAGGTCGGCCGTCGGATAGTCGTCGCCGTAGTGATTCGCGATGATCGCCTGGCAGTCGCGGAAGTTGCGGCCGACCATCGGCTGCGTCAGTGCCAGGTCGAACTCGACCGCGAGCGACGCGGCGGCGTCGACCCACGCGCGCGGCGCCAACCGCTCGGTGTCGAGCATCAGACCGTCCATGTCGAAGATGACCGCCGCGGGAAGACGCTGCGGGCGCGGCGCGCGCGTCATCGCACGTAGCGGCCCGCGCGGCGCCGGTAGCCTGCGGCGCGCAGCGCGCCGACGCCGGTGCTGCCGTGCGCGTGGCAGATCGCGCATGCCAGCGCGTCGGCCGCGTCCGGGGACGGCATGCCCGGCAGCTGCAGCAGGCGGCGCACCATTTCCTGCACCTGCGGCTTCAGCGCGCGGCCCTTGCCGACGACGGCCTGCTTGACCTGGCCCGCCGTGTACTCGTGCACCGGCAGCCCGGCGAGCACGGCGGCGGCGATCGCTGCGCCGCGCGCTTGTCCCAGCAGCAGCGTCGAGTGCGGGTTGATGTTCACGAACACCTTTTCCACGGCCACCTCGGTCGGCCGCTCCTCGGCGATCACGTGCGCCAAGTCGCGCGCGATGACGCCCAGGCGCACCGGCAGGCTGTCGCCGCTGGCACGGATGCAGCCGCTCGTCACGTACACGAGCGTGTTGCCCTGCTGGATGAGCACGCCGAAACCGGTTACCCGGAGGCCCGGGTCGATGCCGAGGATGCGTCGTACGGGCGCGGGGGCGGGCAAGGCGCGCCGTCGCTAAGCCTCGGAGAGCACGGCCGACGTATAGACTTCCTGCACGTCGTCGAGCCCTTCGAGCGCGTCCAGCAGCTTCTGCATCTTCGCGGCGTCGTCGCCGGCCATCTCGACCTCGGTCGCCGGTTTCATCGTCACTTCGGCGAACTCGGGCACGAAGCCCGCCTTGGCCAGCGCGTCCTTCACCGTGACGAAGTCGTAGGGCCCGGTGATCACCTCCAGGCTGCCGTCGTCGTTGGTGACGATGTCCTCGGCGCCCGCGTCCAGCGCGGCTTCCATCAGCTTGTCCTCGTCGGTGCCCGGCGCGAACACGAGCTGACCGCAATGCTTGAACAGGAATGCGACCGAGCCGTCGGTGCCCAGGTTGCCGCCGTACTTGGAAAACGCGTGCCGGACATCGGCCACGGTCCGGACGCGGTTGTCGGTCATGCAGTCGACGATCACCGCCGCACCGTTGATGCCGTAGCCCTCGTACCGGATTTCCTCGTAGTTCACGCCTTCGAGGTCACCGGCGCCGCGCTTGGCCGCGCGCTCGATCGTGTCCTTCGGCATGTTCTGGCTGTACGCCTTGTCGATGGCGAGCCGCAGCCGCGGATTCATCGACGGGTCGGCGCCGCCTAAGCGCGCGGCGACCGTGATTTCCTTGATCAGGCGCGTGAAGATCTTGCCGCGCTTCGCATCCGTCGCGGCTTTCTTGTGCTTGATGTTCGCCCATTTGCTGTGGCCGGCCATGGTGTGCTCGCACGCTGCGTCGTTGCAAGAGGGCAATTATACCGGTCGGCCCCGCGCGCGCCCGCGCCGCCGATGGGCTGCTAAACTCGGCGCCGCCCGCAAACAGGACGCCGATGGCCATCCGATCCGCGCGCGACGCGCTGTCGCGCATCTTCTTCCAGCGCTGCTTCTGGCTGTTCGCGCTGCTGATGACGCTCATCGCCGTCGCGCCCTTCGCGCCGACGTCGCCGCAGGGGCGCATCGTCATCAACGCCATCAACGCGTTCCTCGTCGTCGCGACGGTCGCCGCCGTCGGGCGGTCGCTGTTCTCGTTCGTGCTGGTGGTCCTGCTCGCGGTACCCACGCTCGCCTTCCAGTGGCTGGGCTTCGCCGACCACGAGCGCGACTACCTCGCGTACTCATGGATGACGGGCGCCGCGCTGTACGTCGTCACCGTCGTCTACCTGCTGCGCTACGTGTTCCGCCCGGAGGTCATGACGGCGGACAAGCTCTTCGGTGCAGCGGCCGGCTACCTGATGCTCGGCGTGATGTGGGGGTACTTCTACGTGCTGGTCGATTACGCGTTCCCGTCGTCGTTCTCGGTGGGCGGGCAGGTGACGCCGCTCGACTACCTCGACGCGCTGTACTTCAGCATGACGGTGATCACGAGCACCGGCTTCGGCGACATCGTGCCGGTGACGCGGCAGGCGCGCGCGATCTGCATGGTCGAGCAGCTGACGGGCGCGCTGTTCATCGCGATCCTGATCGCGCGCCTGGCCGGCGTGTACCCGCCGAACCGGCGCGGGCGGGACTGAGCGCGCGCGGACCGCCCGGCGGGCGGTCAGAGCAGCCCCTGCTGCGTCAGGAACTTCTGCAGCACCTGCAGCCTGATCTCGGCGTCGTTGATCTCGAGCATGCTCTGCTTGATCGACAGCGGCAGCGGCAGCAGCTCGGCCAGCCGGTAGCCCACCCAGCTCGCGTCGTCGTACGCGCGCTCCGCGGGAAAATTCTGCGGACCGATGCGCGTCGCGATGAGCTCGAGCAGGCTCGCGAGCGGCTGGTAGGCGTCCGCGAGCTTCTTCGCGGGTTCCGCGGCGATGGGCGCGACCTCGGCCGTCACGAGCCCGGACGCCGAGAGCGTCCGGGCGCGGACCTGGAAGCGCGACTCGCCCCGCGTGGCCACGTGCAGGATGCCGAGCTGCGGCATGTCCCAGTCGACGATGCGCGCGACCGTGCCGACGTTCGCGATCTCGGGCGCGACCCCCGGCACGGTCGCGACCTCGTCGCCTTGCGTGATCAGGCAGACGCCGAACGGCCGGCCCGACTTCAGACACTCCTTCGCCATGTCGATGTACCGCTGCTCGAACACCTTGATCGGCAGCAGGCCGCCGGGAAACAGCACCGTCTTCAGCGGGAACAGCGCGAGCGCGAACGGCTCGTGGCCGGCGCCCCCGGTGCCGAAAGGCCACAT
>Ga0209253_10000520_pt1 | contig 33427 bp, 27 predicted proteins | sample FrelakmetBRP12BR_FD_187145 | JGI IMG/M metagenome (GOLD analysis project Ga0209253, IMG submission 187145) | Freshwater lake sediment microbial communities from the University of Notre Dame, USA, for methane emissions studies - BRP12 BR (SPAdes)... | ecosystem: Environmental > Aquatic >... | reverse complement strand
ACCCGCGAAGGCAACGACCTCTACCACGAGATGATCGAGTCGGGCGTCATCAACCTGGACGACCCGCAGAAGAGCCAGTGCGTGCTGGTCTACGGGCAGATGAACGAGCCGCCCGGCGCCCGCGCCCGCGTGGCGCTCTCGGCGCTGGCCGTCGCCGAGTACTTCCGCGACGACGAGGGGCGCGACGTGCTGCTCTTCATCGACAACATCTTCCGCTTCACCCAGGCGGGCTCCGAGGTGTCGGCGCTGCTCGGCCGCATCCCGTCGGCCGTGGGCTACCAGCCGACGCTCTCCACCGAGATGGGCGAGCTCCAGGAGCGCATCACCTCCACCAACAAGGGCGCCGTCACCTCGGTCCAGGCCATCTACGTGCCCGCCGACGACCTCACCGATCCGGCGCCGGCCACGGCCTTCGCCCACCTCGACGCCACCACGGTGCTCAGCCGCAAGCTGACCGAGATCGGCATCTACCCCGCGGTGGACCCGCTCGACTCGACCTCGCGGATCCTCGACCCGCTGGTGGTGGGCGTGGAGCACTACACGGTCGCCCGCCAGGTGCAGGAGATCCTGCAGACCTACAAGGACCTGCAGGACATCATCGCCATCCTCGGCATGGACGAGCTCTCCGAGCAGGACAAGCTCGTCGTCTCCCGCGCCCGGAAGATCCAGCGCTTCCTCTCCCAGCCGTTCCACGTCGCCGAGCAGTTCACCGGCAACCCCGGCGTCTACGTGAAGCTCCCGGACACCATCCGCGGCTTCAAGGAGATCGTCGAGGGCATGTACGACGACCTGCCCGAGCAGGCCTTCTACATGGTGGGCACCATCGAGCAGGCCGTGGAGAAGGCCAAGAAGCTCGCGGCGGGCGGCTAGCCGGAGGCGGGGAACGACATGGCGGCCCTGACCCTCGAGATCGTCACGCCGGAGCGGCGCATCGCCACGATGCAGGCCGAGGAGGTCCGCGCGCCCGGCCTCGTGGGCGGCTTCGCCATCCGCAGGGACCACACCCCGTTCATGAGCCAGCTCGATCCCGGGCGGCTGACGGTGGTGGCCGACGGCGGAGAGCGCCATTTCGCCATCGGCGGCGGCTTCCTGCAGGTGGCCGACAACAAGGTCATCGTGCTCGCCGACAGCGCCGAGGAGCGCGAGGAGATCGACGTGGAGCGCGCCGAGAGGGCCTTCCGGGAGTCCACCGAGCGGCTCCGCAGCCTTGCCGCAGGGGACGAGAACTACCCGCTGGAGTCGACGCGCGTGCGCCGCGCCGCCGCCCGGCTCATCGTCGCCGGTCGCCGCTAGCCGGCGAGGCCACTCGGCTCTCGACCCGCTCTTCACGCAAGGTGTGAAGGGGACGCCCCGGACCCGGGGCGTCGTCCGCGCCTTCGGAACCCCCCGGATTCACCCCGGTTTTCGAGTGCCGGAGACGGGTCTCGGCGGACCGCCGACGCGGCAAAACTCGTTGAAATTGCAGGGTTAATCGACTAAGAATAGGCAGCGACCGTCCCCTTCGCGCGCCATGGCCCGGGGTGTCCCGGCGCCCCTGGAATCCATGCCCGACGAGACCGCACCGCCCGCTCCTCCCGAGCCCACCGCCCCGCCCCCGCCGCCGTCCGGCGACGGACAGCGGCTGCAGGTGGCCATCGAGGACGAGATGCGCAGGTCGTATCTCGACTACTCGATGTCGGTCATCATCGGCCGCGCCCTCCCCGACGTGCGCGACGGGCTCAAGCCGGTGCACCGCCGCATCCTCTACGCGATGCACTCCGAGGGGCTTCACCACAACAAGCGCTACTCGAAGTGCGCCGGCGTCGTCGGCGAGGTGCTGAAGAAGTACCACCCGCACGGCGACGCCGCGGTCTACGACGCGCTCGTCCGCCTGGCGCAGGACTGGAACCTCCGCTACCCCCTCATCGACGGCCAGGGCAACTTCGGCTCGGTCGACGGCGACCCCGCCGCGGCCTACCGGTACACCGAGTCGCGCCTCGACGAGCTCGCCGACCACCTGCTCGCCGACATCGACAAGGAGACCGTCGACTGGGTCCCCAACTTCGACGACTCCACCGTCGAGCCGACGGTGCTGCCGGCGCGGTTCCCGAACCTGCTCGTCAACGGCTCGTCCGGCATCGCCGTCGGCATGGCCACCAACATCCCGCCCCACAACATGGGCGAGGTGGTCGCCGCCGCCATCCACCTGGTGCGGAACCCCAAGGCCACCGTCCAGGACCTGATGCACTTCATCCCCGGGCCGGACTTCCCCACCGCCGGCATCATCCTGGGGCGCGAGGGGATCCGGCAGGCCTACGAGACCGGCCGCGGAACCATCCCGGTGCGGGCCCGGGCCACCGTCGAGGTCCACCCCAAGACCGAGCGCGAGAGCATCGTCGTCACCGAGATCCCCTACCAGGTGAACAAGGCCAAGCTCGTCGAGCACATCGCCGAGCTGGTGCGGGAGAAGAGGCTGGAGGGCATCTCCGACCTGCGCGACGAGTCCTCGCGGGAGGGGATGCGCATCGTCGTCGAGCTGAAGCGCGACGCGATGGCGCAGGTGGTCCTGAACAACCTCTACCAGCACACGGCGATGCAGACCGGCTTCGGGGTGACGCTGCTCGCCATCGATGGGGGGCAGCCGCGCATCCTCGACCTCCGGCACATGCTCGACCGCTTCGTGGCCCACCGCCGCGACGTGGTCACCCGGCGCACTCGCTTCGAGCTCAAGCAGGCCCGCGCCCGCGAGCACATCCTGCTCGGGCTCCAGATCGCGCTCGACCACATCGACGAGATCATCGAGCTCATCCGGAAGGCGCCCGACCGCGACGCCGCCCGCGACGGTCTCATCGCCCGCTTCGCCCTCTCCGAGCTCCAGGCCAAGGCCATCCTGGAGATGCAGCTGCAGCGCCTCACCGGGCTGGAGCGGCAGAAGATCCTCGACGAGCTCGTCGAGGTGCAGAAGCTCATCACCCGGCTGAAGGAGATCCTCTCCTCCGAGTCGGTGCTCCTCGACGTGATCGTCGGCGAGCTCGAGGAGGTGAAGCAGCGCTTCTCCGACGAGCGGCGGACCGAGATCCAGGGCGAGGCCGGGAAGCTCGACGTCGAGGACCTCATCAAGGAGGAGGAGATGGTGGTCACCATCTCCCACCTGGGCTACGTGAAGCGGAACCCGGCGTCGCAGTACCGTGCCCAGCGTCGCGGCGGGAAGGGCAAGACCGGCGCCGCCACCCGGGACGAGGACTTCGTCGAGAGCCTGTTCGTGGCCTCGACCCACAGCTACCTCCTGGTCTTCACCGACAAGGGCAAGGTCTACTGGCTGAAGGTCCACGAGGTCCCGCTCGCCGGCCGCGCCGCGCGCGGCAAGCCCATCGTGAACCTGGTGCAGCTGGCCCAGGGCGAGAAGGTGGCGGCCATCCTGCCGGTGCGGCAGCTCCCCGAGCCCAGGGGCAGCGCCGACGAGGGCGAGGCCGAGGGCCCGCCCGATCCGGCCGAGGGCGCCGCGGCGAGCGGCGAGTTCGTCTTCCTGGCCACGCGCCGCGGACTGGTGAAGAAGACCCGGCTCGACGCCTTCAGCCGGCCGCGTGCGTCCGGGCTCATCGCGCTCTCCATCGAGGAGGGCGACAGCCTCATCTCCGCCCGCATCACCGCGGGCGACAGCCACATCCTGCTCTCCACCGCCCACGGCATGGCCATCCGCTTCGAGGAATCCGAGGTCCGTGCCATGGGACGCACCGCCTACGGGGTGAAGGGCATCGCCCTCGAGGCGGGGGACGAGGTCGTGTCGGCGGAGGCCCTGCCGGCGGCGGCCGCCGAGGGCGGCCAGGCCTCCATCCTCACCGCCACCGCCAACGGCTACGGCAAGCGCAGCGTGCTCTCCGAGTACCGGACGCAGAGCCGCGGCGGAAAGGGCGTCATCACCATCAAGGCCACCGAGCGGAACGGCCCGGTGGTGGCGGCGGTGCCGGTGGTGGACGACGCCGAGGTGATGATCATCACCAACCGCGGGATGCTCATCCGCATGCCGGTGGCCCAGATCAGCGTCATCGGCCGCAACACCCAGGGCGTGCGCCTCATCGCGGTGGAGTCCCGCGAGGAGCAGGTGGTGGCGGTGGCGCCGGTGGCCGAGACCGTCAAGGTGAACGGCGAGGGCGGGCCCGAGGTCCCGGCCGAGGATGACGACCCGCCGGCCGAGGGCGAGGACGGTGCCGGGGAGCCGGACGGGGGTGCTGCGGACGGCGGCACGCCCGGCGGAGGCGGCGCGCCTTGAGGGCCCCGGTGCGCCCGCGCGGTGGCGGGGCAGCGCTGGCGCTGCTCCTGCTCGTCGCCGCCTGCACCTCGGCGGATGCGCGGCTCGAGCAGGCGAACGCGCTTCGTCACCAGGGCAGGCCCCGCGAGGCGCTGGAGGCCTACCGGGAGCTCCTCGGCGAGGTCGGCGACGGCACGGTGCCGAAGTGGGAGACCGGCGTCCGGCTCAAGGCGCTGCGCTACGCCGGCGACGTCTCCTACCTGGAGCTGGGCGACTACCCGGGCGCCATCTCCTACTACCGGCGCATCGTGGCGCTCCACCCGGGCACCGAGGAGGCCTGGCGCGCCCGGGCGGCCATCGGGGACATCTACGTGGGGCGTCTCGGCGACCGCATCGCCGGGATCGCCCACTACGCGGCGGCGGCGCAGGGGGACTGGAAGGAGGCGCCGCGCTACCAGCTCGAGGTGGCCCGCCAGTACCTGGAGCTCAGGAACCTCGAGCAGGCGCGCACCGAGGCTCGCATCCTCCAGGAGCGCTGGCCGCGCAGCCCCGAGGCCGACGAGGCCCAGCTGCTCACCGCCCAGACCTGGGCCCTGCAGGGGCGCACCGACGAGGCGCTCGGCGCCTTCCAGGCGGCGTGGGAGCGTCGTCCGCGCCCGGAGATCGCCGCCCAGGCGCTGGAGGGAGCGGCCCACCTGCAGGCCCAGGCCGGACGCTTCGACAAGGCCATCGAGCTCTACACCCAGGCGATGCCGGGCCACCCCAGCCCGGACTCGCTGCGCACCAACATCGAGAAGGTCCGCCAGCGGCGCGAGGCCGCCAAGACCGTGACCCCCGGCGACCGCGACGCCGTATTCGACCGGAAGGCTCGCGAGTACACGAAGGAGATCCCGTGAAGACCGAGCTCTCGCAGAAGCTCTTCCAGAGGGCGCAGGCCCTCTTCCCCGGCGGCGTGAACAGCCCGGTGCGGGCCTTCCGCGGCGTGGGCGGCACGCCGCTCTTCATCGCCCGCGCCAAGGGGGCGCGGATGTTCGACGCCGACGGCAACGCCCTCATCGACTACGTCGGCAGCTGGGGGCCGATGATCCTCGGCCACGCCAACGCCGACGTCATCCGCGACGTCCAGGACCAGCTCCGAGACGGCTCCAGCTTCGGCGCCCCGTCGCCCAAGGAGATCCTGCTGGCCGAGGCGGTGCGGGAGCGGGCGCCCTGGATCGAGAAGATGCGATTCACCTCGTCCGGCACCGAGGCCACCACCGCCGCCATCCGGCTCGCCCGCGGATTCACCGGGCGTGACGACCTGGTGAAGTTCGACGGCTGCTACCACGGGGCCGGCGACTCGCTGCTCGTGAAGGCCGGCTCGGGGGTGGAGACGCTGGGGCTTCCCGACTCGCCGGGCGTCCCCGCCGACGTGGCCCGCCACACCCTGACGCTCCCCTACAACGACCTGCCGGCGCTGGAGCGGCTCCTGGCGGAGCGCGGCGGGACCGTGGCCGCCGTCATCCTCGAGCCGGTGGTCGGCAACATGGGCGTGCTCGTCCCGCGCCCCGGCTACCTGCAGGGGATCCTGAACGCCTGCCGAAGGCAGGGCGCGCTGATGATCGTGGACGAGGTGATGACCGGCTTCCGGCTGGCGCCCGGAGGCGCCTGCGAGCTCTACGGGCTAAGGCCCGACCTGGTCACCTTCGGCAAGGTGATCGGCGGCGGCCTGCCGGTGGGCGCCTTCGGCGGCCGGCCCGAGGTGATGGACCGGATCGCCCCGGCCGGCCCGGTCTACCAGGCCGGCACCCTGTCGGGGAACCCGCTGGCGATGGTCGCCGGCGCGGCCACGCTCCGCCAGCTGGGACCGGCCCAGTACGACCGGCTCGAGGAGGCCTCGGCCCGCCTGGCCCAGGGGCTCGCCGACGCCGCGCGCGAGGCCGGCGTCCCGGTCCAGGTGAACCGGGTCGGCTCGATGCTGACGGTCTTCTTCAGCGGGGACCCGGTCTACGACGCGCAGAGCGCCCGGAAGGCCGACACCAGGAGATTCGGCAAGTTCTTCCACGCGATGCTGGAGAACGGCGTCTACCTGCCGCCCTCCCAGTTCGAGTCGGCCTTCGTCTCCCTGGCCCACACCGACGAGGACGTCGCCCAGACCCTCGAGGCGGCGCGCCGGGCCTTCGCCGAGGTGGCGCGCGGCTAGGTCCGGACCCGGACCGGCCCGCGCCGTGGCGCGGGCCAACACCATTGACGGGTGAGGGCCAGGCTGCTATACGGTCGAGCCCTTCCCTCCCGGAAACGCCAGGAAATCCGCGAGCGAAGGCAGGAGGCGGCGTGCCAGCCCCGGACGATCGAGAGCGTCGCGGGGAAGACGAGAAGGGGCTCTCGAACCTGGCCGAGGCATACCAGAAGGCGGGTCCGTACCTGGGCGCCTCCACGACGCTGGTGGTCGCCGTCGGTGGGATGGCGCTGCTCGGCTGGTGGGTGGACCAGAAGATGGAGAACCGGACGCCGTGGTTCCTCCTCCTGGGCGCGCTGCTGGGGATGGTGGGGGGCTTCATCAGCTTCTTCCGGACGGTGCTGGGAAAGGGAAAGTGAAGAGCCACCTCCTCGCCGGCGCCGTGGTCGCCGCCCTGGCCCTCGGCGCCGCCCTGCTGGCGGGGCCGGCGCGACGCCCCGCGTTCGTCGGTGCCGCCATCGCCAGCGCCACCGGCCTGGCCTCGCTGTGGGCCTTCGATCGCTTCGGCCGCACGGCACGGCGGCCGGTGCAGCAGGCGCTGCTGGTCTTCACGGTGGTGTTCCTCCTGCGCCTCGTGCTCATCGGCGTCGGGCTCGTGCTGCTGGTCCGCGCCGGGGACGGTGCCCTGGCCTTCGTGATCGCCTTCTTCGTCCCGTATTTCGCCTTCACCGCGATCGAGGGGAGCCTGGTCCACGCCCTCGGGCGCGGAATGGGGAAGCCCGCATGACGCTCGCCGCCGCCGCCCTCGCGCTCGCAACCGCCCTCGGCCCGCACGGGGCCGCGCCGGCTCCCGCAGCCCACGATCCCGCACCGGGCCACGGCGGCGGGCACGGCGAGTCGCTGCCCGAGGTGATGATGCACCACGTGGCCAACGGGTACGAGCTCGAGGCCCCCGGCTTCTGCGACGGCTTCCACTGGAACTGCAAGGTCGACCTCCGCAAGCTCACCGGGGGCTGGGCCTTCACCGTCGGCGGCGTGACGATCGACATGACGCCGTCGAAGCACGTGGTGATGATGTGGCTCGCGGCGGCGATCCTGCTCGTCCTCCTCCTCCTCGCCGCCACCCGCCGGAGCGTCGTGCCCCGGGGCGTCTACAACTTCTTCGAGATGCTCGTGCAGTTCGTCCGCGACATCGCCATCGCCAACATCGGGAAGAAGGACGCCGACCGGTTCGTGCCCTACCTCGCCAGCGCCTTCTTCTTCATCCTCTTCATGAACCTGCTGGGGCTCGTGCCCTTCATGGCCACCGCGACGGCCAACGTCTCGGTGACCGTGGGCCTGGCCCTCTTCACCTTCGTCATCACCCAGTACGCGGCCATCCGGGCGCAGGGACTGGGCGGATACCTGAAGCACCTCACCGGGGGCGTGCCGCCTTCGCTGGCCTGGCTGTGGCCCATCATGATCCCGGTCGAGGTCCTCGGCCTGTTCACCAAGCCGTTCGCCCTCACCATCCGTCTCTTCGCCAACATGGTGGCGGGCCACTTCGTCATCCTGGCGCTGCTGGGCCTCATCTTCTCCATCTCGGCCTGGGTGGCGCCGGTCTCGGTGGGCCTGGCGCTCGCCATCTTCATGCTGGAGCTCTTCGTCGCCTTCGTGCAGGCCTACATCTTCACCATGCTCTCCGCCCTCTTCATCGGCGCCGGGCTGGTGCACCACGAAGGGCACGACGAGCACGAAACGGGCCACGGGCACGCCGAGCCGGCCCAGGCCCCTCACGCCTCTCACGTGGCCGGGAAGGCTCCCGGCCACGGGTAGTCGAGCGCCGTACGCGCCACGGGAACGGGCGGCCCGTCACGCATCGCCCCTTCGCAAACGGACAGGAAAGACCATGAACGCTCTATCCCTCGGGTACCTCGCCGCCGGCCTCGGGGCCGGCATGGCCGTCATCGGCGCCGGCCTCGGCATCGGCAAGCTCGCCGCCGCCGCCATGGAGGGCACCGCCCGCCAGCCGACCGCCACCGGTGACATCCGCACCTCGATGATCATCGCCGCTGCCCTCATCGAGGGTGCGACGCTCTTCGCCATCGTGGTGTGCCTGCTGCTCGCCATCAGCAAGTAGCCGGGCCCCCTTCCGCCACCGGAGCCGTCCGATGAACGCCTTCGCCGCCTCGCCCGCGCTGGCCGCCGGGATCATGGATCTGAACCCCGGCTTGACGCTGTGGACCGCCATCACCTTCATCCTCCTCATCGGGGTCCTCTCGAAGTACGCGTTCGGCCCCATCGTCAAGATGCTCGACGAGCGGGAGCGCTCCATCCGAAGCGCCATCGACCAGGCGAAGAAGGAGCGCGAGGAGGCCGAGAAGCTGCTGGCCCAGCAGAAGGAGTCCCTGCTCAAGGCGCAGCGCGATGCCGCCGAGCTGGCGAAGCGCAACCAGCAGGACATGGAGGCCTTCCGGCAGCAGCTCACCGCCCAGGCCCGAAAGGAGGCCGCCGACCTGGTGGCCACTGCGCGGACCACCATCCAGGAAGAGAAGTCCAAGGCGGTGGCGCAGCTGCGGGCGGAGGTCGCCGACCTGGCCGTGGCCGCCGCCAGCCGGATCGTGAAGTCGAGCCTGGACGAGAAGGCACAGCGCCAGCTCGTCGACGAGTACATCAAGGACCTCCCCGCCGGCCGGGCCTAGGCGTCTCGGCGCGAAGGCTCTGGCGCGGCTCCGGCGGACTCCGGTCCGTCGGAGCCGGCGCCTTTTCGGGGGATCGCGGAAGGATCCATGGGCCTCGCCATCGGCATCGTCGGGCTGCCCAACGTGGGCAAGTCCACCCTGTTCAACGCGCTGCTGGGCCACGCGCAGGCCCAGGCGGCGAACTACCCCTTCTGCACCATCGACCCCAACGTCGGCGTGGTGCCGGTGCCCGACCCGAGGCTCACCAGGCTGGCCGCGCTCTTCCGGCCCAGGAAGACCACCCCCACCACGCTCGAGTTCGTGGACATCGCCGGGCTCGTCGCCGGCGCGTCCAAGGGGGAGGGGCTCGGCAACCAGTTCCTCTCCAACATCCGCGAGGTGGACGCCATCGCCCACGTGCTGCGCTGCTTCGAGGACCCGGACGTGGTCCACGTCGGCGGCCGGATGGACCCGCGTGGCGACCGGGAGGTGGTGGAGACCGAGCTGATGCTGAAGGACCTCGAGCAGCTCGAGCGCCGTCGCGAGAAGAAGCTCAAGGAGGCGAAGGCACCCGGCAAGCCCGGTGAGCAGGCCAAGGCCGAGGTGGCGGTGCTCGACAAGGTGCGGGCCGGCCTCGACCAGGGGACGCCCGTCCGCGCCCAGCCGCTCGCCCCCGAGGAGCGGGCCGTGCTCGCCGACCTCTTCCTCCTCACCGGCAAGCCGGTCCTCTACATCGCCAACGTCGACGAGAAGCAGCTCACCGACCCCGCCGATCCGACCGTGGCCGGGGTGAAGGCGCTCGCCGCCGAGGAGGGCGCCCCCTGCGTCGTCATCAGCGGCAAGGTGGAGTCGGAGCTCGCCGAGCTCGGCGAGGCCGACCGGGCCGAGTTCCTCCGCAGCCTGGGGCTGGAGGAGCCGGGGCTGGACCGCCTGGTCCACGCCGGGTACAAGCTGCTCGGCCTCCTCACCTTCTTCACGGTGGGCGAGGAGGAGTGCCGCGCCTGGACGTTGCACGCCGGGGCGCATGCCCCCCAGGCTGCCGGGGCGATCCACACCGACTTCGAGCGGGGCTTCATCAGGGCCGAGGTGTCGCGGTGGGAGGACCTGGTCGCCCACAAGACCGAGGCGGCGCTGCGGGAGAAGGGGATGCTTCGCATCGAGGGCAAGGAGTACGTGGTGCAGGACGGCGACGTGATCCACTTCCGCTTCAACGTCTGAGGACGGCGGAGAGCTCGCCGGGGCTGCGGAGGCGCCGCTGCGGCGCGTCCGCCTCCGCCGCCTGGACCGGCCGGGCCCAGCCGATCTCGCGGGCGGTGAGCGGGCCAACCCGCACCTCGTCGAGGGACGACGGCAGCCGCCCGACGCCGGGCGACAACGGGACCTCGCCCACCATCCACTCCGCGTGCCGCTGGGGGTAGCGCGGCGAGAGCTCGGGCTCGGCCACGCCCTCCGGGTCGCGGGCGTGACCGCCGTCGTCGTACTTGTCCGAGGCGCCCACGGTGTGGAGGAGCTCGTGCCCGATGACCTGCAGCGGCATCGACAGGTCGCCTCCGGCCGAGCTGCGCACCAGCGCCAGCTCGCCGTTCAGGGTACCGGAGCCCTCGGCGAAGCTCCCGCTCCACCCCGGGGTCTGCTCGGTGAGGACGTAGACGCGCACGTCCCAGCCCGTGCGGTCGAGCCCTGCCGCGCCGTCGACGTCCCTCAGCACCCGCCACAGGTCGAGGGCATGCCAGGCCCGGTCGGTCATCCGGTCCGACGGTGGGGAGAGCGGGAAGCGGCCCTTCCAGCCCACGGGACCGACGAGCTCGAAGCGGAACGGCGGCAGGCCCGGCCCATGCCAGCGGCGCATCTCGGCCTCCAGGCGCGAGGCCAGCGCATCGAGGCCCCGGCGCCAGTGCCTCACGTCGACCGCGCCGTCGCGCGCCAGGAGGACCACGCCCACCTCGACGGGCCGAACCCACCGGCTGCGCGCGCGGTGGCGCTGCTCGGTCTCGGCCGCCCAGGCCACGGTGGCCACCAGCACCCCGAGGAGGATGAGGATCCGGGCCTGGCGGAAGGTGAGGTGGACGCCGGAGCGTGCCATGCGGCCAGTGAACCGGAGGACGCGTGTGCGCGAAAGTCCCGCTTGTAGGGTGGGTGCGCACAGTCGCGCCGGGGACCCGGTCCGGGTGCACATGGACTCGGGCGGCGCCGCACCCGGCGAAGGTCGTCAGCGCGCCGGGACGCCGAGGCCGCGCGCGAGCCGGCGGCGCGCGACGGACGCGGCCAGTCGCAGGGCCGCCCGCATGCTCCGGTCGCTGGCGCGACCCGTGCCGGCCAGGTCGTAGGCGACCCCGTGGTCCGGGCTGGTGCGGACGAAGGGGAGCCCCAGGGTGACGTTCACCGCGGTCTCGCCCAGCAAGGCGTCGAGGAGCTTCACCGGGATGAGCCCCTGGTCGTGGTAGAGGGCCACCACCGCGTCGAACTCGCCGAGCGCGGCCCGGAAGAAGATGCTGTCGGGCGGGAACGGACCGCTGGCATCGATGCCCTGGCGTCGCGCGGCGGCCACGGCGGGGGCGACGATGCGCGCCTCCTCCTCCCCGAAGGCGCCGCCCTCGCCGGCGTGCGGGTTCAGGCCCGCCACGGCGACGCGCGGCCGGTCGATCCCCAGGTCCCGCGCCAGCCCGTCGGCGGTGACCGCCACCGTCTCGGCGATGCGCGCCGGGGTGAGCCTGCGCAGCATCCCGCGCAGCGAGACGTGGTTCGTCACCAGGGCCACGCGGAGGCGGCGCCCGGCGAGCATCATCACCGAGCGTGCACCATGACCGCGGGCCTCGAGCCATTCGGTATGGCCCACGAACCCCGGCAGCGCCGTCTGCACCTGGGCCTTCGACACCGGCGCGGTGCATAGCGCGTCGGCCTCTCCGGCGGCGACCGCCGCGAACGCCGACTCGAGGTAGCGGAGCTGGGCCGCACCCCCGCGCCGGCCGGGACGGCCCGGGCGGCGGTCCGCCGGGGCGAGCCGGCTCACCCGGACGAGCGCGCCGCCGGGAGGCATCGGGTCGCCGGGATCGCAGGAAGGCAGCGCCAGGCCGGCCGACCGGAGCTGACGGGCGAAGGATGCATCGCCGAAGACGAAGGGGACGAGCTTCCCGCGAAGCGCCGCGAGGGCGGTGGCGGTCACCTCGGGCCCGATGCCCGAGGGATCGCCGAGGCTCACCGCGACCCGGACCACCAAGGTTCGCCTCAGCCCGCCTGCGGCGCGAGCTCCGGGATGCGGGTCTCGATGGTGGCCTCGCGGCGCAGCTCCTCCAGGAACTGCTTGCGGTAGGTCTCCACCTGCTCGGCGACGAGCTTCTCGCGGACGCGCTCCTTCACGGCGTCGAGGGGCGGGGCGTCACCGGACTTGCGCTCCTCCACCTTGAGGACGTGGAAGCCCGACTTGGTGCGCACCAGCTCCGAGTACTTGCCCTTCTCGAGCGCGAAGGCGACCCGCTCCAGCTCCAGCTGGACGCTTCCCTTGCGCAGCCAGCCCAGGTCGCCGCCCTCGGCGGCGCTCGGCCCCTGCGACACCTTCTTCGCGACCTCGGCGAAGTCCTCGCCGGCGGCGAGTCGGGCCAGCACGCGCTCCCCCTCCGCCCGCACCGCGGCCTCGGCGGCGGGGCTCGTGCCGGGCGGGACGGTGAGGAAGATGTGGCGAACCTTCACCTGCTCCTCGCTGGCGAACTCCTTGGCGTGGGTCTGGTAGTAGTTCCTGACGTCCTCGTCGGAGACCTTCACGCGGTTGCGGACCTTGTAGTTCAGCACCTGGTAGGTCTCGAGGTCCTTGCGCAGCCGGGTGCGGAACCCCGGCAGGTCGATCCCCTGCTCGGCGAGCACCTGCTTCAGCGTCGCGTCGTCGAACTTGTTGCGCTGCTTGATGTCCTCGATGGCCGCGTCCACCTGGGCGTCGCCGACCTCGAGCTGCAGCGTCTTCACCTCGGCATCCAGCAGCTTCTCGGCGACCACGGTGTCGAAGGCCGCCTGGAGCGCCTTGGCGGTCGCCTTGTCGCGGGCCGCTCCGGGGCGCATCTCCGCGGCCCGCCGGTACTCGGCGCCGGCGCGCTCCTGGAGCTCGGAGAGGGTGACGACCTCGCCGTTCACGGTGGCCGCGACGCGGTCCACGGGCCGCCGCTCGTCGGGTGCGGCGAGGGAGAGGACGGCTGCCAGGAGGGCGATGGAGTTCACGGTTTCACCGCGGCGATGGCCGCCTGGTCGATCTGGATCTGCGCCGTGGCACGGAGGGCCGTCAGGTACTCCTCCTGCGCCCGGGCGCGCTTCTCGCGAAGCAGCCGCTCCGAGACCATGGGCCGCGCCTGCTCCAGGGTGCGCCGCGCCCCCGGCTTCTTCGCCAGGACCTTGAAGAGGTGGAAGCCGTAGGGCGAGGGCGTGACCTCGGAGACGGTGTTGAGCGGCAGGCGGAAGCAGGCGTCGAAGACCTCGGGCATCCCCGCCCCCTTGCCGAACCAGCCCAGGTCGCCGCCGCTCTTCCCCTCCGGCCCGATGGAGGCGCGCCGGGCCGCGTCCGCGAAGGACTGGGGCTTCTTGCGCACCTCCTCCCGGATCCGCTGGGCCTCCTCCCGGGTCTTCACCACGATCTGCAGCGCGTGGACCCGCTCCGGCTCGTCCAGCTCGCCGGGATGCTCCTCCACCCATCGGCGAATCTCCTCCTCGCTCACCTGGACGCGCGGGAAGACCTCCTCCTGGAAGAGCTTCTCGGTGGTGAGCCGGTCCCGCAGGCGCAGGCGCAGCTCGGCCGCCGACAGCCTCTCCTGGGCGAGCAGGTCGTCGAAGGCGGTGCCGGGGTACTCGGCGCGCAGCCGCAGGAAGGCGCGCTCCACCTGATCCGGGCCCACCGTGATGCTGCGGGCCCGCGCCTGCTGGAGCAGCAGCGCGCGGGCCACCAGGTCGTCGAGCACGCTCTTCTGCAGGAGACCGGCGGGGGCGCTGCCCTCGCCGCTGCCGACCCGGAACTGGCGCAGCTCCCGCTCGAAAGAGGCCCGGGAGATGGGCTCGCCGTTCACCACCGCCACGGTGTCCGGAAGCGCGCCGCCCGTGCCCCGCGGGTTGCCACAGCCCAGGGAGGCGACGGCGAGGGCCAGGACGGCCGCGGCGGCGAGGCGGCGCACGGTCACTTCTGCGCGGGCGCCGGTGCCGCCGGGGCGACGGCCGGGCCGGGACCCGGGTCGCCGCCGGTGCGGGGGCCGCCCATCATGCCGCCGTGCCCCATGCCACCCGGCCCGCCGCCGGAGGTCGAGACCGGCACCTTCTCGAGCTCGGCGTCGTTCACCTGGATGCGGGCATCGTCGCGGAGCTTCTTCACGTACTCGTCGAACTCCTTGGTGCGCCGCTCGCGCGCCAGGCGGGCCTGGATCTGCCCCTTCATCTGGTCGAAGGTGCGGACGATCTCGTCCTGGCGGCCGATGACCTGCACGATCCAGAAGCCCTGCGGGGTCTCGAGGATGACCGGCTCGCCGTCCTTCAGCGCGAAGGCGGCGTCGGCGAAGGCCTGTCCGCCCTGCCGGGCGAGCTCGTCCCGGCTCTTGAAGCCGAGATCGCCGCCGGCGCCCTTGGAGGCGGCATCGTCGGAGAGGTCGCGCGCCATGCCCTGGATGGCCGTGGGGGTCTTCTTCGTGGCGGTCTTGAGCTGCCCCAGCACCTTCTTGGCCTGCGCACCCCTGGCGGCACGGTCCTTCTCGGTCGCGGCGAGGAGGATGCCCGAGAGCCGGACCTTCCCCGGCTTCACGAACTCGTCCCTGTGGTCGTCGTAGTACTTCTGCGCGTCGGCCTCGGGGATCTCCTTGGCGGCGTCCCCCTCGGCGAACTTCTTCTGCACCAGCTTCTGCACCATGATCTTCTTGGTGGTGAGCAGCACGTCGGGGTCGTTCGCCAGCCCCTCCTTCTCGGCGGCCTTGGCGAGGACCTCGAAGCGCACCAGGTTGTCGAGGAACTCCCTCTTCTTCTCGAGCCCCTGGTAGCGCTGCCGGATGAAGGGCGACTGCTCGTCGAGCCGCGCCTTGAGCTCGTCGGCGGTGATGAGGATGCCGTCGCCCTGGGCGACGGCCGGGCCGGTCTTCTGGGCCCCCGGAGGTACTGGCTTGCAGGCCGCAGTGGCGATTGCGACTGCGATGGCGGTCGCAGCGAGTCCGCGCGTCATCGGATGGAGGCTCCCGTGGGTCGAGTGAGTGGCGTCCCGGGAAACCGCCGGCGTCAGGCCGACGTTCCCACGGGTCGCGGCGGGAAAAAACCACATACCGGCGAGGGGATCAAGGAGCCGCGGCATCGAATCGGTCCGGAGGTGGGACAAGCGCCTACCCCGGCTGGGCACAGCTCGCCAGCCCGCCCAGGACCTGCCGGGCCGCCTGCAGCAGCCCGGGCCCCTGGGCGGCCGGTCCCGGGAGTGCCGCCACGAGCTTCATGTCCGGCGTCAGCCGCAGCGCGCCGCCGCTCTTCTGCACGTGCCGGGCGAGCGCCAGGGGGTCGAGGGCCGCATCCGGACCGAGCGCGAAGACGAGCCGCCCCGGGCCGGCGTCGAGACCGCGGATCCGCAGCGCCCGCAGCCGGACCTTCACCGCCATCAGCTCGAGCAGGGCCTCGAGCTCCAGGGGAGGCCCGCCGTAGCGATCCACGATCTCGGCGCGGGCGTCCTCCAGCTCCTCGTCGGTCGCCGCCTCGGCGAGCCGCTTGTAGAAGTAGAGCCGCTGGTGGACGTCGGGCATGTAGCCGTCCGGGATGAAGGCCGGCACCGGCAGCTGCACGTCCGGGTCCACCTCGTCGCGGGGCGGCTCTCCGCGCAGCTCGCGGACCGCCTGGTCCAGGAGCTCGGTGTAGAGGTCGAAGCCCACCGCCTCGATCTGGCCCGACTGGTCCTTGCCGAGCAGGTTCCCGGCCCCGCGGATGTCGAGGTCGTGGCTGGCGATGGAGAAGCCGGCGCCGAGCTCGGTGAACCTCTGGAGCGCCTCGAGCCGGAGCCTGGCGTCGCGGGTGACCGGGCGGCGCGCCGGCACGAGCAGGTAGGCGTAGGCCCGCTCCCGGCTGCGGCCGACGCGGCCGCGGATCTGGTAGAGCTGCGCGAGCCCGAAGTGGTCGGCGCGGCTCACGATCATGGTGTTGGCACTGGGGATGTCGAGGCCGCTCTCGATGATGGCGGTCGCCAGGAGCAGGTCGAGCTGGCGACCCACGAAGCGGCTCATCACGTCCTCGAGCTTCCCCTCGGCCATCTGCCCGTGGGCGATGCCGATGCGTGCCTGGGGCACGAGCTCGCGGAGGAACTTCTCCATTGCGTGGATGGAGCGCACCCGGTTGTGGACGAAGAAGACCTGGCCGCCCCGCTTGAGCTCCTGCTCGATGGCCTCCTTCACGGCCGCCGGGTCGAACTTGAGGACGAAGGTGCGGATGGAGCGCCGGTCCTCGGGCGGGGTGGCGATGATGGAGAGGTCGCGAACGCCCGAGAGGCTCATGTGCAGGGTGCGCGGGATGGGGGTCGCCGAGAGCGTCAGAACGTCGACGAGCTTGCGGAGCTTCTTCAGCCGCTCCTTGTGGGCGACGCCGAACCGCTGCTCCTCGTCCACCACCACCAGCCCCAGGTCCTTGAAGGAGACGTCCTTGCCGAGCAGCCGGTGGGTGCCGACGAGGACGTCCACCCTCCCCGCCGCCGCGTCGGCGAGGATCCGGCGGACCTCGTCGGCGGACTTCATCCGCGAGACCGCCTCCACCCGCACCGGGTAGCCCGCGAAGCGCTCGCGGAAGGTCCGCTCGTGCTGGGACGCGAGCACGGTGGTGGGCACGAGCACCGCCACCTGCTTCCTCGAGAGCACGGCCAGCATGGCCGCCCGGAGCGCCACCTCGGTCTTGCCGTAGCCGACGTCGCCGCAGACCAGCCGGTCCATCGGGCCACGGCCGCCCGGCGCGGCGCCGCTCGCGGCTGCGCCCCCGCCCGCGCCAGGCCCGCCCTTGGTCATGTCGGCGATGACGTCGGCGATGGCCCTGGCCTGGTCCGGGGTCTCCTCGTACGGGAACTCGGCCTCGAACTCGCGGAAGATCTCGTTGGCCTCGGCGAAGGCGAAGCCCGGGTGGGCGGCGCGGGCCGCCTGGATGGAGAGGAGCTCCGCCGCCATCTTCAGCAGCTGCTCCTTCACGCGCGCCTTGCGCAGGGCGAACGAGCTGCCGCCCAGCCGGTCGAGTCGCACGTGCTCCGGCGCCGCGCCGGAGAACTTCTGTACCTGGCGCAGCCTCGAGACCGGCAGGTAGAGCCGGTCGGCCCCCTCGTAGGCGAGCGCCAGGAAGTCGCCTTCCACGCCCCGGATCTGCATCTTCTGCAGTCCGAGGTAGCGGGCGACGCCGTGCTCCACGTGGACCACCAGGTCGCCCTCGTTCAGGTCCCGGAAGCTGGCCGCGAAGGCGTTCTCCACCCGGGCGGCGCGGGCCCGCTTCTTCACCCGCTTGCCGAAGATCTCCTCGTCGGAGAGGAGCGCCAGGCCGCCGGGCCCGTCCACGAAGCCCTGCGAGATCTCGCCCGGGACGAGGTGGGCGTGGATGGCCGGGTCCCGGAGCGCGCCCAGGTCGCCGGGCGGCCCGGCGTGGAGCCGCACCGCCAGGCGCCGGTCCTCGAGCAGCCGCCGGAGCCGGTCGGCGGACGAGGGCGCGCTGGCCACCACCACCGCCGTCACTCCCCGGCTGCGCCAGTCCTGCAGCCGGCGCACCAGCGGCGAGAGCGCGCCCTCGTCGCCATGGGCCCCCTCGATCTCGCCGCGCAGCGACGAGGTCTCGCCGAAGGCGAAGCGGATGGGCTCGCCGGTGCCGAGCCAGACGCGGTGGCGCCGCACGCGCGGCAGCGCGGCCAAGAGCTCCTCGACCGCGGCGGCGTGCAGGAAGTGGGTCTCCGGAGGCAGCGCCAGCTCCTCGCGCCGGAGCGCCCCGCCGTGCTCGCGGGCGAGCTCGGCCTCGAGGTCCGCCAGGGCCTGCGGGACGTCCTCGGCGTCGTCCACCCAGGCCACCGCGCCGGCCGGCAGGTACTCGAGCAGCGTCGAGAGGCCGCCCGCGTGGAAGCCCGGGAGCAGCGCCTCCATCCCGAAGAAGGCCGCCCCGGCGTCGATGGCGTCGAGCACCTCGCGCACCTTGCTCGTCGGCCGGTCCACCTTCTCGGCGAGGTCGCGCACCGCGGCGCGGGCCGCCTCCTTTCCCGCGGCGGTGAAGAGCACCTCCCGGGCCGGCACGAGCACGAGCTCGTCCACGTCGCCGAGCGTTCGCTGGGAGCCGGGCTCGAAGGCCCGCGCACTCTCCACCTCGTCGCCGAAGAGCTCGAGCCTCACCGGCCGGGCGTGGAGCGGGCTCCACACGTCCACCACCGCACCGCGGATGGCGAAGGTGCCCGGGTCCTCGACGAGCGGCACGCGCAGGTAGCCCATCTCCACGAGCCGCGCCGCCAGCGCGTCGCGGTCCACCGTCACTCCCTTGCCGACGAGATCGAGGTGGCGCTCGAAGACGGCGCGCGGGACGGTGCGGCGCGCCAGGGCCCGCGCCGACACCACCACGGCCCGGACCGCGCCGCCGTGAAGGTGCAGCCGCGCCAGCGCCGCGAGCCGGTCCATCTCCAGGCTCCGGTCGGGCGAGAGGTCGTCGTAGGGGAGGATGGGGTCGGCGGGGACGCGCAGCACCGCCGGGGCCTCCGGCGCGCCCGGGCCGAGGAAGAACTCGAGGTCATGGGCCAGCCGGTCGGCCTGGTCCTCGTCGGCGGCCACGGCGAGGAGCAGGCGGCGCCCGCCCGGCCCGGGGGCCAGGATCTGGCGGGCGGCCAGGCCCCGGGCGGCGCCGGAGAGGCCGACGACGTCGGCCAGGCCAGCCTCGAGGGCGCGAAGCAGTTCGGGCCAGGGCGCCGGGGCAGTGGCCGCCAGGGCGGTCCGGGTGGCGGGGACGGAGTCGGCCATGGCCGGGGAGGGGATGGCTCGGTACTCTAACGGGTTTCCCCCCGCGACGCCGCGTCCGGGTGGCCCCGGCGTGGCCTCGCCCGGCGTCCTGCCGGCGCAGGACGGAGGCGTCCTTGATCGCCCGGGAGGGGGCGAATACACTCGCCGTCGGTCCCCGGGCTGATGGCCGCGGGGCTCGACGCCATGCTCGCCCCTCGCACCACACGACTGGCCTGGATCCCGGCGCTGGCGCTGGTCGCCGCCTGCGGCGGCCAGGAGCCGGTGCCGCGCGCCCAGGCCACGACGCTGGCGGCGACGCTGGCCCAGGCCTCCGGGCCGGGCACGGCCGAGCTGCGCGCCGGGGATCTGGCTGCGGCGCGCAGCGGCTTCGAGGCGGCGCTCCGGGCCGACCCGGACCGCATGGCCGCGCTGAACGACCTGGCGGTGGGCTACTACCTCGCCGGGCGCCTCGAGGCCGCCCGCCAGCTCCTCGACGAGGTGGTGGCGCACGGCGGGCCGCCCGAGCAGCAGGCCGCGCTGGTGAACCTGGGCGAGCTCTGTGCGCTCGAGGGCTATCTCTCCGCCGCGCAGGCCTACCTGGAGTCGGCCGCCGGCATCGACGCGTCCCGCGCCGCGCCGCTCATCGGGCTGGCGCTGCTCGCCGACGCCCGCGGCGACGCCGACGCCGCGCGGATGCTGCGGGACGCCCTGCGCCTGGACGCCGACGGCACCGCCCGCGGCTCGCTGGCCTTCGCCCACCCGGAGGGGCGCCAGCACCTCGAGGCGCTCGCCGCCGAGGCCGCCGGCGATCGGGCGCTGGCGCTCTCTCGCTGGCGAGAGCTGCGCGCCGGCAGGTTTCCCTCGCTGGCGCTCGCGGCGCAGCGCCACCTGGAAGAGCCGTAGCGGGTCGAGGCGAGATGCCGGCCCCCGGCGGCGAGCTCGACAGGCGAGAACGCGAGATCCTCCGCGCGCTGGTCCAGGACTACATCCACACCGGCGAGCCGGTGGCGAGCCAGCCCTTGCTGGCGCGCCACGGCCTCGACGTCTCCCCGGCCACGGTGCGCAACGTGATGGCCGACCTGGAGGCGCTGGGCCTCCTCGAGAAGCCCCACGCCTCGGCCGGGCGGGTCCCCACCGAGGCCGGCTACCGGCTCTACGTGGACCTGCTGCTCAAGGTTCGCCAGCCCTCCCCGGCCGACCGGGAGCTCATCGAGAAGGTGGCCCAGGGCGCGCCGGCGGTCGACCGCATGCTCGAGCGCACCGCCGAGCTGCTGCACGCGCTCTCGCACCACGCCGGCGTCGTCTCCACGCCGCGCCCGGTGTCCGACCCGACCCGCCACCTGGAGTTCGTGCGGCTGCGCGAGAACCGGGCGCTGGCGGTGTTCGTCTCGCAGGCCGGCATCGTCACCAACAAGCTGGTCCAGCTCGAGACCCCGCTCGGGCCCGCCGCGCTCGAGGCCGCCGCCAACTACCTGAACGAGAAGCTCGCGACCCGCACGCTCGGCGAGCTCCGCCAGGCGGTCCTGGACGACATGCGTCGGGACGAGAGTGCGCTGCGCGAGCTCCTGGCGAACGCGCTGAACCTCGCCGAGCGGGCGCTTCCCGCGCCCGGCGCGGCCGCCGCCGGCGTGCTGGTGGACGGGGAGGAGAGCTTCCTCGACGCGCCGGAGTTCGCCGACGTGGGCAAGGCGCGGATGCTGCTCCGGGCCTTCACCGAGAAGGACCGGATCCTGCGGGTGCTCGACCGGGTCCTGCAGGCGGGCGAGGTGCAGATCTTCATCGGGGCGGAGAGCGAGCTGGCGGAGGTGCACGGCGTCTCGGTGGTGGCGGCGCCCTACGGCCGCGACGGCCAGGTGCTCGGAGCGCTGGCGGTCATCGGGCCCACCCGCATGAACTACGCGCGCGTCATCCCGCTCGTGGACCTGACCGCCCGCGAGATCTCCCGGGCGCTCTCCGGCACGTCGGAATCCTGAGCGTCCGGGCGGGGTTGGCGGCCGGCGCCTTCCTTGCTGGCACCTCGCCCGTGTGCCATATTCCTGATTCCTCCCATGTCCGGCACGACCGAAAAAGGCAATCCGGCCGCGGAGATCCCTGCTGCAGAGGCGGCGCCGGCCTCCGCTGCGTCGGGCGAGGCCCGGGCCGACGACGAGGTGGTGGTGGAGGTCGAGGCCCCCGCGACGGGGCCGGGCGCCGGCGTCGAGGTGACCGCCGACCCGCTCGCGGCGGAGGTGGCCTCGCTGCAGGCCCGGCTCGACCTGTCGCAGGGAATGGCGCGCGCGACGATGGAGAAGCTCCGGGAGGAGCACGAGCGCTTCCTGCGCGCCACCGCCGACCTCGACAACTACAAGAAGCGCGCCGCCCGCGAGAAGGACGACCTGCAGAAGTTCGCGGCCGAGAAGCTCGTGAAGGACCTGCTCCCGGCGGTGGACAACCTGGAGCGGGCGCTGGCAGCGGCGCCCCCGGGCGACGCGCTCTCCGGCGGCGTGCGAATGGTGCTGAAGCTGCTCGAGGCGGCGCTCTCGCGCCATGGCGTCGAGCCGCAGAGCGCGCTCGGACAGCCCTTCGACCCGAGCCGTCACGAGGCGCTCATGAAGGTGGAGACCGCCGAGCATCCGCCGGGCCTGGTGCTGAGCGAGCACGGTCGGGCCTGGCTGCTGCGCGGACGGCTGCTGCGGCCGGCGATGGTGGCAGTGGCGGCGGCGCCGGCCGGGGCCGAGGTTGCGCCGGCGGGCCGGCCGGGCGGGACCGGGCCCGGGTAGCCGCGGGGAGACGGAATGGGCAAGGTCATCGGCATCGACCTCGGGACCACCAACAGCTGCGTCGCCGTGATGGAGCAGGGCGAGGCGGTGGTGATCCCCAACAGCGAGGGCTCGCGCACCACGCCCTCGATGGTCGCCTTCACCGAGGGTGGGGAGCGGCTGGTGGGCCAGATCGCCAAGCGGCAGGCCATCACCAACCCCGAGTCCACCGTGCACGTGGTGAAGCGGCTCATCGGCCGCAAGTTCGAGGACCGGGAGGCGAAGCGCACCGCCTCGCTGGTCCCGTACCGCATCGTCGCCGCCGAGAACGGCGACGCCTGGGTGGAGGTGCAGGGCAAGAGGTACTCCCCCGCGGAGATCTCGGCGATGGTCCTCGGCAAGATGAAGCAGACCGCCGAGGACTACCTGGGCGAGCCGGTCACCGAGGCCATCGTCACCTGCCCGGCCTACTTCAACGACGCCCAGCGGCAGGCCACCCGCGACGCCGGTCGCATCGCCGGGCTCAACGTGCTTCGCATCATCAACGAGCCCACCGCAGCGGCGCTGGCCTACGGCATCGACAAGCAGAAGGCCGGCAAGAGCGAGATCGTGGCGGTCTACGACCTCGGCGGCGGCACCTTCGACATCACCATCCTCGAGCTCAACCAGGGGGTCTTCGAGGTCAAGGCCACCAACGGCGACACCTTCCTCGGCGGCGAGGACTTCGACCAGCGCCTCATCGACTGGCTGGCGAAGCGCTTCCAGGACCAGACCGGGATCGACCTCAAGAAGGACCGCATGGCGCTGCAGCGGCTGAAGGAGGCCGCCGAGCGCGCCAAGCACGAGCTGTCGTCCGCCGGCGAGACGGAGGTGAACCTGCCCTTCATCACCGCCGACGCCACCGGACCCAAGCACCTCGCCGAGACCATCGACCGGGCCACGCTGGAGAGCCTGGTGGCCGACCTCGTCGACCACACCACCGAGCCCTGCAAGATCGCGCTCAAGGACGCCGGGGTCAGCGCCGCCCAGCTCGACACCGTGATCCTCGTGGGCGGCATGACCCGCATGCCGCGCGTGCAGGAGGTGGTGAAGAGGTTCTTCGGCAAGGAGCCCCACAGGGGGGTGAACCCGGACGAGGTGGTGGCGGTCGGAGCCGCCATCCAGGGCGGCGTGCTGAAGGGTGAGGTGAAGGACGTCCTGCTCCTCGACGTCACGCCGCTCTCCCTCGGCGTCGAGACCGCCGGTGGCGTATTCACCCGCATCATCGCCAAGAACACCACCGTGCCCTGCAAGAAGTCGCAGGTCTTCTCCACCGCCGTGGACAACCAGCCGCTGGTCAGCGTGCACGTGCTCCAGGGCGAGCGCGAGATGGCCGCCGACGACAAGACGCTGGCCCGCTTCGAGCTGGTGGGCATCCCCCCGGCGCCGCGCGGCGTTCCCCAGATCGAGGTCACCTTCGACATCGACGCGAACGGGATCGTCCACGTGTCGGCCAAGGACCTGGGCACCGGAAAGCAGCAGCAGATCCGCATCACCGCCTCCTCGGGGCTCAGCGAGGAGGAGATCCAGCGGATGATCAAGGACGCCGAGAGCAACGCCGAGGACGACAAGGCGAAGAAGGAGCTCGCCGACCTGAAGAACAACGCCGAGGGGCTCATCTACACGACCGAGAAGAGCCTGGAGGAGTACTCGAGCGCGCTGAAGCCCGAGGACCTCGGCGAGATCCACGCCGACCTGGAGGCGCTGCGGCAGGTGCTCCCCTCGGACGACCTCCCCAAGATCAAGGAGGCCCTGCAGCGGCTGGAGGGGTCCGCCTATCGCATCGCCGACGCCATCTACGCGACGCAGGGCGGAGGCGGCACCACCTGACGAGCCCGAGCGGCGCGCCCCGGCGAGCGCTCCACCGCGCGGCGGCCGGAGCGGTTGCCACCCCGCCCCGGCGACTTATGCTTCCGGCACCGCCGGACCCGTGTGCGCATGAACGTCGAAAAGAGGGACTACTACGAGGTTCTGGGGCTCGGGCGCGACGCCGTCCCGGACCAGATCCGCACCGCCTTCCGGCGCCTGGCGATGGAGTTCCACCCGGACCGCAACCCGGGGAACCCCGAGGCCGAGGAGCGCTTCAAGGAGGTCGCCGAGGCCTACGACGTCCTCTCCGACCCGGAGAAGCGAACCCGCTACGACCGCTTCGGACACGCCGGCGGCTTCCAGAGCCCGTTCGACGGCTTCGCCGGCGCCGGCTTCGCCGGCGGGAGCATCAACGAGATCTTCGGGGAGATCTTCGGCGAGATGTTCGGCGGCGGCCGCCGCCAGGCCCGGACCCGCGCGCGCGGCTCCGACCTCCGCTACCACCTGGAGCTGTCCTTCGAGGAGGCCGCGTTCGGCACCACCTCGCGCATCGAGATCCCACGCCCGGTCCGCTGCGAGAAGTGCCAGGGCTCCGGCGCCAAGCCCGGGACCCAGGCGAGGACCTGCCCCACCTGCCACGGCACCGGCGAGCTGCGGGTGAGCCAGGGCTTCTTCGTCATGGCCCGCACCTGCAGCCACTGCCAGGGCGAGGGCAAGGTCATCCCCGAGCGCTGCGGCGAGTGCGGCGGCTCCGGCTCCAACGTGGAGAAGGCCACCGTCGAGGTGAAGGTCCCGCCCGGCGTGGACACCGGCACCCGGCTCAAGCTGCGTGGCGAGGGGGAGCCGGCCCCCAGCCCGGCCGGGGAGCCCGGCGACCTCTACGTGGTCGTGCAGGTGCGCGAGCACCCCATCTTCCAGCGGCAGGACACCGAGGTGCTCTGCGAGCTGCCCATCTCCATCGCCCAGGCGACGCTGGGCGCCCAGGTGGACGTGCCGACGCTGGACGGGCCGCACAAGCTCAAGATCCCGGCCGGCACCCAGCCCGGCAAGACCTTCAAGCTGAAGGGAAAGGGGGTCCCGGCGCTCGGCGGCGGCGGCCGCGGCGACCAGCACGTGCACGTCCAGATCGAGATCCCCACCCACCTCTCCAAGGAGCAGCGCGAGCTCCTGGAGCGCTTCGCCGAGCTCTCCGGCGAGCAGACGAACCCGCGCGCCAGCAAGTTCTGGTCGAAGGTGGCCGTGATGCTCGGGAAGGCCTGATGCGCCGCGCGTCCCCTCTCGCCGCCGTGACCCTGGCGCTCCTGGCCGGCGCCTGCGCCGGCGACCGCAGCGCCGGCCCGTCGCGCGCCTCCCTGCCGCCTCCGGTCGAGACCTCGCCGTCGGCCGAGGCCGCCCGGGAGGTGGCGCGGCTGCGCGCCGCCGCCCCGTCGATGGCGCCCGACCGCGCCGCCGAGGCCTGGGAGCAGGTGGCGCGCCAGTACCCGTCCGCGGCCGAGGCGGCCGAGGCCCTGCTGGAGGCGGCGCGGCTCCGGCAGCGCGCCCGCCAGCCCGACCGCGCGGCCCGGGACGTCGGCGAGCTCTTGGGTCGCTACCCCCTCTCGCCGCTGGCGCCGCAGGCTCGCCTCCTCTACGGCCTGGCCGAGCTGGAGGCCGGCCACCCCGACGAGGGGATGCAGGCCCTGGAGGCGATCTGGAAGGAGACCCCGGCAGACCGCCGGGCCGGGGCGGCGGTGCGGATCGCCGACGCGGCCGAGACCGGCAAGCTCTGGCCGCTGGCGGCGCGCTGGCGGGCCGAGGCGGCGGAGGCGTCGAGCGGCGCCGACCGCGAGCGCGAGCTGGCCCGGGCGGTGGAGGTGGTGGACGCGCGGCTGACGCGGCTGCAGCTGGCGCGCCTCGCCGAGGAGCTCCCGGACGGCTCGCCGCTGGCGCCGGCGGTGGGGATGAAGCTCGCCAAGGTCTACCAGCACCTGGGAGAGCTCGATCTGGCGGAGAAGGCCGCGCGCGAGCAGCTGAAGCGCTGGCCCCAGGGCGCCTACGCCGCCGAGGCGCGGGCGATGGTGGAGCGCATCGAGCGGCGCGGCCGGTCCGACCCGCGCCTCATCGGGGTGGCGGCGCCGCTCTCCGGCAAGTTCAAGCCCTGGGGCGACGCCATCCTGCAGGGGGTGGCGCTGGCCGTGCCCGACGGCAGCGGCATGCGGGTCGTGACCCGCGACACCCGCGGCGACGCCGACGGCGCGGTGGAGGCGCTCCGGCAGCTCGCCGCCGACGGGGCGGTGGCGGTGATCGGCGGCGTCACCAATGCCGAGGGGCCGCGGGCCGCGGCGGTGGCGCAGGAGCTGGGGCTGCCGCTCCTCTCGCTCTCCAAGGTGGAGGGGGTCACCGGGACCGGGCCCTGGGTGTTCCGGGTCATGCTCACCGCGGGGGCCCAGGCGGCCGCGCTGGCGCGCTTCGCGGTGGAGACGAGGGGCCTGCGCCGCTTCGCCGTGCTCTACCCCGACATCCCCTACGGCACCGAGCTCATGGCGGCCTTCTGGGACGAGGTGGAGCGTCGCGGCGGCGAGTTCCGCGGTGCCGGGATGTACGAGGCCGACCGCACCACCTTCGTGCCCCTGGTGAAGGACCTGGTCGGGAAGCTCCAGCTCGACGAGCGCCCGGACTGGGCGGAGGCCCAGCACGAGGCCCTGAAGGGGATCACCGACCCCTACCGCCGCGCCAAGGCGCTCGAGAAGGCGCGCAAGGAGCTGCCGCCCATCGTCGACTTCGAGGCCGTCTTCATCCCCGACTTCGCGCGGAACGTGACGCAGCTCGCACCGGCGCTGGCGGTGGAGGACGTGGTCACCACCTGCGACCCGCGCGAGCTGGAGCGGATCCGCAAGGTGACCCCCTGGGAGGTCCGCCCGGTGCAGCTCCTCGGGGCCAACGGATGGGACGACCCGGCGCTCTTCGAGAAGGCCGGGCGCTACGTGGAGTGCGCGGTCTTCGTGGACGGCTTCTTCGCCGGCTCGGAGCGCCCGGCGACGAAGGACTTCGTGCAGGGCTTCCAGCAGCGGAACGGCCGGATCCCGTCGATCCTGGAGGCGAGCGCCTACGACGCCGCGCGGATGGTCGTGCAGGTGGTGGGGAAGGAACGGGCGGAAGGGCGCGAGGCGGTGAGGGCGGCCCTGGCGGGGCTGCGCGGCTTCCCGGGCGCCACCGGCGACCTGGCCTTCGACGCGCGAGGGGAGCCGGTGCGGGAGCTCTTCTTCCTCACCGTGGACCGGACCGGCGTCCACGAGATGACGGCCGCCGAGCTGGCCGGGCCGGCGCCGGGCAACCCGTAGGCGCCCGGGACCAGGGAGGGGCCGATGGACGGGCGCAGGCGCTGGATGCCGGCGGTGAACGCCGCGCTCTTCGTCCTCACCATCGCCACCACGGTGCTGGCCGGTGCGGGCAGCGTCCCGCTCCCGCAGGGCGGCCTCGACGTCCGCGGCGTGGTGGAGGCCGGCCTCCCCTTCTCCGCGGCGCTCGTCGGCATCCTGCTCGCCCACGAGATGGGGCACTACCTGCTGGCGCGCGGCTGGCGCGTCAGCACCACCCTCCCCTTCTTCCTCCCCGTGCCGTTCGGAGTCGGCACGCTGGGCGCGGTCATCCGCATCCGCTCCCCCATCCCCACCCGCGACGCCGAGATCGACATCGGCGTCGCCGGGCCCATCGGAGGGCTGCTCGTCGCCGTTCCCCTCTACGCCTGGGGTCTCGCCCACTCCGAGGTGCGCGCGGTCGGCGAGGTCGTCTCCTCCAATGGCGGCTCGCCCTGGGCGCTCGTCACCGCCTGGATGCAGGGGCTGCCCATCGCCGCCGGCAGCGGCGACGTGCAGCTCATGGGCGAGAGCCTGGCCACCTGGGCCATCGGCAAGGCGGTGGTGGGGAGCCTGCCGGCCGGCCAGGACGTGGTCCTCCACCCGGTGGCCTTCGCGGCCTGGATCGGGCTCTTCGTCACGGCGCTGAACCTCATCCCGCTGGGGCAGCTCGACGGCGGCCATGCCATCTACGGCCTCTTCGGCCAGCGCCGCGCGCTGTGGATCTCGCGCACCATCTCCTGGGGGCTCCTCCTGTCGGGGATCTTCCTTTCCTGGAACTGGCTCGTCTGGTGGGCGCTGACCCGGTTCGTGGTGAAGCTCACCCACCCCCCGGCCCTCGACGAGGCGCCTCCCAGGCTCGGGCGCCGCGGGCTGGCGGTGGCGGCCCTGCTGCTCTTCGCCGCGACCTTCGTCCCGGTGCCCATCCAGCTCTAGGGGCGCGCCGCGGGGCGGCGCCTGCCCGTGGGCCGTGCTAGAAACCGGTGCACCGGCAATGAAGATCCTCTGCGAGTCCTGCGGCGCGCTCTGCGAGGGGCGGCTCGTCGGCCGCCCCGGCGGGGCCGTGCTCTCGTGTGCCGCCTGCGGCGCGGAGACGGCGGTGGCGGAGGAAGGGCCGGACCCGGAAGCCACGGTGCGCGGCCCTTCCCCGGCCCTCCCTTCCGGCGAGGAGGACGCCTGGGCGGCCCTGGCCGCGAGCTGGAGCGACCAGGGCCTGCACCGCGCCTTCCTGGCCCGCTTCGCCGATCTGGAGGGGCTGGCCCGCGCCGGAGCCCGCTACCGCGAGGTGCTTGCCACCCGACCCTCCGACCCGGCGGCGCTGCGCGCCCGCGACGAGATCCTGAAGCGCGCCACCGCCCTGGGCCTCGCGGTGATGCCCCGCACGGAGCCGCGCCGGCCGCTGCCGCCCGCGGTGAAATGGGGCGCGGTGGCCCTGCTCGTCGGCGCGCTGCTCGGAGCCGCGGTCTGGGTGGTGTGGACGCTGGCCGGCCTGGGGACGCTCGGCTGATGCCGGTCATGGCGCCGAGCGCGCTCGAGGCCGTGCTGGCTCCGGGCGGAGCGCTCTCGCGGGCCCTGCCGGGCTACGAGCCCCGGCCCGACCAGCTCGGCATGGCCCAGGCCGTGGCCCGGGCGCTCTCGTCGCGACGCTACCTCATCGCCGAGGCCGGGACCGGCACCGGGAAGACGCTCGCCTACCTCGTGCCGGCGGTGCAGTCCGGCCGCCGCATCGTGGTCTCCACCGCCACCAAGACGCTCCAGGAGCAGATCTGGTTCCGCGACCTGCCGCTCCTGCGCGACCAGTGCGGGATGGAGATCTCGGCCGCATACCTGAAGGGCCGGTCGAACTACTACTGCCTGGCGCGTGGCGAGGAGTTCGAGCGTCACCCCACCTTCCCGGCTCGCCAGGAGGCGGCGCTCTGGCCCCGCATCCGCGAGTGGGCGGCGAGCACCGGGACGGGCGATCGGGCCGAGATCGACCTGCCCGACGGCTACCTCGCCTGGCGCGAGCTCTCGGCCACCGGCGACACCTGCCTGGGGCGGGAGTGCCAGCGCTACGAGGAGTGCTTCGTCACCCAGGCGCGGGCTCGCGCCGCCCAGGCCGACGTGGTGCTGGTGAACCACCACCTCTTCTTCGCCGACCTGGCGATGCGCACCTCGCGGGCCGGCGTCGAGGTCCTGCCGCCGTACGAGGCGGTGATCTTCGACGAGGCCCACGCCATCGAGGACGTGGCCTCCGAGTACTTCGGGCTGCAGGTGTCGTCCTGGCGGGTGGAGGAGCTGGCGCGCGACGCCCAGCGGGCGGTGGCCGATCGGCCCGACCTGGCGTCGCTCCTGAAGCGGACCACCCATGAGCTCTCCAGGGCCGGGGAGCGCTTCTTCGGCGAGGTGGGCCGCGCGCTCGCCGCCGAGGCCGGCCGCGGGCCGGGCGCGCGCGGGCGGCGCCGCGCCGAGGACGAGAGCCTGCGGGCCCCGCTCACCGAGGCCATCCTCGGGCCGCTCTCGCGCGATCAGGCCCGGCTCGACGAGGCGCTGGAGGAGCTCCGCGGCGAGCTCGCCGAGAGCCCGTCGCCGATGCTGGTCCAGGTGGCGAGGCGCGCCGCCGAGCTGAGGGTGGAGCTGGCGGCGGTGACGGCCATGAAGGAGCCGTCGCGGGTCTTCTACGCCGAGGCGCGTGGGCGCGGCGTGTTCCTTCGGGCCGCCCCCATCCACGTCGCCGACGAGCTCGCCGCCCGGCTCTACGCCGCCACCGACACGGTGATCTTCACCTCCGCCACGCTGGCCACCCAGGGGAACTTCGGGTACTTCCGCCGCCAGGCCGGGCTCGGGGAGGACCTGGAGCTCGACGAGCGGGTCTTCCCCGGCCCCTTCGACTACTCCCGCCAGGCGGCGCTGGTGGCGCCGGCGCGGATGCCCGACCCGAACCAGCCCGGCTTCCTGCCGGCGGCGGCCCGGGCCATCCGCGACCTCACCGAGGTCACCGGCGGCCGGGCCTTCGTCCTCTGCACCTCGGTGCGGAACATGCTGGCGTTGCGCGAGGCGCTCGCCGACCTGCCCTACCAGCTGCTGCTCCAGGGCGAGCGCCCCAAGCACCGGCTGCTCGAGGCCTTCCGGGAGCGGCCGTCGGTCCTCTTCGCCACCCAGAGCTTCTGGGAGGGCGTGGACGTGCCCGGCGAGGCGCTGTCGCTGGTGATCATCGACCGGCTGCCCTTCGCGCCCCCAGGTGACCCGGTGGTCGCGGCGCGCCTGCGGGCGCTCGACGAGGCGGGACGGGACGGCTTCAGCGAGCTCTCGGTGCCGGCGGCGGCGCTGCAGCTGCGCCAGGGCTTCGGGCGGCTGGTCCGCTCCCGCAGCGACCGGGGCATCGTGGCCGTGCTCGACCCGCGGCTGACGACCCGCGGCTACGGCCGTGCCTTCCTGCAGAGCCTGCCGCCGGCGCCGCTGCTCCGCACCGTGGAGGAGGCCCGGCGCTGGTGGGAGGGGCGCCCACCCGGGCGCTGACCCCCCAAGGTTGCGCTGCCGGTTGGATGGGTCGGTGGTATTGGGATACTTTTCCGGGCGGGCGATGGGTTCCCAGACGGGGGTTCGGGCAGGTTCATGGTGACCTTCAACAACGAGACCCGCGAGCTGGCGGTGAAGGTCGTGTATTACGGCCCCGCCCTGTCGGGGAAGACCACCAACCTCCAGGCCCTGTTCCAGAAGATCGAGGCCAAGGTGCGCGGCCGCCTGATGACCATCGACACCAAGGACGACCGCACGCTCTTCTTCGACATGATGCCCGTGTTCTTCAAGACCGCGGCGGGCGTCAAGGTGAAGCTCAAGCTCTACACCGTGCCCGGGCAGGTGATGCACGAGTCCACCCGGCGCATCGTGCTCCAGGGGACCGACGCGGTGGCGTTCGTCGCCGACGCGCGGCGCTCCGAGGCCGGCCCGACGCTCGCCTACTGGAACAACATGCTGCGGAACCTCGAGGCCAACGGCCTCGACCCGCGCACGCTGCCCATCGTGATCCAGAAGAACAAGATGGACCTGCCGGACCTGCGCGACGACGACTTCGCCGACCTGCGCCAGTCCGCCAACGCCCCGGTGGTGCCGGCGGTGGCGGTCCGGGGCGAGGGCGTGGTGGAGACGCTGCACGCGCTGCTCCAGCTCACCTACCGCGAGATGGAGCAGCGCATCGGGCTCGGCTCGCGCTGGCGCATCGGGGAGCGCGAGTTCCTCGACGCGGTCTTCACCCACGTGGACGTGAAGGGGACCCGGCTGCCGGTGGCGGGAGGGGCCTCTTGACCCTCCCCGCCTCGATCCTGCAGCAGCCCATGCCGCTCGGGGACCTGCTCGACCTCAAGTCCTTCGGCGAGGTCTGCCAGTCCTTCGCCGAGCTCTACCGGATCGGCATCAAGATCTTCGACGCCGCCGGCAACAAGCTCGTGGACGTCAAGGTCGGCAACGCCGACTTCTGCGGCTACATCTGGCAGAAGCCCGACGGCCGGTCCCAGTGCATCGCCACCGTGCAGCGGGTGAAGGGGGAGCCGGTCGCCGAGGAGGCGACCCCCACCATCTTCGACTGCTTCTCCGGGTGCCGCTACGCGGTGCAGCCCGTGCTCTACGAGGGGGACGTCATCGGCCGCGTCGTCTTCGGCCCCTTCGTGCCCGACGACCTGGTGGCGCTGCCGAGCAGCCTGACGTCGATCTCCGCCGACTTCGACGACCGGCTCGCCGCCGGCTACATGCAGAACATCCGGCGCGTGCCGCGGGCCACCGCCGAGAAGGTGCTGAAGCACTTCGCCGAGATCATCGACGTGCTGGTCTTCAGCGGCCACAAGAACCTGCTCACCGCCCGGCTGCACATCGAGGCGGTGCAGGAGAGCTACCGCGAGCTGCAGGACAAGAACCTCCAGCTGCAGGAGACCTACCACGCGCTCAAGGAGCTCGACCGGCTCAAGTCGAACTTCCTGGCCACCATGAGCCACGAGCTGCGCACGCCGCTGACGAGCGTCATCGGCTACTCGGAGATGATGCTGGAGGGGCTGGGCGGGCCGCTCACCGCCGAGCAGCGGGAGTACCTGCAGATCATCATGGAGAAGGGCGAGAGCCTGCTGCAGCTCATCACCTCCATCCTCGACATCTCCAAGATCGAGGCCGGGCGCGTGAAGCTGGTGCTGGCCGAGGTGGACGTCGCCACCGTCATGCGCGACGCGGTCTCCACGGTGATGCCGCTGGCCCGCAAGAAGGGGCTGCGCCTCACCTGGCAGCCGGCGCCGCTGCCCCGGGTGCAGGCCGACCGCGAGAAGCTCCGCCAGTGCCTCATCAACCTGGTGAACAACGCGGTGAAGTTCACGCCGCCGGGCGGCGCGGTCACCGTGGAGGCCAGGGCCCTGCCCGGCGAGCGCGTGGCGCTGGCGGTGGCGGACACCGGAATCGGCATCCCCACCAGCCACCTGCCGCGGGTCTTCGACGTCTTCTACCAGGTGGACGGCTCCTCCACGCGCGAGTTCGGCGGCGCCGGGCTCGGGCTGGCCATCGTCAAGAGCTACGTGGAGGCCCACGGCGGCGAGGTGGCGGTCGAGTCGTCCGAGGGCCAGGGCACCACCTTCACGCTGGTGCTGCCGGTGACGGCACGCGGCACCGCGGTGGGGCCGGCGCAGCAGGCGGTGGCGGCGGGGGTCGCCTCCGGCGCGGCGGCGAGCACGTCGCCGGCCGCGGCGGCGGGGTAGCCCCTCCCGGTGCGGCCGCTCGGCGAGTTCGAGCTCATCGAGCTGTTCACCCGGGGGATGCCCGGGGGCGGCCCGGACGTGGTGGTGGGCATCGGCGACGACGCCGCGGTGCTCAGACCGCCCCCCGGCCAGTTGCTGGTCGCCACCGTGGACGCGGTGGTGGACGGGGTCCACTTCGGGCCCGGGTTCACGCCGGCGGACGTGGGCTGGAAGGCGCTGGCGGTGAACCTGTCCGACGTGGCGGCGATGGGCGCCCGGCCGCTCTGGGCGCTGGTGGCGCTGGGGACCCCGCGCGGGGAGGACCCGGCTCGGCTGGCGGCCATGGGGCGCGGCCTGGCCGCCTGCGCGCGGGAGAGCGGCACGGCGGTCGTCGGCGGGAACGTCACCGCGGCCCAGCAGCTGTCACTGACCGTCACGGTGGTGGGGAGCGTTCGGCCCCGGCACGTGCTCCTCCGCTCCGGTGCGCGGGTCGGCGACCTGCTCCTGGTGTCGGGGACGCTCGGCGACGCGGCGCTGGGCCTCGAGCCGGGGGCGGCCCCGGCGCTGGTGCGGCGACAGCGCCGCCCGGTGCCACGCCTGGGGCTGGGGCGCGCCCTGGCCGGGATCGCGCGGGCGGCCATCGACGTCTCCGACGGGCTGGTGCAGGACCTCGGGCATCTCTGCCGGGCCTCCGGGGTGGGAGCGGTGGTGGAGGTGGAGCGGCTGCCGCTCTCCCGCGCCGGCCGCGCGGCCGTGCGCGGGCGCGAGGAGCCCTGGGGGGCGGCGCTGTCGGGCGGCGAGGACTACGAGCTCCTCCTGGCGGTGCCGCCGCGGCGGCTCGCCGCGG
>Ga0209253_10000519_pt1 | contig 33452 bp, 29 predicted proteins | sample FrelakmetBRP12BR_FD_187145 | JGI IMG/M metagenome (GOLD analysis project Ga0209253, IMG submission 187145) | Freshwater lake sediment microbial communities from the University of Notre Dame, USA, for methane emissions studies - BRP12 BR (SPAdes)... | ecosystem: Environmental > Aquatic >... | reverse complement strand
GAGCCCGTCGGCCAAGGCCAGCCGCAAGGCCCGCAGGATCGGCAGGACGACATGGCTCGGAGAGACGAGATTGATGTTGCGGGCGCCCTGGGCCTGGAGGCCGAGCATCATGGCGGCCAGCGCCTCGTCGGAGACGGGGTCGCCCTCGAGAAGCCAGCTCAGCTGGTAGTTCTGGCAGAACAGGCACTTGAGGTTGCAGCCGGAAAAAAAGACCGTCCCCGAGCCGGACCGGCCGCTGATCACCGGCTCTTCGCCGAAGTGGAGCAGGGCGTGGGAGACCGCGGCGAGCCTTCCTGTCCGGCAGACGCCGCCCGCGCCGGCGGTCCGGTCGACCCGGCAGTCGCGGGGGCAGAGCGTGCAGTCCCTCTCGAGCGGGGACAGGCGGTCGAGGGCCTTCTCGACCAGCTCCAGCTTACGAGACTTCGTCGCCATGAGGCTATCCTATCATGAATTGATTCACAGACCCGGTCCGGGTATAGTAGGGGGCCCATGGAATTCCTCAAGAAGATCATCGACATCGCCCTGCACCTCGACAAGTATCTCAGCGGCGTTATCCAGCAATACGGCCTTTGGACCTACGCCATCCTCTTCCTGATCATCTTCATCGAGACGGGCTTTGTCGTCATGCCCTTTCTGCCGGGGGACTCGCTGCTGTTCGCGGCCGGGACCTTTGCCGCCCTGAAGGCCCTCAAGGTCGGCTGGCTCATCCTGGCCCTCTCGGCGGCGGCGGTCATCGGCGATACCGTCAACTACTGGGTCGGGCACCGCGTCGGCCCCAAGGTCTTCTGCCGGGACGACGCCCGGTTCTTCAAGAAGGAATACCTCGACCGGACCCACGCCTTCTACGAAAAGCACGGCGGGAAGACCATCATCATCGCCCGGTTCGTGCCCATCATCCGCTCGTTCGCGCCCTTCGTGGCCGGCATCGGCCGGATGAGCTACGGCCGATTCCTCGCCTTCAACGTCATCGGTGGGATCGGCTGGGTCGTCCTGCTCGTCGGGGCCGGCTATTTCTTCGGGAACATCCCACTGGTTAAAAACAACTATTCCATCGCCATCCTGGCCATCATCGCCATATCGACGGTGCCCGTCGCCGTGGAATACTTGAGGCACCGCCGGGCCAAGGCGAAGACCGTTCCGCCCGCGCCCAGTTGTCCCCCTGATTCGCCCATTCGGTGACGTTGTATTCACCAATTCGGTGACACACAACTAAGCTCACTTAATTCATCACCGGAGACGCCCGCCTCGGATCACGGCTGAACGTTGGGGCCAGTTAAGTGTATTGAGTTGTGTGTCACCGTTTCCCGGGGCGGAGAGATCGGGCGATCCGGAGCATCTCCTTCGAGTGCAGGGCGTGGGGAGCGGTCATGTCCGTGTGGAGGGGCGTCAGTGAGATGTAGCCGGCGTGGGCGGCCATGACGTCGGTCCCGGAATCGCCGACCCGGCGCGGCGTGCCCGTCCCGATCCAGTAGTAAGTCGAGTTGCGCGGGTCGGTCTTCTCGATGATCTCCGGGTCGTAGAACTTCCAGCCCAGCCGGGTGATCTTGACCCCCTTGACGGGCGGGGGCGGGATGTTGACGTTGAGGGCCGTTCCGGCCGGCAGGCCGCCGGCCAGGACGCCCGCGGCGATCGTCCGGACGACACCGGATGCGTGGTCCAGGTCGAAGCGTCCCCGCGCGTCGGGAAGGAGCGAGACGGCGATCGAAGGGACGCCGAGAAAGGTCCCCTGGATGGCCCCGGCGACCGTCCCCGAGTAGTTGATGTCCTGCTGGCCCAGGTTCGGTCCGGGGTTCATGCCCGAGATGATGAGGTCGGGGCGGCGGGGGAGGAATTTCTGGACCGCGAAATAGATGCAGTCGACCGGCGTCCCCTCAACGGCCCAGACGCGCGGCTTGACCCGCTGGGCACGCAGAGGCCGGCGCAGCGTAACGGCCAGGGAGCAGGCGCTCCTCTCCCTATCCGGGCCCACGATGTAGGTCGTGCCGAGAGCCCGGAGCGTCCGGAACAGGACCTGGATCGTATCGCAGAAAAATCCGTCGTCGTTGGTCAGGAGGATCGCCGGGCGCGCGGCGCCCGCGGCCTTGGAGGGGGTCTTCACGCCGGTTTCTTGATCATGACCAGGAGCATCTTGAACCGCGTCACGGCCTTGAGGGCGTGCGGCACGGCCGCCGGCATGATGATCATCTCGCCGGGCTTGATCCGGTTGACCTTACCGCCGATCGCGATATCGGCCTCTCCGTCGAGGTCGATGACCATGGCGTCGAAGGGGGCGGTGTGCTCGCTGAGCTGTTCTCCCTCGTCGAACGCGAACGCCGTCACCGTCCCCGTGGACTGGCTGACGACCTCGCGGCTGACGATGGCGCCGTCCTGGTAGGCGACGAGCCCGGCCAGGGCGATGGCCCGGGCCTTCAGGTCCTCGGTGCTCTTTTCTTTCTTCATGGCGGACATGTGATTCCCCCTCACTTGAGCAAAAAAAATGGTCGGGACGGGCGGATTCGAACCGCCGACCCCATGCACCCCAAGCATGTGCGCTACCAGGCTGCGCCACGTCCCGGACCAGGGCTCCCTATTATAACAGAAACTGACCTGATTTATTCACAAAAACGCCCTGTTTTTTCTCCATTGTTATTGGCGTTTTTACCCTTCGGGCGAACCGATCCGGCCCCACCTGCTTCGTTCTCGGGGTTCGCAGTACTGAAGAGTACAGCTTCACCCCTCGGGCCTCGCATCTGAGGGCCGCCTCGATTCGTGAATAATTCAGGTCAGGGGGGATTTAGGGTTTTTTCTTGCGGCCGCCGTCGAGCGACGAGACGATGTCCTGGAGCTCGTCGCGGACGTTGTTGAGGGTCTTGCGGAGCTTCTCCGGGGGAACGGGATTCGAGCGCGTGAGCCCGAATTCGTCCTCGATCCGCCTCTTGATGCCGGCCTTGGTCAGCGTGTTCGCGGCCAGGAGCTCGCGGATCCGGGCGATGATGGCCACGTCCTGCTGGCGGAAGAACTTCTCGCCGCTCCCCGTCAGCCCGGCGCTGAGGAAGGGGAAGTCCTCTTCCCATGCGGCCAGGGTGGCCGCGTCGACGCCCGTCATGCGGGTGACCTCGTCGATCTTGTAGACGAGCTTCGCCTTGGCCTTGTCGTCCTTGAAGAGGTTGGGTTGCGCGGCGTCTTTTCTCATCGGGCGTCGAAGGGCCAACATTAGCATTTTCTTGCGGTTTGGTCAAGGCGCGGAGCGGGCCCGGGCGCGCCGGTTATGATATAATCCGGGGACGGCGGCGCCCATGGACGCGAAGAGAAAGGACCGGGACAAGGAAACGCACACGCCGCTCGCCGAGCGGATGCGGCCGCGGACGTTCGACCGCGTCTACGGCCAGGACCACATCCTCGGGAAGGGCAAGCTCCTCTCCGAGCTCATCGAGTCGAACCGGCTCGTCTCCATCATCTTCTGGGGCCCTCCCGGCTCGGGCAAGACGACCCTGGGCACCATGCTGGCGCACCAGTTCGACCTGCCCTGCGAGTTCTTCAGCGCCGTCCTGTCCGGCATCAAGGAGGTCAAAGAGTTCATGGCCCGGGCCGAGCAGCAGCGGAGGCTCTTCGGCAAGCCCATGGTCCTCTTCATCGACGAGATCCACCGCTTCAACAAGGCCCAGCAGGCCGCCTTCCTGCCGTACGTCGAGAAGGGCGACATCATCCTCTTCGGCTCGACGACGGAGAACCCCTCCTTCGAGGTCATCGCCCCGCTCCTGTCCCGGACGCGCGTCCTCGTCCTCAAGGAGCTCGACCGGGGGGCCCTCGGCCGGATCATCCGCGACGCCCTGGAGGACCAGGACCGCGGGCTCGGCGCCTCGGGCTTGGACATCGACCCCGGCGCCCTGGACATGCTGACCGATTTCGCCAACGGCGACGCCCGCCGCGCCCTGAACACGCTGGAGATCGCCGCCGGTCTGGCCCGGACGAAGATGATCACCATGGAGAACGTCCAGGAGGCCCTCCAGAAGCGGACCCTCCTCTATGACAAGTCGGGTGAGGAGCACTTCAACCAGATCTCGGCCCTTCACAAGAGCCTGCGCAATAGTGACGTCGACGCCGCGCTCTATTGGCTCGTCCGGATGCTGGCCTCGGGTGAGGACCCGCTCTATGTCGCCCGCCGCATGGTCCGCTTCGCTTCCGAGGACATCGGGCTGGCCGACCCGCAGGCGCTGGCCCTGACCCTCCACGCAAAAGAGGCCTATGATTTCCTGGGATCTCCGGAAGGGGAGCTGGCCTTGGCCGAAGCCGTCGTCTACCTCGCCGCCGCGCCCAAGAGCAACCGGATCTACGCGGCCTACGGCGCCGTCCAGAAGGAGGTCGAGCGCAGCCCGCATGAGCCCGTGCCCCTCAACATCCGCAACGCCGTGACCTCCCTGATGAAGGAGATCGGCTACGGCAAGGAATACCAGTACGCCCACGACAGCGCCCTGGCGACGACCGACATGGAGACCATGCCCGAACGGCTCAGGGGCCGGAAGTACTACGAGCCGGGGACCTTGGGCTTCGAAAAGGAGATCCGCAAGCGGATCGACTGGTGGGAGGGCCTGAAAGCGCGGATCAAGCAGGGGACGGGCCCGGAGAAACCGGGAGAGGGCGGAGAAAAGCCCTAGGCCTCAGCCATCGGCAGGAGGGGGCGGGGCGTCCTTGTCCTCCCTTTCCTTGAACAGATAATAAACTTCCCAGCTGATGTCGTCGGCCAGGCAGCCGATGCATGACTTCGGCGTCGTCGCGATCTCGTCGTCGGCGATCTTGTCCTTGAGGATCTTCTTGACGATGCGGCGGATCTTGTACAGCAGGATGTAGTTGACCATGCCCGGCTCTCAGGCGGAAATCATACCAGTTTATCCGGCCTCGCGCAAAACAGCCTTGTTCTCACCATGCCGGATCTTAATGAGTTGATATATAATGCAACCACAGAATGAAAAGAAGCGCGGTCCTCAGAACTGGAGCCGTTCTCAGCATGCTGCTGGCGGGGTGCGCGGCCCCGGGAACAAAGCCCCTCGTCGATCCTTTCCCGCTGCGGTTCCCGCTGGCCGAGGCCGGCTCGCTCGATATCGACGGCCGCATCGTCGGGCAGCCGCTGGCCCGGGACGGGATCGTTTATCTCGCCACGAGCGATGGCTTCCTGACGGCCGTCGTCGTCCCCGCAGGCAGGATCTTCTGGCGTTTCCGCGCCGGCCATCCCTTTTCCCGGGGCCCTGAGCTCGGGCAGGGCCATATCATCATCCGCGACGACGCCGGCACTCTTTACGTTCTCGACAGGAAGGGCTCGCTCGTCCTCAGATCCGATCTGCCATGGGATATATCCACGGCCATCCGGGAGAGCCAGAGCATGATCTTCTTCGGGACCGAGGACGGGAAGATCGTGATGTTCGACCCCACCGGGGCTGGGAATGTCATCTGGGAATCCCGGTTCGATGCGATCTTCTCCGCCGGCCCCGCGTTTGCCGGGGACCTGATCTTTTTTGGAACCAAGGACGGGCGTCTCCTGGCGATCGATTGGAATGGCGCGACGGTCTGGACGTTCAACGCCGATGGGGCGGTCGCCGCCGATCCGATCGTCGACGGGAACCGGCTGTTCCTTGGCACGGAGAACAGTCGCTTCACCTGCCTGAACGCCCGTACCGGCAAGGTAGCCTGGTCCCGCCGGCTCCAGGGAGCCCCTCTTCATCCGGCTATCGTCCGAGGGGGGAAGCTCGTCGTCCCGGCGTCCAACAGCGTCGTTTATCTCCTTTCCAGCCGGGGTGGATCGATCCTCTCTTGGGAGAACATCCCGTCACGGATCATCTTTCCGCTTGCCGCGGCCGGTCTATACGCCCTCGTTTCTTCAGCGACGCCGGATCTCATGGCTCTCGATCTGCTGACAGGCAAGAAGGCTGGCCAGCACACCGCCTCAGGCCCTCTCGCGGCCGCGGCCCTGTGGGCCTCCCCGTACGTCGTCGTCTTCGAGGAGGCCGCGGATTCAGGCCAGCAACGGATCGTCATACTCAGGTCCCGATGAAGATCCTGGCCGCCGCCGATATTCATGGGAAACGTCTTTTCTACGAGTCGCTGCTGGATGCCGCAAAGCCTTCGGACGCCCAGGCCATCGTCCTGGCGGGTGATCTGCTCGGCTATCCGCCCGGCTTCGACAAGGCCGAGGACGCCCAGAGGGCAGATGCGAAGAATATCCTGAGTTTGTTGAAGACATCGCTGGTGCCCATCTTCTATATCATGGGGAACGACGATCTGGTCGAGCTCGACCCCGGCCCGGGACTGGTGCGGTCGATCCACGGCCTACGGCTCGACCTGGGTCGATACAATTTCGTGGGCTATCGATTCTCCCTGCCCTTCATGGGGGGGCTCTATGAGAAAAACGAAGAGGATATCGAGCGCGATCTGGCTGATCTGGCCGAGCTCGCGGACGACCATACAATCTTCGTGACCCATAGTCCCGCAAAGGGCATTCTCGACAGGACCATGCTTCAAACTCACGCGGGAAGCACATCGATCTTGGATTTCGTGAACAAAGCGCGCGTCCGTGCGCATATCCACGGTCATATCCACGCCGGTTTCGGGAGGGACGGTCGGCATTTCAACGTGGCGGCGCTTCCGAACGCGATGGCCATGCTGATCGAGGTAGATCAGATGACCCATCATGTGCTCAATCTGGCCGGCGGCTGAGTGTGCGGCCCGCTGGCCGGGGCCCGGTTCCCCCGGGAGACCCTGGACATGCCTGCCCTAATGGGATTATCCTTGCGAAGACGGGACGGAGGATATCATGAAGAAGATCGGCATCATCATCTGCAGCCGTTACCAATCCTGCGGCGGCGGGAAGTGCTTCAGGGCCGTCCGGGAGCGCGCCGGCGGCTTCGCCCGTTATCCCAAGGACGAGCCTCTTGAGGTCGTCGGCTTCTCCAATTGCGGGGGCTGCCCCGGGGGCAACATCGAGTATGTCCCGGAGGAGATGAAGAAGAACGGCGCCGAGATCATCCACCTGGCCACCGGCTTCGTCGTCGGCTATCCCCCGTGCCCGTACATCCCCCAGTTCAAGCAGTTCATCGAGTCGAAGTACGGCCTCCCCGTCGTCGTCGGCACGCACCCCATCCCCCTGAAGTACTATGAAGCCCATCAGAAGCTGCCCTATTGGAAAGACATGAATATGGCCGAGATCGCCGGCGGCCTGATGGAGGAGGACCGGGCGATCATGGAAGCGTATAACTGAAAGGAGACCGGAGATGACCCGCGACGAAGCCCTCGACCTGCTCAAGAGCCACCTCAAGAACAAGAACTTGATCAAGCACTGCCTGTCCGTCGAGGCCTGCATGCGGGCCCTGGCCGTGCGCCTCGGCCACGACCCCGAGCCGTGGGGCTTGGCCGGCATCCTTCACGACCTGGACTACGAGGTGACGGACAAGAGCCCCGAGCTCCATACGACCGAGACGGTCAAGGTCCTCCGGGAAAAGGGCATCGCCGAGCCCGTCATCCACGCCGTCCAGGCCCACGCGGGCAAGGTCCCCTGCGAATCGCCCATGGACTGGGCCATCTATTCCGTCGATCCGCTGACCGGCCTGATCATCTCCGCGACGCTGATGCACCCCGATAAGAAGCTGAAGTCGATCGATCTCGAGTTCCTCAAGCGCCGCTACAAGGAAAAGAGCTTCGCCCGGGGCGCCCGCCGCGAGGAGATCGAGGAATCGAAGAACCTCGGCCTCGAGCTCGACGAGTTCCTTTCGATCGCCATCGCGGCTATGCAGGGCATCGACACTGACCTGGGACTCTAGGCTATTTCAAGACATCGAGCCTGAGGCCGACCTCGACATAGCGACCCCGCCAGGGGAAGCCCGGCTCGGTGTAAAAGTAGTCGTTGAAGATGTTGCCGAGCTTGACGAACACCTCGTAGCGGCCGTTCAGGGTGTATCCGGCGATGGCGTCCAGGCTGAAAAAGGCGGGGATAGTCAGCAGCTCGGGCAACGCGGGCGGGGTCACGTTGGTGTTCCACCACCAGGACGTCGAGCCCACGAGCCCGTAGACGCCGATCCGGACGCCCTTCGCCGGGAAGAACGAGGCGTCGAAATTCAGGTTGTGTCTGGGCTGGGCATTGAGGGGCCTTGCGGGGACGGCGGTTTCGTTCAAGTGGTCGAGGAAGGTGTAATTCGCTGTCGCCGCCAGCCAGGAGAGGTTCTTCTGGACCTGGATCTCGAAGCCGTTGATCCTGGCCTTGTCGACATTGTAGTAATATCTATTGCCCGTGTTGGGGTCGGTGATCGTATCAATGAAGTTCTTGAACCGGTTGAGAAAGACCGAGCCCATCACGTCGATAGGGCCGTTCCAGGTCGCGGCGAACTCCAGGCTCGTGCCCGATTCGGCGAGGAGATCGGGATTACCCGAATCCTCCGAATACATCGCCCGCATAGAGGGAAAGCGGGACTTGCGAGCGAAGGACACGTGGAAGTCCAGATTCTCGGTGGGGGTGAACTTGACCCCGACGAGAGGATTGAGCGACGTATTGTTCTCTCCTGGGACAGATTTATCGATGTTATCTAAGCTCAGGCCGCCGATGATCTTCCACTCGTCGGTGATGTTGTAGTGGTCCTCCAGACCGGCCGACAGCGTCCCTTGGTCGAACTTGTCCCATGGCTCGCCCACGTCATCCTGGATGCGGGCTATGTCCTTCTGATAGATCAGGCTGGCCTTGAGCGCGTTCCTATCGCCGGTCGGAATATCGGCCAGGGCGAAACCGCCGTAGACCGAATTGTCGTAGGTGCTCGCGAAGCGGAGCTGGGTCATCTCTGGGTCGAAGAACTGGTTGAGGGTGTTGAAGTAGTTGACGTAGAAGGCACGGAAGCGGAGGGTGGCGTCGCCGCCGAGCGAGGTGAATCCGCCCGCGTTCAGGGTCGACCGGTCCCATTTGGGGAATCGCCAGTAACGGGCCCTCTGGGTGAAGAGGGCCGGGGGCATGCCGTACTCGGATTGGTAGATCCCCCCGTTGACCATGATCTCGGTCGAGCTCGAGGGCATGTAAAAGAGCTTGGCGTTGAGGTTGAGCCTCTCGAAGTCGCTGTTGGTCCGGGTGGTCCGGCCGAGGTCGGGGTCGGGATAGGCGAAGGAGTCGGAATCTTGATAAAGGACGTTAGCGACGAGGGAAAAGCGCTTCCAGCTGTACGATCCGTTCGCTCCCAGGCTCTGAGTGTCCCTGTCGCCGTAGCTTCCTGAAAGGGATAGGCTGGGCCGCTCGGTCGGCCTCTTGGTGATGACGTTGACCAGGCCGCCCAGGGTGTTGGGCCCGTAGAGGACGGAGGACGGACCCTTGGTCACCTGGATCGTGTCGATGCCTCCGGCCGAGACCGTCTTGAGGTCGAAATCGCTGAAGTAAGGCTCGTAGACCGGCACGCCGTCGACGAGCAGGGCGATCCGTTTCGAATCGACGCCGCGCAGCTTTAGGTTATACGTGTCCTTGTCGCCGAAGGTGACCATGGACCCGGGGATGAACCTGAGGACATCCGAGAGGTCGCGCGGCTTGAGCCGCTCGATCTCGGTCGCGACGACCGTCGAGACCGTGGCCAGGGGCACGTCCTTAGGGGCTTTTCCGACGACCAGGATCTCCTCGGTGATCTTGACCTGCTTCTCCTTCTCCGTCTTGGCTTTCTGGTCCTCGGCCGTTTGCTGGGCCAGGACGGGTGAGAGGCCGAGGGCGAGCGACAGGCCGAGCAGGGCGAGAGCGGGTCGGGGAGCGGGGCGCGAGATAAGATTCATGACATTCTCCTTTTCGCAATGGAAGGAAAAGCCGTTTCCGGCCGTTCCCTATCGGTCGGAGGGCGTGGCCCGATAAGGCTTTAGCTCCTCCGACTCGGAGAGAAGCGCGAGTTTAGCAGAAGACCCGGCGGGCTGTCAACGCGCCCGGGCTCGGCCTTAGGCCGTCTTCTGCAGCTTGCTGTGGCGGAAGCCGTACATGAAATAGATCGCCAGGCCGGCCAGGAGCCAGATCCCGAAGCGGACCCAGGTCACCTTGGGCAGGCTGGCCATCAGATAGAAGCAGAAGCCGACCGTGATGAGCGGGGTGAAGGGGACGCCGGGCGTCTTGAACTTCCGCTCGACCTCGGGCCGCGTCTTTCTCAGCAGGATGACGCCGATCGAGACGAGGACGAAGGCGAAGAGCGTGCCGATGTTGCAGAGGTCGATGATCATCGGCAGGGGGAAGAGCCCGGCGATGAGGGCCGTGGCCGTGCCCGTGATCCAGGTGCAGAGGTGGGGCGTCCGGTGCTTGGGGTGGACCTTGGCGAAGGCCGGCGGCAGGAGGCCGTCGCGGGCCATGACCATGAAGATGCGGATCTGGCCGTAGAGCGTCACGAGCAGGGTCGAGATCATGCCGATGATGGCCCCGGTCGCGACGAGCGCCCCGCCCCACCGGATGCCGATGCTGCCCAGGGCGGCCGGCAGGGCGTTGCCGACGTCGATCTGCTTGTAGGGGACGATGCCCGTCAGGACGAAGGCGACGGCGACATAAAGGACGATGACGACGCCCAGGCAGAGCATCAGTCCGAGCGGGACATCTTTTTTCGGGTTCTTGGTCTCTTCGGCGGCCGTCGAGACGGCGTCGAAGCCGATATAGGCGAAGAAGATGATGGCCGCCCCGGCCATGACGCCCTTCCAGCCGAAGGGCATCATGGGCTGGAGGTTGGCCAGGCTGACGTGGCGGACGCCGAGGAAGACGAAGAGGAGGATGACGGCGATCTTGACGAGGACGATGACGTTGTTGATCTTGGCGCTCTCGCGGATGCCGATATAGAGGACCCAGGTGATGAGCATGGTGATGACGATGGCCGGGACGTCGACGATCCCGCCCGAGAGGACGATGCGGCCGTCGACCGTCGTGATCGGCGGGGTCAGCAGGGCTTTCGGCAGCTTGGCCCCGGCGCTCTGGATGAGGCCGATGAAGGTCGTCGACCAGCCCGAGGCCACGGCGCTCGCGGCGACGAGATATTCGAGCATGAGGTCCCAGCCGATGATCCAGGCGATGACCTCGCCGAAGGCGACGTAGGAATAGGAATAGGTGCTGCCCGCGACGGGGAACATGCAGGCGAGCTCCGAATAGGTCAGGGCGCAGAAGCCGCAGGTGACGGCGGCGATGATGAAGGACAGCAGGACGCCGGGGCCGGCCAGCTGGGCTCCTTGTCCCGTGGCCACGAAGATGCCCGTCCCGACGACGGAGCCGATGCCCAGGGCGGCCAGGTCGAAGGCCGTGAGGTTCTTCTTGAGCTGGGTGTGTTCTGCGGCCTCCTCGATCTGGGCCGGGGTCTTAGTTTTCCAGATGCTCATGCGAGGCCTCCCTCCGGGGCGTTAAAGAGAGGGATTATATGCCAGTCCGCGCGGAATGCAATCCTTCCGTGCTAATATATCGAAAGCCTGGCGACAATGATGGAGGAAGCGCTTATGTTATCCCGTCGGACTTCGATCCTTTTCTCAGCCGCCTGTCTGGCCCTCGTCCTCACCGCCTGCTCGGACGGTGTCACGTCCCGGGCCTTGGAAGAGATCCGCGGCGAGGATATGAGATTCTCCCTGGAATTCCTCGGATCGCCGGAGTTCCGGGGGAGGAGCACCCCCTCCGCGGAGCTCGATATCGCCTCCAAGTACATCGCCCTTATGGCCGGGCGGATCGGCCTCAAACCCCTGATGCCCGGAGGCTCCTTTTACCAGGAGGTCCCGGTCGAGGTCACGACCGTCGTGCCCTCCGCCTCCCGGCTGCGCCTCATGGCGGCATCGGGCGAGCGGGGCTTCGGCTTCCCGGACGACGCCACGGTCGGACGGGGGTTCGAGACGGGGCAAGTCTCGGGCGGGGTCGTTTTCCTGGGCTTTGGGCTCAGCGCCCCGCAGCTCGGCTGGGACGACCTGGAGGGCGTAGACGTCCGGGGCAAGGTCGCCGTCGTCCTGGACGCGACGCTGTCAGGGGACCATCCGCTCAAGCCGGCGGAGAACCGCCGGCTCCTCATGGGCCGGACCGCCGCCCTGCGGGAGCGGGGCGTTGTAGCCGTGGTCTCGATCATCAACGAAGAGCGGGAAGCGCGGCTGGCGAAAACGGGCCGGCCGTTCGACCTGCCCGAGAGGCTCCGCTTCCCGGACGTCGTCACCGGGATGGGGCCCGGGACAGCACCCGGGACCGTGCCGCCGCGTCCGGGCGGCCCCTTCCTTCAAATCGAGGTCCGGCACGACGCCGGGGCCGCGATCCTGGGCTGTGACCGGGACGAGCTGGCCCGGATGTTCGAGACCGTCCGCCTGGGAAAGCCCGCCGCGGCGAAAAGACTCGCCGGGCGGACGCTCGATGTCGAGGTCGGCGCCGCGACCCGGACGAACCTCACCTACAACGTCGTCGCCTGGCTCGAGGGCGCGGACCCGGCGCTTCGCGAGGAGTACCTCACCATCAGCTCCCACCACGATCACAATCCCGCCCGCGAGGGCCGCGTGCTTCCCGGCGCGGACGACAACATCTCCGGGGTCGTCGGCATGTTCGAGATCGCCGAGGCCCTGTCGATCGCGAGGCCGAAGCGGTCGGTCATCTTCGTCTGGAACACGGCCGAGGAGCGGGGCCTCATCGGCTCGTACTCTTTCGTCCAGCACTGCCCCGTGCCCGTCGAGAAGATTAGCGCCAACCTCAACTTGGACATGATCTCGCGGAACGCCACGGACCACATCTACCTCATCGGCTCGAACAGGCTCAGCTCCGGGCTCGACGCGAGCATCCAGGCCATGAACAAGACGCCCGGACCCGGCCTCACGCTCGATTACGCCTACGAGAATCCCGGGCACCCGGACCGCTTTTTCTTCCGGAGCGATCAATACCCCTACATCCGCTATGGCATCCCCGGCGTGTGGTTCTTCTGCGGGACAACGGACGATTACCACCAGGAGGGGGACGTCGCGGCCAAGGCCGACTATGCCAAGATGGAGAAGGTCTGCGAGCTCGTCTTCCTCGTCGCCCGGGACATCGGCGACAAGCCGGACCTTCTCGCGCTCGATCTCCATCCCGAGGTCAAGGCCCGCGGCCCCGAGAATATGAAGGTCGCCTGGCGCTAGTCCTTTTGACTTGCCGGGGTCCGTGTGCTATCTAGAACCCGATGAAGATCGTCGCCGTCGTCGGATTCTCCGAGACCGGGAAAACGCGGCTCGTCGTCCGCCTCATCGGCGAGCTCAAAGGGCGGGGCCTGCGGGTCGCCGCGGTCAAGCGTTGCTCCCACGGCTTCTCGCTCGACACGGAAGGGAAAGACACGGCGGATTTCAGCCGGGCCGGCGCGGACGGCGTGGCCATGGTCTCACCGGAGGGCTGGGCGGCCCTGGGGCGGACGGCGGCCGTCGAGGCCCCGGCTCTCGCCGCGCGCCTCTTCCCTGAGGCCGACGTCGTCCTCATCGAAGGGGGCAAAGGCGTCGCGGGAGTCCCCAAGATCGAGGTCCTGCGGGCCGGCGTCTCCGGGACGCTGACGTGCCGCCCCGAAGATCTCCTGGCCGTCGTCTCGGACCGGCCCCTGCCCGACGGCGTGCCGGTCCCGGTCTTTAGGCCCGAGGAGACGGCGCGCCTCTCGGACCTCATTCTCTCCGTCGAGGAGGCCAGCATGGCGGACATCACGCTCGAAGTGGACGGACGGGAGGTCAATATGAACCCGTTCGTCCGGACGTTCATCGAGAGGACCGTCCTGGGGATGGTCACGTCCCTGAGTGGCGTCGATCCCGAGCCGAAGAAGATCGCCCTCGTCATCGACCGGACGGCGGACCGGGCCAAGCCGGGGCCGAAGCCATGAAGATCCTGCCGAAGCCCGGGACGATCGCCTTCGCCAGGGAGTACTTCGATCATCGCGATCCGGCCGTGCTGGCCGCCCTGCGCCGGAGCTCCGTGGGCATCGCCGGGGCCGGGGGACTCGGGTCGAACGTGGCCGTCGCCCTGGCCCGGGCGGGCGTCGGCCGCCTGGTCATCGCCGACTTCGACCGGATCGAGCCGTCCAATCTCAACCGCCAGCAGTATTTCCTCGACCAGGTCGGCGAGCGGAAGGTCGTGGCCCTGCGGGAGAACCTCCTGGCCATCAACCCGTATTCCCTGTATGAGATCCACGACGTCCGCATCAACCGCCGGAACGCGGCGACGATCTTCGCCCGAGTGGACGTCCTCGTCGAGGCCTTCGACAAGGCCGCGGCCAAGGAGATGCTCATCGAGGCCAGCCTGTCGAAGTTCCCGGGCCGGCCGATCGTCGCGGCTTCGGGGCTGGCCGGATTCGGGCGGAACGCCAGTCTCCACACCCGGCGCCTGGGGAACCTTTACATCTGCGGCGACGAATCGAGCCAGGCCTCCAAGCGAATTAGCCCGATGGCCCCGCGCGTCGCCCTGGTCGCGGCCATGCAGGCCAACCTCGTCGTCGAGCTCCTGGTCAAGATGAGAGGGCGTCAGTTATGAAATCAGTCTCCGGCAATCCAACAAAGGGAGGAACGCGTCCTATGCCAAAAAAAGCATCCCCTCGCCGGTCCCCTCGGAAGGCCAAAAAGACGAGCGTGGTGAACCTGAGATTCAATGACATCCCGACCCAGTGGTACAACATTCTGCCGGATCTGCCGGTGCCTCTGCCGCCTCCCCAGGACCCGCAAAAAGGCCCCTCCCGCCTGCAGAACCTGCCGAATCTCATGATCGGCGAATGCCTGAAACAAGAGTTCTCGACAGAGAGGTGGATCGATATCCCCGGCGGGGTCCTGGACCTTTACGCGAAGGCCGGGAGACCGCGGCCCCTGTTCAGGGCCACGAATCTCGAGAAAAGACTCGGAACTCCGGCCCGCCTCTATTACAAAGGCGAGTTCATGAGTCCGACGGGCAGCCATAAGGTCAATACCGCGCTGGCTCAATGCTGGTATGCCAAGCGACAGGGGTTCGAACGGGTGACAACGGAAACGGGAGCGGGGCAGTGGGGAACGGCGCTCGCCTATGCGGCGGCCGTGACCGGCCTGAAGTGCACGGTCTTCTGGGTGAGGAGCGTGTTCAACTGGAAAAAAGACCGCCTCTCGTTCATGAAGCTCTTGGGCGCGGACGTCTACGCTTCGCCCAGTCCGGTGACCGAGGTGGGCAAGGCCTTATACGATCAGAATCCCGAACACGTGGGCTCCCTGGGCATCGCCATCTCCGAGGGCTTGGAGGATTCCCAAAAGGACCCGAAGGCCACCTATTGCCTTGGCTCGGTCTTGAATCATGTCCTCATGCATCAGTCGATCATCGGATTGGAGGCCAAAAAGCAGTTCGCGCTCTTTGACGACTATCCCGATATCGTCATTTCCTGCCTTGGCGGAGGTTCGAATTTCGGCGGATTCGCCCTGCCCTTTGTTGCTGATGTCCTCAAGAAAGGCAAGAAGATCAAGTTCATCGCCAGCCAGAGCGAAGTCGCTCCGAACCTTCAAGGCAAGTACGATTATGACTTTGCCGATTACGCCGAAATAACCCCCATGCTCAAGATGTACACCCTTGGCCATAAGACCGACATGGAGCCCGTCAAGGGCGACGGATTGCGCTACCACGGCTGTTCGCCGATCCTCAGTCTTTTACGGAACAAAGGCTATATTGATACGATAGCCTATCCGAGAGACGAGAAGCACGTCTTTGAGGCGGCCAAGATGTTTATGGAAGCGGAAGGATGGCTGCCGGCCCCGGAATCGGCCTATTCGGTCTGCTGTGCCATCGACGAGGCCATCAAGTGCCGAGAATCAGGAAAGAAAAAGACGATCGCCTTCAATATCAGCGGCCACGGGTTCTTGGACATCTCCGGATACCGAGCCGTCTTGGGTCTGGAATAAATTCTTCTTTCGCTGAATGACCGCCAGCCATAGCCGAGCGTTGGACTCCGGATCCAAAGGTCGGAGGTTCGAATCCTCTCAGGCACGCCACGTTTCCCTCTGATTTTTGACTTTGTGGCTTCCCATCCTTTTAGCCTGAGTTAATTAAACTGAGCCGTTTTTAACGGTTTTGACAGGGAAAGCCTTGTCTGAGAAAGCCCCTTGAATGGCATTCAAGAGGTCGCCAGTTCGATCCTGGTCAGCTCCACCACCGAAATAACCCGTTTTCCCCTGGTATTAAGGCCATTCGCCAGCTTTCTAGTTTTCACTCCCGTAGCCAAATTTTCAGCGTAATTCAATCTAATCTGTGACACCACGGTGACACGGGAAGAAGTCTGCCTGTCCCCTCAGAGGCCAGGCTCGAGTTCTTCCTCGAGCTCCGCGAGATCCTGAAGGCGATCCGGGATAGGCTCAGTGTCTAGCCTATTTTTCTACAAAGACGTCTATTCTGTTTTCGGGAATTGCCTGCAGAAGGTAAAAGGTTTTCCCGCCTTCGTCCGGGAGCACTATCAGGCCTCTCGGATAATAATCGGGCGCCTGGGCCGTCCAAAAGGTCTTCACGAAGGTCCCGTCTAATCTGAATTCGAGGATCTCAATCCTCTTGCCACGATAGAGCAGATAGAAACGGCTATCATCGACAAAGATGGCTTCAATGATGGACTCTCCGATAACCCTCGCCCCTCCCGGGGCAACCTTTGATTGTGCTTTGTTCTTGGAGAGTTTCTCTTGCATTGGCCGGTAATCTATCTCAAAGCAGGATCGCAGGTCGCCTTTGGGGGAATAAACTTGAATAAGGGGATAGAACCAAAAGGCGACATATAGCTCGTCTCTGGGACCTAGGGCCGGCCAACAGAGTTTTGGGTCTTTGTTAAGATCTTGCGGGGGGAGCCCGAACGAAGACTCGACCTTGCCCTCGGCGTCTATTGCGCTGATCATCTCATCGGTGTCATAACGAATGGAGAACGCAAAGACAGTTCCGTCGCTTCCTATGGCCATGTCGCCATAGCTTTTCGTGAGTTTTATCGAATCTACGAATCGGCCCCGGTCATCGAAATATTGGATCCGGGCATTGCTTCTATCCAGGACCGCAAGACCACGGCTAGTCATAAGGGCGCGGCCGACCAGGTTGAATTCTCCCGGTCCCTGGCCCGTGCGCCCGATCCTTCTGACAAAGCTGCCGTCTTTGTTGAAAACGAGAACTTCGTTGGCCTTAACATCGCTGACATAGATCCGGCCGTTGGAATCAGCAGACATAAATTGTGCTTGTGTAAGAAGAACGTCTTTCGCTACGTCATTCTCTGTGGGAAAAGAGTGCAGGGGTCTGATTTCTTTGCTCTGCGACGGGACGGAGAGCACCTTGATCTTTGTGACAGCCATCTCTTGGCCGAACGCAGTGACCGATGCGGCAGTCCCGGATATCAAAGCGAATATGATTGGAATGGCGACCAAGCCGACTTGACTGCTTGAACCGCTTTTGGGACCTGAAATCAAACCAAGCCTCCTATCGAATTCTATATCCCAGAATATCGTACTTGTCCGTCGAATCGTCCCCATATCTCTCAGAAAGAACATAGAGAATGTTGTCCCGGAAGAAGTAGTTATAAAGCTGGCCATAATTGGCGGCATCACAAAGATGGTACTCTGAAATGAGTTCGCCCTTAGAATCATATCGCTGCATGTAGAGTCGCCAGTTGTCGGTCGTAGCGTCATAATTGGAAAACAAGACCCCGATCATCTTGTCAGTAGAAATGATCCCCGTGATGAACGACACCTTCTTTCTTTCGTTTGCCACGGGGGCGCCTTCCTTATTAGCGAAAGCGTTACGAATTTTTTGGTTGATGCGAGGTTCGCGATAGCTGGAGGACGGTTTGCCAAAGGTCGTGATCTCTTGATTGACGAGGTTGATCCGGGTGATCTTAAGGCGGGCGTCAAGGACATAATAGAAGTGGTCTCCCGTGACCGACAAAAAGCCACTTTGTTGCGTCAGCATCGCAAGATCTTCCCTATTCCGTTCATAAGTGCCGATGGAGTCAAAACCGTATCGTCTTTCGAGAGACAGGAGACCTTTCAAAGCCCTGGTTCCGAATTCCCTAAGGGTAAGTCCATACTTATTGTTCTGTTGCGCGACGTAGGCATCGACAATGACGTTCTTCCCCCAGAGGGCGATATCGGAAGTGCACGCCATGCAGTCGATTTCGTCGATCCTCGATAGTCTGCCCTTCCCGTCTCTCTGATAAATGATGATCTTCATGAAGTCTAGGATCGCAAGATAAGGAGCCTGATAATCACAATAGGAAGGGCCCGAGAATTCCTCTGGACCGGGGCCTCTTCTGCCGGTGACACCGATGAGCTTGCCGGTCTGATCATAGCTCTTGATGTTGCAGTCTTTGCCGTCGGTGACGAAGATGAGGCCGTCCTCGGCAACGACGAAATCGGAGGCATATAGGATCGGGACTTCTTCCTGGGACAAGCTGATCGTCCTGAACGGCCGGAGATCCTGAGCGTCCGCTGTCGGGAAAGTCGAAGAGCAGACGAATGCGAGACAGGCGAACAAGCCCCCCAGAATCCTGATGACGGCAAGATTACCCATGTGACCCGCCCAGCCGAGAATATCATCTCTGCGAAGCGATAATCAATGGGCGCTGGCCGAGCTAAAAACCACCTTGACCAAATCTTGACCAAACCAAAGGAGAAACCGGGACGATTAGGCACGGATAGGGACGAATCGGTAAATGGTTTTCCCCTGGAGATTGGCCTTTTTCAGGGTTTTCAAGGGAATGGCGAAAATAGCGCCAACTGAGCTACAGCCTCACCTGGATAGTTCCTTCAATAAGCGTTCGCCCGCAGCACACATGATGATTAGTTCATAACTTAACCGATTATCCGTATAATTGAATTAATGGCCGCTAGTTCGAATAAGCAGATCGCCAGCCTGAGGGGGAGAGGGGGAAGACCCCCTTACAAGAAAAAGCCTGAGGAAGCCGAACTCCGCAGACTCTATGAAGCGGAGGGCAGAGCTATCCGAGAGATTGCAACCATGCTGGGCTGCTCAAAGGATATCATCTTCCGCTGCCTGAAGGAATACCAGATTGCAACCAGGACGAATGCTAGGCGGTCTTTTCTAAGACAATACGATCTCGCCGACCTAGAAGCAGGTGTACGAGAGAAGGGCATACGAGGTCTGGCCAGAGAATTGGCCATCGATGAAAGCACGCTTCGCCATCACCTCAGGGTAAGAAAAGTCTAAAAGCGGGGTGCGGGATTAGTGTCGCATAACTACTCTTATGTAAACTATATATATTATAGATAATAAATAGGTTACTGAAACGCTCAGCAATTCCCAGATTTGTTTAAAAGAACGCAAGTTGTTGATATTAAATAAGATTATAAGACGGCATTAGTCAAGTATTGTAGTTTGGCCTTGCCGTTCCCCTGCGCCGAAGGTAAATCAGATATTTTGTAGGGCTGTGAATTTGTGTTGTTTTAATATTGATAAATGGTGAGCTAGACGATTATCTGCACAATAGGTTTCTAATAAGTGATTTCTTACATATAAGATTTGAACTGTCGGTTGTCGGTGGCAAGATAGGAAAATAGGCTCGATAAAAGCGCGAAAAAGGCAATTCACTGGCGCTAGTCGATCACCACCTATAACAGGAATAAGTGCTACATAAATAATAAGACCGTGAGGACTCGACATTATATATCATGTGCTCGGTACAGCCACTCACGTGTGCCGGTAGGGACAGCGCCGAAATCGAGGCGAGTTAATTTGGTTCAATTGTGGTCCGACTATCTTAGACTTTATCGCTGATTAGCCGCTAGGTAGAAGATTTACTCTCCAAAATGCCCCATGAGGGGGATTAACAACTCATGAGGATGCTCTAGAGTTATGTCGCCGGCATGAATGCCGGTCCTGCTGGGGCCGCACGGGCCCAACGAGTGAGACAATTTCCTCTCTAGGGAGAACATATCATGTCCGACCATGCACCGTTATTGTCGCGGCAGCAGGCTGCGGATTATCTTTGCCTCTCTGTTTCATCCATTGACAGGCTTTTAAGGAAAGGCGCGCCCCACGTCAGGATCGGGCGCCGGATTCTATTCAACCCATGGAGCCTGGAGGCATGGATTGAGGCCGGGAACCAGGAACCGATGCCGAGTAAAAAAGGCGACGCCCATGACAATCGATAAATTAGAAGACTTGTTTTCTAATAAACAAGATTACGGAGATCGGCCTCATCGAGGCGCCAGGGTAACGGCGATTGTCCGAATGCCACAGGGTCGCCAATATAGTTGTTGTATCTGTGGGAGACCGGGGGACGTGTTCTTTCAAGTCGAACTTGGCTCAAGGCTGTGCTGCCGTATTAGTATCGGTTGCTTAGAGCGGCTGACCAGATGCCTCAGTTTCAAAAAGAGTATAGCCGGCTCAATGCGGCCTGGGGAGATTAGGTGGTTTGAACCGTACCCCCTGAACGATTCTGAATATTAAAACCTCATAAATTCCCTGAAATGTCACTCTTTGAGACTGCAAGGCCCACACCTGTCATCCGATGGGGAATCCGATGAGGTCAGGCCTTGATCAGGAACGCGAACCAATTCTTTGCCTAAACGCTCAAGAGGGCCCGGCTGCGAATAACTATTATTCGTCCGTGCTCAACGTCCACTTGTTCAATAGCGAGTTGGGCGACGGAGAGATTCGCGTCTTGCTCGCCTTACATAGTTACTGCCCAAGGAAGGATGTCGTCAGCGGCAAGTGCCAGACATTCGTATCGGTTCATTTGCTGGCCGTGAAGTTAGGTTGTTCTGACAGGGAGGTTAAGAGGCGGCTCAGGCGGCTCGAAGCGGTCAAGGCCATTCACACTACGACCAGGAAGGGTACATCCAACATTTATACGCTCCTGAGAGCAGATCAGAGTTCGTCTGCTCGGCACGATTCCCAAGTTGCCGTAGATGACGATGCGGAAGGGAAGACCCTGTGACCACACAGTCATCTCCGGTTTATGTTACCGCTCCGCGCTCAGCGCCAAGACCACAAGGCCCACAGAGGTCCCTCCTGAAAATAACAAGATTCCAAAATGGTGGAAGTTGCGGAGCATTTGCGGAGCAACTTGGTTTGCTTCTTTATAAAAGAAGCCTTTTTATTCATGAATATTTTTTTAAAGAAGATTATCTATTTCGGATGACCCCACGGTCACTCCTCGATAGTGACTATTCGGTCATTCCCCCTATGACGGGCTGGTCACCCCACGGATGAGCGAGAACAATACCTTTAAGGAGATCCGCGAATGAAACGTTATACGCCCCTTAAGGCGATCAGGGCATACTGCCACGACTGCGCAGGCGGCTCGTCTAAGGATGTTATTCTGTGTTCGGTGTTGGATTGTCCGTTAAAACCGTTGCGATTCGGTGTGGCGCAAGGGAGCCGGCTATACAAGGCCAAGATTGAGCGAGCCCTGAGGACGTGGCCGCAGGAGGCAAAGGATGCAGGCCTGCAATAGGCCCTCTTGGGATTTTCAAGCAGGAAAACATCCAGTTTTTTCTGATGATTTAGATCGCCAATACGTTCAGTTGGTCGGTGTGAAATAGCGCCTTTAAGACCGGCCTTTTCAGCTAGGCGCTGTAGCGTTGTGGTCGCTCGACTGACCAGAGTGTGAGTTCAATCTGGAGCGAGGACAATGTACAGTGCCAAATTCAAGGTTTCCAGAAGGTGCCTCGCAGCTCCTGAGGGTTACGCAGGCTGCTGAGTATATAGGATTTCATCGGAATACCGTTTATCGGCTGGTAAAACAGGGTAGCCTTCCCTTTACCGTGGTAGGCACTAGAAGTATCCGAATCAGGGTCAGCGACCTGGACAAGTGGCTTGAACGCCGCAGCTATACGCCTCTTTTGGAGCTAATACCTGCGACCATGGTTTCCTTTGACGGTCGTGTTATGCTCGGGTCGAAAGGAGGTTTCAGCGGGTTGAAAAATGGAAAAACCCGCTGGCAGTTTGGCTACGGTTGCGTTTATGTTAGGAAGTCGGCTAATGGCGCGGCGCGTTTCTATATCGATTATAGAAACGCCGAGGGGAAGAGGGTTCAGAAGGTCGTCAAGCACGCACAGAATGCCTCCCAGGCGGCCCAAGCACTTCAAGCAACGGTAAGGGATATGTTATCGGCCACCTATGGATTGCAGCGGCGCGAGGCTATGATTTCATTCTTCCAACTCGCGGACCTCTATATGGAGAACTATTCGAAAGTTCAAAAGAGGAGCTGGAAGAGCGACGGTTGTTATATCAAATCCCTCAAACGGCATTTTGGCGATAAGCAACTGTCGAAGATATGCCAGTTCGAGGTAGAAGCCTACGTAACCGCGAGGATAAACGGTGGCCTCAGAAGTTCATCCGTAAACAGGGAGGTGGCTTGCCTGAAGAAGATGTTCAATAAGGCCAGGGACTGGGGCTATATGCAATCGAACCCGGCAGAGAAAGTAGCGTATTTTTCAGAGAAGGAGTTCATCAAGGAAAGAATCTTGACCGGGGATGAAGAGCGCCTACTCCTGGCCAGCAGCCCGGCCCATCTAAAAAGGATAGTTCTTACGGCCTTGAAAACAGGAATGAGACGGGCCGAGTTATTGACGCTTCGATGGGAGGATGTTGACCTTGAGAAGAGGCTGATCCGTCTGGCCCACACGAAGAGCGGCAAGATTAGGGTAATACCTATTGGCCCTGATCTTCTCTTGCTGCTTATGGAGCTCAGAACGACGACGAACAGCGACCCGCACGTTTTTGTGAATGCCAGGACAGGTACATCCTACCGGGACATTAAGAGGGCCTTTCATACGGCATGCAAGAAAGCCAAGGTGGAATCCCTTAGATTTCACGACCTGCGGCACACATTTGCGTCCAGACTGGTTGAACGAGGTGTCGATATTGTCACGGTCAAAGAACTCCTCGGCCATAGTACGATTAGGATGACCGAGCGGTATACTCACAGCCGGATGGACCTCAAGCGGAATGCCGTCGAACGCCTCGGCAGCCAGGTTCCCGAATTCCCCCAAGGACAAGAGGCTTTGTTACAGGGTTGTGACATAGCAACGAAGTCAGATTCACGGCCCAGCCTAAGGTCAATGTTCTCAGTTAATTAGGAATGGTGCGTCAGGCAATGACCTTGAATGGCATTCAAGAGGTCGCCAGTTCGATCCTGGTCAGCTCCACCACCGAAATAACCTGATTTTCCCTTATTTCCCCCGAGTTTCCTTCGATCTTAGCTTCGAACCCATCGAGCTAAATCAAACGAGATCATGCACTAGCTATTGCACCGGGGCGACCCTACGGAGGGATTTGCCTACAGCCTTATCCCCCTGGTGAATGGACCAGCCTGCCAATATTTTATACCGTTGACTCTGTTGTTTTAACGGTGATAATATCTTTTCAGTAGGTTTGTAAGGGGAAGTCAGGCCAGACGACGAGGAGCTCGTTTCAAGGATTTTAACGGATCTCCAATTTTTCACTAGCGGTATCGTCGTTTGGGATCATGCCGACAAGACATGGGAGAGATCAGAAGCTCTCAGCTATGGCAAAAGGGGGGCGAATCGGATGAATGTCGTAACATGCTCACATTGCATGCATATTTTCGGGCAAGACGAAGATGAAAAGGTGGCTTCGGCAATCTTGATGATGATAAAAGAGAGCTTTAAGAACTGCCCTCGCTGCAAGAGGTCCTTAGAGGTCACGATCGGCTGGGCCAGCGGGCCCATGGATAATCGCCCACGTGATGTCGTTAGGGAAATCAACCTTGACAGCGATAAACCTCCGGATCCCTCTCAACTCGGACGGATGCTCAGGGATGATATTAAAGCTATTGTCCGAAAAAGAAAAAAGAAGAAGTCGTGGCTGTGGTGGGACGGGGTTTGGCGGCCTTGAATGCCTCGCAAATGGCAGCATGTCCGGATCTTCATTTCCTCAACCTTCCGCGACATGCACGCGGAGCGGGACCATCTGGTCAGAATGGTTTTTCCCGAACTGAAGGAGAGATGCCGCAAACGACACATCCATCTGGTTGATGTCGACCTGCGGTGGGGGGTCTCAGAAGCCGAGGTTCTGGACGGAAAGACACTCGATATCTGCCTCGACGAGATCGACTCCTGCCGCCCCTACTTCCTCGGGATTCTGGGCTTTCGCTACGGCTCGGTGCTCCGGGGGGACGAATATTCAATTACCGCCCGCGAGATCTATCATGGCGTTCTGCACGACGACGCGCCCAAACAGGTGGTCGACCTACGGCAAATCATCGACGGCAAACTGGGAGGCATTGAGTTAACGGACAAGCAGATCCATTGCCTCACGCGTTGCTATCGCTTTGATCCCGATAGGGGGAAGCACCTGCTCAAGGAGGACGTAACAGCTGAGGAGCTTAAGGTCATCCGTTCGGCATTCAAACGCTTTTCCGCCTATCAACGCGACCGCAACTTTTTCTTTTTTCGTTCCGAATCGCTGACAAAGAAGATGGCTGGATCGAATGTCCGCGATTTCTTCGAAGAGGACAAGGACAGCCGAGACAAGCAAGCCAGCCTGAAAGAGGAGATCCGAAAGTATTCACGCTCTTTTGACTATGACGACATCGATCGCTTCGGACAGCTGGTCCTTTCACTCCTGTGGAATCAGATCGAGGCGGAATCGGAGGAGGCGTCCGAGGAAGATGACGCCGAATATCATGAGCTCTTCGCTGCGGACCGAACGAGGCGATTTGTGGGGCGGCGCCATCTTCTCGACAAACTGATCTCTTTTTGCCGTCAAGACCATGGATCCCGGGTGCTTGTCGTCGCCGGAGAACCGGGAGTGGGGAAATCTGCCCTTATGAGCCGCTTCTACGAGGAAGCCTTGATCCATTTCCCTGACCGGCTAATCATCCCTCACTTCGTCGGCGCCGCTGACGCCTCCGCGAGTCTCCGCAAGACTCTCCAGCGCTTCTGCCTATTGTTGAATAGGACCGCGGGCTCCAACAAACGGATTCCGGAGGACTTCAGCGACATCCTGAGATTGTTCCAAGAATTTATTTCCGGCGGAATAACAAAAGATGTCCTGATTATCCTCGACGCCGTCAACCAGTTCGAAGAACTGGCCAATCCGCAGTCGATGGCCTGGCTGCCCCAAAAAATATCGGGAAACGTCCGGATTGTGATTAGCACGCCCCTCAATTCCCGATCTTATGTCTCGCTCCTAAACCGCCACCCGACGCCCGAGATCATTGAACTCAGAGGCTTGGAGGAGACCGAAATTAAGGACATGGTGACCGGATACTTGACGGAGATCAGACATAAATTCCCCAATGAGGACGTTGAAAAGTCCTTTTATGAAAAGATCAAGGTCGGGAATCCCCTCTATATCCTCATCGCCCTGGAAGAGCTGCGCGTTTTCGGGCACTTTGAGGATCTCCCCAAACGGATTCGATCCCTGCCCGCCAGTATCCCGGAGTTATTCGTCCAGGTCTTGGAGCGGATCGGTGCGGATTTTTCACGCGAACTCGTGCGCGATTTCACGTTGTATCTCGCCTGCAGCCGACGCGGGATGATGGCGAGCGAGCTGCAGGAACTTCTAAAAAAATACTCCCCATCTTCCGATTCCGTCGGGGAACTGGTGAGGCTGCCTGACATCATCTGGACACGCTTGTATCGGGCTTTCAAACCGTACCTTTTTGAACGCTCCCACGTCATCGACTTCTTCCATGGTCAAATGGAAGAGGCGGTGAATGGGCTCTTCCTTAGCGGCGAAGACACCGAAAAGGGGATCCATGAGACCCTTTCCGAATATTTTGAAAAACGCTGGAAGGAACCCTATCCGCGCGCGCTCAGCGAGCTTCCCTTTCATCTTCACGCCAGCGGCCGCTTCTCCCGACTGGATGAGATCCTCTCATCCCTTCCCTACCTGGACGAACGGATCGCCGCCGGCCAACTCTTAGACCTCATTGAAGATTACCGTTTTCTTGAACAACGGAACGACCAGGCCCAAAAAACGGCTGGCGGGATTCAAAAGTTCCTTATCAAACAAGCACACCTGCTCGGAGCCTACCCGAGGATCTTATTCACGCTGGTGATGAATGAAGCAGAGGGACCTTTTCGAGAGGCTGCAGAAGGTCTGGCTCGCTCGGGAGGATGGCACAAACCTTGGTTCCGGCTGACAAAAAAGTGGTCCAGCGCTAGATCTGGGGAAACCGAAGGGCCTAAGGTGCTGGAGATCCTAGGCGTTGTCGATCTTGGGCATATCGCCCAAACCGCCGTCGCCCCGGATCCAAATCTCACCTACTTCACCAAGGGGCGTGGGATCATCGGCATGGCGGACTTGTCCAAAGGCCAAATTTCCATGGATAGAGAAATCGAGATTGATAAGAACCTCGTGCTGGGCTTGTCCTGTTCTGCCGATGGACGCTACCTTTCTGTTGCCTATGAGGGGGGGAAAGCCGAGCTCATCCACGTCCGGTCCCCGGATGGCGAGAACCCGTTCCGATATTCGATCATCCACGACTTCCCATGTCTCCTGCCTGGATATGAGCGTCCGGTTGTGGCCTTTTCGGATGAAGGGCTCGTTTATCAGGAACCCTCCGGCACGATCCTGGAGATCAGAGCAATATCCTCAGGCGTTGTGGCTGAGAAGATCCTCTACCGCCCCCCAAGAACCGGCGAGGAGCTGAGCGGCTTGGCATCAGTGGAAGGAGCGTTCGCGATGACGTTCCGGGTGGACGGCGGCACGAGGCTGGTCGTCAGGACGTCAGGAGAGGAGATTCTCACGGCAGAAATTGAAGGGGCTGACGTATCTGCGGTATGCGGGGCCGGCGCGAACAGGGTCGCGACTGCACTGAAGGACAAGAGGATTCGTGTTTATGATTTCTCTTCCGGCGGTTTGGAGGTCGTCGCGGAACGATGGGCCAATGAGAAGATCGTCGCCGTTGTCCACGCGGGTGAAGAATTGCTATGGATCGACCGTTTCCACAATCTCTTCATTTGGAACCATGGGACAAAAGCGGAGCCGTCATGCTATTGGGCCGAGTTGAACGCTTTGATCGAACCGAAAGCGTTGGCGATGCGGCGGGACGGCACGGTCATCATCTCTACCCCCGGGTTCATCGTTTCCGCCCTTCCTCAACAAAGCGCTGCGTCCACCCATGACTGGGTCAACCGAATCCTACAGACGAGATCGGATAACGGATTCGTCTGTTTGCTCGAACGGCCCGGGGAGGACATCCTGCTGGCGAATGGAAGCCGGATCGAGAAGCTCGCCGGTCCTGAAGACGATAGGGGTCTTCTGCAGTTCGACTACGATCCCGTCAGTGACAAGGTGCTTGCCTGCTTCAGCGAGGGATCCGGTTTCTTCGTCGATCCGGAGACGCTTGAGATGGAGCCGATATCCGGACTTCCGGAGGGTTGCGTTTCGGTATCGTCCGATCCGGATGGGGGCTTTTGGCTGATGACGATATTCGGGGAGGTTGGCTTCCTTGAGCCGAACGGAAACAGTGCTTTAGTTTATCAATCCGACCTCGCTTTTCTCAGTGAACCGAACCTCCGTTGCTGGGGGGGCCACCCCGGACTGCTTGTGATCAGCGGCTTGTGCCGAATACCCACCGGTCAAATCTCCGTTGATTTTCTTTATACCGTGGCCTTCCTGCAAATCTCGGACCCCGGGCATTCAAGACATCTCAAACACCTGGGAGTGAGATCTTTTTCTCAGACAGGTCAGTTGAATGCCCTGGCCCGATCGCCTCTGACGGACGAGCTGATTCTTAAGTTTTCAGATCACTTCCGGCAGGGAACGCCCGGGGAGTTCGTCGCTGGCAAAGAGAAGATCAGACCGGCAAAAGACATTGACGAGGGCTGCACAACCAGCGTTGTATCGCCGGATGAATCCGAAGTGTACTTTCTGAGCAAAGAGGGCCATTTGTTTTTGATCGACGCCCTCAATTGCGGGCTCGTCGGCACCGTCGCCGGCACAGTCCCCGTGACCTCCCTTCCGCCCCGGACGCACGGCCAGCCCCTGTTGGTGATAAAAGGGGGGAACGAGGTGCATCAAATCCTATTTGGTAAGGAGAAGTAAATGGATCCCAAAGCCGATTTCGACAAGCTCAACAATTCTGTAAAAGAATCGAAAATTCACACGGCGGTCTGGACGTTAGAAGCAATGCTTCGTAAGTATCCTGCCCACTCACAATTCCTCTATTATCAGCTGGGCGCTCTGTTTCGATCGTCTATCGGAAACGGCCCAGCGGCGCGCGACGCCTTCTTGCGGTCTTTGGAAAGCAGAAAACAGGCGCACATCGAACAATCGGTGGCAGATGAACTCGAAGTCAATCCTCTCGAAAACCTGACGCTGCTCAGCCTTTCGTTTGAAGAGTACTATTCCTTTGCTGATCGCCTGGTCGTCGTTATGCCGGGTCATTCAGTTAGAACCGACCGTTCCGACTTTATCGAAAAGATGGAAAGGCAAGGCTACTCTTGGGCCAAGGTGATGGAATGGCGAGCCGCGCAGTATATCGGCTCTGAAAAAAGTGGCCCCGGATTATATGCGGAGGCGATCGCCACCTATCACCTGATGTTCGAAAACAGGAGATCCCTCAGGATCTCCGATGAAGATTATGGGACACTGATCATTGGCGCTGGTACTGCGGCGGCCGACCTTTTCGCCAAATACGGATTGACGATGAAAAAGAGGAAAGGCGCGGCTGATCCATCGGAATTCCACATGGTCGTGTCAAATATCATTCCCTATATCAAGGATTTTGTTACGAAGAACCCGTCTGAAGAGGAGGCCGTCGAGGTCCTGGGGCTCTTGGAGCAGGTCCTTCGAGAAGGACGAGAATTGACAGGGCTTCCTTATACGGGACAGATCGTCGGCGAGACCAGATGTCATAATACGATCGCCCTCATGACCAAGAACACATGTGAATTGTATCAAGTCATCGCCGATCTGGAAGAGGCCCTGCTTGTTCCATTCCCCCGGACGCCTTCGCGGGTGGAATACGATAGGGCAGTCGAACAGGAGAAATCGAAGATCCGGCAGTGCCAAGACAGATACGGAGCCCACAAGATCGCCTTTCAGATCGATCCGATGAAGACTGCGACGACCTTCAATTGCCTGGTCGGACCCGAAAAGATCATGCCAAAGGCATGGGTTTATTATGCGCTCGCCATGATGTTTATGGTTGGACATAAGGATAATTTTGCAGCATTTCCACTCTTTGAAAAGGCGCTTTTTGTATCCCACGATTACTTTGCGGCTCTATATGGAATCGCCGCCTGCTATGCGAAAACGGAGGATTACGAAAAATCGATTTTCTACTATCAAAAGGCTCTGGAGCTCAAGCCTGACGACGCCGATACGATGGAAGAGCTTGATATGGCCAAAAGATCGGCCTCTTCCCGATAAATGCAGATCACCTTTAGTTATCTGCCTGCATTTTGGCCTTCGTCCGGGTCTTTTCCTGACCTCCCCCGTACCCGTTAGCGAGACTTCTGAGGGTCCATACATTTGGTTTCAGGCTTCTTTATGCCAAGCTAGGCGGGATTACAGGAAACCGGGTGTTCTCTTAAGAGCTTTGTTGGTATTCTCTTCTTAGGGCATAGATGTTCAAACGGGCACGGATTGCTATTATCGCGACCTTCCTCCTTATCGCAGGGATCGGAATCATTGTGATCCTGGCCAATATACCTACGGGCAAAGAAAAGAAGGCTCTGGTCGTTATCCAGTCGGGGGAACAGGAATTATCAAAGGGTTTTGATATTCTCGTCGTCCGCTCAGGCTTCCAGAAAAGAACGACTGGGAGGAGGGATATCTATGTGCCCTGTCTCCTGGTCTGGGCAAGTGATAATTCTAAGCGAGTATCGCGGCCAGTGGCCCTGAGCGCGGAATTTACAGGGGACGGCCGTCCTTTCTGTACGGCCGTTAATAGGATACCTGCCCTCGAGCCTGGAAGCACCATAGAAATCTGGCTGAAGGGCATCGATTTAGGCCCTGTCCCGGCCTGGGCCTAATTTGCCTGCGCTTGCCTGGATTTGCCTGCGTTTTCCCCCGGATGTGGCACAAATCCGACCCAAATATGACCCCCATTTTCTGAACCAAAAAACTCGGGCGGACCGTCGCCCGCGCGAACGCCGATATCCGCTGCTCCCACCGGGGTGCGGGTCAATCCAGCAAAATCTTATCACATGGGCTGGATCCCCGTGAGGGGGGGCAAGCGTACCTCATCCCTTAAAAGTGGTCCATCCATAATGTGAGTCTTCTTTTGAAAAACTGCCCAAAAACAGACACAATTCCGCTGCAGTCGGTCAAATAGGCTAGTCTAAATATATTATTATCTGCAATATCGATAGGAAGACCGTCGCTCTCCGGATCCAAAGGCCGGAGGTTCAAACCCCCTGTCGAGGGCATATCCGCCCTCTCCGGGATCCTGACCGCGGATTGAGAAGCCGGATGACGAGCCTCCTCAGATCGATCGTTGCGTCCACTCGCCGTCGATCAAGCGCCACATCGTCCCCGTGGGATTGGCGTCCCTCAATTCCGGCGGCAGGCGGTCGGCCCGGACATGGTCATAGCATCTCAAGGCGGCGAACCTGATGATGGCCGCCGGGAAGCCGACGGCCGTGAACCCGGGATGGCCGGTGGCCGGATAGGGTCCGCCATGGTTCATGGCCGGGGAGACGGCGACGCCCGTGGGCATCTTGTCGTTCAGAAGCCGACCGACCTTGGTCCGTAGGAGAGGCTCGATCGCTTCGTACTCCCGGTCGTCTGCCTTGCCGGAATGGCTGTAGATCGCCCCGGTCAGATGGCCGTCCAGGCGGGCCGCGATCTCCCTCATCATGGCCATGTCCTTGGCCAGGACGATCACGGACAGCGTCCCGAAGGATTCGACCTGAAAGGACGAAGGGTCCTCGAGGAAGCGGGCGCCGGACATCTTGAACAGGGTGGGGGAGAACCTGATCCCGGGACCCGAAGGCTCCCGGCCGCCCGCGAGGCGCTCGGCACCCTTGGCCGCGAGACGAGTCGCGGCCTCCTGAAGCCCTTCGAGCACTTTGGGACCGAGAAGGACCATCGGCTCCGAGGCCTCGAACGCCTTCCGGACAGTCTCGACGAAAGCCTCTCCTGCAGGGCTGTCGGGAACGATCACCAGGCCGGGCTTTGTGCACATCTGGCCGGCCGCGAGGGTGCAGGACTGAAAAAGCTCTGCGGCGATCGCTGTCGACCGCTCGTCTAGGGCTCCGGGCAGGATGAACACGGGATTGGCGCTCGACATTTCCAAGTAGATGGGCCGGCCGGCCTCATCGGCGGCCTTTTTGAGGGCCAGGCCCGAGGGCCGGCTGCCGGTGAAAGCGGTCGCGCCGAGGCGGGGGTGGGAGACGAGCCGCAGGCCGTCCTCGGGGGCGAAATGGTAAAGGAGCTGGACGGAGGCACGCGGCAATCCCGACGTCAAGACGGCTTCATGCGCTTCCTCGGCCAGGATCCGGGTCGTCGCCGGATGGCCGGGGTGGGACTTGGCGATGACGGGATTCCCGGCGGCCAGGGCGGACGCGAAATCCCCTCCGCCCATGGCATTGTACGCGTAGGGGAAATTGTTGGGCCCCATGACGACGACCGGGCCGCCCAGGGGGCCGTACATGGACCGGATGTCCGCCTTCGTATCGATCGTCGCCCGCGACCAGGAGCAGTCGCGGCAGGAGGCCGCCGCCTTCCGGAGCTGATCGAGCGTTCGCGGGAGCTCGACGGAGCCCAGGCGGGGCTCAGCCGGCAGGCCGGTCTCGCGGTGCGCCGCGGCGACGAGCGCTTCCTTCCGCTTTTCGATCCTGGCGGCGAAGTCCTCGAGGAAGAGGGCGACGGGCTCCGGGCCGAGGGCAGCCATCTTAAAGGCGTCGCGGGCGCCGGCCTCTAGGGCCTCGGCGATATCGGCCCAGGGCGAGACCGGGTATTCCCCCGGGATCATCTCACCCGTGGCCGGGTCCAGGGCCTGGAACATCTCGCGACCGCCCGCCGGGCGCCAGCGGCCGTCGACGAGCACGGGGAACACGCTGGAGATCATCGAACGCCAATCCCGGCGTCGCTCAATAGTTCCAGCCCAGGAACGCTCGGGCGACGACGTTCATCAGAATGGGCACGGCATAGATCGCCGCCACGGCCAGGACCTGCCGGGACCGCTTCTTGAGGCCCAGCACGAAGATAATGGCGGCGTAGAAATAGAAGTAGCCGAAGACGAAGATCAGCCAGATCCCGCCGAACGAGCGGTTCCAGAAGGGGTATTCCCAGACGAGAAGTCCGCCGATGTTGAGCAGGACCTCGATGAAGACACAGAACGCGGCATAGCCGATCGCCCAGAACCAGCGGTTGGGTAGGCCGAGGATCTTCTCCTTGGGGTCGTCCAAGATCGTGTGATAATAGATGATGCCCGCGATGGCGAACATGAACATGATCTCGATGTTCCAGCCGACCATGGTCCGCAGGGCCGTGTCGCCCGGCGTCGTCCAGAAGGCTGACCGTCCGGTCAGGACGAGGACCCAGCCGTTCCAGGTCTCGTTGAAGAAATCCACGCCGAAGAGCGTCAGGCCGGCCAGGATAGCGTCCCAGTTGCCGGAACGCCGGGCCTCCTTGATTTCCCGGGCGTAGATGTAGAAGACGATGGCCAGGAGAGGGATGACGTACCACTTGAGCATCGTCAGGTCCCGGAGCCCGTCGAGAGCGCGAAGAGAAGCCTCGGTCATGTCCGACCTCCTTCGATATCAGGGCGATCAGCCGCCCGAATAGATCGGTGAGATCACGACCCGGTCGCCCTCGGCCAGGGCTTCGTCCGGCACGACCGCACGGCCGTTCCGGGTGACGATCTTCGGCCGCGACCGGTCGATGCTGACGAGGCCGATCAGGTCTTCCGCTGTGGTCCCGGCGGGCACGTCCAGCTCCTTTTCGCCGAAGCCGAAGAGCTGGACGAAGGGTCCGATCAGCTTGACGGTGATCTTCACGTGAGCTTCCCGTACCTCTCCGCCGCCCGGCCCTCCTTGGCGACCCCCAGCCGCTCGAGCGTGGCCTTGGTCGGGATGCCGCGCTTGTCGTAGCCGCGCAGGTCGTAGTAGTGCTGGAGGAGCCCGTCGTACTTGTCGAATTCGAGGTGCTTGCCGGCGATCGGGCCCTCGGTGTCGACGTTCGTCGGGTCGAACCAGACGGCCGGCGGATAGTCGAGCTTGCGGTCTGTCCCGGGGTATTCGCGGAGCCAGAAGAGCTTGATCATGGCGTAGATCCTGTCCGAGACAGTCCAAAAATCATCGAGGGTCCAGTCGAGGCCGCTGACGAGCTTGAAGTACCTGGGGTAGTGCTCGAGGCCCCAGCCGAGCTCGATCCAGGGGAAGCGGCAGGAGACGATGTACTCGAAGAGGCCGCCCCGGATCCGCTGGAGGTCGATGACCTTCTGGGCCTTCTCCGGGCCGTAGGATTCGCGGGACGTGCTCTTGAGCTCGAAGGTGATGACCCAGGACTCCTTGTGATGGGCGCCGATGGGGCTGACCCCGAAGGCCAGGGCCATCCCCGGGATGAACTTGCAGTTGTAGGCGGCGACCTCGAGGCCCTTGACCTGCATGGCGTAGGCCTCCGA
>Ga0209253_10000518_pt1 | contig 33513 bp, 32 predicted proteins | sample FrelakmetBRP12BR_FD_187145 | JGI IMG/M metagenome (GOLD analysis project Ga0209253, IMG submission 187145) | Freshwater lake sediment microbial communities from the University of Notre Dame, USA, for methane emissions studies - BRP12 BR (SPAdes)... | ecosystem: Environmental > Aquatic >... | reverse complement strand
CGAGCTGAACGCTACCGAAACCCTATTCCCGCGCACTGATCTACGCTTGGTTCTGAAATTGGGGGCAACACAGAATCCGGGAGATCAGGATCTCTGAAGGTGCGGGCGATTGGCGCGTTGACGCACTCCGGTGCCACGGCCCTCTGGATGTCTCGCGTGAATCTCGGTGTGCCCGTGTACGCGCTCACGCCCGTTGTCGAGACGCGGCGGCGGCTAACCCTTTTCTCCGGCGTGCATCCCTACAATCTTCGCGAGAATTCGGAGGACCGGGACGTCATGCTTCGCGCAGCCGAGGAGGAACTGCTGCGGCGCGGCGCCGTGCAATCTGGCGATCTGGTGGTGCTCACGATCGGCGCGTCGATCGGGAAGTCGGGGCAGACAAACATGATGAAGATCATCCGCGTAGGGGACTCAAGAAGGAACGACGGCTGAAGCTATTGCTGCAGTGAGATGCCGAGGAGGCCAGTCAGGGGAGCCGCAACAGAGTTCCCGCAGCCAGGCACTCGCCTACGTGGGGCGGATTCCCCAAGTCAGCGGGCTGTGACAATTGCTTTGATGCCAAGGCGGGACGCCAGCGTGCTTGCCGCTTCACGCGCGTCGGTGTCGGTCGAATAGGGTCCCGACTGAACGCGGTAGAGACCATCCAGTAGGGCCACCTCGAGGGGGCCGGGTAACTCGCCGGCCTGGCCTCTCACCCGAGCCAGAAACCCCGTGGCGTTGTCCTTGCCGCTGAAAGCGCCGAGCTGCAGAAAGACCCCTTTGGGGCTGCTCACTTCGTTAAGCATAGCCGTCTGCCGCGGGGGCGCGTCACCCCCGCTCGCCGAGGTTTCGGCTAAAGAAGCCTTCGGGACCGAGCGCATGGCGGGGGTCTGTGGTGACCGCTGTTGCCCTTCCTGCTGGCTCCCAGCAAATGCAGGGACGCTCGGCGTACCCCGGCGCGGGGCCGGAGCGAGCGTCTGTCGGCTCGCTGCCTCCGGCACGAGGAGCTCCACGTCGACCGTCCCGCTTCCTCCGGTAACCGTGCCGATTCGGTATGCCGCGGCATAGGAAAGGTCGATCACGCGATCGTGCAGGAAGGGGCCGCGATCGTTGACGCGTACGACGACGGTGCGGTTGGTCTCGACGTTGGTGACCCGAGCATAACTCGGGATAGGCAGTGTGGGATGCGCCGCGGTCATGCCGTACATGTCGTAAGTCTCCCCGGACGACGTCGGCTTGCCGTGATAGCGCCGGCCGTACCAACTTGCCACACCCCTCTCTCGGTGCGGCCTGATCGCGGTCATCGGGACGTAGGTTCTGCCGAACACCTCGTAGGGGCGGTTCGCTGCAGGCCGAAGCGGTTCGGCCCGCGGGACCGCGTCAGGCAAAGCATCCAGGTTCGGCGGCGGATTGTCGCCCGGGCCATCATCGAGGTAGTAGCCGCCGCTGCGCCCTGCCGAGGGCAGTTGGCCCGACTTGCCGGACACCGCACGCCCGGCCTCACCCGTCGGTGCTTTCGTCGGCGCACCGACGCAGGCTCCGAGTCCGACCGCGACGGCCACGGCGAGCAGGGGTGTTGCGGCCACCCTTGCCGCCTTTTGCGGGCGGCGCGCGGCCGCAGCCATGCCCAACGGGCTCATGTTTGCACCAGCTTGCGGTTGGTCCGGATGCTCATCAGAATTCCAAAGCCGAGAAACAATGTCACTAGTGCCGTTCCGCCGTAGCTGATCAATGGCAGCGGAACACCAACCACGGGCAGGATACCGCTAACCATGCCCATATTCACGAACGCGTAGGTGAAAAACGACAACGCGATCGAACCTGCAAGCAAACGGGCGAAGAGGCTGGGCGCCTGCGCGGCGACGAGGAGCCCCCGGCCGATCACGAGCAGAAACAGGCACAACAGCACCCCGTTGCCCACCAGGCCAAACTCTTCCGAATAGACCGCGAAAATGAAGTCCGTGGTCCGTTCGGGAAGGAAATCGAGGTGGGTCTGCGTGCCGTTCAGCCACCCTTTTCCGGAAACGCCCCCCGACCCCACTGCGATAGTCGACTGAATCGTGTGGTAGCCCGCACCCAGCGGATCTTCGGTCGGATCGATCAGGGTCAGGATGCGGCGCTTCTGATAGTCATGCAGAAACGACCAAAGTACCGGCAGACTTCCGCAGCCGGCCGCGAAGAGCGTCAGGAGAACCTTCCACGACAGTCCAGCCAGGAAGATCACGTAGAACCCTGATGCGAGGATCAAGATCGCGGTCCCGAGGTCCGGCTGTTTGGCGATGAAGCCGATCGGCACGAGCAGAATGGCAGCACCGACGACGAAATGCTTGATGCGCAGGGTTGCCTCGTAGCGGTCGAAGTACCACGCGAGCATCATCGGCACCGCGATCTTCATGAGTTCGGAAGGTTGGATCCGCGTCACCCCTACGTTGAGCCATCTTTGGGCGCCGTTGATGATCTCTCCGACGAGATCGACCGCCACCAGCAAGGCAATGCCGAGCCCGTAGACGGGAACGGCGAAGTTCTTCAGGATGTGGGGCGGAATGTTCGCTGCGATCCACATTACGGCGAAGGCGACGCCGACGTTCGCGAGCTGACCCGTGACCCGCGTGATGTTCTGCTCCGACGCGCTATAGAGGGTCATGAGCCCCACGATGACCAGGAGCAGGGTCGACGTCAAGAGAAAGCTGTCGATGTGGCCCCCGAGGAACGTCGCGATCCGCTTAATCAGCTGCGTCTGCATCGTCCTCTTCCGGCTGCATCGACTCGGGTAGCCTGCCGAGCAGGTAGAAGTCGAGGAGCTTGCGGGCAATCGGGGCGGCCGTGGACCCGCCGTGGCCACCGTTCTCTACCAGGATCCCCAGTGCGATCCTGGGATCGTCGGCAGGGGCAAAGGCGACAAAGAGCGCGTGGTCGCGATGGCGTTCGGCGACCTTCTTTTCGTCGTACTTCTCGCCCTGCTTCATGGCGATCACTTGTGCCGTACCGGTCTTCCCGCCGAAAAGATACTGTGCGCCCGCACCCGCGCGACCCGCGGTTCCCCCGGGCCGGGTGACGTCCACCATGGCCGCCTTGACTCGCTGGACGTTCTCGCGCTTGAAATCGAGCACGCGAACGGGCTCCGGCGCCACGCTCATGAGCGCCTTCGTCCGGCTGTCCTCGATCTGTCGCACTAGGTGAGGCTGATAGACGGCCCCGTTCGCCGCAATCACTCCCGTCCCGACGGCGAGCTGGAGCGGCGTGGCGAGGTTATAGCCCTGCCCGATGCCGACCGAGATGGTATCGCCGGCAAACCACTTCTGCTTGTACCGCTTCAATTTCCAGGCCTGATTCGGCAGCACGCCAGGCTGCTCACCCTTGATGTCGATGCCGGTCTTCGAACCGAAGCCGAGCTGGCTCACGAAGTCGTGGATCGCATCGATGCCCAGATCATTGGCAAGGCCGTAGTAGTAGGTATCGCAGGAGATCACGATGGACTTGTGTAGATCGACCATCCCGTGGCCGCCCGCCTTCCAGTCACGCCAGCGGTGACTCACGCCGGGGAGCATGAAGTATCCGGGGTCGGCAATGGTGTAGGAGGGCGACCGCTTGCCAAGCTCCAGGGCAGCCAACGCCATGAATGGCTTGAACGTGGATCCCGGCGGATACTGGCCCTGGAGCGCGCGGTTATTGAGGGGTTTATCTGGGTTGGTGTTGAGCGCATCCCAGTTCTGGGGATCGATGCCATCGACGAAGAGGTTCGGATCAAAGCTCGGCCGAGAAACGAGCGCGAGCACACCGCCGGTTTTCGGTTCGAGTGCCACCAGCGCACCCCGGTAGCTTCCGAAGATCTTTTCAGCCACCTCCTGCAGGCGCAGGTCGAGCGCCAGAATCAAGTTATTGCCCGACACCGGGGGTTGCCGCGCAAGCGACCTCACGGCCCGACCGCCCGAGTCCACCTCGACGCGCTCGAACCCGGTGATGCCGTGTAACTCTCGTTCGTAGAATTCCTCGAGCCCGAACTTGCCAATGTGATCAGTGCCGCGATAGTTGGCGGTGTCGCCGCGCGCTTCGATCTGCACGAGGTCCTTGTCGCTGATGCGGCCGATGTAGCCAACTGAATGTGCAGCGTGCTCGCCGTTCGGATACTGGCGAAACAACCGCGCGTTAATTTCGATGCCTGGGAACCGGTAACGATTCGCAGCGAACTTGGCCACCTCCTCTTCGGAAAGGCGGGTGCGAATCGGGAGACTCTCGAAGCTCTTGCTCTCCTCCATTAGCCGCTTGAACCGCTTGCGGTCCTTCGGCGCAATCTCCACGACGGCTGTGAGATCGTTGATGGCTGCTTCGAGATCCACTACCTTGCTCGGAGTGATCTCCAGGGTGTATGCGGCGTAGTTGTGAGCAAGCACGACGCCATTGCGGTCGACAATCAGTCCCCGGTTCGGCACCACCGGGACGATCGAGATGCGATTGTTCTCGGCGAGGGCGTGGTAATAATTGTGCTGCATGACCTGAACATAGAAAAACCGGGTCAGTAATACCCCAAACAGACCGACGACAACGACCCCGGCGATGCCCAAGCGCGTGCGAAAGCGGGACAGCTCGACTTCCGGATTACGTATCTCGACTCGGCGCGACATCGGAGGGATCAAGCGTGATCGGCATCGGACTTCGGCTTCTGCGGGATGACCAGCGTTACAGAAAGCAGGGGCCAAAGCATCGCCGCAGTGACCGGACCGAGGAAGTATAACCAGCCGGGAAACTCTGCGCCTTCCGCCATCCGGACAAGCAACATGATGAGCTTCACCACCTGGAGCATTACCAGGACGTGAATCGTTTGCGACAGGATGTCGAACATGAGCACGCGACGGTGAGCCAGGGCGGCCATGAGGGCGAGCGCCGTGTAGCCGAGTGCATACTGCCCGAAGAGCGCGCCTTCGGCGACATCCATCGCAAGCCCGAGCAGCCAAGGTAGCAGGAAGCCGAGGCGGCGCGGGTAGTGAATGAGCCAGTACGCGAGCACGACTGCGACGAAGTCGGGCCGCCAGAGTAAGAGCTGGCCCGAAGCAGGCAGCAGATTCAGCACGAATGCTACCGCGAGGGTTCCGGCGACAAAGAGCGGATTGACGGGGAGCAGAATCTCCGTCGGCTTGTCAATGCGGGGGTGGTTCACGGTGCCTTCTTCTTCGATTTGGCCGGCCTGGTCACGGGCTCCTCGTCGCGGGGTTTCTCTGGCAGGGTGCGCTTCTCCAGCACGAGCAACACCAGGCTTCCGCGGTTGACGCCAGCCGCCGGGGCGCAGTCGATGTTGGCAAAGGCGTTCGTCGCACTGCGGTCCACGGCAGCTACCGTCGCCACCGGAAAGCCAGCCGGGTAGAGACCATCGATCCCGGAGGTAACCAGTTTGTCTCCAACCTGGATGTCGGCGTTGACCGGCATGAAGCGGAGCTCGAGGGTGTCGTCCCGCCCCACGCCAAATACTACAGATCGGGCGCCGGTGCGAAGGTTCTGGACCGGGACCGCCTGGTTCTTGTCGGTGACGAGGGTGACCTCCGAGGCGAGCGGCAGAACGCGCGTAACCTGGCCGATCAGGCCGGATTCGTCTATGACGGCTTGGCCGATCGTTACGCCGTGCTGGGAACCCCGGTCCACGACCACCCTTCGGGTGAATGGGTCGCGCTTCGCGTACACGATCTCCCCCAGCTGCAGGGTGAGCTCTCCACGCTGGGAGGCGGAGAGCAACCTTCGCAGCTGTGCGCTTTCGGCAGTGAGGGCATCCACGCGGGCCGCCTTGCTGGAGAGCTCGAGCGATTTCAGGCGAAGCGATTCGTTCTCCTGAATGAGGCGGGACTGGTCTGTGAAGAAGGCAGCCAGACGCAGGAGCGCTGCCCCCGGCGCAAGGGCCGCGCGCTCCAGCGGAAAGAGCGCTACGGACACCGCCTGCCGGATGTGCTCGAGATATCGAAGTCGCGCGTCCGCGAACAGGAGCGCGATGGACAACAGGGCGAAGAACGTGAAGCGGGCTAAAGGGCTGGGGCCGCGCTCAAAGAATGGCGGGGGCTGATCGTCCATGCTGGGGCAGCCGCCGGCGCCAACCGCGCCAGCCGCAAGGCAGCTGCGTCAGCAGGCGCGCGACTACCGGGTGAAGCACGACTCAGTCGTTGGTGAAGATGGCGGTGAAACGGTCGATGTGTTCGAGAGCTTTGCCGGAGCCGCGGACCACACACGTGAGCGGGTCTTCGGCAACGACCACAGGCAGTCCTGTCTCCTCCATCAGCAGTCGGTCAATGTCCCGAAGGAGCGCACCGCCTCCGGTGAGCACCATGCCCTTCTCCGCGATGTCGGCCCCCAGCTCGGGCGGCGTCTGTTCCAGAGCGGTCTTGACCGCGCTGACAATCGAGTTGAGCGGCTCCGTGAGGGCTTCCAGAATCTCATTCGATGAAATCGTGAAGCTGCGGGGGATGCCTTCGGCGAGATTCCTGCCCTTGACTTCCTTCTCCCGCACCTCCGAGCCCGGAAATGCCGAGCCGATTTGCTTCTTGATATCCTCGGCAGTAGTCTCACCGATCAGCATGCCGTAGTTGCGGCGGATGTAGTTGATGATCGCCTCATCGAACTTGTCCCCGCCCACGCGGACCGAGCCAGCATAGACCAGTCCGCCGAGAGAGATCACGCCCACTTCGGTGGTGCCCCCGCCGATGTCAACGACCATGGAACCGGTGGGCTCTTCGACCGGAAGATCGGCACCCAAGGCGGCTGCCATCGGCTCCTCGATGAGTTCCACCTTGCGCGCACCTGCTCCGTAGGCCGATTCACGAATTGCGCGCCGCTCCACCTGTGTCGAGCCACACGGCACGCAGATCACGATGCGTGGACTGGGGGAAAAAAGTCGCGAGTCATGCACTTTCTTGATGAACTGCTTGAGCATTTGCTCGGTTACGGTGAAGTCGGCGATCACGCCGTCCTTCATTGGCCGGATTGCAGTGATGTTCCCAGGTGTTCGGCCAAGCATCTGTTTTGCCGCAAGCCCAACCTGCTGAATGACTTTCTTGCCATTGGGTCCCCCTTCCTGGCGAATCGCCACGACGGAGGGCTCATTCAAGACGATCCCCTGACCGCGGACCCAGATCAGGGTGTTGGCCGTTCCGAGGTCGATGGCAAGGTCATTCGAGAAGTAACCGCTAAGGAAACCGAACATGGGGCGATTCCGCTGCAAGGTGTGAGAAGTAAATGGATTATAATAGCTTAGTAGCGTTGACGATTTGAAGTCCTATTCATCGCGACACCGCAGCTCCACCGGGCTCGTTCCGCGCTTTGCTCCATGTCCCTCCGCCTCGAAGATGTCCACCGAATTGCACGCCTCGCCAGGGTTGCGGTGAGCGAGGAGGAAGCGACGTTAGTCTTGGGGCATTTGAACGACATCTTCGGGCTTATCGAAGAGATGCAGGCAGTGAACACCACTGGCATCGAACCGATGTCCCACGCCCAGGATGTGGTGTTGCGGCTGCGTCCGGACATCGTGTCCGAGGGCGATCAGCACGAACTGTTCCAGAGTGTCGCCCCCCAGGTTGAAGCAGGGCTTTATCTGGTTCCGAAAGTTATCGAGTAGCTGGCAGCTGCGTCGCACGGTCAGTCGAGGACACTGCGATGCCAAGGTCGACAAGCTTCCTCCCTGCGTCCGTATATGTTGAATGCCAGTCTGAAGGAACTCGCTGGCCTGCTAGCCACCAAGCAGGTGTCCAGCGTGGAGCTCACCCGCTTTCTGCTCGATAGGATCGCGCGGCTCAATCCCACCTATAACGCTTTCGTCACGGTCCGCGAAGAAACGAGTCTGGCCCAGGCCCGGTCTGCCGACGAGCGCCGCGCGCGCGGCGAGGCCCATCTGTTGACTGGCATTCCCGTGGCGCAAAAGGATATTTTCTGCGCCAAGGGCTGGCCGACGACCTGTGGCTCGAGGATGCTCTCGAACTTCGTCGCGCCTTACGACGCCGAGATCATCCGCCGTTTCGACGCAGCGGGTGTGGTGAACCTCGGCAAGACAAACATGGACGAGTTCGCGATGGGGTCCTCCAACGAGACCTCCTTTTTCGGTCCCGTCCGAAACCCTTGGGATCCTGGCGCTGTCCCGGGCGGTAGTTCCGGCGGCTCCGCGGCAGCGGTCGCGGCCCGGCTGGCGCCGGCAGCGACCGGCACCGATACCGGAGGCTCGATCCGGCAGCCGGCGGCTCTATGCGGCATCTCCGGCATCAAGCCTACGTACGGGGTCGTCTCACGCTTTGGCATGATCGCGTTTGCGTCCAGCCTCGACCAGGCTGGACCGATGGCGAAGTCGGCCGAAGACTTGGCGCTGCTCCTGGGAATCATGGGCGGCTTCGATCCGAGGGACTCGACCAGCCTCGAGCGGCCGGAAGAGGATTACTCTCGGGGCCTCACCGTTCCCCTTGCTGGCCTCAGGATTGGACTGCCGCGGCAATACTTCGCCGAGGGCGTGAACGCAGATGTGGTGCGGGTGATCGAGGAGGCGCTTACCGAATTCCGGCGGCTCGGCTGTGAGACGGTGGAGATCGATCTTCCCAACACGCGCCTGTCGATACCCGTCTACTACGTTCTTGCACCGGCCGAGGCGTCCAGTAACCTTGCCCGCTATGACGGAGTCCGTTACGGCTATCGCACTCCCCAATATGCGGATCTCATGGACATGTACGAGAAAACGCGCGCAGAGGGATTCGGCGCCGAGGTCAAGCGACGCATTCTGATCGGCACCTATGTGCTCTCCCATGGTTATTACGATGCCTACTACCTGCAGGCGCAGAAGCTGAGGCGTTTGATCGCCCGCGACTTCTCCGAAGCGTTCAAGACGTGCGATGTGATCATGGGTCCCACCTCGCCCACCACCGCGTTCAACCTCGGGGAAAAAAGCGGTGACCCGGTGCAGATGTACCTCTCGGACATCTTCACCATCGCCGTGAATCTCGCGGGGCTTCCAGGCCTGTCCCTACCGGTTGGATTCGGGGACCGGGGCCATCCGGTTGGCCTCCAGATCATTGGCAACTATTTCGCCGAGGCCCGAATGCTGAACGTGGCGTACCAGTACCAGCAGGTGACCGACTGGCACAAGCGCACCCCTCCAGGGCTAGAGGTGTAGGCGATATGGAATGGGAAATCGTCGTCGGGCTGGAGGTGCACGCCCAGCTTTCCACCCAGTCCAAGATCTTCTCAGGCGCTGCAACGGCGTTCGGGGCGGCGCCGAATGTGCAGGCGTGTGCGGTGGACATCGCGCTTCCCGGCGTGCTTCCGGTGCTCAACCGGGCCGCCGTCGAGAAGGCGATGCGATTCGGTCTCGCAGTGGGGGCGACGATCAGTCGTCGCTCTGTCTTTGCACGAAAGAACTATTTCTATCCCGATCTTCCGAAGGGCTACCAGATCAGCCAGTATGAGCTACCGGTGGTATCGGGCGGCGCGGTCACGATCCAGCTGAAGGACCGAGAGAAGACCGTCCGGTTGGTGCGCGCCCACCTGGAAGAGGACGCTGGCAAGTCGCTGCACGAGGATTTCCACGGTCTCTCCGGTATCGACTTGAACCGCGCCGGCACACCGCTCCTCGAAATTGTCTCGGAACCGGATCTGCGCGGGTCGCAGGAAGCAGTGGCTTACGCGAAGGCTTTGCATTCGCTGGTCCGCTACCTCGACATCTGTGACGGCAATATGCAGGAGGGATCCTTTCGCTGCGATGCGAACGTTTCGGTCCGCCCCGTTGGGTCCGGCGTGCTCGGCACCCGCTGCGAGATAAAGAACCTCAACTCTTTCCGCTTTCTCGAAAAGGCGATCGAATACGAAGCGGCGCGCCAGATCGCGATCATCGAGGACGGAGGCACCATCCTCCAGGAGACGCGACTCTTCGATGCCGACAAGGGCGAGACGCGGTCAATGCGTTCCAAGGAAGAGGCGCAAGACTATCGCTACTTTCCCGATCCCGACCTGCTCCCGCTCGCCGTCTCCGAAGAGTGGGTAGAGGAGGTACGACGCTCGCTGCCGGAATTGCCAGACGCAAAGCGCGCCCGTTTCGTTTCGGCGTACGGGATTTCGCCCTACGATGCCGGCGTGTTGACCTCGAGTCGCGAGCTCTCAGCCTATTTCGAGGATACCGTCGCGGCACTCCCCTCGGAGCCGAAGCTCTGCGCGAACTGGATCATGGGGGAGCTCGCCGGTTACCTGAATCGGGACAGTCGCGAGATCGACCAAACTCCGATCTCCAGCCGCGCGCTGGCGGGGCTACTCTCCCGGATCGTCGATGGAACCATATCCGGAAAGATCGCGAAAGAGGTGTTCGAGGCGATGTGGGCAGGGGCGGGGGATGCCGATGGCGTCATCGAGGCCAAGGGTCTCAGGCAGATCTCGGACACTGGCGAACTTGAGGCGGTCGTGGATGGCATCCTCGCCGCAAACCCCGCGCAGGTCGCTGACTACCGGGCCGGGCGGGACAAGCTGTTCGCGTTCTTCGTTGGCCAGGTGATGAAGCAGACCAAGGGAAAAGCGAACCCCGCTCAGGTGAACGACATCTTGAGGAAGAAGCTCGTAGGTTGAGCGAGTTTATCTCGTCGGGGCGAGCGGAGGCGATGCGGCGGCAGCACGAGGCGCGGTGGAGGAACCGGACTGCGCGCCCTGCAGTTCTCTGAAGCGGCGCTTGTAGTCTTCGTACTTTGCGCGGACGACTTCCATCTCTTGGCGCTTGTGACTGATGAGTCCCTCCAGCCGCTGTTTCTCGTTCTCGTCGTTCTCGATGTCCTGCTTGAGTCCGTCTGGGATCGCTTTTCCGGCCTTGGCGAGAAAGTCCATGCGGGTTTGGTGTTCAGCCAGGCGCTTCTCTGTGCTCTTGAGAACCGACTGGTTGTTTGCAATCCCGAGCTCGATCTGCTGCAGGTCGCGATCCCGCTTGAGTTCGATATCCTTGTCGGTCGTGAAGGTCTGAAGCAGGGCCTGATCGCGCCGTCCCTGCTCCGTGAGTCTTGCCTGTTCCTGCTTGGCGCGCTCGGCCTGATCCTGCTGCGCCTGGATCTCTTCTGGTGTCAGCGCCTGCTCGGTTTTCCGCAGTGTAATGCCGCGCTTGCTGAGCTCGGTGTTCGCCTTGTCCTTGAACTCTGGAGGGATGCGGTCGCCGTAGTGGGTTACGCCTTTGTCATCCACCCACTTGTACATTCCCGCAGGCGCGGGCATGGAGAGGCTGAAACCCAGAGTGGTTACCGCGGCGACGATAGCGATGCCTCTAACTCCCTTCATTGCCCGTCACTCCATGCTGTTCGCGATAGCGCGCGATGGAATGCAAGTACTGTTCCAAATCTTCTTGCGTCTGCAGGAAGGCGATCAGATCATCGAGGGTGGCAATACTGGTAACCGGAATCCCGAAGCGCTTTGTCACCTCCTGCGTGGCAGACAAAAGACCGGTGCCTCGCTCCATCCGATCGATGCTGACGATGACTCCGCACGGCTCAGCGGCCGCGCCTCTAATCAGTGCCACCGACTCGCGCACTGAGGTCCCGGCGGAGATGACGTCGTCTACGATGAGCACCCTGTGCCGGAGGGGTGCGCCGACCGTTTTGCCCCCCTCGCCGTGGTCCTTCGCTTCCTTGCGATTGAAGCAGAAGGGCACGTTGCATCCCGCCTCCGCCAGAGCGATCGCGGTGCCTGCCACCAGCGGAATACCCTTGTAGGCGGCTCCGAACAGCATGTCGAAACGGATGCCCGATGCAACGATGGCTTTCGCGTAGAATTGCCCCAATTTGTGCAGCCGCTCGCCGTTGTCGAAGATCCCGCTATTGAAAAAGTAAGGCGAGAGGCGCCCCGCCTTGGTTCGAAACTCGCCGAACTGGATCGCCCCGCAGGCGACGGCAAAGGCGATGAAATCGCGGCTGAATGGAAACATCGGGACAGAAGCGCAAAGCGGGCTTGACGCGCGGACCACGCGGCCAAGCTCCGGGGACCGCGAGGCCGCATCAAGAATAATCGTTTTTCCGCCCATGCGCATCATTACCCTCAATCTGAACGGCATTCGGTCTGCAGCTGACAAGGGCTTCTTCGAGTGGCTGGCCATGCAGCGCGCGCAGCTCGTCTGCCTGCAGGAGCTGAAGGCGCAACCGCCCGATCTTTCCCCGGCGATGCGGCGACCGAAAGGCTTTCACGGGTTTTTTCACCTGGCCGAGAGGAAGGGCTACAGCGGCGTCTGCATATACTCGAGGCGAAAGCCGGATCGGGTGATCGAGGGAATTGGCATTGCCGAGATCGACGCAGAGGGACGCTATCTGCAGGTGGACATCGGAGCGCTGAGCGTGATTTCCCTGTACGTGCCCTCCGGTTCGTCTTCAGAGGAACGCCAGGCCGCGAAGTTCGGCTTCATGGAGCGCTTCTTCCCGGTGCTGCGGGCGCTCCCGGCAAGCGGACGGCAGTTCGTGATCTGCGGCGACTGGAATATCGCCCACAAGGAAATCGACCTCAAGAACTGGCGGTCGAACCAGAAGAATTCCGGATTTCTTCCGGAGGAGCGAACCTGGCTCGGCAACGTGTTCGACCAGCTCGGTTATGTCGATGTCTTCCGGCGCCTGAATGCGAATGCGGGTGAGTATACGTGGTGGTCGAACCGCGGCCAGGCCTGGGCAAAAAACGTCGGCTGGCGCATCGATTACCAGATTGCCACACCCGACATCGCCGCGCGCGCGAAACGGGCAGCGATCTATAAGGATCAACGCTTCTCCGACCACGCGCCCCTCACGGTCGACTATGACTACGCTCTCTGAGCGCGCCGCGTGAACCTCGCACCCTACCTCGAGGTCTTTCGCAGCCCCCGTGTGGCGGCGGTGCTCTTCTTAGGGTTCGCCTCCGGACTACCGCTTGCTCTTTCCAGCGGCACCCTGCAGGCCTGGATGACGGTTGCCGGCGTCGACATCAAGACCATCGGTCTCTTCTCGCTGGTCGGGCTGCCCTACACGATCAAGTTCCTCTGGGCCCCGGTGATGGATCGCTACGCGCCCGGGTTTCTCGGGCGGCGCCGCGGCTGGATAGCGCTGTCACAGCTCGTGCTGATCGGTGTCATCGCGGTCATGGGAGCCATGGACCCGACCCGGTCGCCGCTCGCGCTTGCGCTGCTGGCACTTGGGCTTGCCCTGGCGTCCGCCTCACAGGACATCGTCTTCGACGCTTATCGCACCGACGTCCTGAAGGAAGCCGAGCGCGGTCTCGGCGCTGCCGTGTCCGTTCTCGGATACCGAATCGCGATGCTCGTCTCGGGTGCGCTTGCCCTCATCCTTTCCGACCACATCGGATGGCGCAACACTTACTGGCTCATGGCGGGATTGATGGGAATCGGTCTTATCGCGACGCTGCTTGCACCTGAGCCGGACCAGCAGGTTCGCCCCCCCCGGACCCTAGGGGAGGCGGTGGTCGGTCCACTGGAGGAATTCTTTGCACGCCCGGAGGCGATTGTGTTGCTGCTCCTCATCGTCCTCTACAAGCTTGGCGATGCGTTCGCAGGCAGCCTGACCACCGCGTTCCTGATTCGTGGTCTGGGCTTTACCCCCACCGATGTGGGCGCCATCAACAAGGGCTTGGGTTTGTTCGCCACCATTTTCGGTGCGCTGTTCGGCGGCGGGCTGATGGTGCGTCTGGGCCTGTACCGAGCGCTGCTGATCTTCGGAGTGCTACAAGCCGTGTCCAATCTCGCTTTCATGCTGCTCGCCTGGGCTGGAAGGAGCTACGGGCTAATGGTCCTTGCCGTGGCGTTCGAGAATATTTCGGGCGGCATGGGTACGGCCGCCTTCGTCGCACTGCTCATGGCGCTTTGCGACCAGCGATTCTCCGCCACCCAGTATGCGCTGCTCTCGGCCCTGGCCGCGATCGGGCGCGTTTTTGTGGGGCCCCCATCTGGCTTGCTCGTCGACGCGGCGGGCTGGGTTTGGTTTTTCTTCTGCACGTTTCTCGTCGCGCTGCCGGGACTCATCCTCCTCTCGCGCCTTCGGCACCGGGTCGAGGCGTTGGAGCATGCCCGAGCTTAGCCTTGCCTCGGCTTTCCTGGCAGGACTGCTGGGCGGCGTGCACTGTGCCGGAATGTGCGGTGGGCTGGTCACCGCGTTCTCGCTCGGCTTACCAGCCGGTCGGCGCACGGTCGCCTTCCAGCTTGCGTGCAATGCCGGGCGGATTGCGACGTACGTCGCGCTCGGGGCGCTTGCGGGTGCAGTCGGTGCCGGTACGTTGCTCTTCGAGCATGCCGTACCGGCCCAGAAGATCCTCTTCGGTGCGTCGAACCTGATGTTGCTCGGATTGGGGCTCCACCTGGCGGGCCTGTTCTCGCGCTTCGCGGCCGTCGAGCGCATTGGTGAGGGTCTATGGCGACACGTGCAACCGCTTCTCACGCGGGTGCTGCCTATCCGGTCGGTCGGCCGCGCGCTGGCAGCCGGGATGCTGTGGGGCTTCCTGCCGTGCGGGCTGGTCTACAGCGCGGTGGCCCTTGCGCTGGCGAGTGCAAGTGTGTGGCAGGGTGCGCTCACCATGGCGGCCTTCGGTGCCGGAACGCTGCCGAATCTGCTCGCTATGGGCTTGTTGACGGGACGCCTGAAACCGTTCCTGCAGGATCGTCGGGTGCGGACGCTCGCGGGCGTCGTCGTCGCCGCCTTTGGCGGGTGGGGACTCGCGAAACTCTTGTCATAAACCGTTACGTGCCGCGGTCGAATCGGTACACGGCCAGCGCGCCCATGAGATTGGGGGCAAACGAAATCGGCTGACCCCCCGTGAGCACAGCCCGTTCGATCACTCGCACCCGGTGATCCGCGCAGAAGCGGTCGAAGTCATGAATGGTGCAGAGGTGCACGTTCGGTGTGTCGAACCACTGGTAAGGCAGTTCCCCGGAAATCGGCATATGTCCAGTGAGTACCTGCAGCCGGTGCCGCCAGTACCCAAAGTTCGGGAAGCTGACGATGCCTTCGCGGCCCACCCGCAGCATCTCGCGCACGATGTCCTCGGTGCGCTTCATCGCCTGCAGGGTCTGGGACAGGATCACGCAGTCGAACGACCCCGATTCGAACATCGCGAGCCCTGTTTCCAGGTCGTTCTGGACGACGTTGATCCCGTTTTGCACGCTCGCGATCAGGCTGTCGAAATCGATCTCCACCCCATAGCCGTGCGCACGACGAGTCTCTTTCAGGTAGCGTAGCAGGGAGCCATCGCCGCACCCCAGGTCGAGCACCTTGGCGCCGGGTTCGACCCACTCGGCAATGTAGGCGAAGTCCGGGCGCGAGGTGGGTGCCGTGAAGGAGGTCGAGTCCATCCCGCCTCAACCCACGTCGATCTTGCTCATGTAGGCGCGCATGAGCCGGAAGTAGTGCTCGTCTTGCATCAGAAACGAATCGTGGCCGTGCAACGAACCGAGCTCCGCGTAGGTCACGGGTAGATCGTTGTCGAGCAAAGCCTTCACGATTTCCATCGACCGCTCGGGAGAAAAGCGCCAGTCGGAGGCAAACGAAATCACCATGAAGCCCGCCGAAGCGCCCTTCAAGGCCTGGGCAAGGTCGCCGCCGCAGTCACCTGCGGGGTCGAAGTAGTCGAGCGCCTTTGTCATTAGCAGGTACGTGTTCGCGTCGAAGCGGTCGGCGAACTTGTCTCCCTGATAACGCAAGTAGGACTCGATTTCGAATTCGATGTCGAAGCCGAACTTGTAGCCTCCCGAGCGCAGGCCGCGGCCGAATTTCTCAGCCATCGAATCGTCGGAGAGATAGGTGATGTGACCGAGCATCCGCGCGAGTCGAAGTCCCCTCCGGGGCACGACGCCATGGGCATAGAAATCACCGCCATGAAAGTCGGGGTCGGTGAGGATCGCCTGGCGCGCGACGTCGTTGAAGGCAATGTTCTGGGCCGTGAGCTTGGGTGCTGCGGCGACCACTATCGAGTGCCGTACCCGGTCTGGCTGAGAGATTGCCCAGCGCAATGCCTGCATGCCACCGAGACTGCCGCCCATGATGGCTGCAAACTGATCGATGCCGAGGCGGGTGGCAAGCCGGGATTGGGTTTCGACCCAGTCCTCCACCGTGACGACCGGAAAGCTTGCGCCATACGGCCGTCCGGTGTTCGGGTTCACGGTCGACGGTCCAGTGGAACCGTGGCACCCACCCAGGTTGTTCACACCAATCACGAAGAAGCGCTCGGTGTCTACCGGTTTGCCGGGGCCGATCATGTTGTCCCACCAGCCGACCACTCGTTCCGTGCCATCGTAGTAGCCAGCGACATGGTGGTTGCCGGAGAGTGCGTGGCAGACGAGCACCGCGTTAGAGCGGGCGGCGTTGAGCGACCCGTAAGTCTCATAGACGAGGTCGTACTGCTCGATCGCCGCGCCGCTCTTAAGCCGCACCGGTTCGTCGAAGTGTGCAGTCTGGGGAGCGACGGGGCCGACTGACCTGGGCGCGATCATGGGTTGCGGGAGCGCGGATACCCGATCATGTCTGGGGCACTGCCGCGGGCGGGCGCTCCGCCAGCACGCTCAGGCGTCGCAACAATTGCTGGACCGCGTCCTGCTGCATGTCGCGGTAGAGCGCCGTCTCCTCCGCCTCCGCCGCGAGCACCCGCTGGTCATTGAAGACATAGGACCGCACGACAGCGATCTCGGTCGGCGGGACGACCTCTTTGCCTGACTTTTCCGCGACGCGATAGGACACGGCGTAGCGCAGCTGATACTCGCGGACGGTGCCCTGGCTTGTCAGCGTGAGGATCACCTTTGCACGATTCTCTCCGAGGACGAAGAGGGTCGCGTCGGCCTTCGCCGCCTCATCCGCGAGACGGGTGTTGGTGCCCGTGCGGATCGCGCGTTTCAGGTCGTTCGCAAACGCGGAATACGCCGGACCCGAGACGTACAGGGTTTCATGAGGCAGATTGGCGGTTCCACGCAGGCGGAAGCCGCATGCCGAGAGCAGCTCGAGCAGCAGCAAGACGATCAAGACGCGTGCTGTCAGACCGCCGCCCTCGCCTCGGGGGTCGCCGCGCATCAAACGACCACGTTGACGAGCCGACCCGGCACGATGACCACCTTCTTGACGGGCCGTCCCGTGATGAAGCGCTGGGCGCCGGGGTCGTCGAGCGCGGCTCTTTCGATGACTGCCTGGTCGGCACCCCTGGCTACGCGGATTGTGCCGCGCAGCTTGCCGTTGACCTGGAGCACAAGGTCGATCTCATCCTGCACGAGGGCGGTCTCGTCCACCGCGGGCCAGCCCGCGTCCAGAATGTCGCCGGGATGGTCAAGCTCGCGCCATAGGTGGTGGCAGATGTGGGGCGCGATGGGGGAAAGTAGACGCAGCAGGGTCGACATGCCTTCGGCGAGAAGCTGCGCGTGCGCTTCGTTTGTCACCGCATCGTCTTCTCGCAGGCGCGGCAACGAGGTAAGCGCGTTTAGAATTTTCATGGCCGACGAGGCCACGGTATTGAACTGGTGGCGCTCGAGATCATAGGTCGCCTGTTTGAGATTGAGCTGGACCTCGCGACGCACGGCAGCGAGCTCGGGATGGCGTGCGCCGAAATCGGTCGTGATCTCGAGTGTTGCGCAACCTTCCCGCACGCGACGGTGCAACGCGCCGATCGGCGCCTGCGCATGGTCGTGGGCAAAGCTCCAGAGTTTTTTCAGATAGCGCGACGCGCCCTCGACGCCGGCGTCTGACCAGGCGAGCGTCTGCTCGGGCGGACTGGAAAACATCATGAAGAAGCGGGCGGTGTCGGCGCCGTATTCCTCGATCAGTGCCTGCGGGTCCACCCCGTTGTTCTTGGACTTCGACATTGTGCCGAGGCCCCCCGACTCCACCAGCTGACCATCCGCGCGCAGCGTCGCGCCCGTTCGCTGACCCTTGTCGTCCACCCGGGTGTCGACATCGGCGGGGTTGAAGTACACGATTCGACCCGAATCGGTCTTCCGGAAGAAGATCTCATTCAGAACCATGCCCTGGGTCAGGAGATTCGCGAACGGCTCGTCCAGGCCGACGAGACCGAGATCGCGCATCACCTTCGTCCAGAACCGCGAGTAGAGCAGGTGCAGGATCGCGTGCTCGATGCCACCGATGTACTGGTCGACTGGCAGCCAATAGGCCACCGCCTCGTCGACCATACGCTCCGCCTGACGGGGACATGCAAAACGCAGGAAATACCACGACGAGTCCACGAAGGTGTCCATCGTGTCCGTTTCGCGGCGAGCCGCGCGCCCGCACCTCGGGCACGCCACGTTCACGAAATCCGGGCGCTTGGCGAGCGGGTTGCCGGAACCATCCGGAACGCAGTCCTCGGGAAGGACTACGGGAAGCGCATCGTCCGGCACGGGCACATCGCCGCAGCGGTCGCAGTGAACGATCGGAATGGGTGTCCCCCAGTAGCGCTGGCGCGAGATGCCCCAGTCCCGCAGGCGGAACTGCACCCGCTTTCGGCCGAGCCCCCGCTCTTCGAGAGCGCCCGCGATGGCGTTGACCGCCTCGGCGAAAGCGAGACCAGAGAACGCTCCGGAGTTGACCGTGATGCCGTGCTCCGCATACGCGTCCTGCCAGGGCGCCGCAACGTGCTCGTAGGCGCCCCTCGTCGACGCGATTACCATCTGGATCGGCAGTCCGTACTTCGTTGCAAACGCGAAATCGCGCTCGTCGTGGGCGGGGACCGCCATTACCGCACCCTCGCCGTACCCCATCAGCACATAATTGGCGACCCAGATCGGGAGCTTCGCGCCCGACAGCGGATGGATCACGAAGAAGCCAGTGGGCATTCCCTTCTTCTCCATGGTGGCCATATCCGCCTCCATGACGCTGCCGTGCTTGCACGCGTCTACGAACTTTGCGAGCTCGGGATTCGCGGCCGCAGCGCGTGCTGCGAGCGGGTGCTCCGCGGCCACCGCGCAATACGTGGCCCCCATCAACGTGTCGGCACGGGTGGTGAAAACGTTCAGGGTCCCCGTGCCGTCGGCGTAGGCAAAGGCGATCTCGACTCCCTGGCTGCGGCCGATCCAGTTCGCCTGCATTGCCTTCACGCGCTCCGGCCAGCCGGGAAGGCGGTCGAGCTCGGCGAGCAGCTCGTCGGCGTACGCGGTGATCCGCAGGTAGTACATCGGAATTTCGCGTTTCTCGACCAGCGCGCCGGTACGCCAGCCGCGGCCATCGATCACCTGCTCGTTCGCGAGCACGGTCTGGTCCACGGGGTCCCAGTTCACGATGCCATTGGTTTTGTAGGCGAGGCCCTTTTCGAGCATGCGCAGAAAGAGCCACTGGTTCCACCGGTAATAGGCGGGCGCACAGGTCGCGAGCTCGCGGTCCCAGTCGATGGCGAATCCAAGGGACCGCAGTTGCCGTTGCATGTACGCGATGTTGTCGTAGGTCCAAGTCGCCGGCGAAACGCCGTTTGCGATTGCCGCGTTTTCCGCGGGCAACCCGAACGCATCCCACCCCATCGGCTGCATGACGTTGAAACCGCACATGCGGTGATAGCGGGCGAGCACGTCGCCGATGGTGTAGTTGCGGACATGCCCCATGTGCAGCTTGCCCGACGGGTACGGGAACATCGAGAGGCAGTAGAACTTGGGTCGCCTGCTATCCTCGACGGCACGAAACGCATGCGTCGATTCCCAATACGTCTGCGCCTCCCGTTCCACCGCGTGGTGGTTGTACTTCTCCTGCATGGAGATGGACTGCAGCGGCCGTAAAAAAATGGAGATTATACCTGCAAGGCGCGATGCCATCCCGGGCCGGCCGGGACGCGTTGCCTTCCCCGTACACATAGGGGTTGCGGAGGATTAAGATTGACCGTCACCAGCCCTTCTCATCACCGAAGGGCAGGCTCATTGCGTCACGCGCCCCAGGGAGAACGCGCAAGTGTCTCGCAAGCATCCCATCGTCGCTGTCACCGGCTCCTCCGGGGCTGGCACGACTTCCGTAAAGAACGTGTTCGAGCACATCTTCCGCCGCGAGAATATCCGCGCCGCGGTGCTCGAGGGCGACAGCTTCCATAAGTACGATCGGGAGGGTATGCGTGAAGCCCTCGTAAAGGCCGAGGCCGAGGGCCGACATATGAGCCATTTTGGCCCCGAAGCAAACCTCTTCGAAGAACTGGAGGCGGTCTTCCGGCAATACGGTCGCAACGGGACGGGGAAGTTCCGCAAGTATCTTCACGACGAACAAGAGGCGGAGCCCTACCATCAGCCACCTGGAACCTTCACCGAGTGGGAGCCACTGCCCGAAGGCACTGATCTGCTCTTCTACGAAGGCCTGCACGGTGGTGTCAGGACCGAAACCTGTGATGTTGCGGCCCACGTGGATCTTCTTATCGGCGTGACTCCCATTGTCAATCTGGAATGGATCCAGAAGATGCACCGGGACATGAAGGATCGGGGCTACACTGCAACGGACGTCACGCAAACGATCATGCGGCGGATGTCCGACTACGTTCACTACATCGTGCCCCAGTTTTCGTGCACCCACCTCAATTTTCAGCGGGTGCCGACTGTGGATACTTCGAACCCCTTCGTCGCCCGCGACATTCCGACAGCGGACGAAAGCTTCGTGGTCATTCGCTTCCGTGATCCCCATGGCATCGACTTCCCGTACCTCCTCACCATGGTTCACGACTCGTTCATGTCGCGGCCAAACTGCTTCGTCGTGCCAGGGGGCAAACTGCACCTCGCGATGCAGCTCATCCTGACGCCGCTCATTCTTGACCTGATCGAAAAGAAGCGGCGCACGGGGTCCGTCACCGGCTGAGCCTGGATCGCAGTCCGATATAATGCGGGGCTCGTCTCGACCCGCCCCACAATGTCCCTCCCGTTTCTCGAAGGCCTCAACTCGCCGCAGCACGAAGCGGTCACGCTGCCCAGGCAATCGGCCCTTGTCCTGGCGGGCGCTGGAAGCGGCAAGACGCGTGTGCTCACCACGCGTATCGCCTGGCTAATCTCAACCGGCCAGGCGAGCCCGCACAGCCTGCTGGCCGTCACCTTCACCAACAAAGCGGCGCGCGAGATGCTTACGCGAATCTCGGGGATGCTGCCTATCAACACCCGCGGCATGTGGGTCGGCACCTTCCACGGCCTCTCTCACCGGCTACTGCGCACCCACTGGCGCGAGGCGGGGTTGCCGCAGCTCTTCACCATCCTGGACAGCCAGGATCAGCTCTCGCTCGTCAAGCGGTTCCTGAAGGACCTGAAGGTCGACGACCAGAAGTACGCCCCGCGGCAGGTTCAGTACTTCATCAACGCGAATAAGGAAGAGGGGCTGAGGCCCTCGGCCGTGGAAGCGACCGACGACTTCCGGCGCCGGCTGCTGGAGTTCTATTCTGCATACGAGGATCTTTGCCGCCGCGAGGGGGTGGTGGACTTCGCCGAGCTGTTGCTGCGCTCCTTCGAACTGCTTTCAGAGGACGAGATCCTGCGCCAGCACTACCGCGCACGCTTCCAGCATGTCCTCGTCGACGAGTTCCAGGACACCAACCGTCTCCAGTACCAGTGGCTGCAACTTCTTGCTGGAGAGAGCAATGCCGTGTTTGCGGTCGGCGACGACGATCAGTCGATCTACGCGTTCCGCGGCGCACGGTCCGCGAACATGCAGCAGTTCGAGCGCGACTTCGGCGTTGAGCGGGTGATCAAGCTCGAACAGAATTACCGTTCCCACGGCAACATCCTGGACGCTGCCAACGCGCTGATCCGGCAGAACCGGATGCGCCTCGGCAAGAATCTCTGGACGTCGGAGGGTGCGGGTGAACCACTGCGCCTGTATCGGGCGCCGAGCGATACCGCAGAGGCGACCTTCATCGTGGACGAGATCCGGATGCTCGCGGCCGAGGGGGTTGCGCTCACCGACATCGCGCTGCTATATCGCTCCAACGCGCAGTCCCGGGTGCTCGAACACGCACTCTTCTCGGCCAGCGTGCCGTACCGGGTGTATGGCGGATTGCGCTTTTTTGAGCGGCAGGAGGTCAAGCACGCGCTCGCGTACCTCCGACTCATCGCCAATCCCGATGACGACGGCGCCCTGCTGCGTGTCATCAACTTCCCCGCCCGGGGCATCGGGACTCGCACGCTCGAGCAGTTGCAGGGAACCGCCCAGGGGATGGGCGCGAGCCTCTGGCAGGCCGCCTGCCAGCGCGGCGGGAAAGGCGCACGCATCACAGCCTCAGGGAAGGGGCTCGAGGGGTTCGTGGAGTTGATTGAGCGACTGCGCGCTGCAACCGAGGGTCTGCCGCTGCCCGAGGCCATCGAGCATGTGATCGAGATGAGCGGACTTGCCGCCTACTACAATGCGGAGCGCGAGGCAGCGGAACGGATGGAGAACCTCGCGGAGCTCGTCAACGCGGCCGCAGCGTTCGTCTCGGAGCAGGACCGGGGAATCCTGCCGGCGGGCGAAGCGTTCGATGCGGAAACGGCTGCTGTCCCGGAGACCGAACTCACGGCTTTCCTGAATCACGCAGCCCTCGAAGCCGGCGAACGCCAGGCAGGTCCGGGAACGGATTGCGTCCAGCTCATGACTGTGCATTCGGCGAAAGGTCTCGAGTTCCACACCGTCTTTATCAGCGGGCTCGAGGAGGGGTTGTTCCCGCATGAGAACTCGCTCACCGAGGCGGACGGGCTCGAGGAGGAGCGGCGCCTCATGTATGTTGCGCTGACCCGCGCACGCCGACGCCTCTATCTGAGCTTTGCCCAGAGCCGAATGCTGCACGGCCAGACCCGCTATAACATGGCCTCGCGCTTTCTGAAGGAGATCCCGCCGGAGCTGACAAGGCGCATCGGCGGTTTCGCGGTCGAGTCGCCCTTCGCGCGGCCCTACGCCACGGTCCCTGCTGGGCCGCAGGGGCCGCCGTTCGTCCGTGAGACGCGGCTTGTGGCAAGCGGCTTACGCGTCGGGCAGAGCGTGGTCCATCCCAAGTTCGGCGCGGGAGTCATCGTCGGCGCCGAGGGTCGCGGGGACGACGCGCGCGTGCAGGTGAGCTTTCGTAACGCCGGCGTGAAGTGGCTTGCGCTCGAGTACGCGAAGCTCACGCCGGCGTAGCGGTCACGCCGGCGTCGACGTCTCTTCGGGCGGCGCGTCGCGCCCGAACAGGGCCTGGTAGCCGCGGTACACGGCACCGGCATTTACCGGGATCCAGACGAGGGTGCCCAGTCCGTAAAGGAGCACAGCGAGCATCGGCAATACCACGGACACCATGGCGAAGAGCAGCATCCCGAGCATCGCGAGCACCGCAGACACCGCAGCGAAGAGCAGCACCGGCGCCAAGTTCGCCACGCACGCCGTGAAGCTTGCCTTCAACGCCTCGAGCGCGGGCAGGTTCCGAAACATCGCGAGCGCCGGCGCGAAGATTACTGCCATGAAGAGCGGAACCAGCAGCAGGACCGAGAGCAAGGGCGCCGCCGGAATGTCCGGCGGCGGCGCGTTCGGGTCGGACGCTCGTTCCAGCGCCGCGGCGATGATCCGGTCGCCGCCGAGCATCATGAATGCGCCGAAGGTGATGACGTTGCCGAGCAGGTACACGCCGCCGATGGTGATGAGCGGTCCCGGGTGGCTGCGACACCCGGCGAAGAGGTGCGCAATCTCGAGATCGTTGCCGCGCTCGAGTGCGCGGCAGCCGACGAGGAGTCCGGCACCAAGTGCGGGGGTGAGGAGATAGAGGATCAACTGCCCGAGATTCGGGTTCGCCAAGAGCAGCCCCAGTGCGAGCAAGAGCCAGATCGCCGCGAGCGCGATCCACACGAGCGGCCGCAGGAGAAAGAGGGCGAAGCCGTCCACGATCCACTTTAGGCCGTTCACCGCACCTACTTTTTGCACCTGTACCGTCATCGCCCCGTCTGTGCTCGGAAGAACCGCTGTCCCGGATCAATCAATCAATCAACCGACGCGCTTCTGCCTCCTGCGCGACGTGGTGCGCGAGCAGGTGCCGGAAGTGGGCCGGATCCTTCGCATGCGTAAGCTCGCCCGGACGCGGCAGGTGGAAATCCTGCAGCCGCGAGATCCAGAACCGCAGCGCGGCCGCCCGGAGCATCGTAGGCCAGGCACTGCATTCGAACGCCGTGACTGGACGCACCGCTCGATAGCTGCTGAGCAACGCCCGCACGCGATGGGAGTCAAGCGACTGGTCACGCGTAAGGCACCAGTCGTTGGCGGTGATTGCGACGTCATACAGCAGCGCGTCGTCGCAGGCGAAGTAGAAGTCGATGACCCCGCCGATCGCCTTACCGCTGAAGAGCACGTTGTCGCGAAACAGGTCGCCGTGGATCACCCCGCGTGGCAGAGCCTCGCACCGGCAGCGGGACTGGAAACGCAGCTCTTCCGTGAGCAGGCCGCGGTCCTCCTGGGACAGGAACGGCATGACCTCGCCGGAGGTCACCCTCCACCACGAGGGACCGCGGTGATTGCGCATGGTCGCGCTGTAGCTCTTCCCAGCGATATGCATATTGGCGAGCATTTCGCCTACCTGGGCGCACTGGGTAATCGAGGGTTGCTTCACGTCCTTGCCGGGCAGACAGCTTACTAGGCTCGCCGGCTTTCCATTGAGGGTTCCGAGCAGCGCGTTGTCGTGGTTGGCGATCGGTCGCGGGCAGGGTATGCCATGGCTAGACAGATGCGCCATGAGGTGGAGGTAGTAGGGCAGATCGTCCGCGGTGAGCTTTTCGAAGAGCGTGAGAACGTAGCGCCCATGGGTCGTGGTGACGAAGTAGTTGGTGTTCTCGATGCCGGCAGCGATTCCCTTGAGCTCCACGAGGGTGCCCACGGAATAGCGCTTCAGCCATACCGCGAGCTCGTCGGGGGTGACCGTGGTGAAGACGGACATGACAGTGGCACCGCAGCGCGCGGGTGCCGCCTAGAAGCGCTTGATCACCCACATCGGCGGGCGGGTGTCGGCCCCCAGACCATCCTGCCGCGCGAAGCTGCCGGTTCCGACAGGATCAACGAGGTAGTATGGTACGCCGATGCGAGGGGTCACCTTGACCATATAGAGTTGGCCATTCACGCGGTACTCCTCGTAGGTATCTTCCCCTCTCTGCTGAATGGTCACCTCGGGTTCGCCGAGTTCCTCGTCGGCCAGCCCCGGGGGCGGAGGCGGGGCCTCCGGAAGCGGCTCAAGATCCGGCGGGGCAGCGTTCTGGGCGTGAGCGGTGACGCCGATCAGGAGCACCAGGAGCAGGAGCAGACGGCGCATCGGCGGGGTCCGGGGCTTCGGGCTCAAAAGGACGCCGAGTTTACCACGTCACAGATGAAGCTGGATTTCGCGCTCCCGCGCCGACGGCTCGAACGCCCGTTTCTCGTAGTGGGCGAAGATCGCCTCGACCACTTTGGTGGGCTCGTCGATCACCTGGATGAGGTCGAGGTCTGGAGCGTCAATCATGCCTTCAGCCACAAGGGTGCCGTGTAACCAAGCGAGCAGCCCCCGCCAAAACGGTTCATGAACGAGGATGATGGGAATCCTGCGGGTCTTGGCCGTCTGGACCAGCGTGAGCGCCTCCATCAGTTCGTCCAGCGTGCCATAGCCGCCAGGCATGACCACATAAGCCGAAGCGAATTTCACGAACATCACTTTCCGCGCGAAGAAGTGGCGGAAAGTCTGACTGATATCCTGGTAAGGGTTCACGTGTTGCTCGTTCGGCAGTTGAATGTTGAGGCCGACCGAAGGCGAGCGACCGAAGTACGCGCCCTTGTTCGCCGCTTCCATGACGCCCGGTCCTCCCCCGGAAAGCACGCTGAAGCCCGCGTCCGACAGCAGACGGGCAATCGTTTGCGTGAGCTCGTAGTAGGGCTGGCCGGGGAGCGCGCGCGCGCTCCCAAAGATGGACACTGCGGGACGGATTGGGGCGAGGCGTTCCGTCGCCTCGACGAACTCTGCCATAATTTCGAAGGCGCGCCACGATTCCCGCGCCGACCACGCTTTCTCGGCGATCTCCGTCGCGAGCGGCGTCGGAATCTTCTGCTTGTCGTTCATGGTTGGGTCTCCAACTGGTTTCCGTCAGAAGGGGGAGCGCCACGCAAGAGGTACGCCGGCCGTCGCCGGCCCGAGGGGAAACGACGACGATGACTACGCTTCTGCTGGTTGACGGTTCTTCCTACCTGTACCGCGCCTTCCACGCCCTGCCTGACCTGCGCAGCAAAGCCGGCGAGCCGACGGGAGCTGTGTATGGCGTCATCAACATGCTGCGGCGCCTCCGCAAGGAGATCGCGGCAGAGTATGTCGCCTGCGTATTCGACGCCAAGGGAAAGACCTTCCGCGAGGAGGTGTATCCCGATTATAAGGCGCACCGACCACCCATGCCTGATGACCTTGCCGTGCAGATCGAACCGCTCCACGAGTGTATCCGTGCCATGGGCTGGCCACTCCTCGTCGTAGAAGGGGTGGAGGCGGATGACGTAATTGGGACGCTCGCAAAGCAGGCCGAGCGCGAAGGAATCCGCACGGTCGTGTCGACCGGCGACAAGGACATCGCACAGCTGGTGAGCGCGAATGTCACGCTCGTGAACACCATGTCGAACGAGACACTCGATGTGCCTGGCGTGCACGCGAAGTTCGGAGTGCCGCCGGAGCGCATCACCGATTACTTCGCACTGGTCGGCGACAGCGTCGACAACATCCCTGGTGTCGAGAAAGTGGGGCCGAAGACAGCGGCAAAGTGGCTTGCCGAATACGGCGATCTCGACGCTCTGATTGCCCGGTCTGACGAGATCGGGGGTGTCGCCGGTGAAAACCTGCGCAAAGTGCGCGAATGGCTGCCGAAGGCGCGCGCGCTCCTTACCCTCAAATGCGATGTGCCGCTGCCGAAGACCGTGCACGAGCTCGGGCCACAGCCGCCCGACCAAGGAAAACTCGCAGCGCTGTTCGATCGCCTCGACTTCAAGAGCTGGCGGCGCGAGCTCGATGCCGCGGGGGAGGAATCCGCCGCCACGAGCGCGACGGGCTTGGCTGCGCGGGGAAGCCGCTACGAGGCCGTGCTGGACGAAGAGGCGCTGCGAGCATGGATTGAGCGGCTCGAGGTGGCAGAGCTCGTCTCCTTCGACACCGAGACGACGAGTCTCGAGCCGATGCAGGCGGAGCTCGTCGGCATCTCGGTGAGCGTATCGCCGGCGGAAGCGGCATACATTCCCGTGGGGCATCGCGGCCCCGCGGCGCCGGAACAGCTGCGCCTCGACCGGGTGGTCGCACTCCTTCGACCGTGGCTGGAAGACCCGACCAAGTTCAAAGTCGGCCAGAACCTCAAGTACGACCTGCACGTTCTTGCGAATCATGGCGTACACGTGCGCGGCGTCCGCCACGACACGCTGCTGCAATCCTACGTGCTCGAGAGCCATCTCTCCCATGACATGGACAGCCTCGCAGATCGGCATCTCGGCGTGAAGACGATTACCTACGACGAGGTTACCGGCAAGGGCGCGGCCCGGATAGCTTTCGAACAGGTCGCGGTTGACCGCGCGACTGAATACGCCGCCGAGGATGCCGACGTGACGTTGCAGCTGCATCACGCGATGTTTCCAGCGATCTGCGGCGACGCGAAGCTGCTGCACGTGTATCGCGACATTGAAATGCCGGTGTTGCCGGTACTTTTCGCCATGGAGCGGCATGGAGTTCTGCTCGACACCAGGCTCCTCGAAAGCCAGAGCCATGAGCTCGGCAACCGCCTGCGCGAGATCGAGCTCAACGCCTGTACAGTCGCCGGACAGCCTTTCAACCTGAATTCGCCAAAGCAGATTCAGGCGTTACTGTTCGAGCGCCAGAAAGTGCCCGTCATCAAGAGGACGCCGAGCGGGGCGCCCTCGACCGACGAGGACGTCCTGCAACAGCTTGCCCTCGACTATCCGCTGCCGAGGTTACTGCTCGATTACCGCGCGCTCGCAAAGCTGAAGAGCACCTACACGGACAAGCTGCCGCGTAGTGTCAATCCCCGGACCGGGCGCGTGCACACCAACTACGCCCAGGCGGTGGCGGTGACGGGGAGGCTTTCGAGTAACGAACCGAACCTCCAGAATATTCCCATCCGGACCGCGGAAGGGCGTCGCATCCGCGAAGCGTTCATTGCGCCGCCTGGGGCGGCGATCGTCTCGGCCGATTACTCGCAGATCGAGCTTCGGATCATGGCGCACCTCTCCGGCGACGACGGCCTGCTGCAGGCGTTCGCGGAAGGACGCGACATCCACGCCGCCACCGCGGCGGAAGTCTTCGGTGTCGACCTCGCCACGGTCAGCGCCGAGCAGCGGCGCTATGCGAAAGCGATCAACTTCGGTCTCATCTACGGCATGTCGGCGTTCGGGCTCGCGGCCCAGCTCGGGGTGGAGCGGGGCGCTGCGCAGCAGTACATGGATCGCTACTTCGCGCGTTATCCCCGCGTTGCCGCCTACATGGAGCGCACCCGTGCGGAGGCAAAATCAACAGGGTATGTGGAAACCTTTTTTGGCAGGCGGTTGTTTCTGCCGGAGATTCGTAGCGGCAACCCGACCCGGCGCCAGGCGGCCGAGCGCGCGGCGATCAACGCGCCCATGCAGGGGACCGCCGCCGACCTGATCAAGCTGGCGATGATCGCCGTGCATGCGTGGATCGCACGCGAGCGGCTTGGCACGCGCCTCATCCTGCAGGTTCATGACGAACTGGTGCTGGAAGTGCCAGAGGGGGAAGTGGAAACCGTGACGGCAGAGCTGCCCTCACTCATGAGCGGCGTTGCTCAGCTTGCTGTGCCGATCCCGGCGGAGGTGGGCGTGGGTCCGAACTGGGAGCGGGCGCATTAGAAGGGAACCTCGATCTCACCAGAGGCTCCGCGGTTACGGCCCCTTCAGGGCGTCCCGGATTTCGCGCAGCAGGACAATATCGGCTGGCTCTTCCGGCGGCGAGGGTGGTGGCGGCGGCTTCTGGGCGCGCAGCTTGTTCATCCACTTCACCATCATGAAGATGATGAAGGCGAGAATGATGAAGTTGAGCAGGATTGTGAAGAAGCTTCCGTAGGCGAAGACCGGGACGCCGACCTTCCGGACTGCGTCTAGGGTATGCGCGGTGCCGGCCGGAACATCCGCCAGCGGCATGTAGTAATCGGAGAAGTCGATGCCGCCCGTAGCGCGGCCCACGACCGGCATGATGAGGTCACCGACGATGGAATCGACGATCTTCCCAAACGCTCCCCCGATGATCACGCCTACGGCAAGGTCCATCGCGTTGCCCTTGACTGCGAACTCCTTAAACTCGCTTAAGAGGCTCATGCGCTGACTCCACGAAAATCCATTGCGTGAGAGGCTTGCCGTTAGGCAACCTACGACGCTGCAATGATGAGAACTCGGGCGCCTCTCATTGCAGGAGACTGCATGCGCGCAGAACCGCAGCAGAAAGGCCCGCAAATGATCAATGGGCCAGAATGAGAGACCACGCTCAGAATATGCCGAAATTTTCCGCCGGCAGCAACCCTAGAAGTGCATTTCCGCGATCGCTAGGATGGAGTGAATGCGAATAGGCCCGACAGGCCGCTGCTAGAGGACGCCCGCTTCGTGAGCCTGCTGGTCAGCGTGATAGCTGGAGCGCACCATTGGCCCGCAGGCGGCGTGAGTGAACCCCAATGCCAGCGCTTCCTGCTCGTAGCGTTCAAAGACCGCCGGTGCGACATAGCGCAACACCGGCAGATGGCCAGGGCTGGGCTGCAGATATTGGCCCACGGTCAACATGTCGACCCCGTGGGCGCGCAGATCGCGGATTGCGTCGACAATCTCGTCGTCGGTCTCGCCCAGCCCCACCATCAAACCGGACTTGGTGGGAACAGCCGGCACGCGCGCCTTGAAGTCTCTCAAGAGCCGGAGCGAGTGGGCGTAGTCGGAGCCGGGGCGTGCCCGCAGATACAGGCGCGGCACGGTCTCGAGATTATGGTTCATGACATCTGGTGGGCACTGCGCGAGAAGGTCTAGCGCACGGTCCAGACGACCGCGGAAATCAGGAGTGAGGATCTCGACCGTCGTGCCCGGTGACTGCTCACGCACGGCGCGGATGCAAGCGACAAAGTGCTGCGCGCCTCCGTCGCGCAGATCGTCCCGGTCGACGCTGGTAATCACAACGTACCTGAGCTTCATGGCGGCAATCGTCTTCGCCAGGCGCAGCGGCTCGTGCACGTCGGGGAGCTGCGGACGACCATGGGCCACATCGCAGAATGGGCAGCGGCGGGTGCAGACGTCGCCGAGGATCATGAACGTCGCAGTACCCTTGCTGAAGCACTCGCCGATGTTGGGGCACGACGCTTCCTCGCAGACCGTGTGCAGGTGATTCTCGCGCAACGCGCGTTTCACAGCACCGAAGGTGGCAGTGGTCGGGGCCTTCGCGCGGATCCATTCGGGCTTCCGCAGGCGTTCGCCGGGCATGACCTTGATGGGGATCCGGGCCGTTTTTGCGGCCCCGGTTTGCCGATCGTGGGGAGCACTCATCGGAGGCTTTGAATCATTCCAGCAGGTCAATCAGGAGCCCAGTCAGGCGACGTCCGGCCGCATCCAGCGTGAGATCGACGCCGAGATCGCGCGTCCGCGTCACCGCCATCCCCGGGTGACCGCAGGGATTGATGTCCGCGAACGGCGCGAGATCCACGTCGACGTTGAGGGCGAGGCCATGATAGCAGCAGCCGTTCTTCACCCGCAGGCCCAGCGCGGCGATCTTCGCATTGCCAACGTAGACCCCCGGCGCCTCGACCCGACCTGCAGCCACAATACCTTCTTCCGCAAGCAGCGCGATCACTGCACGTTCCATGCGCCGAACCAGGTCGCGAACCCCGTATCCACGGCGACGCAAGTCGAGTAGCAGGTAGACCACGAGCTGCCCGGGACCGTGATAGGTGACCTGCCCGCCCCGGTCCACATGCGCCACGGGGATTCGCGAACGCCGCAGCAGATGTTCGGGCTTGCCATTGAGACCAATGGTGAAGACCGGAAAGTGCTCTACGATCCAGATCTCATCAGCGGCATCCGGGGGGCGCTGGTCGGTGAAGCGCTGCATCGCGCGCCACGTCGGTTCGTATTCGACGCGGCCGAGGTTGCGAACGAGGGGTGGGGGCTCGACGCGCGCAGCCTGAGCTTCGGTGGCGCTCACCCTTCTTCCTTCCCTCGTCCCGCTAGAGCACCATCGCCACAATAGGATGGTCTGACAGCTCGCGATACAGAGCGTCGAGCTGCTCGCGGGAAGTGGCGCGAATGGTCGCTGTCACGCTGATGTACTTCCTTGCGCGGCTCATCCGCATCTCGACCGTCCCGGGATCGAAGTCCGGGGCGTGTTTGCGCACGATGTCGGCGACGGTCTGCGCGAAGCCCGGCTGAGAAGCGCCCATCACCTTGATGGGGAAATCGCAGGGGTACGTGATCAGGCTAGCGAGCTCTTCCTGCTTCATGGGCGTGTTTCCCCCGCCGCGTGCAAGGCCGCGCGGCTGGCGATACAGGCCGACTTGAATTCCTGGTAGAGCGCATGCATGCGCCGGAATATGGGCCCGGGAACGCCCTTGCCGACCGGGCGGCCGTTCAAGGTGGTGATGGCGAGGACCTCCTTCGTGGACGAGGTGAGCCAAATCTCTTCCGCCGCGAGCGTCTCCCGCTCCGTCACCTCGCGGACCTGGTGCGGCACGCCAGCAGCCGCCGCAAGTTCGAGCACGAGATCATACGTGATGCCGGTCAGCATGAGATGGCTTCTTGGGGGAGCGAGGAGGACGCCATGGCTGACGACGAGAATGTTGCTGGCGGCGCCCTCCGTGAGAAAGCCATCGCGGAACAGCACCGTTTCCACTGCCCCGGCGTCGACTGCAACCTGTCGGAGCAGCACGTTACCCAACAGGGCAATGGACTTGATGTCGCAGCGGCCCCAGCGGTAATCGGTGGCGGCAACCGCCGCGACCCCACGCTCGACTTCGTCGCGCGAGGGCGTATTGAGCGGACTGCTCATCATGAGGACGGTGGGCGCCGCATCCTCTGGAAAGGCGTGGTCCCGTCTTGCGACGCCACGTGTTACCTGAAGGTAAAGCATCTGGTCCGGCCACGGATGTCGATCGATGAGCTCTCGCAGCAGCGCGGCCCACTCCTCCGCCGGGTGCGGATCGATCATGCGAATCGCATGCAGGCTACGGCGCAACCGCGCCAGGTGCTCGCCCATCCGGAGCGGCGCCCCCGCATAGACCGGGATCACCTCATAGACGCCGTCCCCGAAGATGAAACCGCGGTCGAGAACCGGTACCCGGGCTTCGGCTGCGGGCAGCCATGCACCGTTGAGATATGCGATCGGTTCGCTCATCACTGGGGTATCCAAAGCCGGAGGGTGTCGATACCGCGCCCGAAAATGCCTGCAACGGGCACATTCGACAGCGCGACGAGCGGATACTCTCCGATCGCCTTTTCCTCGATGCTCAGCTTGAGCGAGCCGACGTCCTGCCCGATCGTAAGCGGCGCGAGCAGCGGCTGACGCGTCTCCATGGAAGCGTTTAGCCTTGCGGCGTCGCCCTTGGGCAAGGCCATGTAGAAGTCATTAAGGAACCCGATCCTGACGTCGTTGTCCGCGCCCTTCCACACCCTGATCGTGGCGACGGTTTGGTCCTTCGCGTACACCTTCACGGTATCGTAGAACTGGAACCCATAGTTCAGGAGCTTCTGGCTCTCGATTGCACGGGCGGACTCTGAAGCCGTGCCGGTCACCACCGAGATGAGGCGTCTCGATTCGCGCTTCGCCGATGCGACGAGGCAATAGCCGGCCGTGTCGTGGTGACCGGTCTTGACGCCGTCCACGTAGGGATCCGTCCATAGTAGGCGGTTCCGGTTCCCCTGCGTGATGTTGTTGTAGCGATATTCCCTCTGGGAGTTGAGCTTGTAGTGCTCCGGAAAGTCCCGGATGAGGGCAGCGGCGAGCAAGGCCATGTCGTACGCGGTCGTGTAATGCTTGGGATCAGGCAAACCGGTTGAGTTCACGAAGTTCGTGTTTTTCATGCCGAGCCTAAGCGCCTGCTGGTTCATCATCTGTGCAAATACTTCCTCGCTGCCCGCAATCGCTTCAGCGAGGGCAATACATGCATCGTTTCCGGACTGGATCACCATGCCGTGGATGAGTTCGTCTACCGTTACCGGCCGGTTCGGTTCGATGAACATGCGCGAGCCCGGCGCCTTCCAGGCTTGCGGCGTAACCGGAACCACCTGATCCAACGTGATGCGCTTTTGCTTGAGCGCCTCGTAGGTGAGGTACGCGGTCATCATCTTGGTGAGCGAAGCGGGCTCGATGCGCTCATTTGGATTCTGAGAGGCGATGACCTGCGCCGCGAGGAAGTCATACAGCACCCACGACTTCGCCGCGACCGTTGGCGGCGGTGGAACCGGGAGGGGCGCCTGCTGCGCGGACGCAAGGGTGGACGTCAGTAGACAAGACAGCAGTGCGATCATGAATCTCATTGCGGAATCTCGTAGAGCACGCCGGAAAGCGCGTGATTATACTGCAGCGGGTTAGACAGCTTCCGCGCCCCGTAGATGGCGGTGGCGGAGGCGACCGCCTCGCCGAAAGCGCGTGTTGTGCCACCGGCGTGGCTGGGTCGTCGATGCCCCTCCGGCAGGCGCCCGC
>Ga0209253_10000517_pt1 | contig 33525 bp, 30 predicted proteins | sample FrelakmetBRP12BR_FD_187145 | JGI IMG/M metagenome (GOLD analysis project Ga0209253, IMG submission 187145) | Freshwater lake sediment microbial communities from the University of Notre Dame, USA, for methane emissions studies - BRP12 BR (SPAdes)... | ecosystem: Environmental > Aquatic >... | reverse complement strand
TACCCAGCTCATCCTTAATGATATGCACCTGCTTGCGCATCTCCACGTCTTTCAGCACGGCGCGCGCAGTATCGAGCACCGCCATCAGCGTGGTGGGCGAAACTACCCACACGCGTTTATTCATGGCGTAGTCGATAATTTCAGGATGGTAAGCGTGAATCTCTGCAAACACAGCCTCCGCGGGAATAAACATCACCGCACCGTCACTCGTCACATTCGGGATAATGTACTTGCTGGCAATATCATCCACATGCTTTTTAATATCCAGCTTAAACTGCTTCTCGGCCGTGCTCTGTGCGGCTTCAGATAAATTGCTATCAAACATCTTATGATAATTTTCCAGCGGAAATTTACTGTCCACGGCGACGGTTCCTGTTGGTTCCGGCAGAAAGAGTGCACAATCCACGCGCGCACCATTTTCAAATGTATACTGCATTTTAAAACTGTCATTCGGCAACACATTGCGCACCAAACCTTCCAGCTGCACCTCACCGTATGCTCCGCGGCTTTTTTTATCACCCAGCAAGTCTTGCAGGCTGACCATATTCACGGTCAGACCGTCAATTTTCTTCTGCGCCTCGTCAATAGTGGCAAGACGCTCCATCACACTGATAAAGGTCTCGTTGGTTTTCTTAAAGCCTTCTTCCAAACGTTCTGAAACTTTACCGCCAATCTCTTCAAGACGCGCATCAACGATTTTTCCCAGCGCTTCTACGCTTTGGGTCAATGTCGTCGTGGCCTTTAGCATGGTGTCGTTAATGAGCGCTTGCTGCGATTTACCTTGCTCGCTTAAAGTTTTGTGCAGCGTTTCAAGCACGGTTTCGCGGGTTTGTGCCAAGCTGTTGTTCTGCGCAAGCTGCAAAGCCTGCATGGCATCGCGCGTGGCTTGTAATTCGCTTGAAACTGAATTCTTAAGCATTTCAGCACTGCCCTGCGAGGCAGTATTCATGCGGTCTCCAAGCTTATTCAAACCGTCATTCAAATCCAGCAGCATAGCACGGTGTTTTTCCTCCAACTGGCTAAGAAGCACAGTGTTTTTGGCATTTGCATACTCGCGCCAAGCAAGCCAAACAAGCAAAATGACCGCTAAAACTAAAAGTAAGACTATAATTTCGTTCATGCTGGTCATTATAAACTACAGTGACATTTTAGCTCTATGAATAAAACGCCTCTATGACTAAACTCAAACTCTTACTTGGCCAATGGCTGGCCAATATTACCCGTAAACTAAAAAACAATTTTTATATTTATTTAGCCACGCTGTTTACTTTGCTGGTTTTGCTGGACGCCGGTGTGTTTCATGTGGGCGAAAATATGCGTGATAAATCCTTTGATTTCATGGTTAAACACCGCGTATTCCAGCCCAAAGCAGACAAGGATATTGTCATTGTAGACATCAACGAAGCCAGCCTGGCAGCCTTTGCAAAAGAATATGGCCGCTGGCCTTGGCCGCGTCAAGTGTTTGGGGAGTTTGTCGAGAATATCCAGGCACAAAACCCCAAAGCCATTGTGTTTGATATTGTGTTTTCTGATGCCGACATTTATAACCCCGATAGCGATGCGTATTTTAACGAGGCAATTGCTGGTAGCAAAAACATCTTCTTCCCGATTCTGCGTTTGGATATCACTCAAGACAAGCTGAGTAAACTTAAATTCGAGCAAATCCCGGGCTTGCAAGCCAGTAGTGACGGAGACAAAAACGCTACGATTGCGGCAGTATTGCCTCATTTTGAGGGCGCACTCAAAGCAAATAGGTTAGGCACATACAATGTGTATCCTGATACGGATGGCATTGTTCGCGAATATCGCCTATTTCATGATGATTACGGCTGGCACTTGCCTTCGTTGCCTTTGGTGGTAGCACAATTTTCTGGCGGGGCAAACACAGATAATCTACCTAGGGATATACTGATTAACTGGCGCGGCAAACCATTCACCTACAATTACGTTACGTTTAGCGATGTATTTACAGACTTAGCAAGCAAAAATAAAAAGCGCCCTCAGGACGAATTTACCAACAAAATCGTGATTATCGGCTCCACCGCACCGGGCTTGTTCGATATCAAACCCACCGCAATGGACAAACAGTTTCCCGGAGTCGAAATCATTGCAACTGCCATCGACAATGCCAGACATGGTGATTACCTGAAAGTCTGGCGCGGTAAAATCCCTTATATATTGATGAGCCTACTGTTGATTTGGGCGACGACATTAGCGTTTTACTTCAAGGTGGATCGCGATAAATTCAACTCTGTTTTTACAAGCGGACAAATCGGCTTGCTGGTACTGTCGTATCTTGCAATCAACTTCAGCAACACGTATTTAGACCTCACAGCACCTATTTTATGGGCGGTCGCATTGTTTGGTATCGCCAAAATCTACGCGCTGGCCACAGACCGTGCTCTGCAGCGTTGGCTGGCGTTTGGGGTAAAGGATGATGCAGCTGAACACTCTGTGCTAATGATGCCGGTTTTAGTTGAGGCCAGCGAGCCACTTAGCGATGGGTTACTAAAAAAACTCAAGCGCAGCATTGAACTCGTCAGCCAATCACCCAACAATATCGAAATTCTGCATGGCACTCAGAGCGGAATTTGGGGATTGTTCGGCGACATGGTGGTAGTGAGCTGGATGTATGCCGACAGCAAGGCTGAATATAGTGCGGCAGCAAAACAGGACGCTCAAAATATTATTAGCCAATTGCCAACTTTAATCGAAAACCTGGGTCTACCGATTAACACCGTCATACGTTATGCGCTGCATGAAGGTAAATTGAATAATCAAATCGCACTAGCTACATCATTGGCTTCTCAATGGCGTACGCTATTTGCGCAAGCGGTAATTAAGCTGGAACATAATGATTTAATCAAGGATTTAGCATGAAAATTTATTTAAGAAAAATATTATTAATCGGACTCGCAAGTCCTATTCTTGCGCTTTCCGGCGAGATTGGCACAGCATTAAAAGCCGACACCTTACGTGCAGAGCCATTTGCTGATGCTAAAACTGTAGGCAGCTTAAATAAAAATGATAGTGTTGATATCTTGAATAAAAAAGGTGCTTGGCTGAAAGTAAAAACCAAAAGAACAACTGGATGGGTACGCATACTTTCTGTTAAACGTGGCAGCGCATCAAGTAGCAGCAATGCGAAAGGCGTACTGGATGTAGCGAGCGGCCGCGCTGGTACTGGGCAGGTTGTTTCTACCACTGGCATACGCGGCTTGAGTGCTGAAGATCTGAAATCCGCCAAGTTCAATGAGGATGAAATGAAAAAACTGGAAAGCCATACACTTAGCCCAAGCGAAGGACAGAAATTTGCCAGCGCTGGCGGCCTGACTGCAACAAAAATGGCTTACCTAAAAGGAACAAAATAATGAAACCATTAGCAATGAACAAGTTATTAATTGGCCTATTTTTAGCAACGGACTTATTTGCCACACAAGCGCTTGCATTAGATTTAGGAAAAATGCTTGAAGATGCGGCAAAAGATAAAGTCGAGGAAATTAAAAATGGAGGCGAAACGCCACCAGCAGCAACGCCAGAAAGTGCGACTTCTGCACCTGCAAGCACTACATCTGCAGCAACTCCAGAGGCAGCGCCAGCCACAGCCCAGCCTGAATTTAACTGGAAAAATCCAAGTAAAGAGGAAGAAATTGCACTGGGCCGGGAAATTACCGGTAGTTTGCTGGGCGCCGCACCATTGGTGAAAGATGAAGCTTTACAAAATTACGTGAATCAAGTCGGTCGTTGGGTAGCAAATCAATGTGAACGTGCAGATTTGCCTTGGAAATTTGGTGTAATTGAAAGTAGTGATATTAATGCCTTTGCTGCTCCGGGAGGCTATGTGCTTATTACTAAAGGTTTATATCAAAAACTACAAAACGAAGCACAACTCGCCGGCGTGCTTGGTCATGAAATCGCGCATGTTGTAAAAAAACACCAACTCAAGGTATTGCAAAAACAGCAATTGCTAAACATCGGGGCAGGCAAACTAAGTGATCTATTGGGGAAAGATGACAAGCTGGCCAAAAAAGTCATAGGCAGCGGTGCAGAGATTAGTGCACGCAGCCTGGATAAAACCGCTGAATTTGAGGCAGATCGCATGGGCATGGTACTGGCTACCCGTGCGGGTTACGATGCCTATGGATTACCTGATGTATTGCAAACTATCGGTCAAACTAACAAAAGCGATAATAGCGTTGCCTTGCTATTTAAAACGCACCCTCACCCTGATGAGCGCCTAACCAAGTTAGGAGATAGCGCCGGCAGCAAGTTTGATAATATAAAATCCGGGAAAACCCTGGAGAATCGATTTTACAAACTGAATTAATCGATTCAATTAATTGTTAAATTAAACTAGATCTCGCGCTCTCAGTTCATTTTTGACGTAGGCATAATAAATGGGTGCTGAAACAATACCCGGCAGACCAAACGCGGCCTCCATGCATAGCATGGCAACAAGCAACTCCCATGCGTGCGCGCGGATTTGTCCGCCAATAATTCGTGCATTCAAAAAATACTCCAGCTTGTGGATAACCACCAAAAACAGCAATGAACCAATTGCCACGCCCAGCGAATGACTCATACTCACCACCACAATGACCGTATTAGAAATTAAATTGCCAATCACCGGCAGCAGGCCGACGATAAAGGTGATAGCAATTAAGGTCTTAGTAAATGGTAGTTGCACACCCATCAGCGGTAATACTATTCCCAGATAAATACCAGTAAACGTGGCGTTAATTGCTGAAATGCGCACCTGTGCAAATACAATATTTCTAAATGCCTTGCTAAACAAGGTAAAGCGTTCTACCAGCGCCCGAGCAAACGGCTTATACCTGTCGTGACTCATAACCTCGCGTAACGCCAGCATAGCGCCAATAATCATGGCAATCAGCATATGTGCGGCATGACGGCCAGCTTCTTTGCCTGCTAATTGCAAATCGGAAGAATGATCACGCAACCATTGTGTCACTGCCTGCTGCAGCATAACTGCATTTTCTGGCAATCGTTCATCTATCCATGCCGGCAAAATTTTACGCGAATCTTCAATTATCTCCGCCATTTGAGAAATTAACTTGCTCAAACCACCAGAATCCGAGCCAAACAAGGTGGCTAAACCCATGCCGATAAGCGTGAGCAATCCAATCACCAAACTAGCCAGCAATGCCACCGCAACAATTTTTGCGCCTTTACCCGGCAGTTTGCGGGCAATATAGGGTGAAATAATATGAACTAGTTCAAACACCAGCAGGCCAGCCAATAACGCAGGCAGCAAATGGGCTTTTAACACAAAAACCATTGCAAGCCCGATTAACAGCCATGCGGCAATGGTCGGTTTATCTACTACAGACTGGATATTTACCGCAGTTTTCTCTATTTGTTTGGTCAAACGTCTATCCTGTCCTGTTGTTAGGTCACATGAAACTAGCCAAATCGGCTTAATAAAGCTTGGCTTTGCTGTCTGGGTAAATTGATTTTTAAACGTACCTGTTGCTCGAACGATTTCCCCATCACCATACCCTGATGCTCAGTTACTGCGCGCATGAGCGCATCGAGCTGCTTATATTCTACTGTTAACTCGATTTCCTGCATTTCAACAAAAGTCACTATTTTAGATGCATCCAAAGCCATTTTTGCTGTGCTTCCATAAGCACGTGCCAACCCGCCTGTTCCTAGATTAATACCGCCGTAATAGCGTATCACACCCACTGCAACATTTACTAAATCTCGTCCTTCCAGCATCTGCAATATCGGCTTACCCGCCGTACCGGAAGGCTCGCCAGCATCGGAAAATCTGGGGATAATCCCATCCTCAGTTTTAATACGAAAAGCATATGCCAAGTGACTTGCAGCTTGATGCTGTGCAGCAATTTGCTGCAAAAAATATCCTACCTGTTGCTCGGTTTCACAATGAGCAGCCCAGGCAAAAAAGCGCGATTTATTGATTGTTTGATCAGCAGACCCTGTTGTTTCAATCGTTTGCATTAAGACAAACCCGTAATATTTCCGCAGTTATCCACATTGATGCGCTCACTGGCAGGAGTTTTTGGCAAGCCCGGCATAGTCATGATTTTGCCACAAATAGCCACGATAAAGCCTGCACCACGAGAAAGACGTATTTCATTCACAAACAACTTATGTCCGGTTGGCGCTCCACGTAAGGTAGGATCGGATGAAAATGAATATTGTGTTTTAGCAACACATATGGGGAAATGTGCATACTGTTTTTCGAGCAGAGCCAATTTTTCTGACGCCTTTTCGCTTAACTCTATGCTAGCTGCACCATAGACTTTTTTTGCGATAGTTTCCAATTTTTCTAACAAAGATTGCTCGTCTTTATATAGCAATTTAAATTCTGATTTTTTTTGTTCGGAAGCCATGACCACCTCTTGGGCCAACTCAATCGCACCTGCGCCGCCATCCGCCCAATGTTTGCAGACAATCGCTCTGCTGCCGAGTGCCTCTACAGATGTTTTAAGCGCATCAATTTCGGCTTGCGTATCTTGCGAAAAATGGTTAATTGCTACAATCACCTGCATGCCATATAGTTCGTGTATATTATTAATATGTTTCTTTAAGTTATTGATTCCATCTGTTAAGTAATTTAAGTTTTCTAGATTCAATTCTTTTAAATCTGCGCCGCCGTGATATTTCAGTGCACGCACGGTTGCCACGATCACTACCGCATCCGGCCGTAAACTAGCTTTACGACATTTAATGTCAAAAAACTTCTCAGCGCCCAAATCTGCGCCAAACCCTGCTTCTGTTACTACATAATCTGCCAGCTTTAATGCGGTTTTGGTTGCAACGACAGAATTACAACCATGAGCAATATTGGCGAATGGGCCGCCATGTACAATTGCGGGTGTATGTTCAAGTGTTTGTACCAGATTAGGATGGAATGCATCTTTAAGCAGCGCCACCATTGCACCCTGTGCCTTTAAATCGGTTGCCAGTATGGGCTTTCCGGCTATATCTGTTGCCACTTGAATACCACCTAGACGTCTTTTTAAATCTTCTAGGTTTTCAGCGAGACAAAATACTGCCATCACCTCACTGGCAACCGTAATATCAAAGCCCGTGTCGTAACAGTGCGCCTGATTTATTGTGATATTTCGTAGCGCCCGGTCATTCATATCCATACAACGCCGCCATGTAATAGTTTCAATATTCAAACTGTTACCTTGATGAATATGATTATCTATTAAAGCGGCAAGAAGATTATTGGCAGCAGTTATTGCATGGAAATCACCTGTGAAATGCAGATTGATGTTTTCCATCGGAACCACCTGCGCATAGCCGCCGCCTGTCGCGCCACCTTTGATACCAAATACCGGACCCAGTGACGGTTCGCGGATGCATACTATTGCTTGCTTGCCAATTTTGTTGAGTGCATCTGCCAGCCCTATGGTAGTAGTAGTTTTCCCCTCACCTGCCGGTGTGGGGCTAATGGCAGTAACGAGGATGAGTTTTCCGCTAGGTTTAGCTTGTAATTTATTTAAACAGGCAGAGCTTAATTTGGCAATCGTGTGCCCGTACGGGATTAACTCTTCGGGAATAATGCTTAATCTATGTGCAATATCGTAAATCGGCTTAAGCTTGGCGGCCTGGGCGATTTCGATATCTGAAAGCATATTAACGGCGTCCTAATATGCTGCCTAGCACACCACGGACAATGCTACGACCAAGCTGGGAGCCGATAGCACGCGCAGCTGATTTCGCAGCGCTTTCTAAAACACTGTCTGAGCGACTGCTTTTTTTACCACCAAGCACGCCACCCCAGTCGAAGCCCTTGTCTTCCTCTACGGTTTCTGCAGATTGAGCTGCCCGTGTTTTCAGCACTTCATACGCAGATTCTCTATCCACTTGCTTCTCGTAATAACCGCGCACAATAGAGTTATTAATTACATCCGCACGCTCAAGATCAGTAGCTGGCCCGATACGACTTTGCGGAGGACAAACAAATGCGCGTTCCACAGGTGCAGGAATGCCTTTCTCATCTAAAAATGAAACTAGAGCTTCTCCTACGCCAAGTTCGGTAATCACAGTAGTTACATCTACTTTTGGGTTGGTTCTGAAGGTTTCGGCTGCAGATTTTACCGCTTTTTGATCACGCGGAGTAAATGCCCGCAAGGCATGCTGAACACGGTTTCCAAGCTGACCGAGCACAATGTCTGGGATATCTAATGGGTTTTGACTGACAAAATACACACCTACGCCTTTGGAGCGGATTAGCCGAATCACTTGCTCGATTTTTTGCATGAGCACCGGCGGCGCATCAGTGAACAACAAATGTGCTTCATCAAAGAAAAACACTAGCTTCGGTTTTTCCAGATCGCCGACTTCAGGCAGTTTTTCAAACAACTCCGAAAGCAGCCATAGCAAGAGCGTGGCATATACACGTGGTGAATTGAAAAGGCGATCAGAAGCCAAAATGTTAATCACGCCTCGACCATGACTGTCTGTCTGCATTAAATCATCTAAATTCAGTGCAGGCTCGCCAAACAATAAGTCACCACCTTCAGTTTCTATCTGTAGCAATGCCCGTTGTAGCGCACCCACACTTGCGGCTGAAATATTGCCATACTCGGTTTGATATTCTGCCGCATTATCCGCTGCATGCTGTGACATGGCACGCAAATCCTTCAAATCTAGCAGCAGCCAGCCCTTATCATCAGCGATTTTGAAAATAGAATTGAGCACACCACCTTGCACATCATTGAGATTGAGCATGCGCGCCAGTAACAGTGGCCCCATCTCGGCAATCGTGGTGCGCACCGGATGACCTTTTTCACCAAATACATCCCAAAATGTGACAGGACTTGCTTGCGGCTTATAATCCGTTAAACCCAGTAATTGAACACGGTCATCAACCTTTGGGTTGCCGCCCCCTGTTTGGCTTATTCCCGATAAATCACCTTTTACATCGGCCATGAATACCGGTACACCAAGCTGTGAAAAACCTTCTGCCAACGTTTGCAATGTCACCGTTTTACCCGTACCCGTCGCACCGGCTATCAAGCCATGCCGATTGGCCATTTTAGGTAGGATGTAAAGAAAGTTTTCAGATTTTGCGATACGAATTGGGTTCATATTATCCTTAATCACTGAGGTCAACTAGCCTGACAAAACTTTCGTAATTTTATTGCTAATTAGCTTTTCCGTGTTGCTATCTTTATCTAGAGTTTCACAGCACAAGGAATCTTGATAGCTTTCATAAGAATATATTTTGCCTTATATGTCGCCACGCCTAGCTTTATCCATAAGTTTGATTAACGTGTCTTCTAGCTCCTGTGCTGACCTTTTTGCACGCTCTGATGGGTTTTTAACACTTTTCAAGTCAAAGGTGGGGCGATCCAAAGCCAGAAACAATCTCAGCTTTTTATTAGTATCCAGTTTTTCGTAAACCGCGATGCGACATGGCGCAAAGACTAGAAACTCCGGATGATCCAGTATGATTTCAGTACCCATGCTGAGATTACAGAATGAATGCACTTCTTTGATGCCTTGCGGGTCAATACCGCGTAGTTTTAGATGGTCACCAATTGGAAAGTTAGCTGGATTCACGAAATTCATGCCTTCCGAAACCGATTTCAAGCTATCTATCACATCCTGATAACTCACACCGTCATTTACCGGAACTTCATAGATGGCACTGTCCAAATCCAGAATGGGCAATCCATTCGGCATTGCTTGTTGGGCAGCTTGCGGAACAGGTTTGGGAGTGGCACATGCGCTCAAAACCAGCATTAGGATAATACTAAAAGTTTTAAGGTACATTTAAACTCAATCTCTAATTAATATGTGCGATGTACCTTCATCGCTTCATCCACAGCTTTACGATCGAACTGTGGCGCTAGCAGCTCAATAAAACCGTAGAGATAGCCACGCAGGAAGGCATCTTTACGTATGCCCAGGTAAGTTGTGCTTGGTGGAAACAAATGGCTGCAATCAAGCCGCACTAAGTCTTTATCCCGTTCTTCATCATATGCCATATTGGCAATCAATCCAACGCCTAAACCCAGGCTTACATAAGTTTTAATGACGTCAGCATCAATCGCAGTAAGCACTACATTAGGCATCACGCCTGCATCATGAAATATCTTTGAAACAATGGTACTGCCAGTAAACGCAAAATCATATGTAATTAAAGGAAAACTGGCAATTTTAGCCAACGTTAAAGGCACCGCATCAATCAGCCGATGCCCTTTTGGTACCACTATGCAACGATTCCACTCATAGCACGGCAGGCACAGAAGCCTGTCATCTGAACTGATCATTTCGGTCGCAATCCCAATATCCGCTTCACCGCTCGCCACCTGAGCGGTTACTTGGCCAGGGTTGCCTTGATGGATACTGAGCTTGACATGCGGATACATTTCAATAAATTTCTTAATTAAGGGAGGTAATTTATAGCGTGCTTGTGTGTGCGTAGTAGCAATCGTGAGCGTACCCGTTTCAACCTTGCTAAATTCGTCACCTACACGTTTAATATTCTGCATTTCAAGCATTACCGTAGCGGCAAGTTTAACGATATGCCTGCCGGGCTCAGTGATACCTGTCAGGCGCTTACCGTTACGCTGAAAAATCTGCAGCTTCAGTTCATCTTCCAACATCTGAATCTGTTTGCTCACGCCCGGCTGCGAAGTATGAAGCGCTTCAGCTGCGGCAGAAATGCTCAATCCTTGACGAGCCACCTCATGTATGTATTTCAATTGATGAAGTTTCATGTAAAAACCTCTTTGTGATAAAAAATCTTTATAACTAAATGATATACCAAAATAAGATATTGTTATTAAATAATTATATATATTACTGGTATATTACGCGATTAATCTAAAGGATACCCAACAAATGGATTTCTTATATTATATCTTTGCCGGCTTTGCTGTTGGATTGCTAGTAGGACTCACTGGCGTAGGCGGCGGTTCACTCATGACACCTATATTAATGTTATTTTTTAATGTGAAGGCCGCTGTTGCGGTAGGTACCGATTTACTTTACGCATCCATCACAAAATCAGCAGGTATTTTTGCGCACGGGAAATTGGGTAATATTGATTGGAAAATTGTACGCTTGTTGGCCTTTGGCAGCATTCCTGCTGCAATTATCACCACAGTATATTTAAGAAACGCAGGTGTAGCCTCAGACGCCACAGTAGCCAGCATTAAATTCTGGCTCGGCATTGCTTTGCTATTAACTTCTTTGTCCGTATTGTTTCGTAACCAACTCACTAAATTATCCAAAAATGAACATTGGGTTAACCCACAATACGCACCAGCATTAACCCTTTTTCTAGGTTTGATTTTAGGTTTTTTAGTCACTCTCACCTCTGTTGGCGCTGGCGCTTTGGGTGTGACCGCTTTACTTATCCTCTACCCTAAAGTGCCAATTACAAAAATTGTAGGTTCAGATGTGGCACATGCGGTGCCGTTAACCCTGGTTGCTGGCTTGGGCCACGCCAGCCTTGGCACTGTGGATTATTCCTTACTCGGCACATTGCTCATTGGTTCGATTCCAGGTATTTGGATTGGTAGCCATTTAAGCTCAAAAGTTGCAGAGCATTGGGTCCGCACAGTGCTTGCATTGATTCTGGTATATGTTGGTCAAAAACTGGCTTTCCCGCAATTCAATCAATTGCTTGGGATTTCAGTATTATTATTTTTAGTGGCCTACAAACAATTAGGGTTAAGAAAAACCTGAATCAAAATAAGAGTTTTAGATTAAAATACTAGGTTAAGTTTGAGCAAGAGACTTTATGTACAAATACGATGCAATAGACCAGAAAATAATAAATGAGCGTGTAGCACAGTATCGCGACCAGACACGTCGTTTTTTAGCAGGTGAACTAACCGAAGACGAGTTTCGCCCACTGCGTCTGCAAAATGGACTGTATATCCAGCGCCATGCACCCATGTTGCGTATCGCTGTGCCTTACGGCATGTTATCCAGTCGCCAGCTGGGCAAGCTGGGAGATATTGCGAAAAAATACGACAAAGGCTACGGACATTTCAGCACACGCCAGAACTTGCAATTAAATTGGCCAAAACTTGAAGATACTCCTGACATTCTGGCAGAGCTTGCCACAGTTGAGATGCATGCAATTCAAACCTCCGGCAACTGCATTCGCAATATTACTACTGACCAGTTTGCAGGCATTGCGCCTGATGAAATCATCGACCCGCGCACAATGGCAGAAATTTTGCGCCAATGGAGCACATTCCATCCGGAATTTGCACTGCTGCCACGCAAATTTAAAATAGCTGTGAGTGGTACCAAACAAGACCGCGCCATAGTGCAAGCGCATGATATTGGTTTGGAATTCTATGTCGATGCCCAAGGTAAGATGGCGATTAAAGTCTGGGTTGGTGGAGGCCTGGGACGCACGCCAATACTGGGCTCGGTAATACGCGAACATTTGGAATGGCAGCATGCGCTTACCTACTGTGAAGCAATCATCCGCGTATACAACTTGCATGGCCGCCGCGATAATATGTATAAAGCGCGCATCAAAATTTTAGTAAAAGCACTGGGTATTGATGAATTCCGCAAACAAGTCGAGACAGAATGGACGCATCTAAAGGATGCACCAAACACCATCACCGAAACTGAATTGGCGCGCGTCGGCAAGCATTTTGCAGCAATGCCTTACGAAACGTTACCTTCTCACGATGCTAGCTATGATGCAGCAATAGCTAGCAACGCCGCTTTTGCCAAATGGGTAAAACGCTGCGTGCATCCACATAAACAGGCGGGTTACCGCGCAGTGACACTATCACTTAAACCACATGGTAAAGCACCGGGCGATGCAACATCTGAACAGATGTGGGCAGTCGCCGATATGGCTGATGCCTATAGTTTTGGCGAATTACGTGTATCTCATGAGCAAAACCTGATTCTGGCCGATGTCAAGTTAAGCGATCTATTCCCGTTATGGGAAAAAGCGCGCACAGCCGGTTTAGCTACACCCAATATCGGGCTGCTCACAGATATTATTTGCTGCCCAGGCGGTGATTTCTGCTCGCTTGCAAACGCCAAGAGCATCCCGATTGCGGAAGCCATCCAAACGCGATTTGATAACTTGGATTACCTATACGATATCGGAGACATCGAACTGAATATTTCAGGCTGCATGAACGCCTGCGGACATCACCATGTCGGTCATATTGGCATTTTGGGTGTGGATAAAGACGGCTCAGAATGGTATCAGGTCACGATTGGAGGCAAGCAAGGCAACGATGCCAGTATCGGCACAGTCATCGGCCCTTCTTTCTCTGCAGAAGAAATGCCAGTCGTGGTGCAAAAACTCATTGAGGTTTACATTCAGCAACGCACGCCAGAAGAACGTTTTATTGATACAGTACGCCGCTTGGGCATCGCCCCTTTCAAGGCGAATGTATATGCAAAAGAGGAAGTTTCCGCATGAGTAATTTAATTAAACTAGATCAAGGCATCGCAAGTGTGGTTGCTGATGAATGGACACTCGTCCAACTTCCAGTTTCCCAGATAGAAGAACGCAAACAGGCCGGCAAGGTGGTGTTATTCAAATTAACCGGTGAAGAAACCGTGACAGATGAGCAAATTGCGAATACCGCGATTCCTACTGATGGAAAAGTGATCCTACCCCTGCGTGCTTTTGTCGCCCGCAGGGCAGAATTTGCAAGCCGTATTGCGCAGGGTGAAATAGGCGTGTGGCTGGCCACACATGAATTGCTGGAAGACCTGGCTCAACATCAAACTAACTTGAATCAGTTACCGATAATAGGAATTTTTGTAGAACGCTTTGCAGATGGCCGCATATTCTCGTTGGGTACATTATTGCGCACACGCTATGGCTTTAAAAATGAGTTGCGCGCGTTTGGCGATGTACTACGTGATCAATTATTTTTCTTGAAACGCAGCGGCTTTAACAGTTTTGCTATCCGCGCCGATCGCTCGGCAGAAGATGCGATAGCAAGTCTGAATGACTTCTCTGTACCCTATCAGGGTGCTGTAGATGAACCACGGCCTGTGTTCAAGCGCTATAACAGGGGCGCCTAATGTCGGGCGAGGTTTCATTTCTAAAGTCTGCAGCGAGCAATCCTGCCACTAAACCAGCATTAACTGATGCACTGGTGGCCACTGTAAACGCTAAAGCAGCCGAAGTGCTCAAGCTATTTAAAAATGCGATCGTCGAATTTGGTGTCAATAACATCACTTTTGCCAATAGCTTTGGTGCAGAGGATATGGTAATTGCTGATATTATCCTTAATAATCAATTAGCGATTGATGTTTTTTCTCTTGATACAGGTCGCCTGCCTATACAGACTTATGATTTAATGGCAGAGGTTGAAAAGCACTACAACACAAGGCTTAACATATATTTTCCGCAATCCACGACAGTTGAATTCTATGTTAAAAATCACGGGATTAACGCGTTTTACGAATCCATAGAACTGCGTAAAAACTGTTGCCACATGCGCAAAGTAGAGCCATTACAGCGCGCGCTCAAAGGCAAAAAGGCATGGGTCACCGGTATGCGTGCAGCACAAGCCACTACCAGAGCCAGTTTACCTGTACGCGAATTTGACGATGCAAACAAACTAGAAAAATTCAACCCGTTAAGTAACTGGAGTGAAATTGAGGTTTGGGCTTATATCCGCATGAATGCAGTGCCTTACAATGCACTGCACGACCAGTTCTACCCTAGTATTGGCTGTGCGCCCTGCACACGTGCAGTCGCAGTTGGCGAAGATATCCGCGCTGGCAGATGGTGGTGGGAAAGCCCAGAAAACAAAGAATGCGGCCTGCATGTAAAGAGTTGATGTCTAAGATTAATTTAACAATATTGAATATAAAATGAAACAACCATTATCCCATTTAGATTGGCTAGAGGCTGAGGCCATTCATATCCTGCGTGAAGTCGCAGGACAGTGTAGTAATCCTGTGCTACTTTTTTCTGGCGGCAAGGATTCATTATGCATCCTGCGCCTTGCCGAAAAAGCTTTTCGTCCCGGCCGCTTCCCCTTTCCGCTTATGCACATCGATACCGGCCACAATTACCAAGAAGTGATTGATTTCCGTGACCAGCGCGCGGCAGAATTGGGTGAACGCTTGATTGTACGTTCAGTGGAAGACTCGATGAAACGCGGCACTGTGGTACTGAAATCGCCGGATGAGCCGCGCAACAAACACCAGTCAGTGACTTTGCTGGAAGCCATTGAAGAATTCGGTTTTGATTGCTGCATTGGCGGCGCCCGGCGCGATGAAGAAAAAGCACGAGCCAAAGAGCGCATCATGAGCTTCCGCGACGAGTTTGGTCAGTGGGATCCAAAAAATCAACGTCCCGAATTATGGAATCTCTACAATGCACGTAGCCACAAAGGTGAAAATATTCGCGCTTTCCCGATTTCCAACTGGACAGAAATGGACGTTTGGCAGTATATCGAGCGAGAAAACCTGGGATTACCTAGCATTTACTTTGCGCACAATCGTCCTGTCGTTATGCGTCAAGGTGCAATTGTTCCGGTGAATGTTCCTTTAGCCAGCGGAGACATGATTAACCCGCCCAAATCCGGTGAAGAAGTGATTAATATGCAAGTGCGCTTCAGAACTGTGGGCGACATTACTTGCACAGCACCGGTGATTAGCGATGCTGATACCGTGTCTAAAATCGTGCTTGAAACTGCAACTACAACCATTACAGAGCGTGGCGCAACCCGCCTGGACGACCAAACCTCAGACGCCTCGATGGAGCAGCGCAAAAAAGAAGGTTATTTCTAATGACAAATACTACTCACAATGACTCGTTACTCCGTTTTATGACTTGCGGCAGCGTAGACGATGGCAAAAGCACTTTAATTGGCCGCTTGCTATATGACACGAAAACTATCCTTGCCGACACTCTCACACAAATTGAGCGCACTTCTAAGAAGCGCGGCATGGAAGCAGTTGATTTATCTCTACTTACAGACGGCCTGCAGGCCGAACGCGAGCAAGGCATTACCATTGATGTCGCCTATCGCTATTTCAGTACCGGCACACGAAAGTACATCATTGCAGATGCACCTGGCCATGAGCAATATACCCGCAATATGGTCACAGCTGCATCTACCGCCAACTTGGCGATTATTTTGATCGATGCGCGTAAAGGCGTGCTCACACAAACCCGCCGCCATAGTTATTTAGCACACTTAGTGGGTATTCCACATATTGTCGTAGCAGTAAATAAAATGGATTTGGTGAATTATGACCAATCTGTGTATGACAAGATTTGTGCAGACTATTTGGCTTTTGCTAAAGAAATTGGCCTGCAAAGAGATAATCACGACATTCGATTTATCCCAATGTCTGCTTTAAACGGCGACATGTTAGTGGATAGACTCGATAACATGCCTTGGTACACAGGCGAAACGCTACTTGAAATGCTCGAAAAAGCACCTGCCGCACATACCGAACAGAATGAGGAATTTCGTTTCCCGGTGCAGTATGTGTGTCGCCCACATGCAAGTGCTGATGCAGATTTGCATGATTTCAGGGGTTTTATGGGTAGAATAGAATCCGGCGATATTGCCGTAGGTGACTCGGTAACAGTATTGCCAAATGGCTACCAATCCAGGGTGAAGTCTATTCAACTAGGCGAAGCACAACTTCAAAGCGCTCAAACTGAGCAAAGTATTACTTTGCTGCTAGAAGACGAAATCGACACCTCTCGTGGTGACATGATTGTAAAAACCGGAAGCAAAATAGAACCCGTAAAACAGATTGAAGCCTTCGTGTGCTGGCTATCAGAAACACCAATGTCCCCGGCACGCACCTATATCATTCGCCACACCACACGTGAATCGAAAGCCAAAGTCGGCGTGATTAGCTACAAAGTTGATGTAAACACGCTAGAACAGCAAACAACAGCGGACTTGAAAATGAACGACATCGCGCGTATTAGCTTTAAGCTCGCACAACCTTTAATGGTGGATAGTTATACACAAAACCGTGCGATTGGCGCGTTTATTATTATTGATGAAAGCACAAACAATACTGTTGGCGCCGGCATGATTGTATGATTTAAATCAATGAAACAAATCGCAAACTTTAACAATTTCAAATAAAATAGCGCTTTTAGCCGCAAGACTTTTTAGAATAAGGACCATACAATGACTTATGTCGTCACCGAAAACTGCATTCAATGTAAATACACTGATTGTGTAGATGTTTGCCCAGTGGATTGTTTTGTAGAAGGCCCGAACTTTCTAGCTATTAATCCAGACGAGTGCATTGATTGCACACTATGTGTTGCAGAATGTCCGGCTGAGGCGATTTTTGCCGAGGATGACGTTCCCGCTAACCAGCAAGAATACATTGCGCTTAATGCACGCTTGGCTAAAATATGGCCTGTAATCACTGCCCGCAAAGAACCGCTTCCAGATGCGGACGCAATGAATGGCGTGCCTGGAAAACTTGATTTGTTAATTGAATAACATAAAATCGCTTGAAATAAATAAAAAAGGAGACTTACGTCTCCTTTTTGTTTTATCAAGTTAAGCTGTAAATTGTCACATTGCGTAAGCAAGAGTACTTTGAACCTGCTTAGGCGCACTGGAATCACCCTTCCAGAAATAATAAAATTCTCTGCCAACCTGTAAAAAGGTGTTATATGCCTCTTCCGATGTAAACAAGGCCAGATTTGCATCCACTGCTTTACGATATGCAACAGGCTGCTTATGGGGTGCGCTTCGTAACATTAACAACAGCAATTTAACCAGTTTTTTGCAGGTTGCCACAAAAAAATCATCTGCACCTTGATCGCGTAAAACACTTTCATATGTCTCTAGTGGCTGACTCTCTGACGTTGTCAAAGCAACTCCGTCCAAAGAGTTCCACATCTGCTTCAGATCCATTTCCACAGGTTTCCAATCCGTTGGACTCGCTTCGAAAGCATTGTCCTGGTTCATTGCGGCAATAGACTTGATGTCGTTAACCCAGAAAGAAAAATAATCTCGAACAATAGGCAAATAAGCTGCCCATTGCGCTTTATCAATTTTCTTAAACATTTCGTCAACAGCAGCTCTAAAAGCCACACCGTCGCTATTGATTTTTTCAATATACGGGATAAGTTTGAGCACAATCACTTCTCGCTGGCGCAGAGACTCTTTTGAGAAGCCTTTACGTTCAAGTAAGTTCAGATACGCACGAAGTGCGACATGTTCACGGTTAATGTTCATTTATTACTCCAATTCAGCATATTACGCCATGTTGTTTAAGGTTGTGCAAAATTCCTCAAAAAAATCAATGTTCCTTACACTATCTATCGGTTAGTTTTTAATAAAACTTGAGATTCTGCACGATATGACTCATTATAATTGGCCAATATGCATTTCAAATAAGGGAACAAAGGCAGCTTATGGATGCAATTTCTAGTTTTGCGCTTGCTAGCGGTTTAAGCTGGGCAAGCGGTCTGAGACTATATCTCACAATACTTTGCATTGGTTTATTGGCTAAATTTAACTATATTCACTTGCCTGCAAGCCTTGACATACTGAGTAATCCTGTTGTGCTTAGTGTCGCTGGCATACTCACTATCATCGAGTTTTTCGCGGATAAAGTTCCTTATGTCGATAGCGCATGGGATTCGATTCAAACTTTCATTCGCATCCCCGCTGGTGCGCTGCTGGCGATGGGTGCCATTAACAGCGCCGATCCGATGATTGCAACGCTGGCGGCGCTACTTGGCGGCTCGCTCACTGGCATGACGCATGCCACCAAAGCGGGAAGCCGCGCGCTGATTAACACCTCGCCGGAACCCGTCAGCAACATCGCCACATCGTTTGGTGAAGAAGGCTTGTTACTAGGCGGCGGCTGGCTGGCCTTCGCTCACCCCATGGTGTTTCTGGGCGTATTGGCCGCGTTTATTTTAGTAATGATTTGGCTCATCCCCAAACTATGGCGCGGCATTAAGTCAGTGCTTGGTAATATTGGGAAAGCAACGCGAATTTAGTTTCTTTATAAAAATAGATGCTCCAAAAACCGCATAGTTATTGACTTGCAGGGCTTCTATTTTAATATTTCCAAATCTTGGTTTGTTGTATCGCCAACCAGCTCGCCAGCCAAAACACGCACATGGTGACAGCTAACGTTTGCACGCCGCCCCATACCAACGGTACGACAACGCCAGCGGAAGCGGTAGAAAACAACATCTGCACAAACGCTTGCCCGGAAGCCGCTGTGCCGCGAATTTTGGGATGTCTATCCAGCGCAGCGATGGATATGATCGGCATGACCAAACCCATGCCGATGTTGAATAAAGCGACAGGTAGAATGTTGTAGATAGGCTTTGCGGGCAGCATGTAGCAGATGAGTATGTTCAAGCACACAATCACAAACATCCAAGTATAGGCAACTTTTAGCACTTTTTTAGCCGTGTATTTGCCCGCTGCGCGCTTCGCTAAATACGAGCCAAGCACCATGCCAGAAACTGTGGGAATAAATAAATAGCCGTATTGCTGCGGCGAGAAGCCAAGCAGCTTGCCCAAAAATTGCGGGCTACCGAGCACGTACACAAAGAACGCCGCAAATACCGCGCCCAGCGCCACACACAGCTTGGTGTATTCGGTATCTGAGAATATCGTTTTATAGCTGGTGAGCACGCTCTTGGCAGAAAACGGGATGCGTTTTCCCGCCGGCATGGTTTCCGGCAGATATTTCAATGCCGCCCATAGGCTGACGGCGGCATACAGCGCCAAAAAAATAAAAATGCTTTGCCACTCGAACCCCAACAAAAAGCCGCCGATAATGGGTGCCACAGCAGGCGCAATACCGAATAACATCTGCACCGTGGCCATGACGCGCTGTGCCTGTGCGCCTTCAAACAAATCGCGCACCATGGCGCGCGCCACCGTATTGCCCGCGCCACCCGATGCGCCTTGCAGCGCGCGGAAGAACCACAGCGTTTCCACATTCGGCGCAAATGCACATCCAATGGAAGCCAACACAAAAATACCCAAGCCCCATTTGATGGTAGTGATGCGGCCAATGGCGTCCGATATCGCTCCGTGCCACAGTGTCATAATGGCGTAAGGCAGTAAATAAACAGCGAGGCTTTGCTGGATATGTAAATCGGACGTCCCTAAATCAGCCCCCATGGCATGGAAGGCTGGCAAATAGGTGTCGATGGCAAACGGTGCCAATGCTGCCAGCGCGGCGAGGACGTACACTAAAATATTAGAGTTTGTTTTCAAATTTTTCATCTAAAAAATAAAAAAGCGCATCTGAATGCGCTTTTCATTATAACTGACTCTGTATGGCCAATTAAGATTACGGCAAAGCATGGAACTCTTCTAGCCGCTCCTGCAACTCTCCTGCAATAACTCTTTTCGAGTTCTTATCATTTCTAAATACAATTGGCTGCGCCTGAATTTGTGGGTTCTTGGCATCTTCGATTGCCTGCTCAATCAAATGATGATGAGGTGATTTGCTGCAAACGGGGTCAGCGGCTTCCGCATCACCCGTAAGTAAAAAGGTCTGGCAACGGCAGCCACCTAGGTCTTTCTCTTTTTCAGAGCAGCTGCGGCACGGCTCTTTCATCCAGCCATCTCCACGGTATTGATTAAATGCAGGAGAATCCTTCCAGCTCCAGCCTAGATCGTCATCCCTTATATTTGGAAACTTCATGTTAGGTAAAACACGCGCAGAATGGCATGGCAGCACATCGCCATTGGCCGTCACAATCATAAATACTTCGCCCCAGCCATTCATACACTTTTTAGGCCTATCGGAAAAATAATCCGGCACCACAAAAAAGATTTTCATCTTGCTGCCGGATTTCGCCCTGAACTCATTGGTAATCGCTTCTGCTTCATCCACCTGCTCTTTGGTCGGCATGAGTTGACTACGGTTAATCAATGACCAGCCATAGTATTGTGTATTTGCTAGCTCAATATATTCGGCACCAAGCGCATCCGCCATTTCAAGGATTTCTTTCATGTGGCCAATGTTGTAGCGATGTATCACCACATTCAACACCATCGGGTAACCATGCCCCTTAATCATTGCGGCAACTTTTTTCTTCAACTCAAAGGTTTTTGTATTGGTGATGAAGTTGTTAATTTCTTCAGTAATGTCATGCATGGAAAGCTGAATATGATCCAAGCCACCCTCTTTAAATGCCTGAATACGCTTTTCAGTTAAGCCAACGCCTGATGTAATCAAGTTGCTGTAATAGCCTAGCTTATGAGCCTCAGCCACGATTTCTTCAATATCATCACGCAAGAGTGGCTCTCCGCCAGAAATGCCCAACTGGATGGCTCCGAGCTTGCGTGCATCTCGCAAGGTTTGAATCCATTGCCCGGTTGTGAGTTCGTTTTGTGTATGTTTGTCATAATCGGTCGGGTTATAGCAAAATGCACAATGCAAGGGGCAACGATAGGTGATTTCTGCCAATAACCACAGTGGCTGGGTTTTGGTTGCAGAGGCAGCTACGCCATTGTTTACCTGCTGCGCTTGTACAACTTTTTGTACAACCGATTCACCTAATGAGTTTTGTGTCATTTGTTACTCCTTAAACCGTATCTGGCTCAAATTTTTCTAAGCCATGCTTTACTTACAGCCATCTCAAACATACCTATAATGTCATTTTCAATACCCTCAGCATCAGGGAACGCTGCCTTTAACGCTGTTACGATATCACCTACGGTCGCCTTACCATCCACGCGCTTAATAACTTCGCCAGCTCCGCCATGCAATTTGACCATGCCTTCAGGAAAAAGTATCACGTAACTTTGCTGCGCTTCTTCCCATTGAAAGCGATGGTGAGGTGCAAGTACATAAATATCTGAGTGTTGTATCTGATTTTCCATAATTACTTATTCTTAGCTCACATTCATGACTGGTTGGCGCAGGTAATCACGACCTTCCACTTTAATATCAGTGCTTTGCAACATAATTGCATCTGCCATCACCCACAATACATCTAGCTTAAATTGCAGAATTTCCAGTGCGCGTTCTTGCATGGCGCGACTTTGACTGAAGTAATCTAAAGTCACTGCTAAGCCTTGTTCAACGTCGCGCCTGGCTTGTGTTAAACGATTTTTGAAATATTGCATGCCTTCTTTATTAATCCATGGGTACATATCTGGCCATGAATCAATACGTTGTTGATGGATATGTGGGGCAAATAGTTCAGTTAAACTAGAACATACAGACTCTTGCCATGGACGTTGTTTTGCAAAATTGATATACGCATCCACTGCAAATCTAGTACCTGGGGCAATCAATTTCAGTGACATAATTTCCTCGCGACTTAAACCTACCGCAGCACCTAAATGAATCCAAGCCTCGATACCTCCCTCGCCACCTTCTGCGATGTTGCCACTGCCATCATGGTCAAAAATACGCTGAATCCAACCACGGCGTATCTCACGGTCTGGGCAATTAGAGAGAATCGCTGCATCTTTCATAGGAATTGCAATTTGATAGTAATAGCGATTCGCCACCCATGCCTGCATTTGGGCTTGTGAAAGCTTGCCTTCATACATCAGTACATGAATAGGATGATAGATGTGGTAACCCTTACCTTTTTCACGTAATTTAGCCTCAAACTCTTCTCGTGTCCAAGGTAATTGATTGTTTGTCATTGCATTCATCTGTTTCTCCTAAAGTATGATATCCATGCCGTCATAGGCCACTTCGATGCCGTGACGGCTAAGCTCTGCACGCTCGGCAGAATCTTCACGCAAAATTGGGTTGGTGTTGTTGATGTGAATCAACACTTTTCTCACATCACTGAATTTGTCTAAATCTTCGATCATGCCATTGGGGCCAGATTGCGGGTTATGACCGATACTGCGCGCGGTTTTAGTCATCAAACCCAAGTCGATCATTTCGGTATCTGTCCAGAATGTACCATCCACCATAATGCAGTCGGCCTGGTTCATCAAAGCAGGCAAATGCGACTCGATCTCGGCCAAACCTGGGGAATACCAGCACTTTTTACCCGTGCTGATTTCTTCAATCAGCACACCAATGGTGTCACCAGCTTGCGGATCATTACGGTGCGGTGAGTATGGTGGTGCAGCGCTTTTTAGTGATACGGACGTAAATTTTAAGTTGGGGACATTAGGTATTGTAAAACTGGTCTTGCCATCAATAGGCACATTATGGTGGTTAATACCACAATAATGTCCCAAAATATTCAAAATCTGATTGCCGGACGTCAAATCTCCATAAACCATATCGGTACAATAAATCTCTCGCTTTACCGTACCCTCACGCAACATAAACAGGCCTGTTGTATGGTCAATCTGCGCATCAATCAACACAATCGCCTGAATTCCGGTATCGCGTATTGAACGGCCCGGCTGCAATGCGGGGAAATCCTGGATTTGCTGTAGCACATCAGGTGAAGCATTAAATAACACCCAGTTTATTCCATCGCTACTGACACAGATAGACGACTGTGTACGTTTAGTGGCTTTAATGGTGCCTTTGCGCAATCCATCACAGTTGAAACAATTACAATTCCACTGCGGGAAACCGCCGCCTGCGCCTGCGCCTAATACATGTATGTGCATGAAACTCTACGATTCTAAAAAATTTGTTCTGATACTGTTTTATGTAAAAAAAGGCTGTCTTACGGCAGCCTTTTTATATGCGTAATCTCTAATTACTTATTCATTACGTACATTGTAACTTCAAAGCCAAAACGCATTTCAGTAGCTGCTGGTGTTGTCCACATGATCAATCTCCTATTGGGTTGTTTATCAAGCATCAGATGTGATGTGCTTGTATGATTCTCACTATACGCACGTGTTCCACATTCCGCCTGCGAGCTTACATGATAAACAGCTAGTGATTTTCATGATGTGAAAATTTAGCTACTAATGAAGTTTATAAATTCTTGCTTTATATTGTATCGTTAAGACGTTTCTGGCGGCGCGTACGAACCGCTGTAGCCAACAGTTCCAAAAGCTCAACCGTATCTTGCCAGCCTAAACAAGCATCGGTGATGGATTTCCCGTATTCCAGCTTGCAACCCGGCGTATGCTCCTGACGGCCTGCATTGAGATGCGATTCCACCATCACGCCTATAATACGCGCATCGCCATTGGCTAATTGAGAGGCAACATCACGCCCCACTTCCATTTGCCGTTGATAATCCTTACTGCTGTTTGCATGGCTGCAATCAATCATCAATCTGGGAGTCAGTCCTGCAGAAGCAAGACTTGCACAAGCAGCATCGACGCTGGCAGCATCATAGTTTGGCTTTTTGCCGCCACGTAGAATCACATGGCAATCTTCATTACCTGTTGTAGAGATAATCGCGGAGCGGCCTTCTTTGGTGACCGATAGAAAGTGATGCGGGGTTTCTGCGGTCTTAATCGCATCTATGGCTACCTGCACGCTGCCATCGGTGCCATTTTTGAAGCCTACTGGGCAAGACAAGCCCGATGCAAGCTCACGATGCACTTGCGATTCGGTCGTACGAGCACCAATAGCGCCCCAACTCACCAAATCAGCTGTATATTGCGGAGTGATCGTATCTAAAAACTCTGCGCCCGCAGGCATGCCCAATTCATTTACGTCCAGCAGAAATTTACGTGCAGTCTCTAACCCTTCATTGATGCGATAACTGCCATCAAGATGCGGATCGTTAATCAGACCTTTCCAGCCTATCGTTGTGCGTGGCTTTTCAAAATAAACACGCATTACAATCAGCAAATCTGCTGCCAGTTTTTTTCGAACTTCCATCAATCGACGTGCATACTCAATGCCCGCCTCGGTATCATGAATGGAGCAAGGCCCCACAATCACCAGCAAGCGGTCATCTGTCTGATGTAAGACACGGTGAATCGAAGCGCGTGCCGCCAATATATTATGTGTTGTTTCAACGCTCTCTTTAAGTCGCGCCAACAAGACAGATGGTTTTATTAGCTCTTTAATTTCACGAATGCGAACGTCGTCTGTCGCAAGCTTCTCGTAAGCGATTGTTTTATTTGTTAACTTTTCTTTATTGATCATTAGTTACTGCTTATTGATAATGTGTTCTAATACTTCCAAAAATCGTGTGTTTTCACTGAACAATCCTACACTGACTCGCAAATAATCCGGCATTTCATAATTGGCGATTGGCCGCACAATCACACCGTTTTGAAGCAACTCTTGGTTCACAATAGCGGCATCTTGCACCTTAAAACTCACGAAGTTAGCATACGAAGGAATGTATTCTAACCCTAATCTATGAAAACCCTGTGTCAACTGCAACATGCCAGCCTGATTGGCCGCATAACTACGCGCTACAAAATCATCATCGGCAAGTGAAGCCACTGCTGCCGCTTGCGCCATGCTATTCACGTTAAAAGGCTGGCGGACGCGATTCAGCATATCTGCCACGTCTGCATGCATCAGTCCAAATCCGATTCTTAGGCCAGCTAGACCATACGCCTTTGAAAAAGTGCGAGAAATAATAAGATTTTTAAACTCACTCAACCAATTTATGGCTTCAGATTTATGCTCTGCAGACAAATATTCGTCATAAGCCTCATCCAGCACCACTAAAACATTCTCCGGCACTTGATCTAAAAAAGTTTTTAACTCGGCTTTTGCAATTAACGTCCCTGTTGGATTATTCGGGTTGGCAATAAAAATCAAACGTGTTTTTGGCGTAATAGCCTTTAAAAAACTATCTAAATCATGCGCATAGTTTTTTGCTGGAATCACCACGCCTGTGGCACCCACCGCTTGCGTTACCAATGGATAAACAGCAAATGCATGCTGTGAATAAATAGCCTCGCACCCTGCATTCAGAAATGCTCTGGCGGCAAGCTCCAGGATGTCATTGGAACCATTGCCAAATACAATCTGATTCGGCTTGATACTAAATTTTTTACTTACAGCATCGCGTAGTGCAAAGCTATTGCCATCTGGATAGCGAGCAATGTCAGCTATAGCATCCTCTATCGCCATCTGCGCTTTTGGGCTAATGCCAAGCGGGTTCTCATTAGAAGCTAGCTTTACAATATCCGCCTCGTTCAAACCCATTTCGCGGGCAAGCTCGCTTATTGGCTTACCACCTTGATATGGTGCAATAGCACGAATGTAATCAGGGGCCAAACTAGATAAATTCATAAACAAAGAAACTCGAAAGAAAACTTAAATAATGGCCGCAGGGTAGGAACCCAGCACTTTGAGCAAGGATGCGCGCTGTTGACACTCTTTTAGCGCCGCCTTTACTTTGGCATCAGTTTGATGGCCTTCGATATCGACAAAAAACACATAATCCCACAAACCTTGTTTTGAAGGTCGGGATTCCAGTTTGGTCATGCTCACACCATGCCGCGAAAGCGGTTCAAGCAGATTTACCATCGCTCCTGGTTTGTTTTGAGTAACCATAACCAACGATGTTTTATCATTACCCGAAGGCGCCACATCATGGTTACCCAACACCAGAAAGCGTGTGGTATTTTTAGGGTCATCTTCGATATTTTCCGCCAGCACATTCAAGTTAAATAGTTCTGCGGCGCGCCTACTTGCGATAGCCGCCACAAAAGTGTTCTCTGCTGTGACTGCCTCATGTGCTAGCTGAGCAGCGCGCGCATTACTGGTCACTGCTTCACGTGTGGCTTTGGGCATGATGCGATTTAACCATTCATGACATTGTGCAAGTGATTGTGTATGTGACAGGATATGACTAATCTTATTGATATCTGTCTGGGCAGAAAGTAAGCAATGATGTATTGGCAAAGTAATTTCGCCACAGATTTTCAGCGAACTGGATAGCAGCAAATCTAATGTTAGAGCAATAGCACCTTCTGTAGAGTTTTCAACTGGCACCACCCCATAATCAGCCTGATTCGCCCCTACTGTGCGGAACACCTCATCTATGGAACCACACACAATCGCATTGCGACCTTGCCCGAACTGTTTAAGTGCAGCCTCTTCACTATATGTTCCCAAAGGCCCCAAAAATGCAATCGAAAGCTCTTTTTCAAGCGCACGACAATTAGACATTACAGCACGAAAAATATGACTGACTGCCTCATTTGATAACGGTCCCGCATTGTGCTCTTGTAATCGCCGCAAAATTTGCGCTTCACGCTCAGGGCGGTAAATCACTCCATCCTCTTTCAGGCTGCCAATCTGACGCGCAAGCTTTGCTCTCTCGTTGACGAGTTTAAGTACTTGCTCGTCAATCGCATCTATTTCACCACGATGTTTTTTCAATTGGTCGGACATAATTTAATGAGTACGTTCAAATTCTTTCATATAATCAACCAATGCCCGCACGCCTTCCATTGGCATTGCGTTATAAATGCTGGCCCGCATTCCACCCACCATGCGGTGCCCTTTTAACTGCAGCAATCCATGTGCTTCAGCGCCCTTTAAAAATGCCTCATTTAATGATTCATCACGTAATATAAAAGGTATGTTCATTCGCGAACGATTATTGATTGCAATATTATTCGTGTAAAAGTCAGTACTATCAATATATTCATAAAGCAGCTTTGCTTTAGCGATATTTTTTTTCTCTATTTCTGCTACACCACCCTGTGCTATGAGCCACTCAAACACCAATCCTGCAATGTAAATGCTGAATGTAGGCGGGGTATTAATCATTGATTGATGCTCGGCCTGTGTCTTCCAATTAAACACCACCGGTGTAAGCGGCGAGGCGTGACCAAGCAAATCTTCCCGCACAACCACAATACATAAGCCAGCAGGGCCAATATTCTTTTGTGCACCGGCGTAAATCACACCGTATTGATTTACATCGATCGGGCGTGAAAGTATATGTGATGACATGTCTGCAACGATAGGCACCCCGTTTGTATTGGGAATTCCATCGAACTCGACACCACTCATGGTTTCATTGGTGCAAATATGCAAATAGGCTGCGTCTGTGTTTAATTGCCAAGTGGAAAACTCGGGCACAAATGTATAACCAACCTCTTCTGTGCTTGCCACCACATTGATGCTACCATACGCGCTGGCATCATCCACACTGCGCTTGCTCCAACCGCCTGTAACGGCATAATCTGCCGATTTTCCGTTAAGTAAATTTAACGGAATCATCGCATTTTCTGCAAGCGCACCACCTTGTAAAAACAGCACTTTGTAATTACTAGGAATAGCTAAAAGTGTGCGTAAATCGGCTTCGGTCTTTTCTAAAATACTAGTGAACTCTTTGCCACGGTGTGACATTTCCATCACACTCATGCCAGAACCATGCCAATCAAGCATTTCTGCTTGCGCACGCTCCAACACCGGCTTGGGTAAAACTGCAGGGCCTGCTGAAAAATTAAAAATCTGCTTCATCTGTTTAATTACTCTTCTTCGTCAGTTTCAACGATTTTTTCTAGCCCAGATAACTTCTCGCCTTCGCCTAGATTAATTAAAGTGACTCCTTGTGTAGCACGGCCCAATTCACGAATTTCTTTCACACGTGTGCGGATAAGGATGCCGCCCGTCGTAATGAGCATAATCTCGTCTTCTTCATTGACCAGTTTTGCAGCAACAACCAAACCATTGCGCTCACTGATCGCAATAGCCTTCACACCTTGCGTGCCGCGGCCAGAATGACGGAAATCTGCTAAGACTGTACGCTTGCCATAACCGTTCTCAGTTGCCACCAATACGGTTTGCTGGTCATTTTCTGCAATCAGCAGCGAAAGTACTTGTTGCTTAGGTGCCAGTTTCATACCGCGCACACCGCGTGTAGCGCGACCCATAGGCCTGACATCATCTTCGCTAAACCATACAGCCTTGCCACCGTTGGATACCAGTACGATATCATTATGACCATTGGTAATTTCGGCACCGATGAGGTAGTCATCATCATCTAATTTAATTGCGATAATGCCTGATTTGCGCGGATTAGAAAATTCGCTCAGGGCTGTTTTCTTTACCGTACCCTGTGCTGTAGCCATGAAAATAAAATGATTTTCATCAAACTCTTTCACTGAAAGTATTGCGTTGATTTTCTCACCCTCTTCCAGTGGGAACAGATTTACAATTGGTTTTCCGCGCCCGATTCTACTACCTTGTGGCACCTCGTACACTTTCAGCCAATATACCTGACCAAGGCTACTAAAGCACAAAATGTAGTCATGCGTATTCGCCACGAACATCTTGTCGATGAAATCATCCTCTTTGGTTGCTGCAGCTTGTTTACCACGTCCACCACGACGCTGTGCACGATACTCATCCAGAGGCTGCGATTTCACATAACCAGTATGCGAAAGTGTGACCACCACATCTTGCGGTGTGATTAAATCTTCCAATGATAAATCTTGTGCATTTTCTACAATTTCACTGCGGCGTTTATCTCCAAACTGTTTTTTAATTTCTGTCAGTTCATCAGTAATGATGGTAGTTACGCGTGATGCGTTAGCGAGGATATCCAGTAAATCCGCAATTTCATCCATTACTTCTTTATATTCGCTGACAATTTTGTCCTGCTCAAGACCGGTCAACCGTTGCAGGCGCATCTGCAGGATTTCCTGGGCTTGTATGTCACTTAACCTGTAGCCTTTTGGCGTTAGGCCGAAATCAACGCTTAATCCTTCCGGGCGTGACGCTTCCATCGCCGCGCGCTTCAACATTTCCTCCACTACCGGTGATTGCCATGTGCGCGCCATTAAATCTACCTTGGCATCAGGCGGCGTTGGTGCAGCTTTAATCAGCGCGATCATTTCATCAACATTGGCGAGCGCTACGGCTAGACCTTCTAAAACATGACCGCGTGCGCGTGCTTTTTTCAGTTCAAATACGGTGCGGCGTGTTACCACCTCGCGGCGGTGACGTAAAAATGCTTCCAACATTTGTTTCAAATTCAGCAAACGTGGCTGGCCATCAAGCAAAGCCACCATATTCATGCCAAATGTATCTTGCAGCTGTGTTTGCTTATATAGATTGTTTAACACAACCTCAGCAATCTCACCACGCTTCAGTTCAATCACTACGCGCATGCCGGATTTATCCGATTCATCACGCAAATCGGAAATACCCTCGATTTTTTTCTCATTAACCAGCTCGGCGATTTTTTCGATGAGCGTCTTTTTATTTACCTGATACGGCAGCTCATCAATAATAATGGACTGGCGTCCACCTTTATCCATATCCTCGAAATGTGTGCGGCCGCGCATTACAACACGGCCACGCCCAGTACGATAACCCTCTTTTACGCCGGTGGTACCATAGATGATACCTGCTGTAGGAAAATCTGGCGCAGGCACCAAATCAATCAACTCTTCAATGCCAGTATCAGGATTCTTGAGCAATGCGAAACAAGCATCCAGCACCTCATTTAGATTGTGCGGTGGAATATTGGTCGCCATCCCCACTGCAATGCCAGAGCTGCCATTAATAAGCAAGTTTGGAATGCGCGCAGGCATAATGAGCGGCTCATTTTCAGAACCGTCATAGTTCGGGCCAAAATCGACAGTTTCTTTGTCAATATCCGCCAATAATTCATGTGCGATTTTCGCCATGCGGATTTCGGTGTAACGCATAGCAGCTGCATTATCACCATCTACCGAACCAAAGTTACCTTGGCCGTCTACCAACATATAGCGTAAACTAAAATCTTGCGCCATACGCACGATAGTGTCATATACCGCCGTATCTCCGTGCGGGTGGTACTTACCAATTACATCGCCGACAATACGCGCAGATTTTTTATAGGGCTTATTGTAATCATTGCTCAACTCGTGCATAGCATATAAAACACGTCTATGCACAGGCTTTAGGCCGTCCCGTACATCTGGCAGTGCGCGTCCCACAATCACGCTCATGGCGTAGTCTAGGTAAGAGCGCCGCATCTCATCTTCTAAACTGATTGGCAGAGTTTCTTTAGCGAATTGATCCATTAATATTTCCGTTTATTTTATTGCTGTTTATATTTCTTTTGGTTTGTCTTTTGGCTGAAATTAAGTGCTTTTGGAGAGCGCATTTCTAGTTGTTTTAACCCGCAAAAGTCTAGCACATTTAGCTATGTAAAACACGCTTATTTGAAGCTTGAAGCAGGGGTTTTACAAATTAAAATTGTTTACATTTTTTATATTCATTCATATACAATATAAATTATCGAATTTATATTTATGATTTATTTTATTTATTAATATCATTAAAATAATCTATTAGACGCAAATAACATTTGGCGTAGAATTTGATATATGTACGGGTATTTTTTAAACCTGCGCATCAGAAAACTAACCAAAAGGAGATCAATATGCAACTTAAAGGATCAAAAACAGAAACCTGCTTGAAGGATGCGTTTGCAGGTGAGTCACAAGCTAACCGTCGTTATCTATACTTCGCAAACAAAGCAGATGTTGAAGGCCAAAATGATGTAGCGGCTCTATTCCGCTCTACTGCTGAAGGCGAAACTGGTCATGCACACGGCCACTTAGAGTTTTTAGAACAATCTGGTGACCCTGCGACCGGCTTACCAATCGGTCCTACCCGCCAAAATCTGGAATCCGCTGTGGCTGGTGAAACACACGAGTACACCGACATGTATCCTGGCATGGCTAAAACAGCGCGCGATGAGGGTTTTGACGAAATCGCCGACTGGTTTGAAACGCTTGCTAAGGCAGAACGCAGTCATGCAAACCGCTATGCAAAAGCACTGGCTGAATTAGTAGATTAATTCAACTTTATCCTTCCTCTTGCGAGGGGGATGATGAGAGCATCCGAAAATGATGCTCTCATCATCCAAGCAATTAAACATACTACAAAAAAACATGAGGTTAAAATGAGTCGAGAAGGCAATCTAGAAGCCCCTACCCGCCATGCATTAGATTGGAAAAATCCTGACTTTTACGATGAAGAGAAGCTTAATCATGAGCTAGAACGTATATTTGACATCTGCCATGGCTGCCGCCGTTGTGTAAGTTTGTGTAACAGTTTTCCCACACTGTTTGATTTAGTCGACAACAGCCCAACTTTAGAAGTAGATGGCGTGGACAAAAAAGACTACATGAAAGTGGTAGATGAATGCTACATGTGTGATTTGTGCTACATGACCAAATGTCCATACACACCGCCTCATGAATGGAATTTAGATTTTCCACACACCATGTTGCGTGCCAAAGCCATTAAGTTTAATAAAGGTGAAGTAGGCCTTAATGAAAAAATACTGGCATCGACTGATGTGCATGGGCAATTCGCCGGAATTCCTATTGTTGTTCAGGTAGTGAATGCCGTGAATAGCACCAAACTTATGCGCAATGTGATGGAAAAAACACTGGGCGTAGATAAAAATGCTTGGATGCCGAGCTTTGCCACAGAAAAGTTTAGGCATGGCGCAGCCAAGAGCGAAGATTTTGTGGTGAAAAATGGTGAGCGCACACCTGGAAAAGTCGCCATTTATTCAACTTGTTACGTTAATTATAACGAACCCGGCATCGGCCACGATTTGCTTAAAGTGCTCGACCACAACGAAATCCCTTATGTACTGGTGGATAAAGAACAATGTTGCGGCATGCCAAAATTAGAACTTGGCGATTTGGAAGCTGTTGCTAAAAGCAAAGAAGCCAATATTCCTCACCTCGCGAAGTACGCCAAAGACGGCTACGCGATTTTGAGCGCAATACCGAGCTGCACACTGATGTTTAAACAAGAAATCCCGCTGATGTTCCCGGATTGTGCCGACACAAAATTGGTGCAAGAAGCGATGTGGGACCCGTTTGAATACTTGGTTGCGCGCCGCAAGGATGGTTTGCTGAAAACCGATTTCAAAAAACCACTCGGAAAAGTAAGCTACCACATTCCATGCCATGGTCGGGTACAGAACATTGGCAAAAAAACCGAAGAGTTTTTGAAGTTAGTTCCCGAGACTACCATCAATACCGTAGAGCGTTGCTCTGGCCATGCGGGCACTTATGGGGTCAAGCTAGGACATCATGCAATGGCTAAAAAAATCGGTAAACCTGTAGCAAAGTTGATGAGTAATATCGAGCCTGACTACATCAGCTCTGACTGCCAATTAGCAGGCCATCATATCGAGCAGATGATGGATGAAAACGGACTGAAGAAATCTACGCTACGTCACCCGTTAAGTCTTGCGCGCATCGCTTACGGCATTGAATAAGCAAGCCTGGAAACCGCATGGATATTGCCTCGCAGGGCATATATTTTGAATGATTAAAGGAACAAAATGAGTATTACCCGCGACAACATCATGACGCTGGAAGCGTACAGCAAATACCGCAAAGAGCACAAACCGCAAATCATGGCGCATCGCCAATTGCGCTCCGTGCATTTGGGTGAGCACGTGAACATGCAATTTGAATCCGAACTCACCATGCGCTATCAAATTCAGGAAATGCTGCGGCTTGAAAAAATATTTGAAGAGGAAGCCATTCAAGACGAAATCGACACCTACGCGCCGCTGGTGCCCAATGGCAGCAACTGGAAAGCCACGATGCTGATTGAATACACCGACGTGGAAGAACGAAAAATCGCGCTTAGCCAATTGATTGGCATCGAAGACCGTATGTATATTGAGGTGGAAGGCTTTAAGCGCGTGTACGCGATTTCGGATGAAGATTTAAA
>Ga0209253_10000515_pt1 | contig 33625 bp, 23 predicted proteins | sample FrelakmetBRP12BR_FD_187145 | JGI IMG/M metagenome (GOLD analysis project Ga0209253, IMG submission 187145) | Freshwater lake sediment microbial communities from the University of Notre Dame, USA, for methane emissions studies - BRP12 BR (SPAdes)... | ecosystem: Environmental > Aquatic >... | reverse complement strand
TTCCATTCATCGGCCGCAGCCTGCACGAGCATCATGCGCGCGGCGGCACCGCCCTTGCGCACGTAGTCCTGGCTCTCGCGGATGCCGTAGCTGCCGAAGGTGCCGAAGTTGCCCCACACGCGTTTGCGGGCGACGCTCGCGCCGGGCGTGGGGTACTCGGTCGTGACGCGGCTCCAGTCGGCCTCGAGTTCCTCGGCCACGAGTTGCGCCAGGCCCGTGAGCGTGCCCTGGCCCATCTCGCTGCGCACGATGCGGATGATCACCCGCTCATCGGGCTGCACCACCACCCAGGCATTGACCTCGGGCGCGGCGCCCTGCGCGCTGGCCTGGGAGGCGAAGCCGAAGACGAAGGAGCCCGCGAGCGGGGCGGTGGCAGCGGCCGCGGCGCTGCCCAGGAAGTCGCGGCGGTTCATGCTGAGCCGTGGCATCACACGCTCCTCACGACATGCACGACGTCGGCGCCCGCGGTCTGCGCCGGCTGGCCCGACGCGACCTTGATCGCAGCGCGCACCCGGTTGTAGGTGCCGCAGCGGCAGATGTTGGTCATCGCCGCGTCGATGTCGGCGTCGGTGGGCTTGGGGGTGCTCTTCAGCAACGCGGCCGCGGCCATGATCATGCCGGTCTGGCAATAGCCGCACTGGGGCACGTCGAGCTGTACCCAGGCCATCTGCAGCGGGTGGCTGCCGTCGGGCGACAGGCCCTCGATGGTGACGATGCGCTGCGTGGGCTGGACCGCCGAGACTGGCAGTACGCAACTGCGGATCGGGGCGCCTTCGATGTGCACGGTGCAGGTGCCGCATTGCGCGACGCCGCAGCCGTACTTGGCGCCGGTCAGGCCGAGCTGCTCGCGCAGCACCCAAAGCAGCGGCGTGTCGGGTTCGGCCTCGAAGTCGCGCACGCGGCCATTGACGTTCAGGCGGGCCATCGGATCTCCTCTCGCGGTTGCGTGGACTGACGCAGGAGTAGCGAAAAGAACTGTAGACGATTCGTCAACCTCGCGCAGGAGTGTACCCATGGGCATAACGGCGATAGGTTCTCTTTGCTGTGACCTCCTTGTCTCCTGCGAAGAAGTTCAGTGCACTGCATCGGCGTAGACGTTCGGAAAGTCGCGCTTGCGCAGGTAAATAGTGGTGTCCATGACCTTGCGTCCGCAGTCGGTGACCCGCCAGCGCCTGGTGCTCAGGATCTTGGCGATCAGTCCGTGGGCATGCAGGCGTCGGAAGCATCGGCCGACCTTGGCGCGGGCTTTCGTCGGATCCCTGGTGCATGAGCGCAGCCACAGCGTGCTCGCCAGCCGCGCCCTGACCTCACGGTTGGTGAAGCCGTGCAAGCAGTGATCGCCTGCCATGAGGCTCTTGGAGGAGGGCCTCCAGCAAGCTGCCCTTTGGGGATAACCGGAATTGGCCGGGACCGCAAGTTCGCGGCTGCGCCGAGCAGCGGTCACTCGGCCTGCCCGCAGCCGGCTTGCCAGTGAGTCGATCAGCGAGTTCAACAACTCGCCCTGAGCCCGATGGGCAGTCGGCCCCGGCCTATCCGCGCTCACAGGGCGTCGTCGATCCTGCGGGCCATGTAGTACCCGTAGCTGACAAAGGCCTGATGCCGCGCGTACAGAGCGATTTCCAACTCCTCTGCGGCCACCACTGCCTTGGCAGCAGCGCTTGATTCATGCCTTGCCAGGAAGGCCGGAAATCGTTGCTGCATCGGAAGGTAGTAGGCGTCGAGCCAGCAATGCTCAGCCAGCGTGAAGTACCCCATCGGCGCATAGCCGTTGCGCTCGAGCACGGCCAATTTGGATGAGGCCGTCCCGACTTCCGCGTACTGCGCGTGCCAGTGCTCCTCGAGCTCGGCAGGCCGGCTGGCCGTCAGCCAAGTCAGCTCCGAGACGGCAAGGATGCCACCTGGCTTCAGGAGGCGGCGCCACTGCCTGACACCGTTCTCGAATCCCATGTTGTAGATCGCGCCCTCCGACCAGATCGCATCCAGGCTGCCGGGCTCGATGGGCAGCGCGTCCATCGATGCGTTCACGGCTTCGATGCGATCGGCGACACCTGCACTTGCAGCGCGCGATCTCAGTACGTCGAGGAAGTCGGGTAGGAAGTCGACGGCGACGATGTGCGCATCGAGGTCCTTGGCGAGAACCAGTGTCGACGCACCCGTGCCGCAGCCGATGTCGGCAACCTTCAGGTTCCGCCGCTTCGACAGCCCCGACAGTTCGATGGCGCGACGCGTTTCCGCCTCGCCTCCAGGTCCTTGGCGGTCCGCCGTGATGTGAAGGTCAATCAGAAGCTTGAAGTCGTCCATCGGGTCATCCGGCTCCGTTTCGAGTTCGACGCTGCGCTGGGACCCGCCCGTCGACGCGACCCGGCGTTCACTGCTGCGCGCGACGATACCTACTATGCATAGGGGTCGGCAGCGCGAGTACGCGGCCTTCGGATGCAGTCGCTCAGCCGGCACCTTGCCCAGGTCCGTGATTGCCACTTGCGAGTGACCGCTGTCGCTGCGCGTGACCCTTTCGGCGTCGTCGGCGAAGGTCAAGTTCCGGGGTAGACCGGTCGCTCGCCTAGAAAACCGCCGGCGGCTCCTCTGGGTCGATTGCCGGCCCACACAAACGACCGCTGACCGGCATCCGATTCATGTGGCTCTGGCGCTCCGAAACCGCCGGGAAGTGACAGGCCGCTGTCTGTGTGAAGCGGATCCTCGAGAAGCGACGGCCAGCCTCAGCACATGGCCGAGCCTTGCCGGTCGCGGCTGGCAGCTTCTGTGCATTCGAGCGAGCTTGACCCGGCGCAAGAACGGCCAGTTGCCGACCCCGGTCGATGATCGCTGCGCCCTGCTGGGCACTCGTCCGGACGTTTCTCTCGAGCGCGAAAGACGAGCTTCTATCCGCCGCTCTCCGACGCCCAGCATCCTTTGCCTCAGCTCGTTCCTCATTGGGAGAAGACAGCTGTCTTGCGCGGACCATGATGAGCGCTGAAGACCTGGATATTGGAAGCTTCCAATATTCCTGCGGGAACGAAAAAGGCCTTGCATCGCTGCAAGGCCTTGATCTGACTGGCTTTTTTGGCTCCCCGACCTGGGCTCGAACCAGGGACCTACGGATTAACAGTCCGGCGCTCTACCAACTGAGCTATCGGGGAACAAGCCTCAAATTATAGCCAGCGGTCATTCGCAGCCTAGAACTCGCTTTGCAGTGATGCACGCCATGTGCGAGGAGCCAAGGGGAACAGGTAGGCGTGTCCGAATTGGTAGGGCGACTCCTTCCACGCGCGCCGGTCGGTGACGTTGTCGACTCCGACGCGCCAGGTGAGGGTGTACTTCTCCAGGCGCTGCATCAGCCGGGCACCGACATCGAATCGCGTCCATGACGGGATCGATATCGAGTTGTCCGGTAGCACGATGCGCGAACCTTCGTGCGAAAGGCCGGCGGTCAGCGCCGACCCGGGCCACGCAGCGAACTGATGACCTGCCTGCAGTCGAACGCTACGCTCGGGAACGTTGGTTGGGCGCAGCCTGTTGTCGGCAGGATCGATCGCGCCCTCGCGCCGCGCGCGCAATGCGGCCGCACTGCCGAGCAAGGACCATGCGCCTTCGCGCCACTCCGCCGATGCCTCCGCGCCGGTATGCCGCTGGCGGCCGTCCAATGTTCGCGTGCACAAGGCCGCGCAAAGGTCGCTGTACATGGGCCGCGTGATGTCGAAGGCGATCACGGCCCAGTCGAAGGCCTCGCTGCTGCCCTTGATGCCGGCCTCTAACTGGCGGCTCTCCGTTGCCGGCAAGGGTTGTCCGGGGTTGTCATAGACCGCCGGGAGATTCGGTACGACGTTCGATTCGACGCCTTCGCCCCAACTGGCATAGACGGTGGTTCGCGCATTGACCTGATACGACAGTGCGAGCCAGGGCGTGGTGAACGATTGCGTGTAGCTCGTGGCCACAGAGCCGCCGGTGAGCGCGCTGCTGCGATCGAGCCGCGTGTGGCGCAGGCCGATCCACAGGCCGGCCTGAGGCGTCAAGGCCCAATGGTCGCGCAGGTAGAGCTCGGTGCTGCGTTCGTCGCGGTCGGTGTTGTCGAAGTTGAGCGTCGAGTCCGGTGGCGTGACGCTGGTTCCGTCGATCGTGCCGATGCCGACGAAGTTGAACGCCTGCTGCTGAAAACGCGCGGTGCCGTGCGTAAACAGAGCACCGATCGTGTAGCGATGCTCGCCAGCGAACTCGGTGAAGTGCCCGCTGAGGTTCAGATCGATCGCGTCGCTGCCGCGGCGTTCGTTGTCGCTGCGGTAGTCGTACAGATCGAAGCTGCCGTTGCTGCAATAGCGGTCGAAGCTGCCCTCGGCCGAACAGCCGTACGGAAACGCGATGCGGTCGTCGCTGCGCAGCCTCTGCATGACCGCATGGGCCGTAAACTTGAGGTCGCTGGCGAGGCGCTGCGTCCAGCGCAACGAGGCGGTGTTGCCACTCAGCACGACCGGCGTGGTCCACGGCTGGTTGTTCAGATTGATGCGCGGGTCGATCGTATTGGCGTCGGGAACGGCGCTGCCGAGCAGGCTGAAGCCCGGCTGGCTGGGTTGCGACTGGCGGCCGATTTCGAATTCGGCCTCGAGCCTGGACTCGGCGGTGACGCGCCAGTCGGCCGCTGCTGCAAGGCCATCGCGCGTGCCGCGCGCCGAGTGCAGCATGGGATCGAGCTGTTCGTACGCCGCATTGATGCGCCAGCCGATCGCGCCGTCCGGGCCCAGTCGATCGCCGAGGTCCACGGCGGCGCCCAGCGTGCCGGCCTGCTGGCCGCCGAGCGTCACAGAGCGCAGTGTGCCCACTGGCCGCTTGACCGTGAGGTCGACAAGGCCGCCCGGCGCGCTGACGCCGGCCTGCATGCCGCTCGTGCCTTTGAGGATTTCGATGCTCTGCTTGTTTTCGAGCCACAGCGCGGTTTCGGCGTTGATCGGCAGGCCGTCGCGCCGGTAGTTGGCGCGTTGGTCGAGCGCATAGCCGCGCACCGTGAAGTTGCTCCAGTAACCCTCGGCGTTGTACGCGGCATTGACACCGGCGTCGAGCCGAGTGACGTCGGCCAGGCTGCCGATCCCGGCGTCCTTGAGCTGGTTGAGATTGAAGACCGCAGCCGCAAACGGCGCCTGCGCCAGTGGTACATCGTCGAAGCCGGCTACGCTGGCGCTCGGCGGGGTCCGCCCGGTGACCGTCACGGTCTGGGCGGACTCCTGGGCGACGGCGCCGGCGGCGAGCGTTGCGGACCCCAGCGCCAGGCAGATGAATCGGATTGCCATCGTCGAACAACCTTGTCGTTCGCAGGTCGGCAAACCGGACAGCGGGTGGAACCGTGTAGCACGCCGCATCAGACTGCTTCCCTGCGCGAGGATTACCTCATTCAGGTTCAAAGGGACTTTCTCAGCCGAGCCCGTGGTGACGAGCCCAGCACCCCTAGCGAAGACCGCGCATCCATACGCACGCGGCGACCGGATTATGCGCGCATCGAGTGCATACCCACCCCCTCGGGGCGACTGTCCGATCGGCTGTCGGCCAGTCAGTCGAGCGGCGGCGTCTCCACGCCCAGCACCTTGTGCAGCCGGGGACTGGTGGTGGTGTACTGCAGCAGGATCCGTTTCTCGGGGAATACGTAGCCGGCGGCGCCAAATGCCGCCAGCGCGGCCTCGTGAAAGCCCGAGAGGATCAACTTCTTCTTACCCGGATAGGTGTTGATGTCGCCGACCGCGAAGATGCCCGGCACGTTGGTTTCGAACTTCTCGGTGTCGACGACGATCTGCTTGCGCTCGATCTGCAGGCCCCAATCGGCAATCGGTCCGAGCCTCGGGCTGAGGCCGAAGAACACCAGCAGCATGTCGGCCGGCACCTGCAGCTCGACGCCATCGACACCGGTGACACGGAGCGCCGACATCTGCTTGTCGTGCTCGTCGAAACCGGTGACCTGGCCGACCATGAACTGCATCGCACCGGCGGCACACATCTCGCGCATCCGGGTCACCGACGCCGAGGCGGCCTGGAAGCCGTCACGGCGGTGCAGGAGGACGACACGCTCCGCACGATTCGGGCCGTCGGCGGCGAAGTGCAGCGCCCAGTCGACTGCCGCGTCGCCGCCGCCGACGACCACGAGTCGCTTGCCGGCAATCCGCGCCGGGTCGCGCACGTGATAGAAGAGTTGCTGATCCACGAAGCGCTCGATGCCGTCTACCTTGAGCGTGCGCGGTTGGAACGAGCCGACGCCGCCGGCGATGAACAGCGTCTTGGTGATGAAGCGCGTGCCGCGCGAAGTCGCGACGTCGAAGCGGCCATCGTCGCGCTTGCGCACACTGGTGACCTCCTGCCCGAGGTGAAAGGTGGCGCCGAGCGGCTCGATCTGCTTGAGCAACCGCTGCGTCAGCTCGCGGCCTGTGCAGACCTGAATGGCCGGAATGTCGTAGATCGGCTTGTCGGGATACAGCTCGATGCACTGGCCGCCGGCGCAGGTGAGCGAGTCGACGACGTGCGCCTTGATCTCCAGCAGCCCGAGCTCGAACACCTGGAACAGCCCGACCGGGCCTGCACCGACGATGACGGCGTCGCTCTCGATCGGGCCCTCGGGGCGGGCCGCGAGGCCGGCGATCGCGCCTGTCGCGCCCGGGGCCATGGGTGGTTTTGCGATCAGCGAATCAGCTCGGACAGCTTGCCCTTGCGGTCTTTCCATTCGTCGGCGTCTGGCAAGCCGGGCTTGCGCTTGGTGATGCTGGGCCACTTCTTGGCCAACTCGGCATTGAGCGCGATGAAGCTTTGCTGATCGGCCGGCACGTCCTCCTCGGGAAGTATGGCGTTGACCGGGCATTCCGGAATGCAGACGGCACAGTCGATGCACTCGTCGGGGTCGATCGTCAGGAAGTTCGGCCCTTCGCGGAAGCAATCGACCGGGCACACGTCCACACAGTCGGTGTACTTGCAGCGGATGCACGATTCGAGGACGACATGGGTCATGATCGATTGGGGTGGTTGCGGGTTGTGGTCGGAGCTTCCGATGCGTTCGACCCGCTTGCCGGCGACGCGTTACCCGCGCTCGTGCCCGGCCGCGGCGCACAGGGGCGCGATTTTACGACCCCGGGGTCTGCGCCGGGTCTGGATGCCGCTCCACGTGAAGGGGCTTGGCTGCGAGCCGCGCCGCCAAAAGAAAGGGCCCGATGGCAAGCCACCGGGCCCAAGGTACCTTGAAAGGGGATTTCGAGAGGTACCGAGGAGACAACCTTTCAACATGGCCACGGACAGGTCCGTGATACCACTCAGATGCGTCTCGTGTCCGTTAGTTCAATCCTTCAGGCAGTCGCGCTATCAGGCGCGCTTGCTCTTGGAGGCATTTTGCGTGGCCTTCACCGCGGTGTTGGTCACGGCCTGGAAGTTCGCATCGGCGATGTCGGCGGCCTGCTTGGCGGCCTTGTGGACGCTTTCGTAGGCGTTGTTCGCTGCAGCGATCGCAGACTTCACCAGCGAAGCGGCGTTTTCGGTGCCGGCCGGCGCGTTCTTGATCGCGCTGTCGACACTGGCGAGGAACTTCTTCTGCATGTCGGCCATCTGGACTTCGGCGACCTTGCTCACCTCGGCATTGGTCGACGCGGCGATTTCATACACATGGCGGCCATACGCGACTGCCTTTTCCGCGCTCGGCTGAAGCATTCCGGCCTGCAGGGCCAGCAGCTCTTGCGCGTCCTTGATCGACATGGCGGCCTTCGCGCCTTCGGCAATCTCGCTCAGGGCCGTACGTGCGACTTGCAGGTTCAACTCAACCAGCTTCTCGACGCCTTCGAAAGCCTTGTTGGTCAGACCAAACAGAGTTTCGACATTCGCCTTGTTGGTGGCAACAACTTGTTCGGGGGTCAGCATCTTCAATCTCCTGGGTTGGGGTCTGGGGCTTCGGTTACACGCATGCTGCGTTGCAACATAAATCGAAGTATAGGGGTCCGATTCGTGAATGCAAGCCCATTTTGCTGCGACGCAACAATATAGAGACGCCGTTCTAGAACTGCATCGAAAGCCCGGCAGCCGAGGGCGGGCGCACAACGGCCGACAATCTCTTGCTCATGCTGGCCTTCCATTCGGATCGATTCGCGCTGCCACTGCCGCCTGGACATCGATTCCCGATGCCCAAGTACCAGCGTCTGCGCGACCGGGTGCGCGAGGAATGCCCACAGGTCGTGCTCCACGAGGCGCCGGCGGCTACCGACGGCGAGCTGGCCCTGGCCCACGCGCCGGGCTACATCGACGACATGTCTGCGGGCCGCCTGTCGGATGCCGCAATGCGAGCGATCGGGTTTCCGTGGTCGCAGGCCATGGTCGAGCGTGCGCGCCGTTCGGTGGGCGCCACGGTCGGCGCAGCCAGGGCAGCGCTGCGCGACGGGGTGGCCGCGCAATTGGCCGGCGGTACGCACCATGCGCATGCGGACCGCGGTGCGGGGTTTTGCGTGTTCAACGACACGGCCGTCGCCGCGCGATTGATGCAGGCCGAGGCCCATCGACTGCAGCGGCGCCTGCTGCGCGTGCTGGTGATCGACCTGGACGTGCACCAGGGCGACGGCACGGCGGCAATCCTTCGTGACGACGACACGGTGTTCACGCTGTCGTTGCACGGCGCCCGAAACTACCCGGCGCGCAAGGCGCGCAGCGATCTGGATGTCGAACTGCCCGACGCCTGCACCGACGAGCGCTATCTCGAGGCACTGGACGCTGCGCTCGAACAGGTGTGGTGTCGACATGGGTCGACCTTGCCCGGACTGGCCATCTTTCTGGCCGGAGCCGACCCGCACGAAGGCGATCGCCTGGGGCGGCTGAAGCTCAGTGCGCAGGGGCTGGCCGAGCGCGACCGGCGCGTATTCGATGCGCTGCGCCAGCGCGCGATCCCGGCGGCGGTGACGATGGCGGGCGGATATGGCACCGATATCGACGCTACCGTGGCGGTACACCTGCGCACGATCGAGGAGGCCGCACGCAGCGCCGCGCTGTGGCCGGTACAGCGCGGGTCTGCCGTCGCATCGATGGAACAATCGCATTCATGATCGATCGTCGCGTAGCCGAGGCCCGTTCTGTCCGTTGAGGCGGGGCGGCCGGCTCGACCACGGGAGGCAACAATGAATCGTGAACAGGTGCTGGTCGCGCGGAGGATCTTCGACGATTGCGTGCAACGCCTGGCGCGGCATTTCGACGTCGAGGTCAATTCGAGCGACGAAGAATGGACTCAGGCCGATTTGATCCGGCGCTTGCAGGGCAAGGCCGGCGTGTTCGTCGCCGGCACCGAGCGCATCGATGCGACCCTCCTCGATGCCTGCCCGGATCTGCGTGCCGTATGCAGCATGGCGGTGGGCTACAACAACATCGACGTGCCCGCCTGCACGGCTCGCGGCGTGGTAGCGACCAACGCACCCGGGGTTCTCACCGAAACCACGGCCGACTTTGGCTTTGCGCTGATGATGGCCACCGCGCGTCGAATCAGCGAGAGCGAACATTTCCTTCGCAGCGGCCAGTGGATGCGCTGGACCGTGGATCTCTTCGCCGGCGCTGATGTGCATGGCGCGACGCTGGGCATCCTCGGCATGGGCCGCATCGGACAGGGCATTGCACGACGTGGTGCGCTCGGGTTCGGCATGAAGGTCCTGTATCACAACCGGTCGCGCCTGAGTGTCGATGATGAGCGGCCGCTGGGGGCGCGATGGGTCACGCGTGATGACCTGATGCGCCAGGCCGACCATCTGGTCGTCGTGGTGCCGTACGGCCCGGACACCCACCATCTGGTCGGTGCGCGCGAGCTGGCGTTGATGAAGCCGAATGCGACGCTGACCAACATCGCCCGCGGCGGGGTGGTCGACGATGCGGCGCTGGCTGAGGCGCTGCAGACACTCCGCATCGCGGCCGCCGGCCTGGACGTCTTCGAGGGCGAACCCCGCCCGCACCCGGGCCTGCTGGCGGTGCCCAATGTCGTGTTGACCCCGCACATCGCGAGTGCCAGCATCCCGACACGGCGGGCAATGGCCAACCTTGCGGTCGACAACCTGATCGGCTTGTTGACGGCCAGACGAGCCGTCACGCCGGTCAATCCGCAGGCGCTCGAAAGCCAGCGCTGGCGCCATACGGGCTGAGCCCGCGCACGGGGCAGCACCTGCGTGCTGACCCGTGGCTGGCAAGGGATCGGCCGCGTCTCGCGCCGACGAGCAAGAGTGCAGGGCCAGCCGTCTCGCCGCGGCCACGAGGCTCCGGGTCGAGGCTGAGACAATCGACCGATGACCGATTGGATCGTCTGGGCGCTGCTGGCGCTCAACCTGGGCTTGTTGTTGTGGCTCCTGCTGCGTCGTCCCGACCCGTCCGTCGCGCGTGACATCGTCGAACAGGTCAGCGCGGCCGCTCGCAACGACAGCGAACGCCTCGAGCGCGAGTTGCGCGACGAAGTGGCGCGCAGCGCGACGGCGACGCGTCAGGAGCACCAGCATGGCCTGGTCACGTTTCAGCAAACGCTGCTGGCGCAGGGCGCCGACGTGGCGCGTACCCAGAACGAGCAGATCGACGCCTTCCGTCGCCAGCTCGTGGCCTTGCAGGACGGGCTGACGCAGCAGTCGCTCTCCGGGCGCGAGGCGCAAGACAGCGCGCTGCGGCGCTTCTCCGATGCGCTGACCGAGCAGCTAAGGCTTCTGACCGAGGCCAATGACCGCAGGCTCTCCGAAGTCAAGTCATCGGTCGAGACGCGCTTGGTAGCTTTGCAGGATGGCAATGAGAAGAAGCTCGAGCAGATGCGGGTGACGGTCGACGAGAAGCTGCACGCCACGCTGGAACAGCGCCTGGGCGAAAGCTTCAAGCAGGTGGCCGACCGCCTGGAGCAGGTGCACAAGGGCCTGGGTGAGATGCAGGGCCTGGCGCGCGATGTCGGTTCACTGAACCGAGTGCTGACCAACGTGAAGACGCGTGGCATGGTCGGCGAGTTCCAGCTCGCCGGGTTGCTCGAGCAGGTCTTCACCATCGAGCAATACGCGACCAATGTCGAGACGGTGCCCGGCAGCGGCGCGCGCGTGGAGTTCGCGATCCGCCTGCCCGGGCGGCGCGGCGACGGGCTGCCGGTGTGGCTGCCGATCGATGCGAAATTTCCGCGCGACGATTACGAGCGGCTGCTCGACGCGCAGGAACGCGCCGATCTGGGCGGTGTGGAAGCGGCGGCCAAGGCGATCGAAGTGCGCCTGCGGCTGGAGGCGAAGTCGATCCGCGAGAAATACCTCGCTGCCCCGCACACGACCGATTTTGCGATTCTGTTCGTGCCGACCGAGGGCCTGTATGCCGAGGCGCTGCGCCGTCCGGGCCTCGTCGAGGCCCTGCAGCGCGAGCACCGCGTCACGCTGGCGGGGCCGACCACGCTGCTGGCTACGCTGACCAGCCTGCAGATGGGTTTCCGCACGATGGCCCTGGAGCAGCGCTCGTCCGAGGTTTGGGAGGTTCTGGGTGCGGTGAAGACCGAGTTCGAGAAGTTCGGTCAGGTGCTGGCAAAGGTCAAGGATCAGACACAGTCGGTGCTGACGTCGATCGGTCGGGCGGAGAGCCGCACGCGGCAGATGACGCGGGCGCTCAAGGGCGTCGAGGCACTTCCCGACACACGTACGCAGCAGTTGCTGCCCGGCCCGCCGGAGGATGACGCTCTGGACGCCGAAGGCGACACCTCAGGTGCCTGACCAGCCGGAACCGACACCTCAACCCGCCGTGCCCGGGCTTGGTCCGGCGCTGTTGGCACTCATCGTCAGCCAGCTCGGCTTGCACAGCGCGATGGCCGGTCTGCGCATGGCCGCGCCGCTGCTGGCGCTGCGCGAGGGCTGGAGCGCCATGACCGTGGGCGTGCTGATGGCGCTGTTTGCCGTGGCGCCGGTCTTGCTGGCATTGCCGGCGGGCCGTATGGCCGACCGCCACGGCTATCACCGGCCCGTTAGGGTTGCGGTGTCGCTGACCCTGACGGGCGTGCTGGTCGCGCTGGCGGCGACCTGGGGTGAGGGCACGATTCAATTCGCGGCGCTGTGCCTGGCAGCTACGCTGACCGGCGCGGGCACGAATATCGGCCTGATCGCGATCCAGCGTACGGCCGGTCAAGCCGCAATGGACAGCGTGCAACGCATGCGCGTCTTCAGCTGGTTGGGCATGGCGCCGTCGTTGTCCAACGTGATCGGCCCGGTTATCGCTGGGTTTGCGATCGACGCCGCCGGATTTCGTGTCGCGTTTGCCGTGCTCCTGCTGCTGCCGATCGTGTCGCTGGTGGCTGCGCGGCGCGTACCGAGGTCGCAGCGGTCCCCGGTTCGCGTGCCGCAGACCGGCGCAGCCTGGGAATTGCTGGCGCTGCCAGGGCTCAAGCGGCTGATGATGGTGAATCTATTGCTGTCCGCCTGCTGGGATGTTCACACCTTTGCGGTGCCGGTGTTGGGCCATGAGCGCAACTTCAGCGCCTCGACGATCGGGCTGATTCTGGGCAGCTTCACGCTCGCCGTGACGGCGATCCGCCTGGTCATTCCGCTGCTGGCGCACCGCATGCGCGAGGTCGTCGTGCTGCGGGTCGCGATGGTTGGCACCGGCCTGGTCTTCGCGGCCTATCCGTTCGCCACTTCGCCCTGGCTGATGGGAGTGCTGGCGCTGTGCCTGGGCGTGACCTTGGGCTCGGTGCAGCCGGTGATCATGTCCGGCTTGCACCACCTGACGCCAACCACGCGCCATGGCGAAGCGATTGCGCTGCGCTCGATCGTGATCAACCTGTCGAGCAGCGTGCTGCCGCTGGTCTTCGGCGCAGCAGGTGCCGCTGTGGGCGTCGCGGCGCTGTTCTGGAGCGTCGGCTCGGCCACCGCCGTCGGCAGCTGGCCAGCACGCCGACTCAGAATCTGATGCCCGTTGGCGCGGGTGGCTGCGGCGGTGGTGCCAGCACGGCCGGTTGCGGCAGCGACGCGGCACGCGAGCCGGGCGCCTCCGGCAACTCGGCCTTTCGGGCCACCAGGGGCGTCGCCGCAGGTGCCTGATAGCCGCGCGGCAGGCGCGACTCGCGCGGATACCCGGCGGCATCGAGGTACGCATGCCAGTCGGTGTCCGAGAAACCGCGCAACGCCTGCGTGCCGATCGTCAGGGCGGGCACCGAACGACCGCCGGTGATTCGATTCATCGCTTCGGCATCGTCCTCGTTTACGATGCCGCGCTCGGCAAACGGAATGCCACGTGCCTGCAACAAACGCCGCCCGGTTTCGCACGGGGCGCAATCCGGGCTGGCGTAGAGCGTCACCGGAAACCGAGTGGTTACCTGTCGCAACTCCAACGGCAGGGTGCCCGCAGCTGTCGCCTCGACGCTGACTGCATCGCGCCCCATCGGGACTGTGCGACCCATCTCGGCCGACGGTGGCCTGTCGGTATAGGTGACCCGGCCATCCGGGGCGATCACCTTGATCTGGGCGTACCCAGGAATCCCCAACAAAAGCAAGGCCATTGCGGCAAGCGAAGGGGGGAGGATTCTCATGCGCTGAAATCTAGCCTAGGCGCGCCCGCGGCTCAAGCGATTCCTTGGTGCCGAAGCAACGCATCGATACTTGGTTCACGGCCACGGAACGCCTTGAAGCTCTCGATCGCGTCCCGGCTGCCGCCCACCTCCAGAATCTCGCGCCGGTAGCGACGCCCGGTTGCGGCGTCGAACAGACCGGCCTCCTCGAATGCGCTGAAGGCATCGGCCGACAGCACTTGGGCCCATTGATAGCTGTAATAGCCGGCGCAGTATCCGCCGGCGAAGACGTGCGAAAAGCTGTGCTGGAAGCGCTGGAACGGCGGCGGCCGCAGGACGGCGACCTCGTCGCGGACCTGGTCCATGACGGACTGGATCGCACCGGCGGTGTCCAATTCGTGGTGGATGCGCATGTCGAACAATGCGTACTCGGCCTGCCGCAGCAGGAACAGAGCGCTTTGGAAGTTGCGCGCAGCGACCATCCGCTCGAACAGTTCGCGCGGCAAAGGGGCACCGTCGCTCACATGCGCGCTCAGGTGCGTCAGCACCTCCCATTCCCAGCAGAAGTTCTCCATGAACTGACTCGGCAGTTCCACCGCATCCCATTCCACCCCCGCGATGCCGGCCACCGCGAGCTCGTCGACCTGCGTCAGCATGTGGTGCAGGCCGTGGCCGAACTCGTGAAACAGCGTGATCACGTTGTCATGGGTCAGCAAGGCGGGCTGGCCCTCCAGCGGCGGAGCGAAATTGCAGATGAGATGGGCCACCGGCGTCTGCACGCGTGCGGACTCCTCGGGCCGCATCCAGCGGCCGCGCACGTCGTCCATCCAGGCGCCGGGGCGCTTGCCGGCTCGCGCGTACAGATCGAGGTAGAACTGACCGATCAACCGGCCGTCGCGCTCGATGCGGTAGAACTCAACGCTGTCGTGCCAGACGGCTGCTTCGTCAGGTCGAATGTGCACTTCGAAGAGCGTTTCGACAATCCGGAACAAGCCCTCGACGACCCGTGGCGCAGTGAAGTACTGCTTGACTTGCTGCTCGCTGAAGGCGTAACGCGCCTGACGCAAGCGCTCGGCCACGAAGTACAGATCCCAGGGCATCAGTTCGTCGATGCCGATCGCTTCGCGGGCAAAGGTCTGCATATCGGCCAGCTCGCGCTGCGCTTGTCCGCGCGAGCGCTGTGCAAGGTCACGCAGAAATTTGAGCACCTGTGCCGGCACTCTGGCCATCTTGATCGCCGTCGACAGGGTGGCGAAGTTTTCGAAGCCGAGCAGGCGCGCCTCCTGCTGGCGCAATGTCAGCAGCTCCACCATCAGCTCGCTGTTGTCATGTTCGGGCGGCCCGAGCTCGCTGGCGCGGGTGAGATAGGCGCGACAAAGCTGTTCGCGCAGCCCGCGGTCGATGGCGTACTGCATCACCGGCAGCCAGCGCGGCGCCTGCAGCGTCAACCGGTACCCTGCACGACCCGCTGCGGCCGCGTCGGCGCGTGCGGCCTGGAGCACATCGTCGGGTACTCCCTGAAGTCGCTCGGCGTCGACAAACAACTCGAACGCATCGGTGGCGTCTTGCACATGCTCTTCGAAGCGTTGGCTCAGTTCGGCCATTCGCTCCTTGATCCGCAAATAGCGTTGGCGATCGTCGCCCTGCAGCTCGGCACCCGAACGCACGAAGTCGCGGACTGCGTTGGCCAACACCTTGCGCTGCGCAGGGTCCAGGCGTTCGGCCGACGCGTCGATCGCCTTGTATTTGGCGTAGAGCCTTTCGTCTGCACCGAGGCGCGTATAGAAGTCGGTGACGCGCGGCAGGCACTCGTTGAAGACCGCACGCAGCTCCGGTGTATCGGCCACCTGGTTGAGATGTCGGACCGTGCCCCAGGCCCGCGAGAGCCTTTCGACGGCGGTATCCAGAACCGCCGACAGGGCCCGGTACCGACCCGGCACATCGGCGCCGCAGGCACGCTCAAGCGCCTGGTCGGCCTCGCACAGCAAGACGTCGAGCGCCGGCGTGATGTGGTGCGGTCGAATGTCGGCGAACGCCGGCAGGCCTTCAGGCTGGAGCAATGGGTTTTGCATCGTGTGGGTTCGCCGATCGGGCGGTGGGGTTCAATCGGCGGCCCGTTCGGCTGCCTCGAGTGTGTTGACCAGCAGCATGGCGCGCGTCATCGGTCCGACGCCGCCGGGCACCGGCGTGATGAACCCCGCAACGTCGCGCACCGCTTCGAAATCGACGTCGCCGCACAACTTGCCGGCATCGTTTCGATTCATGCCGACGTCGATCACAGTGGCGCCGCGCTTGACCATGTCTGCGCGCAGCGTGTTGCGGCGCCCAACGGCGGCAACCACGATGTCGGCGTCGCGCGTGTGCTGGCCCAGGTCGACCGTTGCGCTGTGGCAAATCGTGACCGTGGCGTGGGCGTGCAGCAGCATCAGCGCCATGGGCTTGCCGACCGTGTTGCTGCGGCCGATCACCACGGCATGCTTGCCGCGTATCCCGACCCCGGTGGATTCGATCAGCTTCATGCAGCCATAGGGCGTACAGGCTTTGAACCCTGGTGCACCGACCACCAACGCACCGGCGTTGGCAATGTGAAATCCGTCGACGTCCTTGTGCGGGGCGATGGTCTGGATCACCTTGCCCGCATCGATATGTTTGGGCAGCGGCATCTGCACCAGGATGCCGTGGATGCCCGCATCGTCGTTGAGCGCGCGAACGCGCTCCAGCAGATCCGCCTCATTCATCGTTGCCGGGTACCGTTCCAGCACCGAGCGAAGGCCGCTCGTCTCGCAGTCCTTGACTTTGTGCCGCACGTAGACAGCCGAGGCCGGATCCTCGCCGACCAGTATCACGGCTAGACCAGCCAGCACGCCGCGCTCGCGCAGCGCGGCCGCCCGACCGGCGACTTCGGCGCGAATGCGCTGCGCGAGCGCATTGCCGTCGATCAGCTGAGCGGTCATTGAACTGTTCCTTCCCGAAAGCGCGAGGCCGCTGGTGGCAGCGGCCTCGCCGGGCGACGCGCCAGGGTCGTCAAGCCTTCGCGTTGGCAGATGCGCCGAGTGCGATCTTCAGCAGGTCGGCCACGGTGTTGGCGTTGAGCTTTTCCATGATGTTGGCCCGGTGGGCCTCGACGGTCTTGATGCTGATGCCCAAGTCGTCTGCGATCTGCTTGTTCAGCCGGCCGGCGACGATGCGCTCGAGCACCTGGGCTTCACGCGTGGTCAGGCGCGACAACAACGCGTCGCGGCTGGCCTGCTCCTGGTGGTGGCTGAAGGCCGATCTGGCCTGGTCGAGCATGCGCTCGACCAGAGGCAGAAGCTCCTCTTCCTTGAAGGGCTTTTCGATGAAGTCCATCGCGCCCTTTTTCATCGTGGTGACTGCCATCGGCACATCGCCATGGCCGGTGATGAACACCACCGGCAACGGGCTCTTGCGCTCGAGCAGGCGTTCCTGAAGCTCCAACCCGCTCATCCCGTCCATGCGGATATCGGCGATCAGGCAGGCGACCTCGCGCGGGTCGAACCTCGACAGGAACGACTCGGCGGAATCGAAGCACTTGACGCGATAGTCCTTGCCTTCGAGCAGCCATTGCAGGGAGTCTCGAACGGCCTCGTCATCGTCGACGACATAGACCGTGCCTTTCTTGGGTATCAGGCTCATGGGGATGTGATCGCAGCAGGGTTGTCGGCCGTATCGGATGCCGCAAGGGAAGCGTCGGCGTCGGTCCGCGACGGGATATCAACGGGCAGGGCGAAGGAGAACCGGCACCCTGAAATCGCGGAACCATTGTAGAGGTTCTGCGCCTTGATCCGGCCCTGGTGCGACTCGACGATCGAACGGCACAACGACAGCCCGATGCCCAGACCCTCGACCTTGGTCGAGAAGAAAGCCTCGTACAAACGCGCAATGACTTCGGCCGGCAATCCCGGACCGGCATCGGTGACGCTGAAATCGATGACGCCACCTTCCTCGACGGTATGTCTGGGCACCACGCGCAGTTCGATGAAGCGGCGCGACGCGGGCATCTGCGCGTTGTCGATCGCCTCAGCGGCATTGCGGATCAGATTTAGCAGAACCTGCTCGATCAGTATCGGATCGACCATGAGTTCCGGCAGCCGCTGGGCCACGTAGCTGTGGATCGCCACGTTGCGACGGCGCAATTCGATGCTGGCGAGTTCGAGCGTGTCGTCGACGATCTGGCGCGCCTGCGCGCTCTGTCGCTGTGGCACGCTCTTGCGCACGAATGCGCGGATGCGCTGGATGATGTGGCCTGCACGTTCGGCCTGGCGCGCCGTCTTCTGCAGCGCCGCCACCAGATCGTCCTGTCCGATCGATTCGCCGCGCACTCGCGAGATCATGCCGTTGCAGTAGTTGGTGATCGCGGTCAGCGGCTGATTCAGTTCGTGCGCGACTGAAGAGGCCATTTCGCCCATCGTGATCAGCCGGCTCGAAACCTGCGCCCGTTCGGCCTGCTGGGCCGACTGCTCTTCGACGTGTCGGCGCGCGGTGACGTCCGTTGCGATCAGCATCTGGGCCAGGCGGCCGTCGGTCCACTGCAGGTAGCGCGAGCGCACGTCGAACCACTTCGTGAGCGACTCGATATACACCTCGCGTGGGTCTGCGCCGATCTTGGTCAATTCCTGCGTCGGCAGGCCAGACAGGCCATCGACCGTGTCATCGCCTTCGCCCACATAGGTCTGCGCGGGCAGGCTGCCGCTGGCAAGTTGGGCGTGCCCGCGTGAGTCAGCGCCGAACCAGAGGCGGTAGGAGCGATTGGCGAACAGCAACTCGCCTTGCTGCACCGACAGCACCGACACGGCTGCGTCCAACCCTTCGAGCACGGTGGTGAACCGCTCGTGCGACGCCGAGAGCTGATCGCGAATGCGCTTGGCCTCGGTGATGTTTGTCATCGACGTCATCCAACCGGTTTGCTTGCCACGCGCATCGATCAGAGGCGACACATACATGCGCGAATCGAACAGCACGCCGTCCTTGCGCAGGACCTTGACCTCGATGCCACCGGCGGGACTGCGGCCCTGCAGTTCCTGCTGCAACAGCCGCGAGTTCTCTTCGATGCGATCGCTGGGCCAGTAGGGGAACGGGGGTAGACGGCCGATCAGTTCGGGTTCGCTGAACCCCGTCATCGCGCAGAACGCTGGATTGACATAGGTGATGCGGCCTTCGAGGTCCATCGCGCGCATGCCGGTGAGCATGGAGTTTTCCATCGCGCGTCGGAAGTTCGTCTCCTGCACCAGCGCGGCCTGGATCTGTGCCCGCCTGCGCATATGGCGCCAGGTTCCCAGAAGCATCCACACGGTCAGGACCGAGAGCGCCAGCACCATCCAGAATAGGGTGTTTCCGATCAAGCCAACCGATGTGCGGTATCCGCTGCCGCGCAACACCAAGCCGTTGGCCGACGGCGTGAGCGGCACGTCGTGAACGATCGGCGCGCGCAGGTTGGCGTTGCCCGGCATGGGCGTCGCCGTACTGGCCAACACATTGGCGTGCTCGTCGAGCACCGAGATCGCGCGCCGACGTGTCACCTCCGGGGGCACGAAATGACGGATCAACGACTCGATCGAGTACTCGACGACCAGCGCACCGACAAAAACGCCGCCGTTGAGCAGCGGGACATGGGTCTGGAATACGGGCAGGCCGTTCGCATCCTTGAACGGTCGCGAGTACACCGGCTGTCTCGTGTCGCGAGCCGCGATGAATGCCAATTCGGCTTCGCCGCTGCGACCGCCGGTCTGCGGCACGCGCTCGTTCTGCGAGCCGAGCGGGTGGGCCTCCGGTTCGGCCGATGCAGTCGCATAGCCGGCGCGGCGACGGCGCAACGCGTCAAGCCAGGTCAGGTAGCTGACTTCTGAGCGCGCGCCGCCGAAGGCCATGGCCAGCCGCTGAACCTCGTCGGCGTCGATTTCGCGGGTCACGATCTGCCGCGCCAGTTGAACCAGTTGCTCCTGATTCTCGATCAGGTGCAGTCGGATCTCCTGCTGTGCGATCTCTGCGTCGCGCTTGACCGACTCGGCCTCACGCTCGAATTCCTCATTGCGCAGGTACCAAAACGCCGAGATGATCGCCGCCAGGAAGAGCAGCACCGACACCAGAGGACCCAAGGTCGCGAATCGGTCCTGGCGGGCTGGCGTCTGCCGGCGCCACCAACGGCCGATCAATCGCTGAGCCAGGGGCGCAGACGGCGGTGAGGGCCGCTTGGCCTCGGCACGCAGATCCATCGAGCGATTATCCGGGTGGCATTCGCGAATCGATCCCTTTGTGCCAGCGGTGAAGTTTCGTAATATGAAACCGACTCGCACGATTTGAAATCATGATGAGTTGTGCGACACTCGCGACCGCCGCCAAGAAACTGATATTCAGCAGGAGACAACCATGTCCGCAATGCCAGATTCCGTTCCCGGCACGGCTGCCAACGACACTGACGCATTGGAGACGCGCGAGTGGCTCGATGCGCTGAAGGCCCTGATCGAGACCGAAGGCAAGGAACGAGGCCACTTCATCCTCGAGCAGCTGCTGGAATCGGCGCGCCGCAACGGCATCGACTTGCCGTTTTCCGGCACGACCGGCTATGTGAACACGATCGAAACCCCCGATGAGGCACGCAGTCCGGGCAACCTGGACCTCGAAGGCCGCCTGCGTGCGTACATGCGCTGGAATGCGATGGCAATGGTCGTCAAGGCCAATCGGCTCGATCCTGCCGACGGCGGGGACCTCGGCGGTCACATCAGTTCATTCGCCTCGGTGGCGCATCTGTTTGCCGCGGGCTTCAATCACTACTGGCATGCCGAAAGTCCGGGCCACGGCGGGGACCTGCTTTACATCCAGGGGCACTCGGCGCCCGGCATCTATGCCCGGGCCTACCTCGAAGGTCGCCTCACCGAGGAGCAGCTACTCAACTTCCGCCAGGAGGTCGATGGCAAGGGACTGTCGAGTTATCCGCATCCCAAGCTGATGCCGGAGTTCTGGCAGTTCCCCACTGTCTCGATGGGACTCGGGCCCTTGATGGCCATCTACCAGGCGCGGTTTCTGAAGTATTTGCACGCGCGCGGCATCGCCGATACGGCCAATCGGAAGGTCTGGGTGTTCTGCGGCGACGGCGAGATGGACGAACCCGAGAGCGTCGGCGCGATCAAGCTGGCCGCGCGCGAAAGCCTCGACAACCTGATCTTCGTTGTCAATTGCAATCTGCAGCGCTTGGACGGCCCGGTGCGCGGCAACGGCAAGATCATCCAGGAACTCGAGGGCGAGTTTCGCGGTGCCGGATGGAACGTGATCAAGCTGATCTGGGGCAGCAACTGGGATCCGCTGCTGGCGCGCGACAAGGACAACGTACTGCGCCGGCTCATGATGGACACGCTGGATGGCGACTACCAGGCGTTCAAGGCCAACGACGGTGCGTTCGTGCGCAAGCATTTCTTCGGCCGCGATCCGCGCGCGCTGGAGCTGGTGTCCAAGATGAGTGACCAGGAAATCTGGAACCTGAATCGCGGTGGACACGATGCGAAGAAGGTCTTCGCTGCGTTCCACAAGGCGACGACGACTAAGGATCAACCCACCGTGTTGCTGGTCAAGACGGTCAAGGGCTACGGCATGGGCAAGGCCGGCGAGGGCAAGAACACGGCGCACCAGACCAAGAAGCTCACCGACGACGACCTGCGGTATTTCCGCGATCGTTTCAATATTCCGATACCTGACAGCGAGATCTCGAAGATTCCGTTCTACAAGCCAGCCGACGACACGCCGGAGATGAAGTACCTGCACGAACGCCGCCAAGCGCTGGGCGGTTATCTGCCCAAGCGCCGAACCAAGGCCGACGAGCAGCTCAAGATTCCCGACATCGAGACCTTCAAGGCCGTGCTGGAGCCGACCGCGCCGGGGCGCGAGATCAGCACCACGCAGGCCTATGTCCGCTTTCTTACGCAGCTGCTTCGCGACAAGCAACTGGGGCCGCGTGCAGTTCCGATCCTGGTCGACGAGGCCCGCACCTTTGGCATGGAAGGGTTGTTCCGCCAGATCGGTATCTACAACCCGGAAGGGCAGAAGTACACGCCGGTCGACAAGGATCAGGTCATGTACTACCGCGAAGACAAGTCCGGTCAGATCCTGCAGGAAGGGATCAACGAGCCAGGCGGCATGAGCAGCTGGATCGCCGCGGCAACCTCGTATTCGACGAACAACCGCATCATGGTGCCGTTCTACGTGTACTACTCGATGTTCGGCTTCCAGCGCATCGGTGACCTGGCCTGGGCCGCCGGCGACATGCAGGCCCGAGGGTTTCTGCTCGGCGGCACGTCCGGACGTACCACGCTCAACGGCGAGGGCCTGCAGCATGAAGACGGCCACAGCCACATCCTGGCGGGAACGATTCCGAACTGCGTCAGCTACGACCCGACCTTCGCGCACGAGGTTGGTGTCATCCTGCATCACGGCTTGAAACGCATGGTCGAGAAGCAGGAAAACGTCTTCTTCTACCTGACACTGCTCAACGAGAACTATCCGATGCCCGGGCTCGCGGCCGGCACCGAGGAGCAGATCGTCAAGGGCATGTACCTGCTAGTGGAAGCCGCGAAGAAGACGCCGCGCGTCAACCTGCTGGGTTCGGGGACGATTCTTCGTGAATCGATGGCCGCGCGCGATCTGCTCGACAAGGAGTGGGGTGTCGCGGCAAGCGTGTGGAGCTGCCCGAGTTTCAACGAACTGGCGCGCGACGGCCAGGACTGCGAGCGCTGGAACCTGCTGCATCCAACGGCCGCCGCGCGCATGCCCTTCGTGACACAGCAACTCGAAAAGCACGCCGGGCCGGTCATCGCGTCGACCGACTACATGAAGAACTACGCCGAGCAGATCCGTGCCTTCATCCCCAAGGGTCGAACCTACAGGGTTCTAGGCACAGATGGCTTCGGTCGCAGCGACTTCCGCAGCAAGCTGCGCGAGCACTTCGAGGTCGATCGGCACTACATCGTGGTCGCCGCGCTGAAGGCGCTGGCCGACGAGGGCACGGTGCCGGCACCAAAGGTGGCCGAGGCCATTGCGAAATACAGGTTGAAGACCGACAAGGTGAACCCGCTGTACGCCTGATCGGGGTCGGCAGACCCTGGAACCTCGGAGACAAGTCATGGCATTGGTCGATGTGAAGGTCCCTGATATCGGAGACTTCAAGGACGTCGCGGTCATCGAACTGCTGGTCAAACCCGGTGATGCGGTCAACGTCGACCAAGGTCTCATCACCGTCGAGAGCGACAAGGCGTCGATGGAGATTCCGTCGAGCCACGCGGGTGTGGTCAAGGCCCTCAGGATTGCGCTGGGTGACAAGGTGAACGAAGGCACTGTGGTACTGCAACTGGAAGCCGAGGGCGCAGAGACGGTTGGCGCTCCAATGCCCGCACCGAGTGCGCCGGCGCAGCCAGCCAACGCGGTGACGACGCAGATGGTGGCAGTGCCGACTCCAGCAGCAGGCCCTGTCGAGGTACGGGTGCCCGACATCGGGGACTTCTTGGACGTTGCGGTCATCGAGGTCTTCATCAAGCCCGGCGACGCGATCAAGGTTGAACAAAGCCTGATCACCGTCGAGAGCGACAAGGCCTCGATGGAGATTCCTTCATCGCATGCAGGTGTCGTCAAGGAGGTCAAGGTCAAGCTCGGCGACACGGTGTCGAAAGGTTCGCTCGTGGCGGTCGTCGATTCCCTCCTGGCCGCATCGCCCGCGGCGACAGCGGCATCGGTAGCGGGCCCGGCCACCATCGCGGCTGCAGCGCCGATGACGGCCACGGGGCCGTCGACCCGACCCGCCGCGCCGCCAGCGCACGAACCGGGTGCCCCGAAGGGCGTCTTGCCCCACGCATCGCCGTCGATTCGCAAGTTGGCGCGTGAACTGGGCGTGCCGCTGAACGAGGTTCCAGGTACGGGGCCGAAGGGCAGGATCACGCAGGACGATGTCCAACGCTTCGTCAAGGGCGTCATGGTTGGCTCGACGCAGACTGCTGCGCAGAAAGCGGTTGCGCCCGCTGCGGCGGCCGGTGGCTTTCCGGGCTTGCTCCCTTGGCCGCAGGTGGATTTCGGGAAGTTCGGGCCGATCGAGCGCAAGGAGCTCTCGCGCATCAAGAAGATCAGCGGCGCCAATCTGCAGCGCAACTGGGTCGTGATTCCGCACGTCACGAATCATGATGATGCCGATATCACCGAGTTGGAGGCGTTTCGCGTCCAACTGAACAGGGAGAACGAAAAGTCGGGCGTCAAGGTCACGATGCTGGCGTTCATGATCAAGGCATCGGTCGCGGCGCTGAAGAAGTTTCCGGAATTCAACGCCAGCCTGGATGGCGAACAGCTCGTGCTGAAGGGCTACTTCCACATCGGATTCGCCGCCGACACACCGAACGGCCTGGTCGTACCGGTGATCAGGGACGCCGACAAGAAGGGCGTGCTCCAGATCAGCCAGGAAATGAGCGAGCTGGCCAAGAAGGCGCGCGACGGCAAGCTGGGGCCTGCCGACATGAGCGGCGGCTGTTTCAGTATCTCGTCGCTCGGCGGTATCGGTGGGCGCTATTTCACGCCGATCATCAACGCACCCGAGGTGTCGATCATGGGGGTGTGCAAGAGCAGCCTGGAACCGCGCTGGGACGGCAAGCAGTTTGTCCCGCGGTTGATGCTTCCACTGTCGCTGTCGTGGGATCACCGCGTCATCGACGGGGCCGCCGCTGCGCGATTCAATGCCTACTTCGCCACTATCCTCGGCGACTTCCGCCGCGTGCTGCTGTGAGGGGAGGGGTCGTGCTCGTTCTGTTGCGTCCTGTTCGCTGTGGGTTTGATGCGAGTCCGCGGGGGCGCCGGCGATGACGACGATTGCCGTTGTGCGCAAGGCCGGGCAGGTCTCGATTGCTGCCGATGCGCTAGTGACTTTCGGTGATACACGGCTGGCCCATGGCTACGAGGCCAATGAGAAGGTGTTTCGGGTCGGCGAGTCCTGGCTGGGCATGGCGGGCACGACCGCTCACTTCCCCGTGTTGCGCAAGGCGCTGGGCTCACTGCCACCCGACGAATTGCGATTGAATTCGCGCGACGAAGTGTTCGAGACCTTCCTGAAGCTGCATCCCAAGCTGAAGGAACAGTTCTTCCTCAATACCAAGGAGGAGGAGTCCGACCCTTATGAGAGCAGCCAGTTCACGGTACTGATCGCCAACGCCAACGGCATTTTCGGCGTGTACTCGTACCGCGAAGTGTTCGAATTCGATCGCTTTTGGGCGATTGGTTCCGGCCGCAGCTTTGCGCTCGGCGCGATGTACGCCGGTTTCGACAAGCTGAAGTCAGCACGCGAGATCGCCGAGCTCGGCGTGCGTGCGGGATGCGAGTTCGACAAGAACTCCGCGGGGCCGATCAAGGCCCACACGATGAAGCTGAAAGGTTGAACGAGATGGCGCTGATCGATGTACGAGTGCCCGACATTGGCGACTTCAAGGACGTCGCGGTGATCGAGATCCTGGTCAGGCCAGGCGATGCGGTGACCGTCGAACAAGGCCTTGTCACGGTGGAAAGCGACAAGGCGTCGATGGAGATTCCGTCGAGCGCGGCCGGCGTGGTGAAGGAAATGAAGGTCAAGCTGGGCGACAAGGTCAACCAGGGCTCGCTGATCCTGACGCTGGAGTCCACCGGTGCCGCGGCGGCTGTCGCGGTGACACCAGCCGTGGCCCCTGCCAAGTTGTCGCAGCCGGCCACGACGGCGGCGCCTGTGGCATCGAGCTACGGTGGGGAGGTCGACCTCGAATGCGACTTGCTCGTGCTCGGCGCCGGCCCTGGGGGCTACTCGGCCGCGTTCCGCGCCGCGGACCTGGGCCTGAAGACCGTGCTCGTCGAGCGCTATGCGACGCTCGGCGGCGTGTGCCTGAACGTCGGCTGCATACCATCGAAGGCGCTGCTGCACGTGGCCGCCGTGATGGACGAAGTCAAGCACTTCGCCGACCTGGGTGTGGAATACGCGGCGCCCAAGGTCGCGCTGCCCAATCTGCTGGCGCACAAGAACAAGGTGGTGTCCAAGCTCACCGGCGGGTTGGCTGCGATGGCCAAGATGCGCAAGGTGACCGTCGTGCGCGGCTACGGCGCATTCGTCGATCCGCACCATGTGCGGGTCGAGGAAACCGGCGGCGCGGCACAGTCCAAGACGGGCAAGACGCAGACCGTACGCTTCAAGCAATGCATCATCGCGGCCGGTTCGCAGGCGATGCGCCTGCCGTTTCTGCCAGACGATCCGCGCATCGTCGACTCGACCGGCGCGTTGCAGTTGCGCCAATCGCCGCAACGCATGCTGATCGTCGGCGGGGGCATCATCGGCCTGGAGATGGGCACGGTGTATTCGACGCTCGGCGCCCGACTCGACGTGGTCGAAATGCTCGAGGGCCTGATGCCCGGCGCAGATCGCGACCTCGTCAAGGTCTGGCAGAAGCTGAATGCGCCGCGTTTCGACCGCATCATGCTCAAGACCAAGACCGTGGCCGCCGAGGCGCGGGCCGACGGCGTCTACGTGAAGTTCGAGGGCGAGGGCGCGCCTGCTGACTTGCAGCGCTACGACCTCGTGTTGCAGGCCGTCGGGCGCAGTCCCAACGGCAAGAAGATCGGTGCGGAAAAGGCCGGCGTGTTGGTCAGCGATCGGGGCTTCATTCCGGTCGATGTGCAGATGCGCACCAACGTTGCGCATATCTTCGCGATCGGCGATGTCGTCGGCCAGCCCATGCTCGCGCACAAGGCGGTGCACGAAGCGCATGTGGCCGCTGAAGTTGCCGCCGGCGACGAAAAGGCGCAGTTCGATGCGCGCGTGATCCCCAGCGTCGCCTACACCGACCCCGAGATCGCCTGGGTCGGCCTGACGGAGGATGAGGCCAGGGCGCGCGGCACGGCGATCAAGAAGGGCCTGTTCCCATGGACGGCGTCGGGTCGTGCAATCGCCAACGGGCGAGACGAAGGATTCACCAAGTTGCTGTTCGACGCCGAGTCACATCGGATCCTCGGTGGCGGCATAGTCGGCACGCATGCAGGCGACATGATCGGCGAAATCACACTGGCCATCGAGATGGGTGCCGACGAGGTGGACATCGGCAAGACGATACACCCGCATCCGACGCTGGGCGAATCGATTGGCATGGCCGCCGAGGCGGCGCACGGCTCGTGTACCGACCTGCCACCGCCCAGACGCTGAGCGCTACGAGTGGACTTGTCTAGCGACTCACGGGTGGCGCGGCCTGCAGCATGCGCTGCGCGCGCGCGTCAAGCTCCGACCTCGGCGTCGTGACGATTTCGGCCACAACCACCGGGCAGCGCGATGGCACGTCCTCGCCTGCGGACCAGTTGTCGCCGCCCGCATCGGGGTCCTCCATCGGTGCGCGCAGGCCCAATCGCCGAGTCAGTTGCTGCATGGACGCCAATACCCGCGCCTGCGCGATCATGCGATCGTAGTCGGCGTTGACGTAGGACCGCCTCGCGGTGTAGACCTCGTTCTCGGAGTTGAGCAGGTCCAGCAGGCTCCGTTGTCCGATATCGAACTGCTGTCGGTACGCGTCGCGTGCCTTTTCGATGGAAAGCACGTTGCGATCAAGGGCCACCAGCAGCTCGTCGAGCTTGACCACGTCGTTGAAGCCGATGGCGGCGGTTTGACGCGCGTCCCTGCACGCTTTGTCGCGCAGGTCGGCTGCCTGGTTCATCTGGTAGGTCTGCTCGCGCACACGAGCCTGATCGCCGCCACCTCTGAACAGGTTCCAGGTCAGCGCGATGCCACCAGTGACATCTTGCTTCTGGTCGGGTACCCCGTCGTAGTTGCGCCCGCTCCCCGCGCGCACGCGGGCCTCCAAGCGCGGCTGAAAAGCGCTCTCGCGCTCGCGGACCGACGCTCGTGTGGCACGCAGGTTCTCGATGGCCGCGCTGACGGCGGCGCTATTGCGCAGCGCCAGCGACATCGCTTCGGCAGCGCTGCCAGGCATTGATGAGCCGATCACGGTGGGCCGCGGTGGTCTCTGGCCCGGCAGCTCGCCGACCACCCTCAGGAAGCGCGTCGTGACGTCGTGCAGATTCGTCGTTTCCGTGGTCAGGTTCGATTCGGCCAATGCCAGGCGCGCGTTGGCCTGCTCGAGATCGACGCCGCGTCCGACGCCAGCCCCAACGCGTGACCGGATCTGCTGGAACACGTATCGATGCTGTACGTAGTTGTCCTCGGCGAGGTCCACCAGGCGACGTGTGCGCACCACATCGATATAGGCCCGAACCGCGTCGAGCGCAGTCTGCTCGGTGGCGTCGAGCAGATCGAACCACCGCGCCCTGCGGTCGTGATCCAGACGATTGATCTGCTGCGACAACGCCTGACCGTCCCATAACAGCTGGGTGACGCTCAACGCGACGCCGTTCTGGTCCAGACTCGCGCTCTGCGGCAGTCGCGTGGTAATGACATCGTTGGTGCGGCCGACGTTGGCATCTGCATCGAGCCGAGGCAGGAAGCCTGCGCGCGCAGCCGACACTGCCTCCAACGAGGCGCGTACGCCGTTCAGTCGACCCGTGATTTCCGGATTGGTTTCGATCGCTCGACGCGTTGCCGCCGCCAGCGCATCGTCAGCCTGCGCGAATGCCAGCGCCGGCAGCAACGCTAGCGCTGCGGCAAGGACGATCGAGCGGTAATGGGGAGTCATGGCCCTTCGTCTTGATTTGGTAATTCGCCTGGAACCGACGGCTGCGGAGGTCGCTGCACAGTTTAGGTGTCGAGGCTGCGGTCCCCACGGGTGGCGCCGACGACATCAGGCAGATGTCACGAATCGGTTGCAACGTGTTTCACGATTGCCGAAGAAATGCAAGGCTCGCCACCGTTGCTTCAGCTCAAGTCGAGCCTTGGGTGGTCGAAACACTGTCGAGGGCAAGTCGAGGCGGCGACGCCGGTGTTCGGCTGTTGTCCGAGGCGTCGTCTGCCCATGTATACCGCCCTGTCAAGTCGCTGCGTGGCAAGCCTGGCCTGGCTGCGGCGTGCACTGGTCCTGGGTGGGTTGGCCGTCGTCTGCGTCACGCCCCGCGCCTGGGATGCCGAGCGCATGCTGGAATCCGCGCGGCGCTTGGGTCCACGCGCCTTGCACGGTGTTCAGCTGTTGCAGCCAATGCTTGCCGGGCTGTCAGATGCCGAAGACTTGAAACGGCTGGACGCCGTGAATCGCTTCGTCAATCAACGAATCGTCTTTGGCGACGACCAGCAGGTCTGGCAGATGGCCGACTATTGGGCCAGCCCGTTGGAGACCCTGAACCAGGGCATGGGCGACTGCGAGGACTTTGCCATCGCTAAGTACTTCAGCTTGATGGGAGCCGGTGTCGCCGCCTCGCGCATGCGCTTGGTCTACGTCCGACTCCAGCTTGGTGGTTCAAGCGGGATATCGCAAGCCCACATGGTGTTGGCGTACTACGCCACACCGGATGCCGAGCCGCTGATCCTGGACAACCTAGTCACAGAGATCCGGACTGCCTCGCGTCGGCCCGATCTGACACCCGTGTTCAGCTTCAACAGTGACGGAATTTGGCAGGGTACTGGGAGGCAGAGCGTCGGCGACCCGCTCGCGAGACTCTCGCGCTGGCGCGATGTGCTGCTGAAGGCACGGGCAGAGGGGTTTCTTTGATGTACTGTTCACACGAGGGAGTTCGGTCATGTCTCTGATCCGACGGGTCGGTCTGCTGATCGCGACGATGGTGCTGCTGTCGCTGGGCGCAGGGGTCGCTACGACCTTGCTGGCTGCGCGCGACACGCTGCAGGCGCAGTTGATCGTGAAGAATCGCGACAACGCGCAGGCGTTGGCGTTGGCGCTCTCACAACAGAAGGGCGACGCTTCTCTGATGGAACTCGTGCTCGCGGCGCAATTCGACACTGGTCACTATCGGAGGATCGCCATGTTCGATGGCGCTGGGCGCAACTTGTTCCGGCGCGAGGCCGACGTGCAGGATGGCGACGTGCCGGCCTGGTTTGTCCGCTGGCTGCCGATCGGCGCAGACGCCGGGGTGGCGCAAGTGTCCGACGGCTGGCGCGCGATTGGAAGGGTCGAAGTCCTGAGCCAGTCGGCGTTCGCTCATGACTCGTTGTGGCGCGCCGGCGTCCGCGCGACATTGCTGCTCACGGGGGTAGGGCTCCTCGGCGCCCTGTTGGCGGCGTTGGGGTTGCGTGCCATTCGAAGGCCGCTGGACGCAGCGGTGCAACAAGCAATCGCCTTGCAGGAGGGGCGCTTTGTTGCGGTCACGGAACCGGCGGTTGTCGAGCTTCGCCCCTTGGCACGGAGCATGAATACGATGGTCGGGCGGCTGAGCACGATGTTCGATGCGCAGGCGCAGCAGGTCGATGCGCTGCGCCGGCAGGCGCAGACCGATTCTCTGACGGGCCTGCGCGTCCGCAGGCAGTTCATGCTCGAGGTGCAACAACGTATCGAAGCTCCCGCGGCGCATGGCTTCGGATTGATGCTGTTTCGCATAGAGGACCTGGAGCTATTGAATCGGCGCCTGGGCCACGCTGAAGTCGATCGTCTGCTGCAGAAGATGGCTCAGGCACTGACTGCTCACCCCGATCGGCACGACAACCCGTTGCTTGGACGCCTGAACGGTTCCGATTTTGCGTTGTGCGTGTCGTCCACGGATATATCGGCCTTGGCCGGAGCATTGATGGATATCCTGCGCCAGTCGATGCCACGAACCGACGCGCAGATATCGGTGGTTGCCGGTGCCGTGGCAGTCGCGCCCGGCGTGGGGCTGCATGCGGCGATGGCAGCCGCGGACCGAGCGCTTGCGCAGGCAGAGGGGCAAGAGCCGTTCACGGTGGTGCAGGGCCAATGTGGCGGCGACTCAGCGGCCCAGGGCGAAGGCGACTGGCACAAGCGACTTTCCGACGCGCTGGAACAGGGGCGCGTGATGCTTGCGAGCTACCCGGTGCGGGATGCAGGCGGTGCGTTGATGCACCTCGATTGCCCGTTGCGAGTGCAGCTTGAACCCGCGGGCGCGTTCGAGACGGCTGCCAGCTGGCTAGCGCTCGCCACGCGCAGCCGCATGACAACGGCGCTCGACCAACGCGTCGTCTCGTTGGCCTTGTCGCAGATCGCCGTCGACGGAGTGGAGCGATGCGTGAACCTGGCCGCCGCATCATTGTTGGCGACCGACTTCGTCGCCGCGGTCACTGCGCAACTGGAGGCCGCACCAAAGGCGGCTGCCGGGCTTTGGATCGACATTCCCGAGGCACTGGCGGTATCGCACCCGGGTGTGATCCAGGAGTTGACGCGTCATTGGCATGGCAGGGGCGTGCGCTTGGGTCTCGAGCATGCCGGTGCGGCCTTGTCTGGCATGACGCGCCTGTACGAGCTGGGTCTGGACTACGTACGCATCGACGGCCGCTTTCTGGGCGGCGTCAGCCACGACGCGGACCTGCGCCGTCACGCTGAGGGTCTGGTGATGCTGCTGCGCGGCGTAGGTTTGGCGATCTTCGCCGAGGGTGTCGCGGATTCAGCCGACCTGCAGGTGCTGTGGTCGCTTGGCTTCGACGCGGCGACGGGGCCGGTCATCTCGGGCCGATGATTCCGCCCGGGAGCGTGGTCAACCGCCGGGGTCGGTAAGCAGCTTGCCGCGATTGAGCAGGTCTTGAATGATCTGCTGATCAGTCGTGAATCCGCCGACCAGATTGACGCCGCTCAGTGTGATCGTCTGATCGACCGCGCCGGGGACGAATCCCGATGAGAAGCCGCCCGTCGTGCTGACCGAAATCACGGTGTTGCCGGCGGCGGTGCTGAAGTGCAGGTAGTTCGACAAGCTGCCGTTGGTTTCACCGACCAGCAGGTCGCGCAGGTCCAGAGCATCGCCGGCTGCCGCGTTGTTGAAGTCGGCCACCGTGTCCGCTGCGGGCGTGACTATGCTGCCCTGGTCGCCGAGGTGCCAGCGGAATACGTCTTGGCCAGCGCCGCCTGTCAATGTGTCATTGCCCTTGCCGCCGACCAGTGTGTCATTGCCGGCACCGCCGTCGAGTGAGTCCGCGCCTGATCCACCATCCAGTACGTCGGTGCCATTCCCACCCGTGAGCGTGTCGTTACCGGCGCCGCCATAGATCAGATCGGAGCCGTCGCCGCCCGACAGAATGTCGTTGCCGACCAGACCCTGTATGTGGTCGTTGGCAGCAGTGCCGGTGAGCGTATCGTTGCCAAGCGTTCCAGTCAGCGTGCTCGACGTCTCCGCGATGGTCAACGCGATCGCTTGCGTGCTGCTGGCCGCCGAGCCATTGGACGCTTCATTCGCAGTGGCTGTGACCGTGAGGTTCATCGTACCTGTGTAGCCGTCTGCAGGCAACAGCGTCAGGCCGACCAGCTGCGCCTTGGTGAACGACCAGGTACCGGCGCCGAGATCGGTGCCCGAGCTGAATGCGGCACCTGCTGGGAGGCCGGCAATCGTGACGGTGAGTGATTCGGAGCCATCGGTGTCGACCAGGTTCGCGACCATCGGCAGATCGACAGGAGTGCCGTAGACGATTGCGCCGGCCCGGAATTCGACATCCGTGATTGCGACCGTGGAGTCTTTGTTGCCGTCACGGCCATTCAAGACGAACCAGCTGAACTGGTAGTCGCCCGCGCCTGGTGCAGTAAACAGGTACGTTCCCGTGCCGTTTACGCCCACGCCCAGCATTTCGGAGGCCGTGACCAACTGGCTGGTCTGCGTACCGTCGGGCGCCGTCACGGTGACGATCACGATGTCGTTGTATCCGGTATTGATCTCGCTGGCGAGGTTCTCGCCGTTGATGAACGACCAGGCGAAGGCCACGGTTGTTCCGGCAGACATGGCGTAGTTGTAGTTCGTCAGACTGCCATCGAGCACATCGACGTTGCCAGGGTCGCTTGTGCCAGCAGCGGCGTTGGGCGCCGGGTCGAAGCCATCGAGCGTGGCCGATGGAAGGCCGATCGCTGCGGCCAGATTGGCCTGTGACGTGGCGGCAGTCGTCGTGGCCGAACTGGTTCCTGGCACCACGATGGTGTAGGCGCCCGGTGTGACCAACTGAGGCGCGTCGGCGACGGCGGTGACGCTCAAGGCCAGCACGCCTGTTGCGGTACCGCCTTGCCCGTCGCTGACCGTGTAGGTCGCAGATGGCACCGAGCCGCCGTAGTTGGACGCCGGCGTGAACGCGTAGGCGCCGTTGCCCGCGATGTTCAGTGTTCCGACACCGCTGATCGTGGCGGTTGATCCAGCGGCGTAGGTGGTACCCGCAACGACGAACTGGGTGACCGACAACGCGCCACCGTCGATGTCGCTATCGTTGCTCAGAACGTTGCCGGCCGTGTTGGTATCCTCGTTTGTGGTGACGGTTTCTCCCGCTACCACTGGCGCGTCATTGACCGGTGTGACGTTGAGGGTGACGATGTCGGTATCGGTGCGTGTGCCGCCGGCGCCGATGTTGCCGCCGTCGCCGGTGGTCATCGTCAGCGTGGCCGTGCCGCTGAAGTTGGCAGTGGGCACATAGGTGACGCTTGATGCCAGCGTGGCGTTGATCTGAGCTGGGCTGCCGGTGAGGGTGACGCTGCCGGTACCGGAGCCGACGATGGTGGCCGAGCCACCACTGACGGTAAGGATGCCGTTGGTGACAGCCAGGTTCACGGTCATCGCGCCGCTGCCGGCGTCGACGTCGGAGATGCTCAGCCCGCTGATGGCCTTAGAGGTGTCCTCGTTGGTGGTCTGGGCTCCGGGCACGGTGTTGACGGGCGCATCGTTGACGGCAGATACATTGATGCCGGTCGTTGCAGCGGCCGAGGCGGTGCCTTGAGCGTCGGTCACCGTGAACAGCAAGGACGTGTTGCCATTGAAGTTGACACCCGGCACGAAGACGAGGCTTGCCGCTTGTGCCGCGGTCAGCGGCGTGTTTGCTGTCACGGGTGTAACGCCACCCGAGAGGTAGAGCGTTCCGTTGGCGGGGAGCGACGTGACGGTGATCGAGGTAATTGCGCTGTCGATGTCCGTGCCAGTCAGTGTCAGCGGGATCTGGTTGTCCTCGCTGCCGCTGACGCTGGTGGCAGTTGCGACCGGCGCGTCGTTGGAGCCGGTGATGCGCACGGTGACCGAGGAGGAGGTGCCGTCGGCGGCGGCGACGGCGAAGGTGTCGGTGTAGACGGTGCCGGCGACGAA